>Ga0209291_1000672_pt1 | contig 32266 bp, 32 predicted proteins | sample GOMGulsemesocosm_FD_184633 | JGI IMG/M metagenome (GOLD analysis project Ga0209291, IMG submission 184633) | Methane-oxidizing microbial communities from mesocosms in the Gulf of Mexico - GOM9B Gulf of Mexico (SPAdes) (version 2) | ecosystem: Environmental > Aquatic > Marine > Cold seeps...
ATGTATCACAAAAAACAATGATAAAAATATAAATCTCTATTTTAAAATTCAATTAGTTATGTGGTAACGGATAAATTATGTTTAATGGTAAGTCAATTCTAATCACCGGTGGCACCGGTTCATTTGGACGAAAATTCACCCAAATGATTTTGGCCAAATATTCGCCAAAAAAAGTGATCATTTTTTCTCGTGATGAACTCAAGCAGTTTGATATGCAACAGCAGTTCGATGATCCTAGAATGCGCTATTTTATTGGCGATGTCCGAGATCCTGAGCGTTTAAGACGTGCAATGCACGGAGTTGACTATGTGGTCCATGCTGCGGCATTAAAACAAGTGCCAGCAGCTGAATATAATCCAATGGAGTGCATTAAAACCAATATTAATGGTGCAGAGAATGTTATTAATGCGGCACTGGACTCAAATGTAAAAAAAGTAATTGCGTTATCAACAGATAAAGCGGCCAACCCAATCAATTTGTACGGTGCAACAAAGTTGGCTTCCGATAAGTTATTTGTCGCCGCCAATAACATGGCTGGCGGTTATCAGACCACATTTTCAGTGGTTCGCTATGGCAATGTCGTGGGCTCTCGAGGATCGGTTGTGCCATTTTTTCAAAAGCTAAAAAATGAGGGCGCCGATCATTTACCGATCACTCATCCCGAGATGACGCGATTTTGGCTGCCGTTAGAACACGCAATTGATTTTGTGTTTGACAGTTTCACCAGAATGCACGGGGGCGAGTTATTTGTGCCTAAAATTCCATCGGTTAAAATTACCGATCTAGCCCAATCAATCGCCCCAGAATTGCCACAGAAAGTTATCGGTATTCGTCCTGGTGAAAAGTTACATGAAATTATGTGCCCGGTTGATGATGCTTATCATACGTTCGAATTTCATGACCATTATGTAATAGCCCCATCAATAACCTTTACCGGTAGAACCAATAAGTTCAACTGCAACGCACTTAACGAAACCGGAAAATTAGTGAATCCTAATTTTGAATATAACTCAGCTAACAACCAAAACTTTTTAAGTGTTGAACAGCTGATTGAACTTAACAATAATATCTCCTAATGCTGCCTTATGGAAAACAACAAATTGACAACGATGATATTGATGCTGTTGTCGATGTTCTACGTTCAACTCACCTAACTCAAGGGCCTAAAGTCGACGAGTTCGAGCAAGCGATTGCATTTTTTTGTGATGCTAAGAAGGCCGTTGCCACTAATTCTGGCACTTCCGCATTGCACATTGCTTGTCTTGCACTTGGCTTATCGAACAATGATATCGTATGGTCAACCCCACTTAGCTTTGTGGCCTCGACTAATTGTGCGCTTTATTGCGGGGCAACCATAGATTTTGTCGATGTTGAGTTAGCAACCGGTAACATGGATATTGAGCTGCTGTCAGATAAACTTGCTGCAGCCAAACTCACAAATTCAGTACCAAAGATTATTATAGTGGTCCATCTTTGTGGCCAACCTTGTGCGATGGAAAAATTAGCCCGTCTCGCACAAGTTTATCAATTTAAAATCATTGAAGATGCTTGTCATGGTATAGGGGGTCAATATCAGAAGAGCCCACTGGGTAGCGGTCAATACAGCGATATTACGGTGTTTAGTTTTCATCCAGTAAAAAATATGACCACTGCTGAAGGCGGCATCGCATTAACTAATTGCGATGATTTAGCACATAAAATGCGACTTTATTCAAGTCATGGTATTTCTAAAGATCCTGATGAATTTATCAACGTATCAACGGGCGACTGGTATTATGAGCAACAGGTATTAGGTTATAACTATCGCATGAGTGATTTATCTGCCGCGCTTGGTTTATCACAATTAAAAAAATTACCCTTGTTTTTAGTCGCTAGACAACAACTTGTTAAATATTACAAACAGCACTTGGCCGGTGTCTGTGATTGGCTCAAGTCAGACTTTAGTGATCAATTATCTGGCCATCATTTATTTGTTATTCAGGTGCCCGTTGAAAAGCGTAACCAACTGTTTAACTTATTACGTCAGGCTGATGTTTGGGTACAACTTCACTATATGAATATTGCTTCGCAGCCCTATTATCGAGCACTGGGATTTGATCCTAATAATTATCAAAATGCTAATGTTGTCTCGGGCCAAGCTATTTCACTGCCTCTTTATCCATCGTTGACCAACGCGCAACAAGATTATGTTATTAGCATAATAAAAAAAGGCTTAAGTCAATGAACATTGCAATCATTCCGGCCCGAGGTGGTAGTAAGCGAATCCCGAACAAAAATATTAAGAAGTTTTGCGGTAAACCCATCATTGCGTACTCCATAGAAGTCGCACTAAACAGTGGTTTATTTGATCAGGTTATCGTCTCCACAGACAGCCAAGACATTGCTGATGTTGCATTGCAATACGGTGCACAAGTTCCATTTCTTCGCCCATTATTATTATCCGATGATATTACAGGTACCACACCCGTTGTCGTGCATGCCATTGAATGGCTTGAAGCTCAGGGACATATTATTGATAATGTTTGCTGTATCTACGCCACGGCGCCTTTTTTGCAACCTCAATATTTGAAACAAGGCATTGATAATTTAGCCTATAAAAACTGTGACTTTAGTTTTTCAGCCGCCAGCTACCCTTTTCCTATCCAGCGCGCCATTCGCATTTTAAGCAGTGGGGGCGTCGAACCTATGTACGGCGAACACATCGCGAGTCGTTCTCAAGATTTAGAGCCCGCCTACCATGATGCAGGCCAGTTTTATTGGGGCACTTGTCAATCGTTTAAGACGCTACAATCACCGTTTACGGCGACATCAATGCCAGTCATTTTACCGCGCCATTTAGTCCAAGACATCGATACGCTCGAAGATTGGATTTGTGCGGAAAGGCTAGCCATAGCAAACTCATCTCTCTAACAGGTATCTCATGAAAACAGTTTTAGTCACCGGTGCAGCCGGATACATTGGTTGTGTGTTAGTTCCGAAATTATTAACGCAAGGCTATCAAGTAAAAGCCGTGGATCGATTTTTCTTTGGTCAAGATAAATTACAGCCACACCCAAATCTGCTCTTGATTAAAGAAGATAGCCGCCATTTAAACGAACGACATTTTATCGGGGTAGATTTCGTAATCGATCTGGTGGCAATCTCCAATGATCCCAGTGGCGAACAGTTTGCACAAGCCACCCTAGAAATTAATCACCTAAGTCGAGCAAGAACCACTACACTGGCCAAAAAGCACCAAGCAACACGCTATATTTTGCCCTCAAGTTGCAGTATTTATGGTTGCCAGCAACAAACTGTCAATGAACAATCAACAACTAATCCGCTGACCACTTATGCCAAAGCTAATGAGCTGGCCGAGCAGGCAAGTTTAGCTTTAGCCAGTAGTGAGTTTTGCGTCACTATCATGCGCCAAGCAACCGTTTTTGGCTTTAGTCCCAGAATGCGGTTTGATTTAGCGATTAATGGCATGACTTACGGCGCCTTTCAAAATGGTGTCTTACCTCTGATGCGCGATGGCAAGCAATTTAGACCAATGATTCACGTTGAAGATACGACCGACGTCATGTGTTTATTACTAAACGTTGATAGCTCGCTTATTAATCGCCAAATTTTTAATGTCGGCGATAATAAACTTTGTTATCAAATCGGCGAGCTCGGGCAAAAAGTTGCCGCAACAGTGGGTGAATTAACCAATAGAAACATACCAATCGATTGGTATGGTGAACCGGATCATCGCAGTTATCTCGTATCCTTTGATAAAATAAATCAAACTCTGGGCTGGCATGCTAAATGGGACGCTGTGCAAGGTGTTAGCCAAATCGTTAATAAATTGAAGTCCGGTGAATTAACAAAAACAACCGACACCATTACGCTTGAGTGGTATCAAGAGCTCGTCAAATGGCACAAGATCATCAAAGATATTGAGTTACATGGCGGCATTATTGACATCGAGCCTTAAGGACAAACATGAAAGGAATTATATTGGCCGGTGGATCGGGCACGCGTTTATACCCGCTAACCAAGGGTGTATCTAAACAGCTGTTACCGATCTATGACAAGCCAATGATCTATTACCCACTCTCGGTCTTAATGCTGGCGGGCATCCGTGATATTTTAATTATAACCACCGCCGATGATCAGAACAATTTTATCAATTTACTCGGTGATGGTAGTGAGTTGGGGATCAATCTAGATTATGCAGTACAAGAGTCTCCTGATGGATTGGCGCAAGCATTTATTATTGGCGAACAATTTATTGGTGATGATAACGTTTGTTTAGTACTAGGGGATAACATTTTTTGGGGCCATGGCTTTAGTGAAAAATTAATGCAAGCGGTCAAAAAAACCTCTGGCGCTACTGTTTTCGCTTATCAGGTCAAAGATCCCGAACGCTTTGGGGTCATTGAGTTTGACAACAACCGCTTGGCGCTAAGTATTGAGGAAAAACCTGCTTCACCAAAATCGGATTATGCTGTGACTGGCTTATATTTTTATGATAATGACGTCATTGAAATTGCAAAAGGTATCAGCCCATCTGCTCGTGGTGAATTAGAAATAACCAGTATCAATCAAGTCTATTTAGCCAAGAACGCCCTAAGAGTAGAGCTATTAGGCCGTGGCTATGCATGGCTAGATACTGGCACCCATGAGAGTTTATTAGAAGCGGCTACTTTTGTTGAAACGATAGAAAAAAGACAGGGCTATAAAATCGCCTGTATAGAAGAAATAGCTTGGCGCAAAAAATGGATGTCAGACCAAGAATTGACCGCATTAGCGCACCTCAATTTAAAAAATAATTACGGAAAGTATTTATTAAGCCTGCTTAAGTAATGAGAAACCAATGATTAACGTTACAAAACCATATTTACCAAATAAAGAGAAATTATTCTCTTACATCAATACTATTTATGAAAACAACTGGTTAACTAACAATGGTCCTTTAACTCAGCAACTTGAACAACGTTTAACGCAATATTTAGGGGTTAAAAACTTAATACTGGTCGCCAATGGCTCCCTTGCATTACAAGTGGCATATCGTGCATTAGAACTCAAAGGTGAAGTAATAACGACTCCCTTTAGTTTTGCTGCCACCACCAGCACCCTCGCCTGGCAAAATATAACCCCAGTGTTCGCCGATATCGATGATCGGACATTCAATCTTTGTCCAGACAAGGTATTACAAAAAATAACCAAAGAAACGAGCGCAATAGTGCCAGTGCACGTTTTTGGAAACCCGTGCGATGTCGAGCGCCTAGATGATATTGCTGCGCAGCACAATGTGAAAATAATCTATGATGCCGCCCATGCGTTTGGTGTTGACTATAAGGGTGGCAGCATATTAAATTATGGCAATATCAGTACATTAAGTTTTCATGCAACAAAACTATTTCATACCATTGAGGGTGGCGCCATTATTACCAATGATGACCAATTGGCGATAAAAATAAGGCAATTAATCAACTTTGGGCTTGACGAGTCACACCAGATCGAACATGTTGGCATTAATGCAAAAATGAATGAATTTGAAGCAGCAATGGGATTATGCGTACTCGATGATATCGCTGATATTATCGAGCGAAGAGCACATTGTTGGGATATATATAAACAGCAATTGGCAGGCAAAGTTCAATTTCAAGAACTTATGCCTCATTCCAGTCATAATTATGCCTATGCACCCATTTTATTTGAAACAACAAGTCAACTTGATCGCGTTTACAAGGCATTAAATAACCATAAAATTAATGCGCGGCGCTATTTTAACCCGTCATTAGATGAGTTACCCTATACTCAAACGCAAAGCCCCTGTAGGGTCTCAAGAGATATCTCTCGACGAATTCTCTGTTTGCCGATTTACCCGCAACTGTCTCAAGCAGAACAATTACAAATAACCGAATTAATCCTAGCTAACTTATCAACGAATCGTTAGCCCTCTTGCTCTCGCGGGTCTCTTAAACCGACGTTATTGAGCCGTGTGCTCTCGGTAAACAATGGTGGTAATGTCTGGATTTATTTCCTTAGCAAGTTGCGCCATTTTTAAGCGCGAGGCAAAAGACAGGATCACAAAAGTGTGTTCTCCCCGCTCAAATGCTTTCGTAGGTGTTATGACTGTTTGGCCATTATATTGAGTATTCTCGGTGGCCCACGAATCCATATAATAATTCACCCTAAAATTAAAGGGCTCAATTCGCTCTAAAAATAACTGAGTCATCACATCTAGCCCCCAAATGGAAAATGTCTCAATATTTTCATGCTGAAGCTGCTCAATAATATTGTCTATTACTGCTGGCGAAATATCTCGTTGATCAGAGTCAAACCAATTGATACTCTCATTGACTAAATCTTCATTTAAGCATGGACAATTATCTAAAATGAACGATTGCTCTTTATCCCATAACGTGACAGCGTATTTATCATTTAAACTGGCATGAACACCGCTACCATCATTGCCGATGTTATTCACTAAAGACCTTTTGGGATGAATACTAAACATTCTTGTTTTAGTTTGAAGATAACAGCCTTTGGTATCAAGACCATCAAGGTGGCCATTCGCCTCAGCTCTAAACCTGTTGAGCAAGTCTCTACCGTGATTTTCCTCAATATGCTTTATGTTAGATTTAGAGTTTATTATTTCCTGATAATCGTCCGGTGTAATCGATTTAATTTGATTAAATTTATCTAACCATATACCGATCCCCCAACCGACAAAACGTGGGAGTGCAAGTACGTCAGAGTGAGGCTTCAGGTTTTTGAAATCAGGAGTGTAACCACATATGCTGAGCACCTCAGGAGACTCCTTATACTGTGATAATGCGTCATTCATAAACTGCAAAAAACCAGGTGCCGTAATGTTGTCATCTTCTAAGAAGATTACCTTGCCATATTGTTCTAGTAGTTGTTTAATCCCACCTCGATTATTTGCGACTCGGCCATTTTTCCTGCGCTCGATAATCGTAACCGTTTTAAAACCTTTGATTGTTTGCAAGTATGCACGTACTTTTTTAACGAGATCTTGATGTTGTTCTAACGGCGCATCTGAATAAACAAATAAGTCAGTTTGTTGTGCCAACGTATTGGCTTGTAAAGCAGCTATCGTTTGTTTTAAATGGTCCAGCCGAGTGTATGTACCCACCATTAAAGGAGCTAAGTTGCTCATAAACTTGTACCTTAAATTTATTTATGATCGAAAATATCCGATATATTAGCGTGCAAATATTGATATAAAAATATAGCTTGATTGATTGTCAAATTTTGTTCTCAAACCAGCACCTTAGGGTTGAATATATATTTCCAAAGGCGTGCCTGCTAGATCATGTTTGATTTCAGTCGTGATATATTCTGGCAATTCGGTTTGCCACTGAGTCATCACTTTTTTGTTTTTAAATACAGCGTATGGCGAGTCAATATGATTATCAGAGCTTTGACGAAGAAAGTCATCGGTTTGCTTACTGTATGTTATATTAGCAAAGGCAAATAAATCTTTCGTCATTTCAATAGGAGAACGAACTAGGTCTTCATAACGGATAATTTTGACCCGATCTGGCCACTTTTGTTGCAAGGCTAAATACAAATTCGTTACCTCTTTCCATTTCACATAACCGAAAAAATCTTCATGACCTTTATTTTTACAATCACCGTAACGCCATTCATTAAGTGGGTTAGAACCTTCTGGAAATTCTTTCGGATTTTTCATCCAAGAGTTGAGCACTGCATTTGGATTTCTTATAATGCCAACCAGTTTTAGGTTAGGTGCTTTTCTCATCATTGGCTCTAGAAGGTATTGATATCTATTTTCCTTAATGACAAGATGAATATCACTTTCTTTTTCAAATATAGGGTAATCACCACTTAAACATTTATCATTTTGGTTTAAAAAATCTGAGTCTGTTTTTAACATATCTTGAAAGAGTATTTCAAATTCTCGCGCAGTAGAATCTTCATTTACTCTATTTTTAAACTCGTATGCAAACAGCGGTTGAAAACTAAATTTAACACATGGCGAACTGTTAAAAATTTGCCCTAGCCAACTAGTACCACTTCGGGCGACTCCTGCAATGTAGGTAATGTTATTTGTCGAATTCATAAAATGTACCTTACTTTGTAAATATGTAGTCAAAGCGAAAATGCGAATAAATAAAGCTTGGGTGCTGCTCAATAAACGCCGAGCATTGGAAGTTAGTGTAGGGAGTTAGATGTTCAAAAAATTCTTTTTCAAACCAAGTCCCAACCACATCAGTGTTATTTTTTATATTATCAAAATAAACCGATTTTCGAGACGCATTGTTATAAAATGTCCAACGTTTACTGCTGTCTGGAATATCCCCAATAAATAAAAGCCCCTTGGGCTTCAACCAGTGTGATAATTGTTCCAATAGTATGACGGCTTCGCCATGAGTCAAATACTGAACACCAGCATAGAACACTATTTTATCAAATTTTTCAGCTTCAAAATCTAAACAACGGATATCAGAATGAATGAATTCAATATTGGGATATAACCCTCTATCAGTGGTATTCAATAAATCAATAGAAATATCAACAGCGTATATTTTATTTACTTTCGAGGATAAAAATCTCGAAATTAATGCATTGCCACAGCACAACTCCAACACAATGTCAGATTGTTGCGGCTGGATATGTTTCTCCATTACCGCTAATGTAAATTGCCACAGTTCATTACTGATAGGCTCACCATTATAAGTTCTTAACACTTGCGTTTGGTCGTCTTGATACTGAATATTTTTGCTACGTTCAGTCCAAAAACTAGTCCATGATTTTTCATTAATCAAAGGTTATATTCTCCATTATTAAATCGATAATTATATCCATGTCTGCGCTGTTATAGCGGTGATCGATGGGCAATGGAATTAATCTTCTACTGAAATCTTTTTCAAGTAAGAAGCCTTCTTGTGCGCGAGTATTCACATCATTCCAGAATGTTGGTGGATAGACTTTATTTTCATAAAAAAGAGTTTTATCAATAAACTGATTGGGAATAAATGGATAGCAAAATGGTGAAGTTACATCAACAATATTTATTTTTAACGTATTGATATGTTTTAAGTGCTGATGCAAGTATTTGAAATTGTCTAACCTGACTTGTTCTATCCATTTGTAATCGATAACTCCAAGCATTTTTTCAGATATTATTGATATCCTTTGTACTTCATTGTTGAACCGTTTCTCATGAGCTGTGAATGCGAGATGCGCTGAATGATTATGACCAAGTGTTCTTTGTGCGCCATGAGTCAACGAAATATTGGTATTACGTTCGAGTCTTTCAATATTTGATTTAGCGCCATAGAGAAATGCACCATCAGGAACGCCAAAATGTTTTCTCGCGGAAGTAAAAGAATAACAGCTAGGGTAACCGAGGTGAAAAAAACAATGAGTATTATCGATTATCGCTCTTGCGCCGAACAACTGAGCAATATAATTAGAAAACTTATTCATTATTCCAAAGTAGTTAATCACGATAATCATTTCGCCATCTGAAACATCCGGTAATTTTTTGGGTAAAAACGTTTCATCAACCTCATAAAATACGACGATAATTCCAAGTTGTTTTAGTGGTTCAAACAGGGCATCGCAACAAAAAAATGGGACAAAAACCCTAGTAGGACGCTCCATTTCCATGATTAGCCTTACACATGCACGCCCAGAAGTTAAAGCGAGTGCTTTACTGTGGATGTTTTTTTTTAATGGCGGAAGTTCTAACTCAAAAAAACCACCAATAGTTGACTGGTTACTGGTAGACATCTAAGGCCTCAATAAGTGTCTGCGCAACAAGATCTAAATCATCAAACGTGACATCTTGGTGAATTGGTAAATTTAATATATTGTTTGCGATAAAATATGACTCAGGATAGTTCTGTTCGCTGATTTCTTTAACCAATCTATAATAAAGCGCGATAGCCGGTATGCCTTTGTTCACTAAATAGAAATAAATTTTCTCTCGGAGAGAGTTTTTGATAATTATTGGTAGGTTATGGGGTGTAATCCCTGGCGGCAAACATCGATAGATTAACTCGATGCCCTCAACTCCCGCAAGCAGTTGCACTAAGTAAACATAGTTATTACGCCGTTTCTCTTTAATTGCATCAAGATCGGCGTAAACCACCGTATTTAACATACTAGCGCTTGGTTGTTCAATCGTGACATTATTTTTCAAGATATGTTGATATTTCTTATTATTAACCCTCAACATGCCACCATCTTCACAAGATAAAATTTTGTGGACTGAATGAAAAGCAAAATCACCTAGCGCTCCAAGCGAACCCATGGCTATTTGACTATTTAGGGTGTGGGCGCAGTCTTCAATCACTAAAACATGATGCTTTTTACATAGTTTTATTATTTTTTCCATATCATTTTGACAAAAACCAAAATAATGAATAATTAACAAAACACTATATTTCTCAGATTCAATTAATTTATAGAGCTCATTTGGTAATGCGGACAGTGCTTTGTCTATTGGGTAAAATCCGCATCGAATTTTTAAATCATCAATGGGATCCAAAACCCCTGACCCTTCACGATCAGTAATACCTATATAAGCAGGCAATAATATACTATTTTTAAGGTCTGATTTGACATGTTTCAATACAAAATGGAAAGCATTTCTAGCGGAGCTGAAAAATTTAACAGGTAGCTGACATACTCTAACGTCTTGAGGTGATTTACTAAGCAATGCGGGTTACCCTTTAGATAATTAAGTGTTATTCAATAGCTCGATTTGACGATGTGACATTATACTATAATCATTTAACATGCTCTTGATCACATCGATATCATTCCACATCAGGATATCAATGATTGATAGTCCCGACACAAACTCACTTCTGTCTTGTTCATAAGACCCCAATTGAGGTTGAATGAAATTTAACTGGATATTTTTCTGTTCAAACTCAATGTCATTAAAAATATGAAAACCACCGGGAGGGTTTATGTATTGCGTTGCCCCGAGTTTGCTCGCGATATTTAAAGCCCATTGGCCTGAATGAACTATGGTTGAACGCTCGTAATCAAGAGCGGACGAATACTGATAAGATAATGAAATCCCAAGGTAATCACATATTAATTGAATTGTTCGTACAATAAAACAATTTAGTGAACTACCTTGATAGTCAAGACAATATGATACTAATTCTAGGGTTTTCTTATAATTAGGGGCTCGTTTTTTATACGAGGTTAATTTGCCTATTATTTCTGCCCGCCAATTATGAAGGTCATTAATTTTAATATTATTGATCTTGGTCGTCAAAGCATGCTTCGCAACTGGTATGGTTAAATATTGCCATTGTTTTTGTCGCTGGGGATGCAAAATTCTATTTCGATTTACCCAACCTTTTGCAATGTATTGGCATTCATCAAAAACCACCCACTGATCCGTATGGTTAATTAATTGAAAATAACCAAGATAAGGAAAAAGGTATGGCTGCATTACACCCAGTTTCATTCGTAACATCCCCAATGATTCATCGATATCATCCGATTATAACTTAGGGATGCAATACAGCACAGTTTCAAACCAACAGGTGCTGTGGTGACCAAGATAAAAGTCATAATTTGGATTAATCCTTTCTATCAATCTAGGTAAACGCCACAAATCATCAAAGTCATGGTACAAACAAATCGCTAATTTAGGTGTTGATTTAGCAATGGTATCCCGGGCGCCTTGCAGAGCTTCATATTCAGCACCTTCGATATCCATTTTAATATAAGATACGTCATCGAGTTTATTGCCCTTACAGTATCCATCGATATCAATGACTGGCACTTGAATATCACCTTCAGAATCAACAGCACAAGAAGCACCATGAATCACATTTGAAGAATTAAAATATAACGTTGTTTGACTTGACCATAAGCCTTTGGGTATCAAAGTAATCGTTGAATTACCGCGGAATTCATTGATTGTTTTTTTACACTTTATGATATTCTCGTCTTCCGGTTCAAACGCATGGATCTGTAAATTATTGTCAAAATAGTTAGCCAATGAGATGGTCGACTCCGCATCAAAGGCGCCGCCGTCAATCACTATGTCTGCGGGTTTTAACTGAATTTTAGCATGATGGTATTGCTCATAATTCGAGTTAGTCATCACATTACTTTTATTATCAACGTAATTAGCAATATCATCTAAAATGGCTTTCGAATTTTCATCACATAACCTGTGTTCAAACCATTCTAAATCGCCAACTACGTCTTGTGACATTTTTTCTTTTGCAATACCAATCAAACTAAAATCACAAAAATTCGTACAGTTTAATTTGTCTAACTGGCGCACAATGTCAAAATGCCAGGTACTTGCAATGACAACAGGGTAATCATTAACAATACAATCGAGTGGTAAAGAAACGGGAATGCCCTTTAGCGTTGTTCCATGTTTCGATTGGTCGTTATCAAAAATAATGCGCACTGTTTTATTGTGCCTAAGTAAATAGTCGATAACTTTCTGACCGCCGCTACCTGCGCCAAACACGGTAAAAACGTCATTCGAATTAAGAAAGTTCAACCTTTCTTTATAACTTGCTATTAACTGGGACATTTAAATTCCTTATCTTGTTTTTAAACGACAAACTCTAAGTTACCTTGTTATTTCGGCTTTAAACTCCGCTAACTTTCTAATATCCGCTCAACCAAAAACGCTTCGGCCTTGTCAAAGCCATGAGTGGCACCGCGTAAAGTCGCCAAGGCTTCAACGCACTGATAACTTCGGCTATGGGGAAAAGCCCTCATTTCTTGGTCATAACATTGTAATGCGGCTAATTTTTGTGGCCAAAATGGGCTGATGTCGACAATATATTGGGCTAAAAAAGCAGGTTGTGCGGGTGAGTTCCATTCGGTGCTCGAGAGCACCTCAAAAGACAATATTTTTTTAACACTGCCACCCACTTGGGGACGACAAGCCGTCATTACAGCTTGATGCGTGATGCGATGATCGATGTTTAGATCATGAGCAAAATGACAATAAATTGTTTGTGGTTGCAATTGCGCTATCACAGGCTCAATCGCCTGTACCACATCAAGTAACGCAATGGTGTCCATTTTGTTATCAGGAAAATTTAATTGCCTAATATCGGTAACCCCTAAAATTTTAAGCGCTTGTTGTGATGCTGATAACCGTTGCTCCTTGTCACCATGAACTAACTCACCAGGATCTAACGCAGTATTGGCGCGAGATGACACGCCATCGGTCATAAATAACACGGCTACCTGATCGCCAGCGTGTATGTGGCGCGCGATAGTGCCGCCACAGCCTAGCACTTCATCGTCAGCATGTGCGGCGATAACCAAGACTTGTTCAGTCATTTACAATCAACTCCCATGAAACAGGTGTGCCAAATTCGATATCTTGACAAACTCTACGTCCCAATACGTCATGATAATATTTAGGTGCGAGCCCAAGTCCCGGTCTGATCCTACGGACGTTTTGTTCAGTAATTATCGCCCCCGCTTTAAGTGGTTTAACAAAATACAACGAACGGCGGTATTTTACATTGCCGACTTCAGCAGGTTTTCGCTGATAACTCGCACAGCCCAAAGCTTGCCATGCTTGTTTTGCCTGTTGGCATAATATTTTAAATTGATCAGGTTCGATCGAAAACTCACTATCAGGGCCTTTATCTGCTCGAGATAAGGTGAAATGTTTTTCGACGATACTTGCGCCCACTGCAATAGCGGTGATCGCTGCAACGGTGCCTAAGCTATGATCCGATAACCCACCCACAACCTGATATCGCTCAGCAATATCACTAATCGTTTTTAGGTTCGACTGCTCAATCGGTGCTGGATAACTACTGATGCAATGCAATACCATTAATTCTTTGCAACCACCAGCTCGGACAGCCGCAATTGCATCCGTTATTTCTTGCTCGGTCGCCATGCCCGTCGACATAATAATTGGCTTGCCTGTTGCTGCAATATAGCTCAGCAAAGGAATATCGGTAATTTCAAATGAAGCAATTTTATAAGCAGGCGTGGCTAACGATTCTAATAAATCGACCGCGGTTTCATCAAATGGGGTAGAAAAAACAGTGATACCAATTTCTTTAGCATAAGCAAATAGTTCAGCGTGCCACTCGTATGGCGTTTCTGCCCACTTATACAAATCATAAAGTTTAAAACCGTCCCATAGTCCACCTTTGAGCATGAACTCTTGACGATTACAATCAATCGTCATGGTATCGGCGGTATAGGTTTGTAATTTAACGGCATCTGCACCACTGTGTTTTGCGGCCAGGATGCATTGCTTAGCTTTTTCGATGCTGCCGTTATGATTTGCCGATATTTCAGCAATAATATACGGAGCATGATTTGGACCAATCTTTCTTCCTGCGATCGAACATTCCATTTATGACTTCTCCTCTAAATTAGTTATTTTAACCGCAGCAACTAATTGACCATCACACAATTTGGCGTCACTAAATTCATATCTGTTGTTCGCTTTTGTTATAAAAGCCTTGGGATAACCCGGCGCATCCAACATTCGAATATAATCATATAATTTTTCAGTTGTTAAGTTGGCGGGAATTTCACTTTGCTCCGGTGTTCTGCGCGAAAAAGTCGTCACGATGCCTTGTTGTTCATATGGCGTCGGTTGTTGATTTAAAAACTGAGATATTTGTTTAAAACACAGCAACCCTGCTCGTAGATAAATTTGTTCTGCACTGCCATTTAACTTGAACGGTGACTTAAAATATATCGGGCCAGCATCAAACTGCTCGGTCATTTTTAACGACGTAAGTTGCGAGCTTTTCTGGCCATCTAAAATTATATTTTGTAAAGGACTGCCACCACGTCCATAAGGTAAATCTGTCATGTGAAAACAAATGCAGTGATAGCGTTGGATCATCAAGGTCGGCACCCGCCAATTCCAATGGACAAAGAAGATATATGTTGGCTGTAATGTCGGCAAGGCTAATTGGGCTAACTCAGCAACATTACTCACCCAAATAAACTCAACCTCACGATGTGATTGCTGCAATAACTCAAACTGTGCTTTATGCCAAGGTTTACAACTTGCAACGATAACCGTTGATTTCATTAGGCTGTGCTTCCTGCATCTATCGTCATCGTACTGCCCGTAATCGATGAAGCTGCATCACTGAGTAAATAATTAACCGCCTGTGCCACTTCACAGCTTTTAGCGAGTTTACCCAACGGGCTCCGCCTTTTAATCGCAGCTAATTTATCCCCTGTCAAAGCCGATGTCATCTCGGTCTCCATATAACCAGGTGCAATAGTGTTAACCGTAATACCGGCTTTGCCTACTTCACGGCACAATGACTTGGTAAAACCACTCAATGCAGCTTTACTTGCGCCATACACCGCCAGCCCATTAAATCCCGTGCTGGCGATAATAGACGAAATATTGATAATTCGGCCGCATTGATTGATTAACATTGGCCGGATCAAATATTTAGTCAATAATATCGGTGCCTCGACATTGACGCGAATTAATTCGCTAATTTGAGTGTCATGCATGGTTGCTAATACGCCATCATGGCCAAGTGCAGCATTGTTGATCAATGCGTAGGGCCGACCATATTGTTTTACCAGCGTGGTGCACAACCCATGAATACTAGCGGTATCATTAAAATCAAACAGTTCTAATATCAGTTGCGTCGGGTATTTTTGCGCAAGCTGCTCAACATTGTCATTGGTCGAACGACCAATAATAATAACCCTATAGCCATCGTTTAATAAGTTTGAGGCTATTGCAAAACCCAGCCCTTTGGTCCCGCCAGAAACAACAACAATTTTCATCCTAATTTTTTTCCCTAATCATTTTTCCATTGCTACTGATTGCCAGCTGATCTTTAAAAAACAATAACATTGGCACCTGATAGCTTGCCAGTTGTTCTTTGCAATACTTAATTATTAGCCCTTTTGCTACTTTTCGATCAAGCGTGCTATCGGCTAATACAATATCGGCAGCAACTAATTGCCCCAATACAGAGCTGGCTTTAGCATAAACATACACATCACTCACCAGCGTTAAACCACGGATCACTAATTCAACCTGTTCAGGATGAATTTTATTGCCGCCCACATTAATGATGCCATTATCTCTGCCAACAAACAGTACCCGATCTGGGGTTAACTTAACTAAATCACAGCTATCGATAAACCCTCTATCGTCTAACCGACTTAAGACTTCTTCACCAGTAGCCAATAAACTTGGCTTTAACAGCAGATGATTATCTGAATTGATCGCGATTTGGGTCGGTAATGACGCATTGTTAAGCCATTTGCGGGGAAAACCAGCCTGGCCATCCGACACAGAGAAACCAACACCAGCTTCGGTGGATGCATAAATATGACTGACTCGTGCACAGGGAAATAATTGAGCTAACTGAGACAGAATTATCTTATCAGCAATTTCGCCACCCAGCGTAATCTGCCGGAGTTGTAGTTGCGTGATTTCATCACCTGCAATCAACATTTTTCGCCACCAAGAGGGGGTTGCACAAAGTACGTTAACTTTTTCCTTACGCAATTGCGCAATTTGATCTCGAGGTTGTAGCTCACTAGCAACCACAAGAACATTGCCAGCCAATAAACTTTGCAGCATAACTTGTAAACCAGAAAATCGATAAGGCTCAAATATTAAGCCCCAGATCAAGTCCTGATACTTTGAATTAGGCTGTTTAACTGACTGGCTTAAACTTGCCAAGCTATGTTCAATCAGCGTAGGCCGACCTGTCGTACCCGAAGTCGCTATAACCCACTTGGTATGTTCATCACTAGCGGCTTTAGCAACATCAGACAAACTATGCCAGCCATTATCGTCAAGTCTAAGAGTACAGCCTAGCTGTTGCTCTAATTGCTCCCGAATACTTAAATTAATTGTCAGTGGCAGCAATAGCATTTTAGCCGCCACACCATCGAGCGCACAAATTGATTTTATTAGCTGCACGGGATCGCTTAATGAAATAGCGACGGTCTGCCCTTTGAGTGATTGCTGTTGCCGGATCACTAGTGCATCAGTTACTAGTTCACGATGAGTGACGTTTACACTGGCACAAGAAATTAGTTTAAGATCGCAAGAAAATTGCGACAAGCATTGCAGCAGACTGGCATTAGTCTCGTGAGTTTTCATAAATTTGGACAAATTCTAACAAAGTTTTCGGATACACTGCGCTGGTCATATCAGCAAAAGGATCAAGCTCTAGCTCTTCTTCTAACCTTGCGACTAAAATGGCAAAGCCTAATGAATCTAAACCACTTTCCAGTAAGATACTCGAATCAGATAGTTCAGCAATGATTTGACAATCTGTCAGCTGCGCTACTTCTTCAATTAGCGCCAAGATAGTCTCTTTAATTAACATGATTAACCTTATATAAATTTTACGTTTTCAATAACTTTCACTAGATTTTTAGGTAAACTGCGATAAATTTCAGTTTGATTGCTAAGCCAGTCATTTTTATTATATTGATAGTGACATACTTGCAGTTTTTTACCATCTCGCTCATGCGATAAACATGAATTTTCTAATTGCTGATATCTAAATAATTTATGCATTTTTTGCGGACCGATATTAAACATAAGAACATCGGCCAATAACAATTTGGCGTTAAGCTGCTTAAACGCATAATTTAAAGCGCTAGCCGCTAACACTAGCCCTAATCCGGGTAAAATCCGTTCTGCGCCTATATAGCAACCCCATTCATATGTTTGGCCCGAGATATTAGTAAAATAAAGGGTGCCAACGGGCACATCGTCAAGCAAACATAATAAGTATATTTTACTGTCATCTTTGATTAATTGCCCGAACCACTGTTGTTGTTGCTGGGCAGATATAATAGTGTTGTCGTACATATTATCTCTTATCCGTGGCAAATTTCGCCAAGTTCGCACCATGTCTAAATCATCAACGTCTATTGCTCTAAATGAAACTTTTGCCATCTAATGAAACCTTAACTTAATAATCTATCGACTATTTCTTTTACAACGCGTTGGCACCCTAGCCCATCAACTAACTGCGCAGATTTTTCACTTTGCGCGGCTAATAGTTCGGGGTGATTTATCATACGGTTTAATGCATCATAATAATCTTGCTCAGTGGTAATATCGTGATGCCCTACGTAGGTATGGTAACCTTGTTCAGCCATCGTTATCGCCGCTTCAAGTTGGTTATCGGCAATAGTGGCAACAATTGCTGGGGTAGCGCAACAACATCTTTCCCAAGTGATTGAGCCAACAGCGCCAACAAACAAAGATGAGTTTGCCAACCTCTGCGCCATGTCGTTGACCTGAACATGAATTTCGAGCATCGCATGCTGATCAGCAAGCTGTTGCAGCGCTTTTTTATGGCAATTAGCTTGTCCTAGTATGACATCAATTTGATAGCCCACAGGGTTAATGGCGACCAAGGCGCGTAACGCTTTGAGGGTTTCGTTAGAGGGATCGCCACCACCAAAAAATACCGTGATCAATTTATTGCTTAGTCTATCACGATAATCAATTTGATTAGCTTTGGCAGCGTTAAACTCTTCGCGTAATAGTGCGTATTTAGGACCAAGCAGCTGATGACAAGACCCTGATATTAAATCAGAGTAACGATTGGAAAAGTCATGATGAAAATTTTGATCAAGCAATAAATCACAATCGTGATATCGATTAGCTAAATCATCGATAACCATCATTTTGCAGTGATTAATATTTATCGCTGTTGACCAATTTTGGTCAAGTAAGTAATGATCAACAATAATCAAAGCGGGCTTTATCGTTGCTATTAACTGGCTAACTTGGTCGATTTCTTGTTCGTGTGTCGCGCCTAACCAGCTGTTACTCTTTTCAGTCCCCACTGCTTCACTTACTTTTAAGCGATTAACCTTGATATTGTATGACTCGATTATATTAATTAAATTGCCTGTCAATTGACGACAAATAAACTCAACCGAATAACCGTGCCTAACCAGTGCTAGTGCCAAGGTCAAACAACGCATAATATGGCCAGAACCAATCTGATTCGATGCATCAGCCCGAAATAATATCTTCATGCTTATTGCTTAGGCTCGGCATTGATTTCACTCAACACTTTAAGTAACTCATACTCAATAATATCAGCAATATATATAAAGTCTCGTCGCTGCTGGGCATCGACAATCAACTTCAAGTAAGCAACAGCATATTCATAGTCAGTAGGATTAAGAGAATCAACAAAGGGCCCGACTTTGAGTGAAAAGATACCTAAGGCCTCAATTCCTTGCGCTTCACAACCGAGGCGAAGATATTGACAACTTTGGTTTGCCACCTCAATAACTTGTTGCAATGTCATGGCTTGTTCCACGGTAAAGTTCCTTCAATTTGGGCACCATCAACACTGCCGTTATAGAAATGCACTCTAGAATGCCCAGCAATATATTGTTCTAAATCTCGCATATAACCTTTAAAGTTCGCCATGGTTGCGACCTTTTCGCCGTAGCCATTTAATAACCAATGCTGGGGTTTCTCAATCGCCTGTTGCCAATCTTGCCAATGAGCATGACTTTTCCCGAAAGGAAAACAAAAATCAGCGCCAAGTAATATTACGCGATCAAACCCTAGCTTAACGGCAAAGTCTATGGCTGGGTGAATAACACTACCACCGCTAAATAACCGAGTTTTTGGGTGTTTTTGGTTAATATCATCGTACAATTCACCGACTGAGTATGCCGCAAACCGTTTCCCTGGCCAGCTTGATAAGAATGCAGGCTTAAGCCGAGGAAAATAAACCAATGAGCTATTGGCCAACAGTGCTAAATCGACATTAGCAAATAACTTATCTGAGTAAGGGTCGATTGACACCACGACATCTGGAACAATACCATGGTCTAACAATGGCTTAACGGAAGCGTCTAGCGCAATTAATAAGGCGTCTGCATCAACTCTTTGCTTTAACCAATGATAATGTTGAGCTAACGTTGGCCCTGCTGCGGCGATGATCACACGAGTATATGTTAACGGCTCAAAGCTTAAAATATCCTCATCTTCAACCAAAAAACGTTCGTTCGCTAACAATAATTGTTTAATTTTATCGTTATCTTTGTGGTGTTTTTTGTGGATGAATTTATTCGCTAATTCTAGTTCAAGTCGATCACGTAATTGGGCAGCATCATCTTGCGCCAATACCAGTTCTGCAGGTAATGCCACGAACGGCACGAGTACTTGCTTGCACGCGTTAAAAGAGTATAAATTAGTTCGCGGATCCGCCAACCAGTCACTATGATCAAACAAGGCTAAAGAATAATAAAAAATTGTAAAATTTAGAATGCAGACATTCAATTCTTTTATTGCTGCACGCTGTAATAAGATCTGTTGAACGGCCCCAATTCCGGTGCCGTAAACATGTGCAATAGTTGCGTTTTCATCTATCTGCTGACACTGTAACTTTGCCTCCACTAATGGCTCATAATTACTCGACAACTGGATATTATCAACCACTAAAGTGTGAAGTTGGCGTTCAATTTTAATCTTTTGTGGATCAACTTTTTCAAGCTCAGTAATCAACTGCGGCCAGCGCCGAGCTATTATTTCAATATTGAGCTCAAACGCAGCATCATTCATTTGAGCTTGCCCGCTCAATTTCAGCTAACTGCGCTAAACCGTCCTGTGCCAGTAAAAAGTTTGGTGACAGTTGTAAGACATGTGAATAAGCCATTCTTGCAGAATCGTACGCCCCTATCGCAACAAAAATACGTGCTAAGTTTATCCAACCATTATAGTCGTTCGGATATTTTTCTAGATATCGAGAATAGGCGTCAATCGCTTCGTCCCTTTTTCTGTTTGCCCATAAAATTTGTGCATACAAATTCAAACTGTTAACTGACTGCTGCGCTAATAGCTCTAGCACTGTCTCGGCCTTAACTAATTGACCATCTTCAATCAATAAATTTGCCAACAACTTGAACGAAAACTCATCTAGTTGTTGCCAATCTGTTTGATAAAAAGCATTTATTGCCTGAGTTTTCTGCTCAAATAAAATACATTGGTAAGCTTGCCCTAAATTCGCAAGATGCTGCGCTTTAGCTTCCTCATAATTTACAGCTTGTAACATTTCAATGATAACGGCCAAACCTTCAGGATTTTTCTGATCAAACAATTGCTTCAATTTTACTGGGACCCTCTTTAGCGTTAATTTACGCGTATTAGTACACTTTTTATTGAGTTGATCATAATAAATCTCTTTTTTCTTATCGAGCGCTATCAACTGCTGCCTTTCAGGGTTAGTAATCACTCCGGTGTAATATTGTTGCCATCTCTTAACCCGACCAAATTCTTGGTTAGTCTGCCATTGATCTATTAAAGATTCGAACTCAATTTCATCGTTCACCAGATTATTTGTAAAACTAAGTCGCTGTTGTGCAGTTTCAATATGGGTTAAAAAGCTACTAATTCCATTTAAATAAGCCTGATAATATATTTGACCCTTTTCGAAAATTTGTTGTTCACTCCATTGTGATTTTTTTTGAGTACTCAGTAATTTAACAAAATCTTTAATCGCGATTTGTTTGATGCTTTTACTAACCAACTGATACTTGTTCGCGAGTTGTTTATCAATTTTATCAATTTTACGTTTGGCTTTCTGCCGTTTTTCAATGCTGGCACTCGGAAGGTGGAGTGTTTCGTTATACATTGAGGCGTCTAGTATTAATTTTTTAACAACTAAAAGTAGTTGTTTGAATCGCTCTAACTCACATTTTACTTTTTCATTGTCCGAAAAGATTAATTCTTTACTAGGTAATTTAAGATATGATTCAAAAACTTGAGACGCATCAAATCCTGGTAATTCAAGTTCAACATCGGACGTTAAGCAATGTTCAATACCCTCAACGATTAAGGCGTGCTTAGATAAATTAAAAACTTTAATTCCCAAGGATTTAGCTATCTTGGTTTGCTCAGCTAAAACGTCTGCTGCAATGACTAATCCCATAATCGTTTCAACTTTTTGTCCTGAGTAAGTATCAACCCAGACACTGTACCGTGACAAATTGTTTCCTCTTGCAGCTTCGGCGCTATCTTTTGCATGAGTTAAACCGTCACGACGGTAACATAAATCGACTCCAGCTAAATAAATATTGGAGCAACCAAACTCTATCGCTGCACATAATGCACTATTGGCCACAGTAGGCCCCGCTAAGGGTACATTAGTTTGATTTAATGTACTGTCCCAAGGCAGCCTTTGTCCGATGTAAACACTTTGACCAGACCATTGACCAAGCAATGCGGGTGCAACATGATTTGCATTAATTAATAATACTTTTTCATCAAATTCGAGGCTTTCTTTACTCAACTCAAAGCTTAATTGTTGCGGATCAATTGAGCAAACAATGTCCGGTATTAATCCGACATTAATCAGTCGTTTGGAAATACGAGAAACGGCAATAACTAACAGCTTTTCTCTATTATTTATCACCCATTGCAGATCATTATCAAGAGATGGACCACCGCCAAGTATGACACAGCTTCGCCCTTTAAATGCACCTCGTAATAGTGCCATGGGCTGTATGTTATCAGCACAATTTCCAATTTGCATTTCCACAAAATTTAAATTACCAAAAGCGGCATTGGTACGAAATATCAATCCGTCCAAATAATACTGAGCATCAATATACACCTGATGATATTGCTGATTCGTCGCATATACCTCTGCTAAACATCGGAAAACTCGAATAGCTCCGGTGTATAAATAACAAGACATTCCTTCATTATTAAAACCATTAAGCCACTCATCAGGCGTACAGAACATTATTTGTTCTTGCCACTGCGCAGGTATTTCAGGCCGAATTAATTCAATATATTGAGGTAACTCGATGAAAACAAATCTAGAATTTTCAGGTATGCCATGTTCAAAGATATGCTGCACTAACAAGCCAGAATCGGTACCAATAATTACATTGTAGAAATCTTCTTGCCATAATTGTTGTTTGAATAGACTGTTGTAGAGGGTTTTAGACTCAACTTCTAATAATGAATCAGCATTAACAGAGTATAAATACTGCTCACCAAATTTATTTGTAAGCACTGGTTCGTTACTGATATCTATCTGGCTTTGCTCGATTACTTCCATCGCTAACCCATTTATGTGTTGGAGAATAAATAACAATTATAACGCGTTTATTTTAACCCTGTACATCGAAAAATATCGGTTCAACCCATTGTATTAATGATTAAATTAATTAGAACTATCAAATATTCAGCATTTAATCGTTCTCGCCTAAAAACACTAGGTTATCTACTAAATAATGGGGTAATATAAACAGTATATTTATGATACTAAGTTGGAAGATTTAATGAGTAGACGATCAATTAATACCTATAAACAAACCAGTTTTTCAGGAGCTGCCGACGACTCTCCTCATCAGCTTGTTTCTGCGATTTATAGACAGCTACTCGGTAATGTTGCAGCGGCTAAAGGTGCTATTGTTCAAAACAATTTCGAAAAACGTAATGAATTAATTAGCAAAGCCACTATGTTAATCGGTATTTTAGAGCAATCTTTAGATTTTGAAAATGGCGGAGAAATTTCTGACAATTTAGCTTCATTATATGAATATGCCACTTTTTTACTGTTTGAAGCTAATAGTAAAAATGATGAGAACAAACTCGAAGAAGTTATACAGCTGCTATTGCCGATAAAATCTGCTTGGGATCAGATTCCAACAGAGGCACGCAATAAAGTGGGGTTTAGTAACTAAGTTATGTTAAAAGAAAAGATAACAAGAGCACTCGAATTATCTGCTCAACTAAACGCTATTTTCCAATCAATGGACATAATGGCAGATAACTCCGAGGCTCTTATTAAAGCTGAACAAATACAGCAGCAGCGTGGAAGCGCAATCCAAGATATTTTTTCGTCTGCTAATCAGCAAGAACTTGCCTACTATAACGCTTTATTAAAACAGTTATTGCTTGTTGATAAAGAGCTACAAATAACGTCTAGTGATTTAAAAGTAAAGATGAGTAAGCAGATAGTGCAACAAAAGCGAAAGACTAAGGCGACTCAAGCTTACATTCAGAAATAACGTTTATTACACTACTCTTCAGTTATAACCTAAGCTTAGCTTGATACAACTCCAGGCATGCTCTCAAGCTGCGCCATTAGATAGCTACTCGTTGAGTTCATACTTGCGACCATCGCATCCATTGCATTATATTGAGCAAATAAACGCGTTTCATACTTGTCCATTTTCAAGGTAAAGGCTTCCATACTGTCTTCAAGGCGAGTCATCTGTTTATTGTAACCATCAACTCTGCTGTCGACCAAACCACTACTTTCGGTATAAACGTCAATAAAAGAGTCCATTGAAGCTGCAAAACCTGGTACATCATCGGTACCGACAAAGAAGGCTTGAACAGCACTAGGATTTTCACTTAGTTGGTCAGCAAGTTCATCTTGATCGAATGACAAAACACCGTAACGATCTGCGCTGACGCCGAGTTGATTTAATGATAAGGTGCCACCATTACCCGTGTCATACGATGAATTTAAATAGTTTCGTAATTTGGAAGACACACTACGCAGCATCGAGTCACCAGACAAAATGCCAGATGCTTCGTCATCACTACCGCCTTTCGTCATTTGAGTCACTAGTTCTGTCAGATCATTATAAGCGCTGACGAAAGCAGTTAATGACTCTTCAACAATTTTATTATTTTCTTCTATACCAATACTTGAGTTTTCATCCACATCGTGTGATTTCAAGATATCGATAGTGACACCTTGAATGGCATCTTTAAATTCATTAGTTGAACTGGTCAACTCAATTGCACCATCGACAGTAATTGAGGCATCTTTAGCCTCAGTTAGCTCGGTTAAATTCGCGGTTGTAAAATCAGCAACACGACCGGTAGCGCCTGAAGAAGTAATATTTATGGCATTATCAATGCCAGTTTCTTTGGCAGTCATTACCAATCTTTGGGCACCATCGGCTTCAGTGATGATAGTAGCGATTGTTGAACTGTTATCATTAGAGTCATTAATTTTATTACGGATATCGGCTAAGGTATCGGCAGCATCAACAGAGATATCAAAAGTAGAATTACCGTCAGCGGTTGCAAACGTTAAAGTGCCACTGCCAACCGTTTCAGTATCAGTGAAACTTGACGTCATCGATTTGTGAGCCTGAGCAAGATTGTTAACTTTTATGTCAAACTGGCCAAGTTGGGCCGTGGTATCAGAAGAAACTTTAAGATACTCATCGGAGCCTGTCGCGGTGCTTTGTTTAAAACTGTCGAGGTCACTGAGATCTTCAATTGAAGTTTTTAACTTATCCAAAGCACTTTTGTAAGCACCCATCGCTGAAATACTGGTGGTTAAATCAGCCTGTTTGTCACTCATACGGCTTTCAAAAGGGGCCTTTTCAGCTTCAACTAACCCCGTCACTATTTCATTAACGGGGAGTCCAGAACCAAGACCTGTAAAAGAAATACCTGCCATAAATCACCTCAATAAAAACGTTACGCTTTTGAGTTTACAAAGTTGCCAGCGGCGTCAGATAAATTAGCGATTAAATCTAATACTTCTTCCGACGGATACTGTCTAATAACTTCCTTCGAATCACGATCAATCACTTTAATAACATCACGACCAGAATCTTTATCAACGCTAAACTCTAATCCTTTATTTAACGAACCAACAAATTGTTGCAGTTTTTCTGCCATATCTTCAAGTTGTTGACGCTGCAAAGGAGCTTGCTGTTTTCCATCATCAACATTTTTGATGCTAGCTCGACTTTCAGCAACATTTCTATCCGTTTGTGCAGTTGTGTCATTAGCTTTATTATCGACCAATACTGGGGACGATTTTGAGCTAATCTCAACTTGATCATTGCTTGATATACCTCGACTGTCCGGCGTATTCGTTGCAAGTGTTCCAGATGCAGACAATGATAAATCAATATTCATATCACTTCCCCTCGTTGATCAAACCTTCTATGTTCATTATGCCAAACAATTTATGTTTATTATACCGTTTAACGCATTAAACCGTTGCTGATTTTTCAGGCAACGGTTTAACAACAGACTTAGTCACTGGTTATACTTAATACAGTCTTAAGCCATTGACCTAACGTTAGCCTAATAAACTTAGTGCTGATTGCGGTAACTGATTAGCTTGGGCTAATATTGACGTACCCGCTTGCTGTAATATTTGATTACGAGTCATCGCTGCTGTTTCAGTTGCGAAATCTGTATCACGAATACGGCTACGTGAAGCTGATACATTTTCTTGGATATTAGCCAAGTTAGAGATAGTGTGTTCGAAGCGATTTTGCACCGCACCTAAATCTGCACGCTGATCATCAATTGTCTTAATTGCTGCATCAATCGTTGCAATTGCACTACTTGCGCCAGATTGTGTTGCAACAGAAACACCACTCATTCCTAGTGCGGCAGCGTCTAAATCACCAATTGTGATGGTAATTGTTTCACCAGCATTAGCACCCACTAAGAAGCTTACGCCACCAGACATAGTGCCATCAAGTAATCCAGTTTCACCAAATTTGGTGGTGTCAGAAATACGTGTTAATTCAGAAGTTAATGCACCAACTTCTTTTTGGATTGACGCTCTGTCAGCTGAAGAGTTTGAACCGTTGGCAGATTGCACCGAAAGGTCTCGCATACGTTGTAAAATACTGGTTGATTCTGATAACGCGCCTTCAGCCGTTTGTGCCATTGAAATGCCGTCGTTTGCATTTCGTTGTGCTACACCTAAACCGTTAATTTGTGAAGTTAAGCGATTTGAAATTTGTAGACCAGCCGCATCATCTTTAGCACTGTTAATCCGCATACCAGAAGATAAACGTTCCATCGAAGTAGATAATGCATTTGTTGAGCTAGTTAGGTTACGTTGTCCGTTTAAAGAAGCTACGTTAGTTTGAACGAATAAAGACATAATAAATCTCCTGATTACCGAGTCGCTAAAGTTTTAATAGGTTGGGGTTGTCCCCCCGATAATTAACTTAACGGCCAGTTCAGAGCAAACTTTAAGCTTTTTTTATTATTTTTGTAAAACAAACCAAAACAATACTGTAACGCATTGTTATTTATGGATAAATTGTTTTGTTTTATTTGTTTCTTTTAAAACATTTCAGTGACTTGTTGTTATTAAAGCACTAAAAACGACAAAAGCCCATCCTTATGGATGAGCTTTTGTCTTATGCGCTAGCAGTAGATTTGTTACAGCTGGTATTAGCCGCCTAATAATTGAACCGCTGCCTGTGGCAACTGGTTAGCCTGAGCTAAAATAGAAGTGCCGGCTTGTTGCAATATTTGATTACGCGTCATCACGGCTGTTTCAATCGCAAAATCAGTATCACGAATTCGGCTTCTTGCCGCTGAGTTATTTTCTACCACGTTTGACAAGTTAGAAATTGTAGACTCTAAGCGGTTTTGAATTGCACCCATCATTGCCCGGTTACTATCGATAAAGGCCAGCGCCGAGTCAATAACTTCAATCGACAATTGCGCACCTAGCGCTGTACTAACATCGATAGAGTCAACAGGATCTAGTAATGCAGCAGTCACAGTAGTTGAGCTAACGGAAACGTCTGAACCTTCAACCGTATAGTTAATCGGTGACGACAAACGTACGACCCCCGTTGCTGAACCCGCCGTATTAGTGCCATCGAGCAAAAAGGTATCGCCCGTAGCTGACCCTTCATAACCCAGCGCACTCATTTCTACATCGCCAGTTCCAAGGAAGCTAGCCAGATCGATATCGTCACCACGTTCACTGGTTAACACCACTTTACCGGCAACGACCTCGGCAGAGATACCTGTTTTACCCGACACTTTATTAATTTCATTAACCAGTGGGGTAACGTCGGTATCAGTAACCGCAGCAGATACCTGTATTGGTGTACTATTAGATCCAGTTAACTGAAATGACAACGAGCCGCCACCGGAAAAGTTACTCATGTCCAGTGCAACACCGGTTCGCGCATCAGCACCAGCAGATGAACTGCTGCTATTAATAGCATCAGCAAGATCTTTAGCCGATGCGCCTACCGCTCCTAATCCCCCATTAGTACCTTCTGAACTAACAATTTCTAAAGTCCCGTTCACAGTATTAGCTGCACCTACAGCGCCATAACCATCAGTGCCATCACCAGCGATATCAGTAGAGTAAGAACCAATATCTTTTGCGCCAAAGGCCGCTAGTGACATATTGATGGTTTCGAACGATTTAGCACCTACTTGAAAATTTTCTGTGCCAAACGAACCGTCAAGCAATTTACGTTCACCAAAGGTGGTCGTTTCAGAAATTCGGCTTAGCTCTTGTTGCAGCTGGGTCATTTCTTCTTGAATTGCTCGGCGATCTTCTGCCGCATTTGAACCGTTAGCCGATTGAATTGACAGATCTCGCATACGATGCAAAATGTTAGTCGACTCTTGCAACGCTCCTTCCGCTGTTTGCGCCAGAGAAATGCCATCACCACCATTACGAATAGCAACATTAAGTCCGCTAATTTGTGAGGTTAAACGGTTTGAAATTTGTAAACCAGCCGCATCGTCTTTAGCGCTATTAATACGTAAACCTGAAGACAAACGTTCCATAGAGGTTGCTAACGAATTGCCCGATTGGCCTAAATTACGTTGTGCATTTAGCGATGCCACATTTGTTTGTACTGTAAGAGCCATTAGATAGCCTCCACGTTGATGGCTGATGCATCAACGTAAGATGCCAACAAGCCGGAATAATTATTAAAGTTACTGCTTAGCTGATTAACAAGTTGCAATGGGTGTGCCAATAGTGACGTTTATTCTTTAAAATATGTAAATATTTTCTAGATTCAGCAATAGCTGATGTTTCAGAGGCTTTTGTTGTACGGTAAGTTATTGTTACTTTGTGCTATATGCTGAAAAGCCAGTCAATTTTATGACTGGCTTTGAATTTGGTCAGGATGTTTGCCAGCGGCAAAGTGATTGCCGCCTAGTTTTTGACAATTATTGCCGCTTGGTTACAAGTAATTTAACAAGCTCATTCCTTGAATTTGTGAAAAGGCCGTTTGCGATGCTTGCAAGGCAAGTTTTTGCCGCTCGAACTGTGAAATTGCCTCAACCATGTCAAGATCTTCAAGGCTTGAACGTGAGGTTTCTAATGTCAGATCATAATCCAAATGACGTTCATTCTGACTTTCAGTTAATTGGAGTCTAGTCCCTATCTCAGCGCGCACATTACCAAGTTTTATTTGGCTGGCATCAATATTACCAATAATATGACCGATATCTAACTGGCGCTGCGCCTCATCAATACCAACGCCGTTCGGTTCTTTCAGCCAGTCAATCGCTTGCTGAATAGTGGTAAAAATATCAACACTGTCTTGTGGCGTTAAACTAATGCTATCACCGTCTTGAGGTTGTTCTGTGATAACCACTTCAACACCATTAAACGTAATTGGTTCACCGGCAACATAAACTTCTGATGTAGCTGGCAGCACAGGAAACACCTGAGTTGGCGTTGAGTCAAATACCGTTAATTCCATTTCATCAGTCGCAGTATTTCTCACAAAGTCGATGGTGTAATCATCTTCAACGTAGGTGCTGCGATCGCTAATTACTGCACTAGCTACTCGCGCGCGGTCGACTGGGTCGTCGACTGCAGCACCAGATCCAGCCACCATGCTGTAGGTAGGTTTAAAATCACCAACGGCATTAGGTACATCCATGAAAACTTTTTGCCCCGAGTCACTTGTTGCCACTTGCACGCCCGGTCCAACGGTCGTTTCACGTTGACCAATATCACCAACATAATTAATGCTGTCGTCCGATTGACGCTCAAAGGGAGGCGTAGTCGTTTGAAAACCACCAAAAACATAACTACCTGATTCATCTCGGCTATTGGCCAATGACAACAATTCGTCATAACGTGCTTCTATCTCTTCTGCAATAGCATCTCGAGTTGCATCATCGTTGCCAATACTATTGCCCTGAAGAATAAGGTCTTTTACCCGAAACATCACATTTTCAGCCGACTCTATCGCGCTTTCTTCAACGTTAATCCGCGTTTCCGCATAATTAATGTTGGTTTGATATTGTCCGATTAGTGCTTGCTCTTGGCGAATATTTAAAATTGAGTTAGCGGCAACTGAATCATCGCCCGCCGTTATCACGCGTTTTCCTTCCGAAATACTCATCACCGAGCCATTAACATCAGACTGGCGGTTAAGAATATTTTGAGTATTAACATTGTAAAATTGACTGGTTGAAATTCGCATGACCTACTCCTTTATCTTACGGCTTGCAGTATGGTTTGAAAAATTTCATTGGCGGTTGAAATCACTTGCGCACTCGCTGAGTACGCTTGTTGAAAGCGCAATAAATTTGACGCCTCTTCATCAAGATTAACCCCTGAAGTATTAGACATTCTTGCCGTCGCTTGGTCATAAAGTGTTTGCGCCGCACCCGCTTCTATATTTGCGGTTGCGCTTTGTGAGCCGACATTGGTCACGGCTTCTTCAAAGACATCGGCGATGGTGGACTTGCCATTGTTCATTAATTTTTGATCCGTGAGCTGCGCCATCGCTAACATGTTTTTAGAGTTGCCTGAACCAAATGCGTAATCGATATCATAAACCTCAGGGGCATTGGCTGTTTGGCCAGTCGGGTCACCTGTGAGCTTAAAGGTGATGCCTGCGGCTTGAAATTCTATCGAGCCGCCACTATAGCTGGTTAATGCGGCGCCACTCAGATCGGTCAGTGGCACTGCTGTACCGCTACTATCAACCATCGCCAAGTTAAACGTGCCAACAGGTGATTCATAAGCTTGCAGCGATAAACCACCAGCAGTTGTAGGGAAGTCGGCAGCACTGCTATTATCAACGCTGCTAATGGTTAATTTAGCGGTATTAACATTATCACCCGACGGATAAATTTCGACAATTGACGAAGCCGCAATTTGGTCAGCAGATGTGAGATTAACTTCAAGATTACTGGCGCCAAGACGCGTTGGTTGCAGCTCAAATTTATCACCGTCAAGTGGAATACCGCCGGCTTCTTTAAAGATAAACCCGGTGTCTGGGTTAGTGGCTTCAAATGAACGAGCGCCTACCGCCGGTGCTGGGGTTTCCGCCACTAAGGTCATCGCCTGTGACTGACCACTGCTTAAATTCGTGAGGGTATAAGTTCCTCCCGAATATTGGAGCCTAAAATCATCACTGCCTAATTGATTTACATCGGTAATTTCAACGCCGCCAGCTAGGGTACCGGTGTTCGATGTGGCACCTAGTGAGCGTAATCTGACAGCATCGGCATCATTGATATCTTCAAATAAATTTTGTCCAGTTAGTCCATTTAGATCAACACCCTGTGATTGCGCGGTGTTAAAAGTATCGGCAATCGCAATCGCGGTTAATCCCACTTTATTGATAGTTTCAGTTAATGCACCATCACGGTAAGATATCAACGCGCCAACCGAACCGCCCATATTTGGACCATCAATATGTTGCGAACCACTAGAAGGAGATTGGATAACCACCTGCAATTTTTGTGGATCAGGAGAGCCTGCGGCTGTCGCTACCTCAAAACTTGTGGTGCCAGTCACTAAGGTTTGACCATTGGCAATATAAACATTAAGCGCGCCATCTTGGGTTGGCACCGTGGTTACCTTGGTAAATTCAGCCAGCTCGACTAATAAATTATCCCTTTCATCGAGCAAATCATTTGGCGTAGCGCCACCGGCCGATGCCGTAACCACATCGCGGTTCACCCGGGCCAGTTGCTCAGCAATAGCGGTCATTCTCTCAACTGAACTCTCAATATCTTCATTTACTGAACCATATTCGGCTTCAAGCGTTCGCTGCATTGATTGGGTACTAACAGCTAATGTATCGGCTTTCGCTAGCATCACTTGACGTAGCCCAACATCACCTGGCACATCAACCAAGGAGTTAACAGCGGCAAATAAATCGTTCAGTGAGTCAGTAATATTAGGCCCAACCAATGACATTGTTTCATCGAGTCGCCCCAATTTGCTCGCGCTGGTTTGGGCGCCACTGTTGGTGGATTGGTTAAAAACCACCTCATTGTATCTAAATTGGTCAAATACTCGCTGCACGTCTTTAATTTTGCTGCCAGTGCCAAGAAAATCAGCACCTGAATTAAAGGGAGTTGTCGTTTCTTGAATTACTCGCTGGCGTGAATAACCCTCGTTATTAACATTGGCGATATTATGACCGGTAGTTGATAACTGCTGTTGGGCGGTAGAGAGACCACTAATACCCAATTGTAATAAATCAACACCCATAACAGCATTCCTTTAATAGCTAAATATGAAAA
>Ga0209291_1000673_pt1 | contig 32253 bp, 28 predicted proteins | sample GOMGulsemesocosm_FD_184633 | JGI IMG/M metagenome (GOLD analysis project Ga0209291, IMG submission 184633) | Methane-oxidizing microbial communities from mesocosms in the Gulf of Mexico - GOM9B Gulf of Mexico (SPAdes) (version 2) | ecosystem: Environmental > Aquatic > Marine > Cold seeps...
TTCATATGTTTCGTTATTAGAGAAAAAACGTTTTAATTTAAACCGATTGAATAAAGGAATGATTCCTCCAAAAATTGAAGCTTACAACAGTAATAAGGAAATGCAAAACTTTGATCATTTCAAAGGAAAATATGTTATTATAGATGTTGGAGCTAGTTGGTGCGGACCCTGTAAAAGAGAAACTCCTTATTTTGAAAAGGCTGCATTAGCACTAAAAGACAAACCTTTTACATTTATCTCTTTAAGTGTAGATCATATTGAAGAAGATTGGTTAGTAGATATTAAAGGTAAAAGTGATGCTAGCGTACATTTAAAAGTTAAGTCTAAAGAACAATTTATGACAGATTACAATATTAGCGGCATTCCTAGGTTTATACTAATTAACCCTGAAGGACTCATTGAAGATATCAATTTCACAAGACCTTCTAACAAGAAGTTCGAAGAATCACTCAATAATTACTTAAAATAAGACTAAAAAAAAGGCCATATGAAATAACATTCATATAGCCTTTTTCTTTTCTTTTTATAATCTTTTCCTATAATTCTCTATGTTTTGCATAAGTTCTCCACTTTTCAAAACATTGCATCATGTCATCTGGAGTTTCTGAAGTAAAGCTCATTTTTTCACCAGTTGTTGGATGAACGAATCCTAATGTTTTTGCGTGTAGTGCTTGACGTGGTAATATTTTAAAACAGTTATCTACAAATTGCTTGTATTTTGTAAAAGTTGTTCCTTTCAATATTTTTTCTCCACCGTATCGAGAATCATTAAATAAGGTATGTCCGATATGCTTCATATGCACACGAATTTGATGCGTACGTCCTGTTTCTAACTGACACTCCACTAAAGTAACATAACCAAAACGTTCTATAACCTTATAATGTGTAACCGCTGGCTTACCGTATTCCTCATCGTCCCCATAATGAACTGTGTTTTGCAACCTGTTTTTATGATGTCTACCAATGTTACCCTCTATAGTTCCTTCCTCATCTTCTACATGCCCCCAAACTAATGCATGGTATTTACGCTCAGAAGTTTTATCAGCAAATTGTTTTGCCAAATGCGCCATTGCTATATCTGTTTTTGCAACAACCAATAATCCGCTTGTATCCTTATCTATTCTGTGTACTAAACCTGGTCGTTCATCAGAATTTTTAGGTAAATTATCCACATGATGAATCAATGCGTTAATCAATGTCCCTGAATAATTCCCATGTCCTGGATGCACTACCATGCCAGCAGGCTTATTTACTACTAGTAAGTCATCATCTTCATATACTATATCCAACGGAATATCCTCACCAACTAATAAGTTTTCATGAGGAGGATGTGCAAATAGTACTCGAACAACATCATGCCCTTTTACTTTATAGTTAGACTTAACCGCCTTATCATTTACATAAATGTTACCGTCTTTTGCAGCTTGTTGAATTTTATTACGAGTAGCATTCTCAATAAAATTCATTAAAAATTTATCTACACGCAAAGGCTCTTGTCCTGCTGTTGCAGTAAACGAATGGTGTTCGTACAATTCCTTGCTTGGCCCTACTTCTTCTTGATTCTCTATCATAACTTAATTTACAACTTCAACTTTTTTTAACTCACTTGAAGGTTTGTCTCCGTAATTTAATTTTCCATCACCTAACACCAAATCAATCACTGACGTATATGGCAACTTATCGTCTTCTTTAATTTTTTTCCCTTTATGCATTAACCCCAACACAGCATCTTCAGCAAAATGTGGTTTATATGTAATCTTTCCTATTTTAAAACCTTTAGCTCTTAATGTGCTCTCCGCTTGACGCTTGGTTTGATCTTTTAAATTTGGAATTCGAACCAATCTATATTCCGACTTGTTTACAGTAATATAAACTTTTCTTCCCACTTTTACTTTTGCACCAGCCAAAGGACTTTGTTCTACAATAGCTTCTTTAGGAAATTTAGGATTATAGTCTTTATACTCAATATCAGCTAAAACTAAACTTCTTTCTTCTAAAAGACCTTTAGTTATATCTAACTTCTTCCCTTCTAAATTTGGCACCTCAGTAAACTCATCATGATTTGTTGTACTAGCCAACCATCTTGTAAATGCATATAAGATGACCAAAAACACTACTAGAGCCAACCCTATTTGTTTCAAAAACGTTTTACTAAAAATAAATTTTAAAAGACCCATATTATTTATTTAGATGGCAAATATAATAATAGTATTTTTGTTAGCACTTATTATACTACTTTAACATGCTAAATAGGGTATTAAAATTGGTATAATAATTCATAATGACATTTTAAACTCAACTATTAACAAATTAATGAGAAACATCGCAATACTTATGGGTGGATATTCTAGCGAATATCAAATTTCCCTAAACTCAGGAAATGTAGTATACAAAGCCATACAAAAAGATTGTAACGCCTACCGAATTCATTTATTTAAAAACAAATGGGTTTATGTTGATGCTCATGACAAAGAACACCCTATTAATAAAGGTGATTTTTCAGTAACCATTGATGACACAAAAATTTGTTTTGATTGTGTTTTTAATACAGTTCATGGAACACCGGGAGAAGACGGCTATATGCAAGCATACTTTGAGCTTTTGAATATCCCTCAAACTAGCTGTGATATGTATCAAGCTGCTTTGACGTTTAATAAACGTGATACTTTGTCTGTATTAAGGCCTTACGGAATTCCTATGGCTACTTCAGTATATTATAATGAAGGTGACGCAATTGATACTGACGCAATTATTGAAAAAGTTGGTTTACCATGTTTTATCAAGGCAAACAGAGCTGGATCAAGCTTTGGAATAAGTAAAGTATATAAAAAAAAGGAAATTGTCAACGCAATTGATATTGCCTTAAAAGAAGATTCACAAGTTTTGATTGAATCATTCCTTGATGGAATAGAAGTTTCTGTTAGCGTGATAACATATAAAGAAGAAGTTACTGTGCTTCCTGTAACTGAAATTGTTTCAGAAACTGATTTTTTCGACTACAAAGCAAAATACGAAGGCTTATCTCAAGAAATTACTCCTGCAAGAATTACCCGTGAACAAACTGAAGCTGTAAGCAATCTAGCAAAAGAAATATATGAATTACTTGATATGAGTGGTTTTTCTCGCTCAGACTTTATTTTTCATAACGGAACACCACATTTTATTGAAATAAACACTAACCCTGGCTTATCAGAAGAAAGCATCTTACCTAAACAAGCCAATGAAGCTGGAATTTGTTTAAAGGATTTGTTTATGAATACTATTGAAGAAGCAATGAAGTCAGTAGTCAGTAGTCAGTAGTCAGTAGTCAGTAGTCAGTAGTCAGTAGTCAGTAGTCAGTAGTCAAAAATAAATTTTTGAAATACTATTTACTATTAATAACGTAACTTTACCTAACTTAAGAATCCCAATTACTTGGGTTTTTTAAAAACAAGTTTTTATAATGAAAAAAGCAGTTTTCCCAGGGTCTTTTGATCCAATAACATTAGGACATCAAGATATTATTTCTAGAGCATTACCGCTCTTTGATGAAATTGTTATTGCTATTGGGATTAATGATGATAAAAAATATATGTTTACTATTGATGAGCGTGTAGCGTTTATTAAAGACACTTTTAAAAACGAACCAAAAATAACAGTAACTACTTACAAAGGTTTAACTATAGATTACTGTAAAAAAATAAATGCCGATTATATGTTGCGTGGCCTTCGAAATCCAGCCGATTTTGAATTTGAAAAAGCTATTGCTCAAACCAACAGGAAGTTATCCGGAATTGACACCTTGTTTTTACTAACAAGCGCCGAAACGTCATACATCAGTTCTAGTATTGTTAGAGACGTACTTCGAAATGGTGGTGATTATACCATTTTGGTCCCTGATAGCGTACGAGTAAAATAGTATTATCTAAACACAAGTATTCTACATGCTCTTTAACTCCATAGAATTTGCATTATTCCTCCCTCTAGTTTTTATTGCATATTGGTTTATCGCAAATAAAAGCTTGAAAGCACAGAACATTCTAATTTTATTGGCGAGTTATGTTTTTTACGGATGGTGGGATTGGCGATTTTTAATCTTAATTATTTTTAGCTCAGCGATAGATTATAGTATTGGATTAAAGTTATCCGAAACAACTGTACAGAAAAAAAGAAAGTTACTTTTATGTACAAGTCTTTTTGTAAACCTAGGCTTTCTCGGTTTTTTTAAATACTATAATTTCTTTTTAGAAAGCTTTTCCGATGCGTTTACATTATTCGGACAATCCATAGAAACATCTCGATTGGATATTATTCTTCCAGTAGGAATTAGTTTTTATACATTTCAAACCCTCAGTTATACAATTGACATATACCGCAATAAAATTGAACCAACGAAGGACCTAGTTTCCTTTTTTGCGTTTGTAAACTTCTTTCCACAATTAGTTGCTGGACCAATTGAAAGAGCCGTAAATTTATTACCTCAATTTCAGAAAAAAAGAACATTCAATTACGCTATCGCCATTGATGGTTTACGCCAAATATTGTGGGGACTGTTTAAAAAAATAGTAATTGCAGATAATTGCGCTACCTATGCTAATATCATCTTCAATAATTCCGATGATTACTCCGGAAGCACATTACTTTTAGGAGCTTTATTTTTTACTTTTCAAATATATGGAGACTTTTCAGGTTACTCTGATATCGCCATAGGAACAGCACGATTATTTGGAATTAATTTGAAGAAAAACTTTGCTTTCCCATACTTTTCAAGAAACATAGGTGAATTTTGGAGAAGGTGGCATATCTCGCTCTCTACCTGGTTTCAAGATTACCTATATATCCCCTTAGGCGGAAGCAGAAAAAACAAATGGATTACCATCAGAAATATCATCATTGTTTTCCTAGTAAGTGGTTTTTGGCATGGTGCAAACTGGACTTTTCTTGCATGGGGATCCTTAAATGCTTGTTATTTCATCCCGTTATTACTTACCAAACAAAACAGAAAACACATGGATACTTTAGCTCAAGGAAGATTACTTCCTTCAATTAAAGAACTCTTACAAATTGGAACAACTTTTACGCTTACCGTTTTGGCTTGGATATTTTTTAGAGCTGAAAACATTAAACACGCATTCGCTTATTTTTCTGAAATTTTCTCAACTTCTTTGTTTAGCATACCAAACTTCCCAAGCAGATCGGGAGCCTTAACAACACTCATCTTAATATGGATATTTATGGTTTTTGAATGGTTTGGTAGAAATAACGAATATGCTATTGAAAAAACCGGAGAAAAATATCATAGAAGGTATCGATGGTTTTTATACTATTGCTTAATTGTAGTTATTGTAATTTATGGTGGCAGTCAGCAAGAATTTATTTACTTTCAATTTTAACAAATGAAACGTTTCCTTTATACCATACTCTTTTTTGTTAGTCCGTTTATTACTTTAATCGGAATCACAAAACTATGTTACATCAAAACTGGAGGTGACTTAAATAGATTAGGAAGAATTTCCATAGACCAAAATTACAGAAATCAGTTTCAGAAAGATTTTGAACAACCTAAGAACTACACTGAATTTTCATCAATCAATTTAGAAGACATAAATAAATTTGACATCCTTACCGTTGGCGACTCTTTTTCTCAACAAAGAAGCCATAGTTACCAAAACTACCTAACAAATGATTCAATTAGTATTGTAAATTTTGATACGAGAGCATACTCCTTGCCAGCATACAATCCTATTGACTTCGCACACAAATTAGCTAATGGTGATATATTTAACAAATTACATATCAAATACCTTATTCTACAATCCGTAGAAAGAAATATTACTGCACGAGGAGAAAACTTAGATCAAAATACTACAATCACAACTAAACAACTAGAATCATTCAGAAAAGCTAAAAGCAACAATAATCACAGTAGTTATACAGAAAACTACTCCGACTATTTAAAATTCCCTACATATAACTTATTGTACAACTTTTTCGACAATGCTATATTTTCACCAATTTACCAGAAAAGCATCAACACCGAACTATTCTCTACCAATAATAAATTACTCTTTTTAGAAAATGATCTTATTGCCTTAGAAAAAAATAATGATTTAAAATTGGTTAAGCAACTAAATAACGAATTCAATACGCTGTCCAAAAAGTTGAAAAAACGAAACATTATACTAATCGTACTTCCTAGTCCTGACAAATACGACATTTATTATGAGTACATCAACAATAAAAGCCACCCAAAGCCTTTGTTTTTTGATTATATGCGTGATTTAAAAAAAGACTATATATATATAAATTCCAAAAAAATTCTCAAAAAACATATTAATAATAGTAGTAAGGATGTCTATTTTGTTGACGATGCACATTGGTCGCCTATAGGAGCAAAAATAATAGGTAACTCAATATCTAATTCAATTAACCAAAAGAAGAATTAGAAACCAACGAATTGATTTATACTTTTAACTTTCCGAGGTAAACCAACTAGATATCGCTAATACCTCATAATAATGCAGTATTAAAATCAAGTATGACCTAATAGTCACAATAAGCACTAAAATATTGTTAAGGAAATATTTTCAATAACATTATTCATTAGTTTCGCATAAAACTCATTTGGCAAACAAAAAATGATCTTGAAAAAGCATATTACTAAAAACATCCTTACAATTTTCATGCATATAGGGTTTTGGTGCCTTGTTTTTTTATGGCCTCTACTATCTTTAGAGGATGTTTCGCAAATACAATATGTTATTAATAGGAATTGGCTGTCTACATGTAGCCTTTTAATTGTATTCTATATCAATTATTTTGTATTTGTAAATCAGTACTTTTTTAAAAGTAAAAAAATGCTTTTTTACACTCTAAACCTGTTACTAATTATCTCAATATTTTTTTTAGTAAAACACATCTTAAAATTAAATTCTTTTAACCCTTCTATGAATGGAGTTAGACTACGAGAAGTCAGAAGCACTACGGTAACATCTATTCAATTAATTTTACCTATGATTTTAGGTATTGGGATGTGTGTTGGTTTAAAAATCAATAAAAGATGGAGTAAAAACGAGTTAATGCTACAGAAGATAAAACAAACTCAATTAGATGCAGAAATTAAATATTTAAGATATCAAATCCAGCCTCATTTTTTATTCAATACCTTGAATAATACATACTCCTTAATTGATAATTCTCCAAATATAGCTAAAACCTCAATTCATAGCTTGAGTAAAATGATGCGTTATTTACTACATGATTCTGTAGCTAATAAAGTCCCTTTAGCAAAAGAAATTGATTTCTTAGAACGATATCTCGACTTAATGCGATTAAGAGTTTCTTCAAATTTGACTTTAGAAAAAAGTTTCCCTATACTTAATCAACCCATTCAAATTGCACCACTCCTACTTATATCTTTTATTGAAAATGCCTTTAAACATGGTATAGACGCTGTACAACCTAGTCATATAAAAATTGACTTGCGCATTGAAAAGAATAAAATATACTATAGTGTAATAAATACTGCTTTCCCACAAAAAGAGAAAATGACGGATTCCGGAATAGGTTTAAAAAATTTAAGAAAAAGACTAGAATTATTATATCCAGATAACTTCGAATTAATCCACGAAACTAGTAAAAACTTATATACCGCAAAACTGATACTTAACTTTAGAGCATGACTATTAAATGTATATTGATTGATGACGAACCATTAGCACTGAACTTATTAGAGGGTTATGTAAAAGCTACACCTTTTTTAAAATTAGTCGCAAAATGTACTAGCGCTATAGCAGCTATGGAAATACTTGAAAAAGAAGATATAGATTTGATTTTTTCTGATATACAGATGCCTAATTTATCGGGTATCGAGTTTTCAAAAATGATCTTACATAAAAAAAAGAAAATCATTTTCACCACGGCTTTTGAAGAATTTGCATTAGAAAGCTATAAAGTTAATGCTCTAGACTATTTAGTAAAACCTATTAGTTACCCTGAATTTATTTCGGCTGCAAACAAGGCCAAACAGCAAATTTCAAACACACCAAAATCCACTACATCTACAAAATATAATGAGGAATACATTTTTGTAAAATCTGATTATAAATTGATCAAAATAGACTTAAAAGATCTTATTTATATTGAAGGTCTAAAAGACTATGTAAAATATTATACGGTAAATTCAGAAAAACCTATTCTCTCTTTAAAAAGCATGAAATCTTTAGAGGAAGAATTATCTGATAAAAACTTTATGCGTGTCCACCGATCATTCATGGTAAACCTTAAAAAAATAACTATCATTGAACGTAACCGCATTATTTTTGGAGAAAAATACATTCCTGTTTCAGATAAATATAAAGAAAACTTTCAAAAATTTATTGATGCTGATTTTTTAAAATAGACAAAATCTCTCAAAACGTCTATAAAAGCTCCTTGAACATCTATTTCATTTTTAGGAGCAATCCATTTTGTGCAATTTTACTGTACTAACAACTAAAGTAAACACTTTAATAAACAAATACGTAAATGAAAAACATTAATAAAACAATTCTAATCATCATCTGTTTTGTATGCTTTAATGCAAAACTCAGCGCACAAACTGTCAACGAAAAAATTGATGAAGTAATGCAAAAGTATATTGAACTCGATCGATTTTCAGGAACAGTTCTACTTGCCAAAGACGGGAAGGTACTTTATGAAAAAGCTTTTGGGGAGGCCAATAAAAGTTACAAAGTTAAAAACAACATAGATACCAAATTTAACATTGCCTCTATGGGTAAGATGTTTACTGGAATCTCTATTTTTCAATTAAAAGAACGAGGAAAACTAGATATTAATGATCCTGTAATTAAGTATTTAAAAAACTTCCCTTTAGGCGATAGGATTACAATTTACCATTTGCTTTCCCATACATCAGGTGTTGGAAGTTATATGAGGCATCCCGATTATCAGGAAAACAGAAACGGCTTTAGAAAAGTAAATGATTTATTGCCTTTAATTTATGAACAAGAATTAAATTTCAAAACACCTGGTGAACGATTTTCATATTCAAATTCAGGTATGATTATTCTTGGTGGAATTATAGAAAAAATAACAGGTCGATCTTATTCTGATTATATTACTGAAAACATACTAATTCCTACAGGTATGACGGATACGGCTATGAAATTTATAGATGATGTAGTTGAAAACCGGGCTACTGGCTATATGAAATCAATATCAGGTAAATACCAAAATAATAATTTTTTAAATAGCCCACCACAACCCGACGGAGGAATTCTTTCAACAGTTGGTGATATCCTAAAGTTTGATCAGGCACTTTATAGCTCTAGCCTAATTAATGATGCATCAAAGAAAAAAATGTTTACGGCTTTAAAAGTAACATATGGCTTAGCCTTTCAAGTAGAAGATAGACAGGGAAACAAAGTCGTTGGTCATAGTGGTGGTATGCCCGGATTTTCTTCTTATTTCTCAAGATATTTAAAAGACAAGTATACTATAGTTGTACTTTCTAATTATGATATGATATCGAAAAATGTGACTCATTATATAGAGGATATTTTGTATGATGAAAAATATAACTTACCTAAAGTAAGACTAAATCATTTTATTTATAATAACATGGATAAAATTGAATCTTTAGGTTCATTACAAGCTATTTCTGATTTTATACAAAATGACTATTCTATCAAACATCCTCAGTATTTAAATGCCATAGCCTACGAATTTATGCACGAAGAAAAAACAGATGTTGCGATTAAACTATTTAATTTGAATGTGCACTTATTCCCCAATGAAGCTAATGTTTATGATAGTCTTGGAGAAGCTTACGAGGGTCAAAAAGAAAATGACCTAGCTCTTAAAAATTATGAGAAAGCAGTTGAAGTGGCGAAAAAGAATTCAGATCTATCGTTAAATTCATTTACTGCGACTCTTGAACGGTTTAAGAAAGAAAAAAATAAACCATAAGCCCATGGCTTTTGTCGATATGAAAATATTCTGGACTATATCCTTCATAGCTATGTGTTAAACGAACCATTTAAAAAAAGGGCTCAATTGTATAATACAATTGAGCCCTTTTATATAACCTATATTAACGTTCTATATAAAATCTCCATTTGCCATTACATGGTAACGAGGATCATCAATTCCTTCTTCAATGGCGCTCATTAATTTAGGAGAAGCTTTTACCATTAGGTTTTTACAATCTTCGGAAAGGTGTTTCAATTTAACCTGCTTTCCAGCTTTCTCGTATTTTTCTATCAAATTAAACAAAGCCTCTAAAGCGGAATGATCAGATATACGCGATTCTAAAAAGTCAATCTCAACCATTTCTGGGTCATTTTTAATATCAAACTTTTCATTAAACGCTTGAATACTCCCAAAAAACAATGGTCCGAATATTTCATACACTTTGGTTCCATCATCTTTTATACGTTTACGCGCTCTAATTTTCTTAGCATTTTCCCATGCAAATACTAATGCAGAAATAATTACTCCTACAAAAACTGCTATAGCTAAATCGTATACTACTGTAACAGCAGAAACAATAATTAATACTGCGGCATCAGCTTTAGGTATTTTCTTTAATATTCTAAAACTAGACCATGCAAACGTTTCAATAACCATCATAAACATGACTCCTACTAAAGCTGCAATTGGTACTTGCTCAATTAACTTATCCGCAAAAAGAATAAATGATAATAAGGTTACTGCCATCATTATTCCTGATAATCGTCCTCGACCACCATTATTAATATTAATTACGGTTTGCCCAATCATACCACAACCTCCAGTACCACCAAACAATCCACTTACAATATTTCCAGCTCCTTGAGCTACACATTCACGATTTCCTTTTCCTCTAGTCTCTGTTAATTCATCAACCAAATTCATCGTCATTAAGGTTTCAATCAATCCAACAGAAGCCGCTAAAAAAGCGAATGGCAGAATAAAGGTAAATGTCTCTAAATTAATAGGTAAGTTTTCCCATAACTCCATGTTTGGCGTAGGAAACTCTCCTTTTAAACCTGTCCCTCCACCTTCAATAATATAAGAACCTACTGTACTCACATCTAAACCCGTAAAAACAACAATAAGTGTCGTAATTAAAATAGCTGTTAACGCTGCGGGTATCTTTTTAGTTAATTTAGGTAAACCCCAAATAATTCCCATTGTTAAAACAACTAAACCAATCATGGTATACAATTCAGTTCCGTGCATATATTCACCAATATATTCTTTTACACCTTCAGCAGACACTTGTACCTTTTTATGGGTAAACATCTTCACTTGCGCCCAAAAAATCACAATAGACAATCCGTTTACAAACCCCATCATTACTGAATGCGGAATTAATCGTACAAATTTTCCTAGTTTGAATACCCCTGCTAATACCTGAATAACCCCCATTAGAATAACACAAGCCATTAGATAGAATATCCCCATATTCTCTACGGGCTGATCAAACAACATCCCTTTTGTATGTCCTTCAGCAATCATAGAAACAAAAATAACTGCTACTGCACCAGCTGCTCCAGAAATTAATCCCGGACGCCCACCAAAAACAGCCGTAATCAACCCAATCATAAAAGCACCAGATAATGCCATTAGCGGATTTATTTGCGCTACGAATGCGAAAGCAACAACTTCAGGTATCATTGCTAATGAAACCGTCATTCCTGCTAGTATATCGTTTTTTGCGTTTGCTGAGTGTTTTCGTATTAATGCGTTCATAGGTATTAACTTCTATTATTTCAGACAGTTAGCCTAATGACTAACTAAATTATTTAAGCGTGCAAAAATAGTGTTATTTACAAACTAAACAACACTATTTTCATATTGATTCTTTATTTTTGAGTAATTATTATTTCCAACATTAGGAGTAACAATCCTTATCAATACATCGAAAATGATTAATATATTTATGACAAAAACATCCTATTTTCTTATAATGTCTCTTTTATTACTTTCCTGCAATTTCTCTAATGAGAAGCCATATTATGATTTTGAAACATCTTTTGAAAAAACGAATGGTTTAGAAACAGCCACTTATCATGAAGTTATTTCTTTCTATCAAAATCTTGCCGATACATATTCAGAAATTAAACTGGAAACAATTGGGAAAACGGATTCTGGAGAACCTTTACACCTAGTTTGGTTTAGTTCAGAAGGAAAATTTAATGACTCAAAAAAAAGTAACTTATTGATCAATAATGGCATACACCCGGGAGAATCGGATGGTATTGACGCCACAATGATACTTTTTAGAGATTTGGCTAACGGAATACTTACACCACCAAAAAATGTAACTATTGTCACCATACCCGTTTATAATATAGGCGGAAGTTTAAATAGAAATTCTACCACAAGAACAAACCAAAATGGACCTAAGGAATATGGATTCAGAGGTAATGCACGGAATTATGATTTAAATAGAGATTTTATAAAATGTGACACCAAAAACGCAAGAACTTTTGCTGAAATATTTCACAAAGTAGCCCCTGATGTATTTATTGACAATCATGTAAGCAATGGCGCCGACTACCAATACACTTTAACACATTTATTCACTCAGCATAATAAATTAGGTGGTGAACTAGGCACTTATATACACGAACAATTAATGCCTGATCTTGAACGGGAATTACAAAAAAAACAGCTTGACATTACTCCTTATGTTAATGTTTGGGGTACTACACCCGAAAAAGGATGGTCGCAATTTATGGACTCCCCAAGGTATTCCACTGGTTACACCACTTTATTTAACACCTTAGGAATGATGGTAGAAACACACATGCTAAAACCATACAAACAACGAGTTGAGCAAACCTATGAATTAATGAGTTCAATGATTAGCTTAATTGATATTGATTATAAGCATATTAAAACATTAAAGGATAACCAATATAAAAGTAATATCAATACTAAAGAATATGTTTTGGACTGGAAAATAGACTCCGACAAAACAACCACGCTAAACTTTAAAGGATATGAAGGCACATATATTGATAGCAAAGTAACTAGTGGAAAGCGCTTATTTTACGACCAAAAAAAGCCTTTTACAAAAGCGATTCCCTATTATAATTACATGAAACCAAAGCAAACTGTTACCGTTCCCAATGCATATATAATTCCGAAAAATTGGCACAAAGTGATTGATTTGTTAAAATTAAATCAAGTAGTCTTTTCTCGAATTAAAAAAGACACCATTATTAAAGTGAATGTATATAAAATAGACTCATATAAAACAGTAACTACTCCGTTTGAAGGACATTATTTACATTACAATACAAAAACAAAATCTGTCACTAAAGAAACAACCTTTAGAAAAGGAGATTATATTATTAGTACGAAGCAAAAAGCTTTTCGTTATTTAATGGCTACTTTAGAACCTGAGGCACCAGATTCTTTTTTTAATTGGAATTATTTTGACAGCATTCTTCAACAAAAAGAACATTTTTCCGCATATGTTTTTGAAGATAAAGCTGAACGTATTCTGAAGAACGATTTAAAACTGAAAACTGAATTTGAAAACAAAAAAGCTTCAGATACAGCTTTTGCTAAAAATGACTATATACAACTTGATTGGATTCATAAAAATAGTGAGCACTATGAAGATGCACATTTACAGTATCCAATATATAGGCTACATTAAAACTTATAAACTTGCTAGATACCCTTCTGTCAGTAACACTACATTGGAATAAGAATTACTCATTGCAGCCTTAACCTGATCATTTGTTTTCCAAACAGCCTGTGTAATCCCTTCCTCAGCTTGAGGGATTAATACACCTGAATAATCGGTTTTCATTAAATACCAATAGGTGATTTTTAAATTATATTTCCCTCTATTCTTATAAATATGATAGGTCTCTTGTAAAAACTTTTCTATTGATAAGTTTTTAACTCCTGTTTCCTCTTCTACTTCCCGTAAAGAAGTAGTTTCAATATCCTCTCCTTTTTCAGCACGTCCCTTTGGCAAATCCCATTTTTGGTTTCGCTCAATAAAAAGGAACTCATTTTTGTCATTTTTCACTAAACCACCCCCAGCATTTATATACCCCATTCGGTCTTTAAAAATAGATAATAACTTATTCGAATCAGGGTGATACAAGTATACTTCGCTAAAATCGTTTCTCTGAAGCTTACGGATTACATAATCCATATCAACGCTTTTCAGAAGAAATACTTTAAACCCATCTTCTTTCATAACTACATTAGTAAGAATGATAGGCCTTTCATTAACAAAAATTTTATACATTATTGGAGTGAAAATAGTTGGTTATACACGCTAAAGTTAATCTATTTTTAGAATTTTAAGTGATTTTAAATGAAAAAAAATGTAGTTTTGCAGCATGATATTAGACAAAGACATCGCTAAAAAAACAGCAGAAGCATTATTGCAAATTAACGCCATAAAATTGCAACCGAGCAATCCTTTTACATGGGCTTCAGGTTGGAAATCGCCTATTTACTGTGATAACAGAATTACCCTGTCATTTCCTCAAGTAAGAACTTTTTTAAGACAACAATTAGCAACACAAGTAGTTGAAGCATATGGAAAGCCAGATGTTATTGCAGGTGTAGCTACAGGAGCTATTGCTATTGGCGCTTTAGTTGCTGAGGAATTAGGTGTTCCGTTTGTATATGTTAGACCAGAAGCAAAAAAACACGGGAGGCAAAACCAAATTGAAGGTTTTTTAGACACTGGAAAAAATGTTGTTGTTGTAGAAGACTTAATTAGTACAGGAGGAAGTAGTCTTAAAGCTGTAGAAGCCCTAAAAGCTCACGGAGTTACTGTAAAAGGTATGATTGCTCTATTTACCTATGGTTTTGACATTGCGACTAAAAACTTTGAAGATGCTAATGTAACGTTATATACACTCAGCAATTATGACAATTTAATTGAGCAAGCTGCGGAAACAAATTATATTTCTACTGAAGAAATAAGAACATTGAAAGAATGGAGAGAAAATCCATCTGAATGGAATGCTATTTGCAAATAAGACTCTAAAAATATTAAAATGAATATAGAAGGAAACAAAGTAACTGTCAATAAATCAAAATCAGAGGTCATTTCATTTTTAACTAAAATGGAAAATTTTGAGCAATTGATGCCCGAAAACACAAAGTTTGAAGTATTAGGTGATGATATTTTTCTTTTTGGACTAAAAGGAATGCCAGAAATAAAACTACGTTTGAAAGAACATACAAACGACAAGGTAACTCTAGGAGCTGCTAGTGACAAACTCCCATTCACATTAGTCGCTAACCTTAATGAAATTGATGCTTCTAAAACAGAAACTCAATTATCATTTAAAGGAGAGTTTAACGCTATGATGGCGATGATGGTAAAAGGCCCAATAACTAAATTTGTAGGGCAATTGTCAGAAAAGCTAAGTGAAATATAATAATACATCATTGTGAGCAACGTGAAGAAATATCTCCTTTCTAGAAGATTACTTCGTCGTTACCTCCTTGTAATGACATTTTGTTTTTAATACATTAGTTTGACTTCTTTAAGTCTAAAATCTTGTATAATTTCATCTTCAAGAAGCACTTGTAACATTCCTGATGAAGTTACATGTTTTATAAAACCTAAAAACAATTCACCTTCTGCATTTTTAAATGTAGAAGGTTTATTTTTTCTAAACAACTCGGCTTCATACGCCTTATGCAATATCGTATATTTTCCTGCCTTTAATAACTCAACCTGGTGCTCTAACTCCACTATAACCATGAGCAATACTTCATCTAAATTATAATGTGTTCCAGTACTATTTTTTAATGAACTTGCTTTATAATCAGGATTAAATAGTGTTTGATTCACATTTAAACCAATTCCGATAATCGCATGTGTTTCAGCATTTGATTTCACCACGTTTTCTATCAAAATCCCACAGAGCTTCTTATTTTCTGACAAAATGTCGTTTGGCCACTTAATACTTGGCTTTGGTACTACTATTTTTTTTAACACATTAAAAACAGAAATAGACACTGCGCAATTAAGGTAAAACTGATTCCCTAATGATAAAAAAGAAGTGTTCAGAAATACACTAAACGTTAGGTTTTCACTCTCATTAGCATGCCACTCACTACCTAACTGTCCTTTTCCATTAGTTTGATACTCTGTACAAACAACCGTAAAATCATCCACAAAATTATGTGACACTAATTCTTTTAAGTAGTCATTTGTTGACGCAATGGTATGAAGTTTGATTATTTTGATACTACAAATGTAAAACTTATAATAAATCTAACCATTAAACGACAAAAAAATAATATTTTTGCAGGTTCAAATTACAATTAATGACAAAGAAGATAATTAATACCGACGATTTAATCTCAATGATTATAAAAGGAATTGAAGAGGTCAAGGGTAACGACATAGATATATTAGATTTACGCGAGATTGATAATACCGCAACTGACTACTTTATTATTTGTAGCGGAAACTCAAACACCCAAGTAAATGCAATAGTAGGTTCCGTACAAAAATTAGTAAGTAAAGAGCTTAAAGACAAGCCTTGGCATATTGAGGGAAGTGATAATGCCGAGTGGGTATTAATGGATTATGTAAATGTTGTTGTTCATGTTTTTCAAACACATATTAGAGAATATTATGACATTGAAGGATTATGGGGAGATGCTAAAATAACTTCAATCAAAACAGAATACTAAACCAACTAGACACGTATGTCAGACGATAATAAAAATGAACCAAAAAAACTAAAGTTCAATGTATTTTGGATTTATGGGGCTATATCTATAATATTACTTTTTTTTGTACTCAATAGCAGTTCAACAACTGAGAACGAAGTAAGTTTCTCAAAGTTTAAAGAATATGTGCCGCAAAATGATATTAAGGAAATTGTAATGGTCCCTAATATGAGGCTAGCGCATGTATACCTTACTGAAGCTGCCTTAAAAAAAGAGGAATACAAGGATTTCACTAATAAAAAAGGAATTTCTTTCATAGGAAAAGTTCCTGATTTTTCAGTACAATACTTGGATTTACAGAATTTTGAGAACTATTTAAGCGAACAAAAACAACGTAACAACCTTGACTTCACCTTAGATGTAAAACAACAGGACAACACCTTTAGTGATTTACTAATGGGCTTATTACCTTTTGTTTTAATTATTGGGTTATGGTTGTTTTTTATGAAACGTATGTCAGGTGGCTCTGGTGGTGGACCAGGTGGGCAAATTTTTAATATTGGAAAATCAAAAGCTAAATTATTTGACCAAAAAGCTGATATTAAAACTACCTTTAAAGATGTTGCTGGACTAGAAGGTGCTAAAGAAGAAATTGAAGAAATTGTAGATTTCTTAAAACAACCAGAAAAGTATACTTCCTTAGGAGGTAAAATACCAAAAGGAGCATTATTAGTTGGACCTCCAGGTACCGGTAAAACATTATTAGCAAAAGCTGTAGCTGGCGAAGCAAAAGTTCCTTTCTTTTCTTTGTCTGGTTCTGATTTCGTAGAAATGTTTGTTGGTGTTGGAGCGTCAAGAGTTCGTGACTTGTTCAAACAAGCTAAAGAAAAATCACCATCAATTATCTTTATTGATGAGATAGATGCAATTGGTAGAGCAAGGGGTAAAAATGCAATGTCAGGAAGTAATGACGAAAGAGAAAACACCTTAAACCAATTATTAACTGAAATGGATGGTTTTGGAACTAATGACAATGTTATTGTTATTGCTGCAACAAACCGAGCTGATATTTTAGACAAAGCATTAATGCGTGCCGGTAGATTTGACAGACAAATTTATGTGGACTTACCAGATATTAGAGAACGTAAGGAAATTTTTGAAGTTCACCTTAAACCTTTAAAAATCAAAAAAGATTTAGACACTAGTTTTCTTTCAAAACAAACCCCCGGTTTTTCTGGAGCTGATATTGCAAATATGTGTAATGAAGCTGCATTAATTGCTGCGAGAAACGAAAAAAAGGAAATTGAAAAACAAGACTTCTTAGATGCTGTAGATAGAATTATAGGAGGACTTGAAAAGAAAAATAAAATCATCACTCCTTCTGAGAAAAAAGCAATTGCTTATCATGAAGCAGGACATGCTACTGTTAGTTGGATGCTAGAACACGCAGCTCCACTAGTAAAAGTAACCATAGTACCTAGAGGAAAAGCCTTAGGAGCTGCTTGGTACCTACCTGAAGAGAGAATGATTGTACGTCCAGAACAAATGCTTGATGAAATGTGTGCTACACTAGGTGGTCGTGCTGCTGAAAAAGTAATTTTTAATCAAATTTCAACTGGTGCATTAAGTGATTTAGAAAAAGTTACCAAACAAGCCAGAGGAATGGTTACCGTATACGGATTAAGTGATAAGATAGGAAACCTTACTTATTATGACTCTTCTGGACAAGAGAGCGGTTTTACTAAACCATATAGCGAAAAGACAGCAGAACTTATTGACACAGAGATTTCTGAAATAGTTGAAAAACAATATGCACGAGCAATCGAACTACTAGACAGTCATAAAGATAAACTTACTGAATTAGCAGAAGTGCTACTAAAGAAAGAAGTTATTTTTAAAGACGATTTAGAAGCCATTTTCGGAAAAAGACCTTTTCAAAAAGAGTCTAGAGTTAACGGCACCGAAGAAGAATAATTTCTAGTCACAAACACACGTAAAAAAAACTTAATTTAAAACTGATTTAAATTAAGTTTTTTTTATATATTTGGATTAACAACCCCAATCAAAAAAACTGTCTCTTAATTTATGGGGATTTTTAAAAATATCTTCGGTAAAAATAAAAAAACTTCTTCGTCAAAAAAGGACGAACTAGGCAAATACATGCCTAAAGAGAGTATGCCTATTGACGAGCAATTCACACTAAATTTCATGAAAAATGGTGGTAAATTTATTTACTGTGACTCTATGGAAGAAGTTTCCGAGAATTTTAAAGCCATTTTGGAAGAAAACAACTGGGATTCCAAAAATGCATTATGTTTTAATGAAATCCTAAAGAAACAGTTTAGAAAATTTCATTTAAAATACACTACTGAAACCCCTTCTTTTTTTCTCACTAACTGCGAAAGTCTTATTGCTGATAAAGGATCTATTCTAATATCCTCCAATCAAATAAAAGAACAGAAGCTTGACACATTACCAAACGATTTTATTTTATTCGCAACAACCAGTCAATTAAAAGAAACTATCAGTGAGGGGCTAAGAACTATCAAAAACAATCGCGAGGCTCAATTACCTACAAATATCACCACCCTAAAGCATTTTAAATTCTCGAAAGAAAAAGACTTTATGAGTTACGGGAGTAGCACAAAAAACTTATATTTGCTTCTCTTGGAAGACTTATAAAATGAACGAAACTTTAACCCGCTCTTTATCAGGATTAGTGTACATAACAATACTAATTTCTGCTATATTCTTTTCTGACAATGGATTTTTATTTGCAGGTTTAATGCTTCTGTTTGCGGGAATTTCATGTTGGGAATTCAATAATTTACTCAAAATAAATAATTCCAGAGCATATTTTCAATTAGCTATTATAGCATATTTCACTTATTTAGCTTTAACAAAAGATACACATTCGTCCAACACTGTATTCCTTATTTTAGCCGCCGCAACTTTATCAACCCATCTTTTTTTAACTAATAACCTATTCAAATTAAAAAAAGTAAATGAAAACAGCATATTAAAGCAACAACTACCTTTGCTATATATTCTAATTCCATTTTCTTTACTAGCATTAATACCATCTATAGTAAACAACACTTACAATCCGTACATAATTTTCGGAATACTTATAATCATATGGTCAAATGACACTTTTGCGTATTTGGTCGGAAAGAATTTTGGTAAACGCAAATTATTTGAAAAAGTATCTCCTAAAAAAACAATTGAAGGATTTATTGGAGGACTAATATTTGGAGTAATATCAGCACTAGTTATAGCTTTTACAACTTCAAGCCTTTCTATTCTTCATTGGATTGTATTAAGCATTATTATTAGTATCTTTGGTACTATTGGCGACTTAGTTGCCTCAAAATTTAAACGCGAAGCGAACATTAAGGACAGTAGCAATTTAATCCCTGGACACGGTGGTTTTTTAGACAGACTTGACAGCTTAATTTTTGTTTCATCATTCGTATATTTATACCTACAATTAATCAACTATGTTTCATAAAGAAGGACATCAATCAATTTTAATAACTCTATTTATAGTCGTAGCACTATTTTTAGGAGCAGAATACATCACTAGTAATCAAATAATACAATACATTATCTATGGCGTTGCATTATTTTTACTGGTAACTATTTTACAGTTTTTCAGAAATCCAAAACGATATACTGCTCAGAATGAAAACCATATTATCGCTCCTGTAGACGGTAAAGTTGTAGTTATCGAGGAAGTATTTGAAAAGGAATATTTTAAAGACAAAAGATTGCAAGTATCTATTTTCATGTCACCTATTAACGTACATGTTACCAGATATGCATTAAGCGGATTGGTAAAGTTTACTAAATATCATCCAGGAAAATTTTTAGTAGCATGGCACCCAAAAGCTTCAGAAGAAAATGAAAGAACAACTATTGTTGTAGAAAACGAAACTTTTGGAGAGGTGTTGTACCGACAAATAGCCGGAGCATTAGCCAAACGAATTGTAAATTATGCAAAAGAAGGAACTCAAGTAGTTCAAGGTACAGATGCTGGGTTTATTAAATTTGGATCAAGGGTAGATATACTTTTACCAATAGGTACCAAATTAGACATCAAACTTAATGACACTGTAAAAGGAGGAGAAACTATTGTAGCTATTAATGAGTAATAACGAAGCACTAAATAATCGATTCTTAAAGGCTTTTGAAGCTGCAAATTCTATGGATAATATTCTTATCCCTATAGATTTGAGACTTCAATTTTATGCTTATTACAAACAAGCCACCGTAAGCACCTCAGCCTTTTATTCCTCAAACGACCCTGATCAAATACGAAATGCCTTTAAAATGAATGCCATGTTACAAGTAAGAAACATGTCAATTGATGAAGCAAAATTAGCCTACATTGAATTAGTTAACAAAACTATTGAAAAGTATAACGTTGACATTGAATTTATTTAAAAAAAACTTACTCGAGGTAATTCCTTAATTCGAAATAAATCTAAAATATTTCGAATTAGACTAGCCTCGATAAATTAATCCCACTGATGGGAATCAACCTAAATAAAACCAATTATTATGAAAAAAGCTATTATTTGCCTATTACTAAGTTCAATTTTCATTACTTCTTGTAAAAAAGAATCCAAACAAACTGAAACTCCTGCTCAAGAAATCACAACACCAATGTATAGTGTTGATGCTAATACAACTGAGGTAAACTGGACTGCATATAAAACAACTGCAAAAACCCCTGTCAAAGGAATTTTCACCAGCTTAAAAATTGAAAAACCTATTAAGAGTGACAGCAAACAAGGAGCCTTTTCTAATCTAGAATTTAACATCCCAGTCTCAAGTTTCTTTTCTAAAGATGAAGTTAGAGATAACAAAATAAAAACATTATTCTTTGGAGTAATGAAAGAAACAACATTAATTTCTGGTCGTTTTTCAAATATCACGGGAAATGAGGAAGAAGGAGCAATGTCATTAAACTTAAAAATGAATGGTGAATTAGTTGCTATCCCAATGAAGTATACAATTTCAGACAACAAAGTTGAAATAAACGGTACTATTACAAATTTAATGGACTGGAAAATGAAAGAAGCATTCAAATCACTACATAAAGCCTGTAAATTATTACATACTGGAGAAGACGGTATAAGCCGAACTTGGGAAGATGTAGCCATTAGCGCCACAGCTGTTTTAAAAAGAAACTAAGACACTCTCACACAATAAATAACATAAAAAAACCACGCTAATAGCGTGGTTTTTTTATTCCTTGAAATATTAACTTAACTCAATGAAGCTAAACTAACATTTATCGTTTCTATTTTTGCTAAAGCATCTGCTTCTTTTTTGCGCTCACTTCTAATTACCGCTACTGGAGCATTATTTACAAAGCGCTCATTAGACAATTTCTTTTGAACAGATTTCAAAAACCCTTCTGTATAATTTAACTCCTCTGTTAATTTCTTAACCTCAGCCTCAACATCAATTGCTCCGGCCATTGGTATAAAATACTCGTTAGATTTTACTCTAAAACTCAACGCACCGTCAACTTTATCAGTTACATAGTTTAGCTCAGAAATATTTCCTAATTTCTTTATTACAGTATCAAAACGCATTGATGTACTTTCATTATTCAACACAGAAAACTCAATAGTATCCTTAAATGAAATATTCTTTTCTTTTCTTATTGTTCTAATACCAGAAACTACTTCAGCGGCTATTTCAAAATCGTTTAATATCGTTTGATCAACAGCCTTACTTTCTGGGTAAACAGAAATAATTAAAGCTTCTGCTTCACTCCTATCTGCAATTTGATGCCATAACTCTTCCGTTAAGAAAGGCATAAACGGATGCAATACTTTTAAGTTGTTCTCAAACATTTCAATAACCGCATCAAAAGTAACTTTATCAATTGGTTGTTGGTATCCTGGCTTTATCATTTCCAATAACCAAGAACAGAAATCGTCCCATATTAACTTATAAGTTGTCATTAAGGCATCAGACAAACGGTATTTAGAAAAGTGATCCTCTATTTCAGCAAATGCTGCTTGAAATTTAGCACCATACCACTCTATAGCAATTTTACTCGCTTCTGGCTGCACAATAGTTTCACTTACTTCCCAGCCACTTATTAATTTATATGCGTTGAAAATTTTATTACTAAATGCTTTTCCTTGTTGCAGTTTAGACTCATCAAACAATAAATCAGTTCCAGCACCTGAACTCAACAACATCATTCCTGCACGTACAGCATCTGCGCTATAATCTTCTATCAATCCTAAAGCATCTGGAGAATTCCCTAATGACTTAGACATTTTACGCCCTTGCTGATCACGTACTATCCCCGTGAAATATACATTTTCAAAAGGCTTATCATTTTTAAACTCATATCCTGCAAAAATCATTCGCGCTACCCAGAAAAAGATAATATCTGGCCCTGTTACTAAATCGTTTGTTGGATAATAGTAATTTATTTCTTCATTTTCAGGGTTTCTAATTCCATCAAAAACTGATATTGGCCATAACCAAGAAGAGAACCAAGTATCCAATGCATCATTATCCTGCTTAAGGTCGGACATTGACAGCGAACTATTTCCTGTTTTATCTTGCGCCAACCTAAGTGCTTCCTTGATGTTTTCTGCTACAACAAAATCTTCTTTTGCATCGCCATAATAATATGCTGGTATTTGTTGACCCCACCATAACTGACGAGACACATTCCAATCTCTTATATTTTCTAACCAATGACGGTAGGTGTTTTCTATTTTCTTAGGATACAATTTAATGTCTTCATCTTCTAAAACTGATTTTAATGCTGGTTTTACCAACTCATCCATTTTTAAGAACCACTGATCAGATAACCTTGGCTCAATAACTGCTTTAGTACGTTCCGAAGTCCCCACTTTATTTAAGTGATTTTCCACTTTTGGCAAAACTCCTAACTCTTCTAGTTCCTTAGAAATTTCCTTTCGAACAACAAATCGATCCTTTCCTTGATAATGCAATCCGAAACTATTTAGTGTTGCATCTTCATTAAAGATATCTACAACCTCTAAATTATGTTTATCTCCTAAAGCCTTATCATTAATATCGTGAGCAGGAGTAACTTTTAAACATCCTGTACCGAATTCTAAATCAACATATTCATCTTCAATAATAGGAATTACTCTATTGCAAATAGGTACAATAGCTTTTTTACCCTTCAAGCGTGTATAACGCTCATCATTAGGGTTGACACAAATTGCAGTATCACCCAAAATAGTTTCTGGACGTGTAGTTGCAACAGTTAGCACCTCATCACTTCCCTCTATTTTATAATTAATATGGTATAATTTTCCGTTCTGCTCAACGTACTCTACTTCTTCATCAGAAAGTGTTGTTTTTGCTTCAGGATCCCAGTTTACCATTCGGTAACCACGATAAATCATCCCTTTATTATACAAATCAACAAACGTTTTAATTACCGCTTCTGACATATCATCGTCCAAGGTGAATTTTGTTCTATCCCAATCACACGAACATCCTAACTTTTTAAGCTGATCAAGAATTACACCTCCATATTCATTAGTCCAATCCCAAGCATGTTTTAAAAACTCTTCTCTTGTCAAATCGTTTTTATCAATACCTTGTTCTTTTAATTTTGCAACAACTTTTGCTTCAGTAGCAATGGAAGCATGATCTGTCCCAGGAACCCAACATGCATTCTTACCTTGCAAGCGCGCACGACGAATCAATACATCTTGAATAGTATTATTCAACATATGTCCCATATGTAAAATCCCAGTGACATTTGGTGGTGGTATTACAATTGTATACGGCTCTCTTTCATCTGGTGTTGAATGAAAATAATTATTCTTCATCCAATAGCTGTACCATTTTTCTTCTACTGCTTTCGCATTGTATTTCCCTAAATCACTCATTTGGTCTAATATTTGTACTATAATGAACAAAAGTAACTAATTACAATGCTATTTAAAAAGAGTTTACTGCATTTGTAATTAATATTTTACATCAGTGAATATGCAAAACTAAACAAGGCACTTCTATACTTCTTTTTTAACAAATTATTAGAAGTATTTAATTTTGCATATATTTGATTTTATATTACCCTAAAAATATTTTACTTGTTTTTCAAGTAACTAACACTAAGAACAATGAAAAATTTATTTACATTTTTACTCGTAAGCCTTTTCAGTATTAGCATTTATGCGCAAGAAACCTCGGCAAAAATAGAATTTAAAGAAGACACCGTTGACTACGGGAAAATAGAACACGGTAGTGATGGTGTTAGGGTATTTGTTTTTACTAACACTGGTAACGCCCCATTGGTAATCACCAAAGTAAAATCTAGTTGCGGATGTACCGTTCCTAAAAAACCTAATGGACCTATTGCCCCAGGTGAAAAAGGTGAAATTGAAGTGAAATACGACACCAAAAGACCTGGCTTTATTAGAAAAACAATAACAGTAACTTCCAATGCCACAAATACTAAAGGAGGCGTTTATTATTTAAAGATTAAGGGAGAAGTAAAAAAAATGGATAACAGTAGTATTCTTGAAAAGAAAGAAAAAAAGAAAAAATCCATTATGAATCAATAAGCTGATTATATCAAAGTCTATCAAAAAGCGCTCTAAATTTTAGAGCGCTTTTTTTAACGGTGATTTTAATCGAAATTCTTTATCTATACCCCTTCCGTTACGCTCTAGTTTAAACCGTACTAAAGTATCATCTTCCCCATAAAACAATGCATTTATTTTTTTTAGGCTATATCGGTATGTTTTAACTCCATTTACCTCCAGTAAAACATCATCTTTCATAACACCAGCCAAGAAAGCTGGAGAACCTTCTCTGACGTTATCAATAATAAATTCAGGATTTAGCAAGTATGAAATATCTACAAAATAAATAAAATTTTGATTTTCTAAATTTTTCAATAAATCATTATTTTGATTTTTCAAAGCCGCTTCTCCATCTTGTCGAAGTACAATTCCAGATTTATTATAATAAAAAGGATTATCAATATTAGTATTTCCTTTTAAATACATTTTTAACCTCCCATAATCAAACACAACAGTAAATCGTTTTAAGAGCTCACCTCCCAAACTCCCTGATCTATCAACAACTCCTTTTAACTCTTGAGGTAACGTATCTTCATAAGGATATGAAATTTTCACATCATAAAAGGTTTCTCCTGCAAAAACAAGCTTTTCTATTTTACTTCGTTTCCCTAAAATCTCACCCGAAACTGACATCCCCAAATAATCTTCATAATACCCATAGTTAACCATTGAAAGAGAATCTTCTTTAAACTTCCAAAGCCCATCACTCATGCCTGTATCCAATAAAAACTTCTGTTGTTTACCTCCTAACCCAGCCCATATATATGGTTTACCTCTTGTGAATTCCAAATCAACGATCTCATACCTTCCCCATTTTTTTTTATAACGCCCATTTTTATAAACTCGTATCAATTCACTCTTATAAGACAATTCAACAATAAAATCTTTGAAAAAATGATAACCCAAAATACCATGAATTTCTTCTCCTAAATATGATGATAAGTTTGAAATTTGATTAAATGCAACATATATATCATGATTAAAACTTTTTAAGCCTTTTATTTCCAATAAATTATTTTCTGATTTTATAGCCGTAACCTTAATGTCATTAGCTCCTTTTACAGTAAATGTTTTCGCATTATTCAATGTTAATGAATCTACTTTACTAACATTGAAAAGTATGGTTTCCTTAACCCCAGTATCCAATAAAAAAGAAAGCTCTACTCCATTCACTTTTACTGGAATTACAATTAGATTACTAATTAACTCGAACGGAATTTTTACTTGTTTTTTATCATTAACAAATTCAAATGTTGATTGCGCACATATGGGAGCTGTAAGTACTATACAGATTAGGGCTATTAGATATCTTTTTAAATAATATAACATATCTCAAATTGTGCAATAAAAGTTACAACATTATTAGCAAATCCCATTAAAAATTAACAAAAATTAACGCAACAAATTCTTTTATATATTACAATAAAAATATGTAGTTTTGTACTTCCTAAAATCGATACATACAATGCCTAAAATTTCAGCTAAAGGACATGCGATGCCGCAATCACCAATACGTAAATTGGTGCCATTTGCAGAAGCCGCTAAAAAAAGAGGAACTAAAGTTTTTCATTTAAATATTGGTCAGCCTGATATCAAAACACCTCAAGTAGCTCTAGACGCTATTAAAAATAACAATCTAGAAGTACTAGCGTATTCACGTTCAGAAGGTTCTGAAGAGTACAGAACAAAAATAGCCAACTATTACAGTAAGCATCAAGTTAATGTAAAACATGATGATATTATTGTAACTACTGGTGGTTCTGAGGCCTTATTATTTACTTTTGGTAGTATTATGGACGCCGGTGATGAAGTTATTATCCCTGAGCCTTTTTATGCCAATTACAACGGATTTTCTACTGCATCTGGGGTAAATGTTGTGCCTGTAATGTCAAGTATTGATGACGGGTTTGCACTACCTGCTATTGAAGAATTTGAAAAATTAATATCACCTAAAACTAAGGCAATTTTAATTTGTAATCCAGGAAATCCAACTGGATACTTATATAGTAAAGAAGAAATTAAGCAATTAGCAGCCATCGTTAAAAAACACGATTTATTTTTAGTTGCTGATGAAGTGTACCGTGAGTTCGCTTATGATGGATTAACACACCACTCTGTATTAGCAGAAAATGATTTGGATGATCATGCAATTGTTATTGATTCTGTTTCTAAAAGATACAGTATGTGTGGTGCACGAATAGGATGTATTGTTTCTAAAAACAAAAACTTTATGGCTACCGCAATGAAATTTGCACAAGCTCGTTTAAGCCCTCCTACCTATGCACAAATAGCAGCTGAAGCAGCTTTAGATACTCCAGAAAGTTATTTTACTGATGTTATTGAAGAGTACACAGAACGTAGAAACACTTTAATTTCTGAACTGAAAAAAATTGAAGGTGTAAAAGTTGCTACTCCAAAAGGAGCTTTTTACTGTATTGCTGAACTTCCAGTTGAAGATGCTGATGATTTTGCTCAATGGTTATTGGAAGAGTTTAATTTAAACGGCGAAACAATTATGGTTGCTCCAGCTGCAGGATTTTATTCTACTCCTAAAACTGGGTTAAACCAAATACGTATTGCTTATGTATTAAAAAAATCAGCTTTAATTAGTGCTGCAAACATTTTAAAAGCTGCATTAGCCGAATATCATAAAAAAACAATCGTTACTGCAGAAAAAATAAATGCATAACATATAATCATAAACTATAGTAGCATCCAATATTTGTAGCATTCAAATATTGGATGTTGTTTTTTACAGTGAGTTTTGTATCTTTATTCCCAACAGTGAGCTACATAACCCGGTACTTGTATCAATCTAAAAAAACCAAGAATTAACTAATGCCTTCCGGATTTAACCAAGGTATTTATTTACCATATTAATGACGCTATCACACAATATTTCACTTAAAAATTACAATACTTTTGGCATAGATGTTATTGCTAAAAATTTTATATCCACTACGACAGTTGATGAGCTTCGTGAAGCTATCCAAATGAACCCCACAAATTTATTTATCCTCGGTGGTGGAAGCAATATGTTATTGACCAAAGACATTGATGATGCATTAGTCATTCACCTAAACATAAAAGGAAAAACTATCATTAAGGAAAATGAGGATCATGTATGGGTTACCGCAAAAACTGGCGAAAACTGGCATGAGTTTGTTATATGGTGTTTGGATAATGGATATGGCGGTTTAGAAAATATGTCATTGATTCCTGGGAATATTGGTACTGCACCCATACAGAATATTGGCGCTTATGGAAAAGAACTCAAAGATAACTTTGTTGAATGTCAAACGATAGAAATCGAGACTGGTAAAACTAAAACATTCGCTAAAGCGGCTTGTAATTTCGGATATCGAAACTCCATTTTTAAAACGGAACTTAAAGGACAATATATTATAACTTCAGTAACTTTTAAGCTTACCAAAAGAAATCATGTGTTAAACACAGGATATGGTGCCATTGAAAACGAGTTAACTGATCAAAATATTACTAATCCAACCATAAAAGAGGTTTCTAATGCAGTAATAGCCATTAGGCAATCAAAGCTACCTGACCCTAAAAAACTTGGCAATAGTGGTAGTTTTTTTAAAAACCCAGTTATTTCTCAAACTGAATTTAAACAGTTTACAACAAAGTTCCCTGAAGCACCTAGCTATAGAGTTTCAGATAATGAGGTGAAAATCCCTGCAGGATGGCTTATTGAACAAGCTGGTTTTAAAGGCAAAAAATTTGGCGATGCAGGTGTTCATAAAAACCAAGCTTTAGTATTGGTAAATTATGGAAATGCAAGTGGACAAGAAATTTGGGATTTAGCCATAAAAATAAAAACTGCTGTTTTTAAGCAATTTGGAATTGAAATCAACCCTGAAGTGAATGTGTATTAATAGAACTCTTATCAATTGCAAAATGAAATTATTAATCCCATTTATATTAGTCCCTTTATTCCTTTCCGCACAAAGTGGATTGTTCGAACATAAAGAAACCTTTACTCGTCAAGATTCTTTACGCGGTAGTATTACCCCAGAGCGAGAATGGTGGAATTTAAAACACTATGAATTAGCCGTTGAAGTGTTTCCCAAAACCAAAAACATTAAAGGAAGTAATACCATTTGCTTTGAGGTTTTAAAATCTGCAAAAAAAATGCAGATAGATTTACAAGAACCATTACAAATAACTAAAATTACACATAAAAGTACTGAACTAAGCTACACTAGAGAAGGTAATGTATATTGGGTAAACTTCCCAAAAGAACTTTCTATCGGTTTAGAAGAAAAAATTACTATTTATTTCGAAGGAAAGCCCATTGAAAGTAAAAACCCGCCTTGGTCTGGTGGAATTACTTGGAAAAAAGATCAAAACGGGGTTGATTTTATAGCATCTTCTAACCAAGGAATTGGCGCAAGCATATGGTGGCCTAATAAGGATCATAGCTACGATGAACCTGAAAATGGAATAGATATGCATATTACTGTTCCAGAACATTTAACTGATGTTTCTAACGGAAGATTAATTAACATAATTCACAGTAAAAAAGCAAGAACCAAAACTTTTCATTGGCAAGTTACCAATCCTATAAATAATTACGGAGTAAATCTCAACATTGGTAACTATGCTCATTTTTCGGAAATATATGCCGGAGAAAAAGGCAATTTGGATTGTAATTACTGGGTACTTAAACACAATTTAGAAAAGGCAAAAAAACAATTCAAACAAGGAGCGATGACGCTAGAAGCTTTCGAGCACTGGTTTGGACCATATCCTTTTTATGAAGACAGTTATAAATTAGTAGAAGCACCCTATTTAGGAATGGAACATCAAAGTTCCGTTACCTACGGAAACAAATACCAAAATGGATATTTAGGATCTGACTTAAGCGGTACAGGTATCGGACTAAAATTTGACTTTATTATTGTTCATGAAAGTGGTCACGAGTGGTTTGCAAACAACATTACCAACAAAGATATTGCCGACATGTGGATTCATGAAAGTTTTACAGCGTATTCAGAAAGCCTATTCATTGATTACCATTTTTCTACTAAAGAAGCCGAAGATTATGTAATTGGCACAAGAAGATCTATAAAAAATGACAAACCACTTATAGGGCAATATAATGTAAACAACGAAGGGTCTGGTGATATGTATTATAAAGGAGCTAATATGTTACACACCTTGCGCCAAATAATAAATGAAGATAAAAAATGGCGAACTATCCTTAGAGGATTAAATAGTGAATTCTATCATCAGCAAGTTTCCTCTCAACAAATAGAGGGCTACCTCATCAAATATTCTGGTATTGACTTAAAAGGCTTTTTTGATCAATACTTAAGAACCATAAAAATCCCTGTTTTAGAATATCAAATAAAAGGGAATAAAGTGTCCTATAAATTTACTAATGCTGTCCTTGATTTAAATATACCAGTTAAAGTGTGGATTAATGACCAACCCGTATGGATCAATGTCAAAACCCAAACAGAATTTTTAAATTTCAACGACACCATTAACACCTTTTCTGTAGACAGAAATTTCTACATAAAACATAAAAAATTAACTATCAGGTAACTACAATCCTGTTTTAACATAAAAAACCTCACAAAAACCTCACTTTAAATTCATTAAAAACTCATTTCATCGTTTAAAGACGTATTTCATCGATATGTTTGTTTCAACCAAAAACATAAATCACGATGAAAAAGATTACTTTATTAGGATTGTTCCTATGCTTGTTTTCACTAACAAGTATCAATGCACAAAACAAAAGAGTTTCTCAACAAGATGTCCCTCAACAACGTACTTGTGGAACAGATGAGTACATGAGACAAAAACTTCAAGACCCCGAGTTCGCAGCAGATTATGCTAGAAGGCAAGCTAAGTATGGAGCTAAGCTACTAGAAATTCAGACTCAAAAAGCTGATGGTACATACCAAAGAAAAGCTACTTTATATATTCCCGTAGCAGTTCACTTTCCTACAGGAACTGAAGCGAATAGATCGTGTTTAGAAGCTCACGCACAAACACAAATAGATGTTATTAACGCAGATTATACGAAAACAAATGCAGATCATGCCGCAGGTTGGGCTGCAGCAAGTTCATTTTACCCCGGAGTAACACCAGGTGCTGTAGATGTTGTTTTCTGTATTGCTACAAAAAATCATCCTGCAAGTTCAGGAATAACTGATGGCAACAAAGCGGTAACTATTGGTTCACAGTCTGGATCATATGCAACTACAGACTCAAATACTACTTGGGCTGGTTATATGAACTTTGTTATTAAAGATGCTGGATCAGGTATATTAGGGTACTCTCCTTTAGCGGGTAGTATTTCTGGAGGAAACTGTGTAGTAATGGGCTTTGCTGCTTATGGTACAGGTGCTGGATGTACAGGTTTTGTCCCTAATGCACCCTATAACTTAGGAAGAACAGTAACTCATGAATTAGGTCACTTCTATAATTTAGATCACACTTTTAATGGAGGTTGTGCTGGAGCTGGAGACAGTGTAGCTGATACTCCCGCTGTTGCAGCTGCAACATACGGAACTCCTGCTAACGGATCTGTAGCAGGATGTGTTACTGGTGAAAAAGCATTAACTATGGATTACATGGATTATGTAAACGACACCCACATGTTTATGTTTACTGCTGGTCAAGCTACAAGGATGGAAGCTTATTTTGCTACTGTTGCTTCAGACTGGAAAACAAATGTTCTTTCTTGTCAATCACCTGACTTTACAGTTACTGCAACTAATAGTCCTGTGGCTGTTTGTGCACCAACAAATGGAGTTTTCAATTTAACATTTGGGATTTCAAATGGATACAATACCAATACTCCTCTAAGTGTTTCTGCTGGTTTACCAACTAATGCAACAGCTACATTTAGCCCAACATTTATGAATGCAGCTGGGAATTTCACTTTAACAATAGGCAATATAGCTAATGTAGCACCTGGCAATTATCCAATGACTATTTCTGCCGCTGGAACTACTACCAAAACGGTAGA
>Ga0209291_1000674_pt1 | contig 32241 bp, 31 predicted proteins | sample GOMGulsemesocosm_FD_184633 | JGI IMG/M metagenome (GOLD analysis project Ga0209291, IMG submission 184633) | Methane-oxidizing microbial communities from mesocosms in the Gulf of Mexico - GOM9B Gulf of Mexico (SPAdes) (version 2) | ecosystem: Environmental > Aquatic > Marine > Cold seeps...
CTGCAGTTAGAATACCTACTTCTGGAGGACATAGTGAAGCTGTTAATGTTCAGTTTGAAAATGATTTTGAACTTTCTGAGGTTCGTAACTTATTAGAAAATACCTCTGGAGTAACTTTACAGGACAATCCAAAAACCAACACTTATCCTATGCCTATATATGCAAAAGGGAAAGATGATGTATTTGTAGGTAGAATTCGAAGAGACGAATCCCAACCCAATACACTAAACTTATGGATAGTTAGTGATAACCTTCGTAAAGGTGCAGCTACAAACACAATTCAAATAGCTGAATACCTAGTAACCAATAACTTAGTAAAGTAACTCGTTGCTTTTCGTCGGTAAAAAGAATCAATTAATCGAATAATGTTTTTTATCCGATTAATTAATACTAACTTGTGGTTAACTTAAACTCTGTAATTCAATTAATTAACTAATTTATTGTTTTGTTATGGGGTCAAATTATACACTTATTATTCGATTTTTATTAGGTATTATCCTAATAATCTTAGGCGCAAATGAGTTTGTGCATTTTTCAAATTTATTTAATTTTTCTGGCGAACTTTTAGGCTTGAGTTCAATTGATTTATTGTATGGTACGCTATTCCTTGTCTCAGGGGTGTGTATACTATTCAAAAAAGCTATGCCCGTAGCTTTAATCATCTTAGCCTTTTTTGCCATTCAAGTCCTTTCCTACCTCCTAAAAAACAGCCCAAAAGATATTTTTAGTCCTATTGGTTTGGTTGGTCTCTTGATTTTCTTAAACCTTGTAGATAATAAACAACGATTCAGAAACTTATTTAGATAAGTAATTGAATCCTGTTAAAAATACTCTTATGCCTAATAAGAGTATTTTTTTTATGCTTAAATTTGGAAACCTATCAATTAAAAAAAGTACTCATGACCAAAAAAATTGTTGTCTCACTTTTTACAATCGCATTAATAACGGCGTGTAAAACAGAAACTAAAGATGCCCCCCTAACGATGAAAATCACATATCCAGAAACTTCAAAAGGAAACGTAGTTGACAGTTATTTTGACGCTAAAGTAAATGATCCATATAGATGGTTGGAAGATGACAGAAGTCCAGAAACCGAAGCTTGGGTTGCTGAACAAAACAAGGTTACTTTCACACACTTAGATGAAATCCCATATCGTAAAACATTAAACGATCGTTTATCTAAATTATGGAACTACGAAAAGATTGGCGCTCCATTTAAAGAAGGAGATCACGAATATTATTATAAAAACGACGGTTTACAAAACCAATATGTTATTTACAGAAAAAAAGCAGAAGGATCCGACGAGGTTTTCTTAGATCCAAACACTTTTTCTGAAGGAGGAACTACTTCTTTAGGAAATGTTAGTTTTTCAAAAGATGGTAAAATACTTGCTTATTCTATCTCTGAAGGAGGGAGTGATTGGAGAAAAGTAATCGTTATGGATGTTGAAACTAAGGAAATTAAAGAAGATACTTTAATTGACGTTAAATTTTCTGGCTTATCTTGGAAAGGAAACGAAGGGTTTTATTATTCTAGTTATGACAAACCAAAAGGAAGTGAACTATCAGCTAAAACTGATCAACACAAATTATATTTCCATAAACTAGGAACTAAACAAAGTGATGACCAATTAATTTTTGGAGGAAAAAAAGGTCAAAAAAGACGCTATGTAGGAGGTGGTGTTACAGAAGATGATAAGTACTTAATTATTTCAGGAGCTGAATCTACTTCTGGAAACGATTTATTTATTCAAGATTTAAGGACACCTAATGCACCATTAGTACAAATGGTGAAAGGTTTTGATTTTGATGCTAATGTGATTGAAAATGATGGTGACAGATTATTTATTGTTACCAATAAAAACGCTCCTAATAAAAAAGTAGTAACAGCTAATACTAAAAACCCTGAAGTAGCAAACTGGGTAGATTTTATTCCAGAAACAGAAAACGTTTTGTCTACAAGTACAGGTGCAGGTTATTTCTTTGCTGAATATATGAAAGATGCCGTTTCTCAAATAAAACAATACGATTACAATGGTAAATTAATTAGAGAAGTTGAATTACCTGGCGTAGGTAGTGTTGGTGGTTTTGGAGGTAAAAAAGAAGTTAAGGAATTATACTTTTCATTTACTAATTATACCAACCCTAGTACTATTTATAAGTTCAATCCAAAAGAAGGAACTGCCGAAGTGTATAGAAAACCAGAAATCGATTTTGATTCTGATAATTACGAATCTAAACAAATTTTTTATACCTCTAAGGACGGTACCAAAGTGCCTATGATTATTACTCATAAAAAAGGTATTGTATTAAATGGTAAAAACCCAACCATTCTGTATGGATATGGTGGATTCAATATAAACCTTACACCAAGTTTTAGTATTGCAAATACCATTTGGTTAGAACAAGGTGGTATTTACGCCGTTCCTAACCTACGTGGTGGAGGTGAATATGGTAAAAAATGGCATGATGCAGGAACACAATTAAAGAAGCAAAATGTATTTGATGATTTTATCGCAGCTGCTGAATACTTAATGACAAACAAGTATACATCAAATAATTATTTAGCAATTAAAGGAGGATCTAATGGTGGTTTATTAGTGGGTGCTACCATGACGCAACGCCCAGATTTAATGAGAGTGGCTTTACCAGCTGTTGGGGTTTTAGATATGCTTCGCTACCATACCTTTACTGCAGGAGCAGGATGGGCTTACGATTACGGTACTTCTGAACAATCTAAAGAAATGTTTGATTATTTAAAAGGCTATTCTCCTGTGCACAATGTAAAAAAAGGAACTAAGTATCCAGCAACAATGGTGCTTACAGCAGATCATGATGATCGAGTGGTTCCTGCGCATTCATTTAAATTTATATCTGAATTACAAGATAAACAAGCAGGCCACTTACCTGTTTTAATACGTATTGATACCAATGCTGGCCACGGCGCAGGAAAACCAGTTGCAATGCAAATAGCTGAACATGTAGATGTTTTCGCCTTTACATTACACCATATGGGTTTTGACAAATTACCTCAGCCTTAATAAAATCTTATGAATAAATTCATGTTTGCTTTGACGATACTCTTGGTTTATTCTTGTGGTAAATCAAAAGAAGAAGCCCAATTTGATTGGATGCTCGGAAACTGGGAGCGTACTAATAATAGTAAAGGAACTAAAACCTATGAATACTGGACTAAAAAATCTAAGGACGAATATATTGGTTATGGATGTACACTTAAAAATAAGGATACCGTTTTTAAAGAGAATATTAGATTGATTAAACTTAATAATCTTTGGAGTTTTGAAGTAGTTGGAGTTAATGAGGCTCCAACACTTTTTAAGCTTATTTCTAATAAAACGAATAGTTTTACCTGTGAAAACCAACAAAATGAATTTCCTAAAAAAATCAGTTATTTTCTTGATGGAGAACAGTTGAAAGCCATCATTTCTGATGATACAACTGAAATTCCTTTTCTTTTTAAAAAGAAATAGTAGTTTATAACACCACGTTATTAGCAAAGCGGAAAGTCAATGACTTTCCGCTTTGCTAATATTTATATTATATCGTTTACTCATTCAAGTAACAACTTCACTCAATGGTTGTTTTCCTAAACACATAAAAAGAATGTTATATAAAAAACAAACTTTTATAGACTTGATAATTTTTATATCTTAGCCAGATGACTCATTTCGGCACTATACTTACTGGTATTGCATTCTCCCCTAACTTAAAAGCAAATGTTTTTGAAACATTACGTTTGGGTAGTATGTTAAATGCGAAAGTTGTTTTAGTACACGTAGGTAAAAAAAATGATAAAAAAGAACAACTAGTTTCCGAATATTGTAATGTTTTTCCTGAATTTAAAGAAAATGTTACAGTTATATGGGAAAGTGGAAACCCGGTTGATGTCATAATAAATGCTTGTAAAAACCATAAAGCTGATTTATTGATTTTAGGAGCTGCTAAGCGTCAGAAATCAAAGAGATATTTTTTAGGGGCAGTTGCTAAAAAAATAGCTAAAAAAGCTCCTTGCTCTCTATTATTATTTATTAAACCTTCTATTGAACGAGTGCCCTGCAGGCATATTGTCGTAAATGGATTAAAACATCCAAAAACAAACAATACTATTCAAGCTTCATTTGAATTCGCAAACGCAATAGGCTCTAATAAAGTTACTATTGTGGAAGAAATTGCACAAAGTGAAGTAACAATAAAGGTAGACGATGATAAATCTTTAGAAAAGTCAACCTTATTACAAGAACAAATTTTAGAACGAGAAACTTCAAGAGTTTCAACTATTTTAAATGAAATAGATGATTCTCTTAAAAAAAACATCTCCATTAAGTCACAAGGAATTTTCGGAACACGAGGATATTCTATTGGGCATTATGCTAAAATTCAACGAGCAGATTTATTAGTTATGAATAAACCTGAAAAATCAACATTTTGGGACAAAATATTTCCTCAAGATATTGATTATATTTTATCTGAATTACCAACCGACGTATTAATTATTCATTGACAAACTCAAGAAATATAAAGTCCTTTTTTACGGCATTACCCAAAAATATTTTTGCTGGTTTTGTGGTATCACTTATTGCACTACCCTTAGGTATTGGTTTAGCATTAGCATCTGAAGTACCTCCTATTGCTGGAATTGTAACGGCAGTTGTTGGAGGTGTGTTAGTGGCTATACTAGGTGGAAGTAATGTAACTATAACAGGCCCTGGAAATGGATTGGTTGGTGTGGTTGCAGGTGCAGTATTATTATATGCTGACCAAAGTGGATTAACTGGTGCTGAAGGTATATACGAAGGGTATTTAATTGTATTAGCTGCTGTAATATGCTCTGGACTACTAATGCTTATTCTTGGTTTTTTACGTTTAGGAAAACTCTCTAACTACTTTCCTTCATCAGCAATACAAGGAATGTTGGCTGCAATTGGATTAATTATTTTAGGAAAACAATTTCACATCATGATGGGAAATAGGATTTCTAAAAATGGTAGCCTAGAATATCTAACAGAAATTCCTCAAACCATAATAAAATCATTTTCTTATACTGATTCAAGCTTAACTTTCGCTATGCTTTCTGGCGTTATAAGTCTAGTAATTATGGTTTTTTATGCCAAAATAAGAAACAAGTATTTACAATTAATTCCTGCGCCAATGTGGATTGTTTTATTAGCAATCGGATTTAGTTATTATTATGAATTGATATTGCAATTACCCAACCCAATTCACCCTGATTACATGATTTCTGGTATTCCTGAAGCTCATGAGATTATTGCAAACATCCCTACCCCTAATTTTAATAAAGTCGGAACATTTGGTTTTTGGTCAGTAGTATTAAGTTTAACGTTAATCGCTAGTATTGAATCATTATTGAGCATCAAAGCAGTAGATAAATTAGATCCTGAAAAAAGACGTTCCAATGTAAATAGAGATATTAAAGCTATTGGTTTTGCTAATATCATTGCAGGCTTTTTAGGAGGTTTAAATGTTGTAACTGTTATTGCACGAAGCTCCGTAAACGTAAATAATGGAGCGAGCAATAGGTCTTCTAATTTTTTTCACGCAACGTTTTTAGTTGTATTTATTGTATTATTTAGCTCAGAACTTACTCGTATTCCTTTACCTGCACTGATGGCTATTTTAGTTTTTACTGGTTGGAAATTAGCGCATCCTACAAAAATAATTGACACCTTTAAAATAGGTAAAGAACAAGGGTTTATTTTCTTAACAACTTTAATTATAACAATTAGTATTGGATTAATAGAAGGGATTTTAACTGGGATTTTAGCAACAGGAATAATTCATTTAATCATCAATAAAAGTATTGTACATTTTTTTAGAAATATTCTTAAACCGAACGTTTTAATGTTCAAAGAAAGAGATACCAATAACTATTATGTAAGTGTAAAAAACTTTTGTACATTTTTAAACTTCGCTAAATTAAAACGAAAATTAGATACCATTCCAGAAACTGAAGAAGCCATTATTGATTTTTCGTTGTGTGATTTCGTTGATCATACTGTAATGGAAAGTATGGCCGATTATAAAGAAATTTTCAGAAAAAAGGGCGGTAGCTTAGAAATTATTGGTTTAGATCTTTTAGATGCAGGTTCAAAACACCCTTTCGGATTAAGAAAAATGCTTCCTGTTAAAAAAGTATTAGAATCTACTGGAGTACTTACCAATCGTCAAGAATTAATAAAATCAATCGCTAAGGAGTTAGACTATAGCTATACTGTAAGAAAGAAAATAGAAACAGAGTACTTAGAAAACTTTATCTATTTCAAAACTAAAACCATTAATCATACCTATAATGAAATTGGTAAAAAAGATACTGTTTTTAAAGCATTCGATATAGAATTTTATGAAGGAGAGTTTATTGCTAAAGAAGTTGTTAGAGCTACAATGTTTTATACAGAGCTGGATCATATTCTGCCGGTTTTCTCCATACATCGAGAAGGTTTCTTAGAGCTTATTTATCATTATGCAGGTTTTACGGATATTAAAATTGAAAAAGAACCTGAGTTCTCTAAAAAGTTTTACATAAAAGGTGAAGATGATTTTTCGATACAACAATTAATCACGCCTGAATTAGCACAATTATTTCTTAATAACCCTACTTTTCATGTAGAATCTAATGGTTATGCTTTATTGGTATTTACAAAAGAGCGTTTGGCTGGTACTAATGAAATTAAAAAGATGAAAGTCTTTGCTAATGATTTAAGAAATTTAATTTAAGCCTTTGATGAATTTTTATTAAAAAAGTTCATTCATAGTATTAATTTCAATAATTTTACGAAAAATACTATTCCATGAATTTATACCCTATAGAAGCTGGTAATTTTAAACTAGATGGAGGAGCCATGTTTGGTGTAGTACCTAAAACGATATGGCAAAAAACCAATCCAGCAGACAATAATAATCTTATAGATATTGCAGCACGTTGCTTATTAATAGAAAACGGGAATCGTTTGACATTAATTGATACGGGAATGGGCGATAAACAATCAGATAAATTCTATGGTTATTACCACCTATGGGGAGGTTTATCAATAGATAAATCTTTAGCCAAATTTGGGTTTCACCGTGATGATATTACCGATGTGTTTATGACACATTTACATTTTGATCACTGTGGAGGAAGTATTGAGTGGAATAAGGAACGTACAGGGTACAAACCTGCATTTAAAAACGCTAAATTCTGGACTAACAAGAATCATTGGCAATGGGCAACAGAACCAAACAACAGAGAAAAAGCGTCTTTTCTAAAAGAGAATCTATTACCAATGCAAGAATCTGGGCAACTTAACTTTATGAAAAGTCCCGAAAAAAGTGGATTCTTAGCACAATCGGAATTAGATTTTGGCGTGTTATTTATTGACGGACATACTGAAAAACAAATGATTCCTCATATAAACCACAACGGAAAAACAATCTGTTTTATGGCAGATTTAATGCCAACTCTTGGACATTTAAAAGTTCCTTATGTTACAGGATACGACACAAGACCGTTATTAAGTTTAGATGAGAAAGCTAAATTCTTAAATATAGCAGCTACTGAAAATTTTTACTTATTTTTGGAGCACGATGCACATAACGAGATTGTTACAGTACAACATTCTGAAAAAGGAGTTGTTTTAAAAGAACGGTTTACTTGTGATCAAATATTTACAGGAAGATAGTCTTAAAGTTTTCTTAAAATTATCATTTTAAAACGATTCTCTGTAACGAATACTCTAAAATTGCAACAAATACAATAGTTTATAAAATTAAGTACCTCAATAACTAAAAATTATAATATGAAATTGATTAAACCATTATTTTTAACTGCTACAACAGCATTCATCCTTGCCAGTTGTGGTTCAACAAATGTTATTTCTACACCAATAACAAATATTGACAACACCCCTTTAAAAGTTTCAAAATTAACTGATGCCGAATTAAACTCTTGGAGTCATTTAGATTTGGTAAAGGATACTATCCCTGGAATGAGTGTTGATAAGGCATATGAGTTCTTAAAAGGAAAGAAAGGTAAAACAGTTGTTGTTGGAGTCATTGATTCTGGTATTGATATTGAGCACGAAGATTTAAAAAACGTGTTATGGACTAACAAAAAAGAAGTCGCTAACAACGGAAAAGATGATGACAAAAACGGATTTATCGATGATGTTCACGGTTGGAATTTCTTAGGAGATAGTAACAAAGAAAACTTAGAATACGAACGTATTGTAAAAGACAAAAACTTAGCTGACGCAAGTACTTATGCTAAAGCAAAAGCTGAATATGACAGTAAATTAGAGAAAGCTGGGAAAAACAAAACACGTTACGAAGGTCTTTTACAAAGATTAAAAAGTGCTGACGAAGCTGTGTCTAAGCATTTAGGTAAAACTGAATATACTGCTGAAGATGTAAAAGCTATAAAAACTGAAGATGAATCTTTAAAACAAAACATAGCAGTTGTTAATCAAATGCTAGGTTACGGTTTACCTATATCAAAACTTAAAGGAGAATTGAAATCTGGTATTGAAGGTTTCACTGCTTTATTAAATGGTGATACTTTAAAAACAGACTATAGAGCTGTAGTTGGAGATAATCCAAATGATTTAACTGATACTAAATATGGTAATAATACAATGTGGGGACCTGAAAAAAGTGGTGCTTTACATGGTACACACGTAGCAGGTATTATCGCTGCTGAGCGTAACAACGGTATAGGTATGAACGGTATCGCTCATAACGTAGAAATTATGACCGTAAGAGCTGTGCCAGACGGAGATGAATATGATAAAGATATTGCTTTAGCATTCCGTTATGCTGTAGATAATGGGGCAAAAGTCATCAATACAAGTTTTGGTAAATCTTACTCTCCGCACGTAAAATGGGTGTCTGATGCCATTAAATATGCAGCTGACCATGATGTCCTAATTGTAAATGCAGCTGGAAATTCTAGTAAAGATTTAGATAAAAATAATGTATATCCAAATGACCAATTTGATAATAGTGCAGAAATTGCAAATAACTTCTTAACTGTAGGAGCATTAAATTATAAATACGGTTCTGAATTAGTAGCAAATTTTTCAAACTATGGAAAAATAAATGTGGATGTCTTTGCTCCAGGAGTAAAAATTTACGCTACTGTTCCTAATAATAAATACCAACACTTACAGGGTACTTCAATGGCTTCACCAAATGTTGCAGGAGTTGCTGCTTTAATACGTTCTTACTATCCTAAATTGAAAGCTGCTCAAGTAAAGCAAATTTTAATGACTTCAGGGTTGCCAATTAAATCAACAGTTATTATGGCTGGTGATTCTGATAATAAGAAGACTTTAAAAGAAGTATCTACAAGTGGTAAAATTGTTAATGCATACAATGCATTAATTATGGCAGAAATGATGTCAAAATAAATAAGTACATCATCATAAATATATACTAAACCTCAGCATTAATTGCTGAGGTTTTTTTATTTTAGACGCTCAAATAAATTTTCTCATGAAAAAATCATTAATTCTTGGTCTAGCGGCTATTTCATTGTTTTCTTGTAAAACATCAGAAAACATCATAAAGCCTAGTATTCAAACAGTTACTAACTCAACTTCAATTACATCAAAAGACACTTATTGGCAACAACATGTGGATTACAAGATGGATATTGATATGAATGTAGATAACTATCAGTATCAAGGAAAACAAGAATTAGTGTATACGAATAATTCACCTGATGAATTAACAAAAGTATATTACCATTTGTACTTTAATGCTTTCCAACCAGGAAGTGAAATGGATGCGCGTTTGCAAAACGTTTCTGATCCAGACGGAAGAATGACAACTAACCTAGGGACAAAAGAAAACCCTAATAAAGTAAGCAGAATAAAAGTGTTAAAACCAAATGAAACTGGTTTTATCAAGGTACAATCCTTAACACAAAACGGAACTGCTGTTGCGTATAAAACAGTTGGGACGATATTAGAAGTTACTTTAAATACACCAATCAAAGCTGGTGAGAAAGTAACTTTTGATATGGATTTTTTAGGGCAAGTTCCTTTACAAATTCGTAGATCAGGAAGAAATAGTAAAGAAGGTGTTGCATTATCTATGACACAATGGTTTCCTAAAATGGCAGAATATGATTTTGAAGGATGGCATGCAGATACTTATATAGCAAGAGAATTTCAGGGTGTTTGGGGAAATTTTGATGTAAAATTAACTATCGATAAAAACTATACTGTAGGTGGATCGGGGTATTTACAAAACCCTAATCAAATTGGTCATGGGTATCAAGATGCAGGTGTAACTGTTTCTAAAACAAAAGGCGAAAAATTGACTTGGCATTTTGTAGCACCAAATGTACATGACTTTACATGGGCTGCAGATCCTGATTATATCCATGATAAAATCAAAGGAGCAAATGGAGTTGACTTACATTTTTTGTATAAAAACGATGAAAATATTAAAGAAAACTGGAAAAAACTACAACCAGCTACAGCAAAATTACTAGCTTTTTACAACAAACACATTGGTGAATATCCTTGGAAACAATATTCAGTAATCCAAGGTGGTGATGGAGGTATGGAATATGCTATGTGCACCCTAATTACTGGACAACGTAAATTAGGTAGTTTAATTGGTGTCACAGCTCATGAAATGGCACATGCTTGGTTTCAGCATTTATTAGCTACTAATGAAACAAAACATGAATGGATGGACGAAGGAATGACTTCTTATATTTCTCACTTAGCAGAAGGAGAAGGAAAAGAAAATCCATTTGCAAGTGCCTACAGAAATTATAATTATTTAGTTTCTACAGGTAAAGAGGAACCACAAACTACATACGCTGATAGATACCATTCTAATATGGCTTACGGAATTGCTGCTTATAGTAAAGGTGAAATTTTCCTAGCTCAATTAGGTTATATTATTGGGGAAGATAAATTAGCCGAAACGTTAAATGAATATTACAACCAATGGAAGTTTAAGCACCCTACACCTAATGATTTCAAAAGAGTCGCTGAAAAAGTTTCTGGGTTTCAATTAGACTGGTATTTAACAGGATGGACACAAACCACTAAAACTGTTGATTACGCTATTAAATCCGTTGAAGGAAATACCATTACTTTAGAACGTAAAGGAAGGTTACCAATGCCTATTGATCTAATTGTTGAATATGATGATGGAAAAAAAGAGTATGTTTATATTCCGTTACAAATGGCAAGAGCTGAAAAAAATAACGCTTATCCTGCTTTAAAAAGAACTGTTGCATCTGATTGGGCCTGGGCTCACCCAACCTATACATTTCAAGTATCAAAAACAGTAAAAAACATTACTATTGATCCTTCAGAATTGATGGCTGATATAGATAGAACTAATAATAGTTACAGAAAATAAGCTTAACAATATTGTTTGTCCCAAAAATAAACGATTACATCCCTTGATTATTAAAGTTTCTATATAAGGGTTGTTTTTTTGCAAAAAAAAACAACCCTTATATTATGAGAAAAAAATTACTATTTATTGCCTTATTAAGCGTAGCTTTTTTGCAAGCTCAAACTGCCATTTTTAATCCTACAATGACGGTTTCACCTTTTAATATTATAAATGCTCCAGCAAATGAAGGAGTAGATGAAATTATTGATGGTGATGCGAATACAAAGTTATTAGATTTTGATGAAAATGACGGAACAGGATTTACTGTAGATTTAGGTGGTGCAAGTAAAATTGCTACTTCAATTGAAATAATAACTGCAAATGATGCTGAAGGAAGAGACCCGCAGGACTTTGAAGTTTTAGGTTCTAACGATGGTATTGCTTTTACTAGTATTGCAACAGATGTAATTCCTTGTATCTCAACTAGATTTTTTGCTAGAACATATAACTTTACAAACAGTACTGCTTACTCTTACTATAGAATCAATTTTACAGACAACGAATGTAATCCTGGAGAAGGTATTATTCAAGTAGCAGAAGTACAATTGTATGAACCTATTTTAGGAATTACAGAAGATACTTTATTAAAAAATCAAATATCTATTTACCCTAACTCAAATAACGGATTTTTTACACTTGGTTATTCAGGAATACAGAATTTAACTGAGGTGAAAATATTTAGCTCTACAGGAAAACTTATTCAGGTTATTGATTTAAAACACTTTAACAATAGCTTAGAAATCAAATTACAAAATATCAGTTCAGGGGTTTATTTTGCTCAAATAAAAGCTAACAATTCAGCTACTGTTAAAAAGATAATTGTTAATTAATCTAATTTTCTTATTCTTGAATATACTACTATAACTATCATTGATGTAGATAGAAACAATAGTATATATCATTTGATATATTTTAAAGCCCTTGAATGATTTCAAGGGCTTTTTAAATATTGGAATACTGTTTGTAATAAGTAATGAAAATATTATTTATGCGCTTTCCATACATTTTATGTCTTTGTTTTTCAGTTTCAAGTTTTAGTCAGAGCAAGTTAAAAAACGCTAAGGAAGATCTTTCACAAAAACCTTCGAGTATAATTTCTTATAACAATTCTTCAGTTGAAAGTAAGCCTAAAAAAAACACCTTTGCAGCATTTTTATTTGTTGAATTAATCGCAGAACCTCTTTTATGGAGTGGAAAAACACTACTAATTGGTAAAAAAGAAGTTCGTGTGTTTAACCCTATTCCCTATGAAAATAATCACTACGGAGAATATTTAGAGTTTGATAAAAATGATGAAAGTTACAGAGTAAATTTATTACAAGCATCAATGAATTATTCAAGTGGCAAATATCAAATAAACGGATTACATGCTGAATTGGAATATCGGTTTTCTGATTTAATAGGAGTTACAGCCAGACATAGTCATTTTTATGAAAAGAATTTTGATAAAACAGAAAATTTAGACTTAAGTGGATTGACTTTTAATTATTATCGCATTCGTGAAAAGTTTATAACTGTTTGGTGGAGTTTAGGAGTAAGTTATCTAGCAAATAAAGTCAATTCTATTGGATTTCGTTACGGGGTAGGAGCGCGCATATTCGTAAAAAAACCTATTAGTCTTTTATTATCTTGGCAACAAGATTTTATAAACTCAGAATCGATTAATGAAAGTAAGGTTCAATTGGATTATCACCTCAAAAAACTAAACGTCTTTGTAGGTTATAATCATTACAATTTTACTGCAATTAAAACCCCCTCAATGACTATAGGTTTACGTTATAAATTCAGATAAAGCGTATTTGAGTGGTGAGATATAAAAGGGATTATTATTTTTACATTATGAATCAGACCTTTCCTACAATAGAAAAATTAAAAAGTAAAAAACTCTTAGATGAGCTTTTTACTTCTGGAAAAAAACTAAATGAATATCCTATAAAACTAGTGTATAAACAGCTTGATTTTGAAGATGATGTTTTGATTAAAGCTGGAGTATCTGTTCCTAAGCGAAATTTCAAAAAAGCCGTTGATAGAAACCGAATAAAACGCTTACTTCGAGAAGGGTATCGACTCAATAAACATATCCTACATGATGAACTTAACCAAAAGTATGTCTGTATGTTTTTGTATCTTAGTAAAGATATGCCAACTTTTGAGGAGATAAACATCAAAATGGAGTGTCTTTTAAAGAAATTAGCTAAAAAAGAAAACTCATAGTCAAGTTTCCACGAGGGTTAAGGTGAAAGGTTTTTAATTCAAAATACAATTTTCGTAGAGAAACGAAGAGTCCCGATAGTTATCGGGAGTATCCAGAAGTCATATAACAATCTACATTATGAAAACACTATTTAAAAAACGAATATTCATACCAGTATTAGCAATACTACTATTGGTAACAACAACTGCATTTAAAAACGATTTCTTTGAAATAGCTAAACAAATAGAAATATTTACCACTTTGTTTAAAGAACTCAACATGAACTATGTTGACGAAACAAACCCTGGGGAATTAATGGACACTGCTATAAAAAGCATGTTAAAAGACCTTGACCCATATACGCAGTTTCATAATGAACAAGATGTAGAATCCTATAAAATTAACAACTCTGGTGAATACACTGGAATTGGTGCCGCTATAAACCGAAAAGATGGTCGTTTATTTATTACTGAGCCTTTTAAAGATTATCCTGCAGACAAAGCTGGGTTAAAAGCAGGTGATGAAATCATACAAGTTGGTGACATTAAAGTAATCGATTCAAAAGAAGATACAGCAGCCCTTTTAAAAGGAGCAGCAAATTCAACTGTTACCATTGTATATAAACGCCAAGGAAAAGAACTACAAACAGTATTAACAAGATCAGCAATTGATGTGGATGCAGTTCCTTTTTATAAACTTATTAATGAGAAAACTGGTTATATAGTACTTAGTAAGTTTAACAGTAAAGCGTTTAAACAAACCAAAGAAGCTATTATAAAATTAAAAGCTGAAGGTGCAACACAGTTAATTTTAGATTTAAGAGGGAACCCTGGCGGATTACTTCGTGAATCTGTCCGAATAGTGAACTTGTTTGTCCCTAAAGATGAAGTAATTGTAACTACAAAATCCAAAGTAAAAAAATACAACAAAACTTATAAAACAAAGGATCAACCATTAGATACTGAAATTCCACTAGTTGTATTGGTAAACGGATCAAGCGCTTCAGCAAGTGAAATAGTATCAGGGGCATTACAAGATTTAGATCGTGCTGTAATTATAGGGTCTAGAAGTTTTGGAAAGGGTTTGGTTCAACGCCCTAAAAAGCTTACTTATGGTACTCAATTAAAAGTAACCATATCGCGCTACTATACTCCTTCAGGGCGTTGTATTCAAGCTTTAGATTATTGGAATAGAGATAAAAAAGGAAAAGCAGTACGTACTGATGAAGAAAATTATAATGCCTTTAAAACAAAAAATGGAAGAACCGTATATGATGGTGGTGGTGTTGATCCAGATGTTAAAATTAAAAAAAGTAAGTATAGTAATATTTCCAAAGCATTAATTAGGGAGCAAGTAATTTTTAAGTTTTGTACTGATTTTTATTATAAAAACACATTCAATTCAATTGCTGACTTTTCATTTTCAGCCGCCGATTATGACTCTTTTAAACTATATGTTTCAAACAGTGATTTTAAATATCAAACCAATACTGAAAAAGTTTTAGCTTCATTAGAAAAACAAGCCACGAAGGACGATATGATACTCGATACTGAAATTGAACAATTAAAAAACAGTATTACAGTTGCTAAAACAGCAGCTCTTACAACCTATAAAGATGAATTATCTGATATAATAACGGATCAGTTGATAACCCGATATTTTTACAAAGAAGGCTTATATAACTACCAACTCACACACCATGAATCCATTAACAAAGGACTTGAAGTTTTAAATTCTGGTAAGTACAAAACCATTTTAAAATAATATGGCACCTCTTTTGATTACTATTTATTAGATTTGTGACTAATCCCAAACAACTATGAAAATAATTTACATATTCTTATTCTCTATATTTTTTTCCTTTTCACTATCTGCGCAAAAGCAACATAGAGATGTTAATGTTTATTTTGATACTGCCATTTATAAATTAAATGATAAAGAAAAAGGCAAGGTAGAAGAATTCATAAACAAATTAGGTAGAGAAAAAATTGTTGAGATCGTTATGTATGGGTATACTGATGATAGAGGTTCAGATAAATACAATATGAATTTATCTATAAAAAGAGCTAAAAATGTAAAAAACCATTTAATAAGTTTAGGAATAGATAAAACGCTTTTTAAGGTTGTAAAAGGTAAAGGTGAGGTAGTCATCAGAAAATTTGATCAAGTAGAAACAGATATCGTTAGAGGTTTAAATAGAAAGGTAACTATTGATATTAAAACCATTATTCCTAAACCAAGAGTAAATGAAACACTTATTGAGCACAAAATTGTTGAACCATTAAATATTGGTGATCGTTTTGTTTTAGAAAATATTCACTTTCAAGAAGGGTATGCATGGATTACTGAAAAATCATTCCCTCACTTACGAAAATTAGCAAAAATTTTAACCGATCGTCCTGATTTATATATTGAAATTCAAGGACATGTATGTTGTACTCGTTACAGTAGAGATGCAATTGACAGAAAAACAAAAAAACAAAACTTATCACAAACTAGAGCTAAAGCTGTTTATAGTTATTTAAGACGTAAAGGAATTGGAAAAGAGCGTATGCGCTATAAAGGAATGCGTAGAACTGTTCCTTTAGGTAAAGGAGCTGAATACGACAGACGTGTAGAAATTATCATTAAAAACATTGTGAAAAAAAGACGCTTTCACGCTAATTAATCCTGCTAATAATTTTCATAAATAAACAAAAGAGGCTACCTTATTTAGGTAGCCTCTTTTGTTTTAATTAAACTTCTCAGAAATGAATTAAGCCTGATGCTTGTTTAGTTTTTTATCATTTTTATATGAGGAATCCCATCTTCAAAATACCCTTCTCCTGCTTGTACAAACTCGTGAGTATTGTAAAACTTTTCTAAATAGGTTTGGGCGGAAATGTGTATGGTATTTGTACCGAATTGTGTTTCAATCACATTAATACTTTCCTTTAATAAATCGTGTCCATAGCCGTACTTTCGCTCATTTTTATGTACCACTACTCTACCTATACTGGCTTCATCAAAATAATCGCCTGGTTTAAAAACACGTGTATAAGCTACTAACTTTTCGCTTTTATAGCCTAAAACATGTAGTGCTTTCTGATCTTTAAAGTCAATATCTTGGTACACACAGTCTTGTTCAACTACAAAAACTTCGCTTCGTAATTGCAATACTTCGTATAATTCCTTTACAGTAAAATCTGTAAAAGACATTGTTTTCCAAGTTAGCATATTAGCACGGTATTTTATTAACTCTATTTTGATGTCTACCACCTTCAAACGCAGTATCTAAAAAAGTTTCCACCATTGACAAAGTCTGTGGTATTGAAGTATAACGAGCAGGGATACTAATGATGTTTGCATCATTGTGTAAACGTGTTAGCTCGGTAATTTCTTTGGTCCAGCACAAACCAGCACGTACATTAGGATACTTATTTGCTGTCATTGAAACTCCGTTTCCACTTCCACAAACTAAAATTCCAAAATCAACTTTTTTTGTATCAACATCTTTAGCTACAGGATGCACAAAATCAGGGTAGTCAACACTTGAATTTTCATTAGTTCCATAATTAGTAACTGAAATTCCTCGAGCTTCTAAAAGTTTAATAATTTCAAACTTATACTCTGTTCCGGCGTGGTCATTTCCTATAGCTATTTTCATTTATTTTATCTTTTTAATTCTAGAAGACAAAAGTACAGTATTTTAATGAAGTTTTTTCAGGAAATTATTATTGCACTATTTGTAATTATTTTTTTACATTCGCCGTACATAAACCGTATTAATACTTCAAAATGAAAAAAGGAATTCTAGTAGCTATCGTGTCTGTTGTCTTATTTTCTTGTCAACAAGAAAAAACAGCTTTTGTAAACAATGAAAAATTAATTGAAGAATATCAGGAAAGAATTGATATTGAAGCAAAATATAAAGTAAAAGTAGAAGCTTTAACCAAGAAAAAAGATAGTATTGGAAAAACTTTAAAAGAAGAAAGTATTGCTTTACAAGCTAAAGGTGCAAATCTATCTCAAGAAAAGCAACAAGAATTATACGCTCCTTTTATGCAAAAAAGTCAGTTTTTACAACAACAAGTACAACAAGAGGAACAAGTAATGGCTCAACAAAGTCAAGGTGAAATTGATGGTTTATTAAAAACGATTGACGAAGCAATCGTTGTTCATGGAGAGGCTAACGGTTACACTTATATATTTGGTAAAAACAAAGTAGGTAGTGTACAGTATGGTGCTGATAAAAATGATATTACAAAAACAATACTTGATAACCTGAATAAAACCTATTCAAAATCAAAGTAGCTCACATAGAAATCTAATATTCAAAAAGCCGCTACTAGCGGCTTTTTTTGTTCTATGTTAACTTATTTCTGTACAATTTTAAAAGAGGATGCACTAAACTTTCCACCTGCTATTTTTCCTGATACTTTTGCTTTTTTTATTGCTTCGCAAAAACCATCAGCGGCATGAGCGTCACCATGATCATCAATATCAGCTCCCTCTACATAATAGCTATTATCATCAATTCTAATCGCTAAATCGCAACCTTTTCCTTCCATGTTAAACTGACATTGTCCACACGAGGCTTCTACCAACTTGTCAGAAATCATTTCTTTTTTACAAGAAATAATGCTTAAAAACAGTAATACTACAACGGATCTTTTAATCATAATAATCCTTTTTATAACAAAGGTATTTATTTATAACAAATATGTTTCATAAACCTGAGTTTGTTTAATCTAAAAACCAACACCTTAGATTCAAGCACACCAGTCATAAATTAAACCATATAATTTTCGTTAGAGACAAACCTCAGGGGTTTAGCACATAATGGAATTAAAAATTATTTTTTTACTATCTTCCAAATTACTGGTGACACCTCTTTCGTTGCTTTTGTTTCACTACAAATAGGCTTGGCAATACTCTTTTGTACAACTATTTCTTCTTCCATGTTAACAAACATTACTACTATTCCTTTTTTCATCATTTGAGGTGTTATTGTTAATATATTATATAAAACAAGTTAAAAACTAAAAACCCTGCCTTTAATTCTTAAATAAGCATAAAACACTATTGAAACTGGACCTTACCACCTATGATATTATTAAAATATTATAGTTTAAATACTATTACATAAATAATGTCTAAGTTTGTTAGGTAAACAATACCTTATAAATGCCCGATAATCAAAAATCTATTTGTGAGCAACGTGTTTTCGAAGAAGTATTTAATACTCACTCAAAAACCATTCGTAACTTCATTTACTACAAATGTGGAGATAGTGCTCAGGCAGAAGATTTAACTCAAGATGCTTTTGTAAAACTGTGGAATAATTGCGCTAAAGTACCTTTTGAAAAAGCAAAATCTTATTTATACACCCTAGTAAACAACGCATTTTTAAATGAGGTCGCTCATAAAAAAGTGATTTTAAAGCATCAAAAATCTATAACCTCAATAGCTTCACATGAAAGCCCTGAGTTTGTATATAGAGAAAAAGAGTTTAAAGAAGAGTTAGACAGAGCAATTGCAAACTTGACAGAAAAACAACGTGAGGTTTTTTTATTAAACAGAATCGAAAACAAAAAATATAAGGAAATAGCTGAAATGTTAGGCATCTCCGTTAAAGCAGTAGAAAAAAGAATGCATGGAGCATTAGTGAGTTTGCGATCTGAAATTAAAGAATTTAAAAAATAAAACGTAGGGTTTTTTATTTTAATACTGTTTTAAATATATGAAACCCTCGGAATAGAGCAATGAAATATCAAAATAACGATACATATATAGCAAAATGGCTAGCAGGCGAAATGTCTGATGAGGAGCTCATGGAGTTTAAAAAAACCACAGAATATAAGGATTATAAATTTATTATTGATGTCACGAAAGGGTTAGAACCTCCTACGTATGATCAACAAAAACACTTCTCATCAACATTAAATAAAATAAGTAATCAAAACCAAAAGAACACCACAAAAGTACGTACACTTATCCCACATTGGGCTTATGCTGCCGCTGCCGCAGTAGTTTTGTTTTTAGGGTATAGCTTCTTTTTTCAACAAACTACTTTTCAAACTCAATTAGCTGAACAAACTAGTTTTCTATTACCTGACGGATCAGAAGTTTTGTTAAATGCTGATTCTGAAATTGCGTTTAAAAGCTTTAATTGGGACAGTAATAGGGCTTTAAATTTAACAGGTGAAGCTTATTTTAAAGTTAAAAAGGGATCTAAATTTACAGTAAAAACAAAAGAAGGTGCAGTTGCTGTTTTAGGAACTCAATTTACCGTAAATTCAAGAAAAAACTTCTATAATGTTACCTGTTTTGAGGGTAAGGTTAAAGTAACTTCTGGAAAACTAAATCACATATTAACCCCTGGTAAAGCCATAAGTATTCAAGATAATATAGCTACGCCATATAAAACGAATGAAGTAACACCAAGTTGGACAGCTCAAGAGAGTTCGTTTAATGAAGTAGCTATTTATGAAGTAGTAACAGAGCTGGAACGACAGTATAATATTATTATTTCAGGAAAAGAGAATTTAAAAACAGCATATTTTACTGGAAGGTTCTCTCACACTAATTTACAACAAGCTTTAACTACCATTTTTGATACTATGGAAATTCGGTATACCTTTGATGCAAACAGAAATGTTCGTATTCAAAAGTATAAATGAAAAAAGTAGTATTCGTAATCATATTATTTTTAACGGTTCACCTAGTAGCTCAAGAACAAAAATTGAACTATTTAGATGAACCGTTATCAGTTGTAATATCTGATTTGGAAACCAAATTTTCTGTGCGTTTTGCTTTTAACAGTGCCATTCTTAAAGATAAGACTATTCGTTTTTCAGGAAATAGTACACTTGAAGAAATACTTACAATCATAAAACAACAAGCTGCCCTAAATTTTCAGTTTTTAGATGCCAATAACATTATTATAAAAAGAGCTGTATTTGACCCTGATGTTGCTACTACAGATTTGGATGAGGTATTGATTTCTAAAGAATACCTAACTATAGGATTTGATAAAATTGAAAATGATGGCTCTATAACAGTTAGCCCTGATGAATTGGGTATTCTTCCTGGATTAACAGAACCCGATGTTTTACAAAGTTTACAACTGTTACCCGGTATATCCAGTCCTACTGAATCAGCTTCTGACATACATATTCGAGGCGGAACTCCTGATCAGAATTTAGTGCTATGGGATGGTATAAAAATGTATCATCAAGGTCATTTCTTTGGTCAAATATCTGCTTTTAATCCATATATAACGGAAACAATAAATGTATTCAGAAGTGGTACAAGTGCTAAATATGGTGATCGTATTTCTGGAGTGATTGATATTCGTTCATCAGACGAAGTACATGATAGCCTACATATTGGAATTGGTGCAAACTTAATACAAGCTGATGCATATATTAAAGCTCCCATAATAAAAAACAAATTGAGCTTAACTGCTTCTTTTAGACGTTCCTACTCCGATATTCTCAATACGTTTACTTTCCAAAAAATGAGAAACAAAGTGTTTCAAAACACAAAAATAGATGATGGAACAACCTCTCAATTTGCTTATAGCCAATTTGTTGAGCTTGAAAATAAATTTTACTTCACCGATTATAATTTTAAAAGTGTTTGGAAGCCAAATAACAAACATACCATAAGTTTTAGTAGTTTGTTTGTGGTAAACAAACTAGATTATAGCTCAATAAATTATGATCAGAATTTAAATTCTGTAGATAATTTAGATTTAACTAATAGTGGTTTTAATTTTAAATGGGATGTTTCTTTATCTGATAAAATAAACCTTAAAGCCAGTGCATATAGTTCCTCTTATAAGTCAAAATATGGCTATCAAGACTCCTATGGTCCAGATGATTTATATGTAACCAATAACCTTAATTATATTGAAGATTTAGGTGCTACTATCGGATTACATTATGTCTCAAATAAAAACCACTTGTTTCGCATTGGGTATGACCTTGTTTCTAATACCACTAATTATGTTATTAGTTCCAATTATAATAACATAAACCCTTTTGAAGAAAAAGACAGTGATAAACTAAACATTCATTCTTTATTTTTTGAACACCTCTTTAAAAAGCAAAAATGGACCATTCAAACCGGAATTCGGGCTAGTCAAATTTCTAATATTGATAAAAGATTCCTTGAACCAAGATTGTATTTAAATTATAAATTGAATTTGTACTGGGGGTTAAAAACATCTTTTGAGGTTAAAAACCAATCTATTAGCAAAGTACTCTCTACTACACAAAATGATTTAGGTTTAGGAAATAGCTTATGGGTATTGGCTGACAAGGACCGACCTATTATTAACAACAGACAATTTTCCATAGGAACTCTGTATGAACACAAAGGTTGGAAATTGGATATTGATGGATATTATAAAAAAACCAAAGGACTTACCTCATTAAAAAACATCTTTTATTTAACAGAAAGAGGGGATACATTTAATAAAGGTGAAAGTGAATCCTACGGAATAGATTTTTTAATTAAAAAACGTATTAAAAACTTTAGAAGCTGGTTAAGTTACTCTTTAAGTAAAACTAACTACTTTTTTGAAGAAGTAAATAATAATAATTGGTATTTAGGAAATTTTGATCAAACTCATATTCTGTCATTATCGAATACTTTTACCTATAAGAAATTTCAATTTTCTCTAGGGTGGAATATTGCCACAGGAAAGCCATATACGAATACAATTGCTATTGACAATCAAACTGGGAATATCACCTATGAGCCTTTAAATGCTTCTCGTTTAAAAACCTATCATAAATTAGATGCTAGTATTGTATATGATTTTTATTTAAACAATAAAAAATCCGTTAAAGCACGGATAGGCGCTTCTGTTATTAATATATATGATAGAGCAAATGAATTGGAAAAGACTTTTAGAGCAGATGACATTGAACCCATAACCTCTCCTATTTATGATTATAGAATTATTGAGGAAACTAATTATGGATTAGGGTTTACTCCAAACTTTGTGTTTAGGTTGAATTTTTAAGGCTTTTTATGCAGTAATCGTGTCAATTTAATAGAAAGATCCGTTAATATAATTTTAGCGTTTCCATTACGCTCAATGTGATACATAGCGTCGTTCAATTCATTATTAATTGCTAAAATATTATTTCCATTTACAAAGGGTGCAAATTTTTCTAAAGAGAAACCTTTAGTTTGTGTTTCTAAAAACACCAAGTCTGTTGCTGTATAATTATGTAATAACGCTTGACGGAAAAAATTCAAACAATAATTCAAGAATTGCTTTTGAGTTTCCCTTCCTGTTTTCGCAATCGTTTCGCTCCAATCAATTAAATCATTTATAGCTGTTTTATTTCCTTTGGCTCTAAATGCAGCACGAACCCAAGTAATAAACCATTCTTCAAATTGTAAGTCTTCTGAGTCGTTGTTTAAAATATCAACTGCCTTATTGTAATTACCATCTGCTTGATGTGCAATTTTTATTGCTTCAGCAGGTGTAATTTCAAAGTTAGCAGTCAATTCATTAACAATTGATTCTTCTGATAACTTCGGAAAATGCAATACCTGACAACGTGACTTTATGGTATTAATTATCTGATCTTCATTTTCGGTAACTAGTAGGAATACTGTTTTATTTGGTGGTTCTTCGATCAGTTTTAATAGTTTATTGGCGGCAGCATTATTCATTTTTTCAGCCATCCAAATAATCATAATTTTATAACCACCTTCGTAGGATTTTAATGCCAATTTCTTAACCACATCTAAAGCCTCATCAACCCCTATTTGTCCTTGTTTGTTTTCTACCCCAAGGAGTTTATACCAATCAAATAAATTACCATAAGGTTGTTCAGTTACAAAAATTCTCCAATCTTCTAAAAACAAATTACTTACCGCGTGTCGTTTAACTTTATCATTAGTTGCTACAGGAAAAGCAAAATGCAAATCAGGATGTGATAACTTATCCATTTTTAAATTACACGCTTTATTATGTGCCTCACAGAGGATGTGGCGTGCATAAGCAACTGCAGTTGCTAATGTACCACAGCCTTCTGGCCCTACAAACAATTGTGCATGCGGAATTCGTCCGTTATCCGCACTTGTTTTTAAGTGATTAATTAAATGTTGTTGTCCTATGATTTTTGAGAAATCCATCACACAAATATAATGGAATAATAATCCGTGTCAACAATTATCTAAACTTAAAAAGTAGTTTCAATCATTCACATAAAAAACTATCTTTGCAAAACGTATTTATCATACTTAATTAATATCATTTTTCGTTCTAATAATTAAACCCTCTAGTGGGGTTAAAATAATAAACATACACAAATGAAAACTATACACAACTTTGATTTCAACTCAAAAAAAGCATTAATTCGCGTAGACTTTAACGTACCCTTAAATGACGAATTTAAAGTTACTGACGCTACACGTATTGAAGCTGCAAAACCTACTATTATTAAAATTTTAGAAGATGGTGGTAGCTGTGTATTAATGTCACACTTAGGACGTCCAAAAGGAATTCAAGAGGAGTTTTCATTAAAACATATTGTTTCTACTATTGAGGGCATTATTGGTGTTGAAGTGAATTTTGTAGAAAATTGTGTTGGCGCTGAAGCTGAAGCTGCTGTTGCAGATTTAGAAAAAGGTAAAATTCTATTATTAGAAAATTTACGTTTCCATGAAGAAGAGAAAAAAGGTGATGTAGCATTTGCTGAACAACTTTCAAAATTAGGGGATATTTATGTAAATGATGCTTTTGGTACTGCACATAGAGCTCATGCCTCTACAAGTGTTGTCGCTTCTTATTTTGGAGAAAATAAGTGTTTTGGAAGTTTGTTGGCTAAAGAAATTGAAAGTATTGAAAAAGTAATGACTTCTGGTGAAAAACCAGTTACTGCAATTTTAGGAGGGGCAAAAGTATCTTCTAAAATTACGATTATCGAAAATATTTTAGATAAAGTTGATCATGTAATTATTGGTGGAGGAATGACATTTACCTTTATTAAAGCTCTAGGTGGACAAATTGGTAATTCATTAGTTGAAGATGACTATTTAGAGTTAGCAAAATCTATTTTAGAAAAAGCGAAAGCAAAAGGAGTGGAAATTCATTTACCGGTAGATGCTTTAATTGCTGATAACTTTTCAAACGATGCCAATACACAATTGGTAGATACTACAAAAATTCCTGACGGATGGATGGGATTAGACGTAGGGCCAGAAACTAGCGCTAAATTTGCTGATGTATTAGTGAAATCAAAAACAATACTTTGGAACGGACCTTTAGGTGTTTTTGAATTAGAAACTTTCTCAAAAGGAACTATCGCTTTAGGTAATGCAATTGTAGCTTCAACAGAAAACGGAGCTTTTTCATTAGTAGGTGGTGGAGATTCAGTTGCTGCAGCTAAACAATTTGGATTGAGCGACAAGGTAAGCTACGTAAGTACTGGTGGTGGAGCAATGTTAGAAAGTTTAGAAGGAAAAGTTTTACCAGGTATCGCAGCTATATTAAACTAATAAGTACCAATTATGGGGATTATAAAAGTTGAAAATATAAAGTTATATGCTTTTCACGGCTGTTTAGACGAAGAAGCACGTATAGGGAGTGAATACCGTGTTGATGTAACTGTTAGTGCTAATTTATCAAAATCGGCGCTTACAGATGATTTAAATGACACTGTTGACTATGTGTTGTTAAATAAAATTGTAGCGGAAGAAATGGCTATTCGCTCAAAATTATTAGAAGAAGTTGGACAACGAATTTTAGATAGAATATTTAAAGAGAGTACTTTAGTAACCAATGCTGAAGTTTCGGTTTCTAAATTAAACCCGCCAATAGGTGGTAATGTTGAGAAAGTTACTATTCTTTTAAGTAAAGAACGTTGCTAATTAAAAATATCTTATTACATTTGCTTACTCATTAGGGTGTCGTGGCCGAGTGGCTAGGCAGTGGTCTGCAACACCATCTACAGCGGTTCGAATCCGCTCGACACCTCAAAAAACCTCGTAACTTTATTGTTTACGAGGTTTTATTTTTTTTAGAAGAAAATCTAGTGGTAAGTATATCGCATTTAGATACAAAAAGACCACTATATACAAGTACCTTTTTTAATTTAACTATATTTTCATCTAACCCACAACCTCATAATTCAACAATATTGGTTACCATGTAGGTTTGGTAGTGTAAAAACAAATGGCGAAATTCACAAACAAAAGACTTAGTAAAAAATATTATTATGAAAAATATAAAAACTATTATAATCATTTTAACTTTTACTACTATTTGTAAAAGTCAAACATTAAATAAATACAACCCTTATGTTGGTACTTGGCAGTATCAAAACAATAGCGAAGTTTTTGAGGTGACAATTTGGGAAGAAGAAGAAAAAACTTTTGGGCATTATAGAAAATATCTTGTAGATGATAATGGGGTATTTCAATCCGAAATCTTAAATTCAGATAAACGACTAGGAAATTCTAATCAAAATTGGCCTTATGTTTTATATGCTGGAAAATATGAAATAGGAGATAATATTCTTGGCGGTCCAATAAAAGATAACACTGTAACAAACGCTCCAAATGGTATGAATATAAGTGGTCAGTTTTCAATGAAAATGCAAGCGCCAACTTGTAATGGTTGCCCTCTAAATAATGTTCTTTGGGAAGTTAAAAGAGGGCAAGGTGTTACTATTGGTGATATTGTCGATTATAGTATACTTACTTATTGTATACTTACTAAAGTGAATTAAAACTACCTGAAACATAGTATAAAAAAATATTACACTATTTTAAAAAAGCACTTCTTATTAAAGTGATTTTTTTATCTCAAAATTTTATTAGCATAATAACTAACTGATAAATATAATAATATAAGTACTGAAAATAAAAAGTACAAAACCTATATTAAAATAAATTTCTGTAGGTTATATTTAAATAAGATTTAGCGCTTTTAGTATTACTATTTCATCTAAAGATTCTTCATTCTCTCTGTACTTAGGGTAGCCTTTTTTAATAGACTCGAATAGTAATTCATACCTTTTAATAAGCAATGCTTTATGACTTTTGGAATATTGAGGCTTATGCTCTTTCTTTAAAATAATTATCATTGTTTCCAAAGCTATCATGATGTCACTATAATTACTCCATGATATATTATTAATATCTATAGTATCAAACTCTTCCTTCAAATCTATTTTCGCTAATTTTTCAGACATTTCATATTTGTTAGTAATAGTTAAATTTTATTAAAATAATCTGGTCAATAGTAGTAGTAATAAAGTCACCATTTGTTTCTGTTTTTAACTCTGATTTTTATTTAATTCTTCAATAATCTGAATATCCATTCAAAGGAATCATATTTATACATTGAATCAAGCAATTCCTTATTCTTTTTTTAATATTGAATACTGAACTTCTTTATAAAAAAAAGGCACTTATAAGTGCCTTTTTTACCCAAACTATGTATCACACTATGAAGAATTACTTGTGTGTAACTATTATAAGGTTCCTTAAAAGTGAATTATGTTACCCAATATTTTAAATAAACTTTAAAATATATTTAATACTACTAGTGAGTTTGATTTATAAAAACTTATTTCTGATAACAAAAGTATTGATTATCATATCCTTATACTGTACTGAGGTTTTTGTTTAATTGTTATTTAGGAAGGGAAATTTTTTCAATTTTATTCTGAATTTTCTCCATTTTACTAGGAAAGAGACGCTGTAGCATTAATGCTAAACCAATAAAAAGGATAATCAAACTGATTATTTTTTTTATTTTAAATATTACTCTTGGTGTAAGTTTATTTTTTAATTTTTTAGCTAAAAATATTTTTAGCATGTCTACAGTAATATAGGAAAGTAATACTGTACCTATAAAAACTGCAACTCCTTTGTTGGTACTTGTAATTGACTTTGCTAAAATAATAGCAGCTATCCAACCACCTAATACTCCTATATTGATAAAGTTTAATAAAAACCCTTTTAAAAATAATTCGAAGTAATTTTTCTTAATAACTATACTGTGGTGCTCTCTAAAAATTTTTCGATAGGATTTTGATGTTTTTACAAAAGAGATAAGTCCGTAAATAAATAATAAAACACCTCCGAAAACCAATAAGTTAGGATCATCTTTTACTTTATCTAATATTGAAGAAGTACTATAAAAAGCAATGAGTATAAATATAATATCTGCTACTATTACCCCAAAATCAAATACCATGGCACAACGGAAACCTTTGGTAATACTTGTTTCTAATAATACAAAAAAAACAGGTCCAACGGTTAGTGCTAAAATTATCCCAATAGGAATTGCCGATGCTACGTCATTAAACATATATCAAAAGTACAAAATCAACTTTCTTGGTGCAAGCACAGGAGCTGTGAATTAACCAATACTTTGGTTTATTAAAAACTAGCTTCAAAAGTTAACCCCATATGTGGGATTAAACCTGATGTAATCCTAAAAATATAAGGTATAAAACTCGTGTGCATTTCGAGTGAATTTTACATCAAGAATAGAAATTATGATACTAAAAAACTGTTTTCTACATTTTAAGTTTACTAAATAAAAAAACTCGAACCACTATGGATTCAAGTTTTAATAAATTATAATTAAACTTTTGAAAGGTATACTTACTTTGTTACCGCTACATTTATAGTAAAGCCTACTTTGTTTGCTATTAAATAATCTGCAGGAACTCCTGCATCTCCTTCAGTATGATAACTTAATCCCCAGTCTTGCCTGTTTACAGAAAAATCTTCTGAATTAATTGCTACAGAATTATCTAATACTGCAATATTTGCATTAAACGTTATACTTTTTGATACTTCTAATATTGTTAAGTTACCTGTAATTTTTGAATTATAGTCGCCTGTCATTTTTTCTACATTTGTTAACTCAAATTTAGCTGTAGGATGTTTTTCAATGTTGAAAAAATCAGGACTTTTTAAATGTACTTCTAACTGCCCCTTTTGTTTGGCATCCTCAAAGTTATCAACTGTTAATGAAGCTAAATCCACCACAAAAGTTGCATTTGAAACTACATTATCATTCAATAAAACTGAAGCACTTTTTAGCATTGTTGTTCCAAAACGTTTTTGAACTCCTACTAAATGAGCAGCTCTCCATTTTAACATGCTACCATCCTTTACAGTATTATAGGTTATTGTTTCTGCAGCTTTTACTACTTCAACTTCTTGAGCGTCTTTAGTTTCTGCTTTTTTTTCGTTGTTTTTGCAAGATGTAAATGCTACTCCAATTACAAATAATGCGATGGCGGCTTTTTTCATTTTAATATTGGTTTTAGTTATCTGAATTCTTCTTATTTAATTTAGCTTGTTTCATTGCTTCCCCAATTTCATTACTTGCAGTAAAACTTGCTACCATGTCATTTAACATATTACTCCCAGCTTGTGGTGAGTTAGGTAATAATATTAAGTTACTATTTGTTTCCGCACCAATTGATTGTAGCGTATCATAATGTTGTGTAACTACTATTAATGCTGATGCTTCTTGTGAGTTAATCCCTACTCTATTTAATACATCTACTGATTCTTCTAAACCACGTGCAATTTCTCTACGTTGATCAGCAATTCCTTGTCCTTGTAAACGTTTACTTTCTGCTTCTGCTTTCGCTTTTTCAACTATTAATATTCGTTGCGCATCCCCTTCATATTGTGCAGCAGTTTTTTCTCTATCAGCAGCATTAATACGGTTCATAGCTTCTTTTACTTGAGCATCAGGGTCAATATCAGTAACTAAAGTTTTAATAATATCGTATCCATACTCTACCATTGCTTCATTTAATTCAGATTTAACAGCAACAGCTATATTGTCTTTTTTTAAGAATACATCATCCAAAATCATTTTTGGTACTTCAGCACGTACTACATCAAAAACATAAGAAGTAATTTGATCGTGTGGGTAATCTAATTTATAAAAAGCATCAAATACTTTAGCTTTGATTACCTTATACTGTACAGATACTTTTAAACGCACAAAAACATCATCTTTAGTTTTTGTTTCAATCATTACATCTAACTGCTGAATTTTTAAACTCAATCTACCAGAAATTCTATCTACTAAAGGAATTTTTAAATGTAACCCTGATTGACGGATACTTTGAAATTTTCCAAAACGTTCAACAATAGCTGCAGTTTGTTGTTTTACAGTAAAAAAAGAAGAAATTAGGATTATAAATCCAAAAAAGGCAATAATTCCGAAAAAAATTGTCATAATTACGTTGTTATATTAGTTAGTTAAAATATAAATTGTAAAAAATAAGTCTACATTTGCCCCCTAAAGTTACAAATTATGAAAAATATTATAACTAAATTTTTATTTTTAATCATATTATTAACCACTTTAAATTTATCAGCACAAGGAAGAGGTGGTCAAGGAAAGCACAATATGTTTGGTCTTAAATTAGGATTAACGCAATTTGATATTAAAACTGATAATTTTATTACAGCACCTTCTTCAGGTTTTATTGGTGGTATAGCTACAAGAGGAGATTTTTATAATAACATGGATATTCAGTTAGGAATGAATATTTCAAATAATAACATAAAAGTACAAGCAAGAGAAGAATTAAGTAGTCAAATACAAGATGTTGAATTTGGTTTATTAAACGCACAAATCCAGGTATTATTTGGTTATAAAATTATTGGAAACAATAGAAACATGCAGTCAAAATTTAAACTAACTGCAGAATTAGGTCCAGTTTTAATGGTAAACAGTAAAATGAAATTATCAAAAAAAGATCAAGAAGAATACATTATTGAAAAAGCAAATGTTACTGCAAAGGAATTAACTGATATTAGCGGTATAAATATTAACGGACTTGCTGGTTTATCTATGGGAATGGAAAAATTTAGAGTGTTTGGACACTACCAATATGGGTTTAATAATATTTTAAATAAATTAAATGATATTGAAGGTAATACAACAAATTTTAAAGGAAATGTTAGTATGTTCCAATTTGGAATTTTAATATATTTTTAGCCACGAGTGCTATGATTATTATAAAAAAAGTCACTAATTAATTAGTGACTTTTTTTATTTTTATTAATACCGTATTACTATTTCAATATAGCTTTTATTCTATTAATACTTTCTTCTTTACCTAACAAAGTCATAATATCAAATACATCTGGTCCTTTCATAGCGCCTACCAAACTTAATCGTAAAGGTTGCATTACTTTTCCAAAACCAATTTCTTTAGCGGTAATCCATCCTTTAACAACTGTTTGCGTATTTTCTGAAGTAAAGTATTCAATACCTTCAATAACAGTTACTAATTCTTGCATTAACGCTGGTGTATCTTCTTTAATTGCTTTTTTAAATGCTTTAGCATCATACTCAGTAGGTGCTTCAAAAAAGAAACTACTTAAGTCCCATAAATCATTTACAAAAACAGCTCGTTCTTTTACTAAAGATACTGCTTTGGTTATGTACTCATTAGAATAAGATCCAGTTGCTTTACTAGTAACAATACTTTCAAATTGTTTAGCAATAGTTTTGTCATCTTGGTTTACAAAATACTGTTGGTTAAACCATTTTGCTTTTTCAGGATCAAACTTTGCTCCTGCTTTATTAACACGTTTTAAATCAAAACTTTCTACTAATTCTTCCAAAGTAAATAGCTCTTGTTCCGTACCAGGATTCCATCCTAAAAATGCTAAAAAGTTAACTACAGCTTCTGGTAAATATCCATCTTCTTTAAATCCTCTTGAAATAGATTCTTCTGTTTTATATTCTAACGGAAATACAGGAAAACCTCCTTTATCGCCATCACGCTTACTTAATTTACCTTTACCTGTTGGTTTTAAAATCAATGGTAAATGTGCAAATTTTGGAGCATCCCATCCGAAGGCTCTGTATAATAATATATGTAAAGCCATTGATGGTAACCATTCTTCACCACGAATTACATGACTTATTTCCATTAAATGATCATCTACAATATTTGCTAAGTGATAAGTTGGCATTCCATCACTTTTAAATAGAATTTTATCATCTAATACATTGGTGTCTATTTTAATTTCACCTCGAATTTCATCTTGTAAAATCAAAATTTCATCTTGAGGCGATTTAAAACGAACTACATATTTATCTCCATTTGCTATACGTGTTGAAACTTCCTCTTTAGAAAGCACTAATGAATTATCTAATTCTAAACGATTATGCCAATTGTAAATAAACGTTTTCTTTTCAGCTTCACAAGTACTTCTTAATTCATCTAAACTTTCTGCAGAATCAAATGCATAGTACGCATTTTCACTTGCAATAAGTTTATCACAATACTCCTTATATATATGTTTACGTTCACTTTGTTTATACGGTCCGAATTTACCTTCTTTACCTGGTCCTTCTTCATACGGAAATCCACACCATTCTATAGCATCTTTAATATATTGTTCTGCACCAGCAACATACCTATTTTGATCAGTATCCTCAATACGTAACACAAAAGTACCCTTGTGTTTTTTAGCAAATAAATAATTAAATAATGCGGTACGAACACCACCTATATGTAAAGGTCCTGTAGGACTTGGAGCAAAACGTACTCTAACTTCTTGTGACATGTATAACTTATTTTACACTTCCTTAT
>Ga0209291_1000677_pt1 | contig 32149 bp, 28 predicted proteins | sample GOMGulsemesocosm_FD_184633 | JGI IMG/M metagenome (GOLD analysis project Ga0209291, IMG submission 184633) | Methane-oxidizing microbial communities from mesocosms in the Gulf of Mexico - GOM9B Gulf of Mexico (SPAdes) (version 2) | ecosystem: Environmental > Aquatic > Marine > Cold seeps...
GCGAAACCTACCACAAGATGAGATTTCTTTAAAGGGTCGTAGGAGATTACTACGTTGATAGGTCATAGGTGTAAAGGCAGTAATGTCATAGCCGAGTGATACTAATAACCCATAGGCTTATGTACGTGTCAGCTTTCTTTCGGGAGAGCTGACGTTAAACTCTTTATTACTTGAATTTCTTACAAGTTGTTTTTTATATCTCAATATGTTAACTTATTAGTTACTTAATTTTAAGTGACAGTGTTATGCGAAAGTATAAACACTCAAAGCTTAAGGTGGTTATAGCAATGGGGCTCACCTCTTACCTTTCCGAACAGAGAAGTTAAGCCCATTAGCGCCGATGGTACTGCAGTTATGTGGGAGAGTAGGTCGTCGCCTTCTTTAGAATCCTCAATATCTTATGATATTGAGGATTTTTTTTGCTGTAAACTGAAAGGATATAGCTTATTACAAATGTGAATAAATTAAGACATAAGATAAAGGGATACAAATTAATGTATCCCTTTATCTTATGCTTTGTTATTTGCTTAAAAGAATATCTCTAAGATATCTAATTCAATAATAATAATTTCTTTATGTATATATTGAGCTAAATTCCCCGTTTTTTAACTTATTAGATTGAGAATATCAATCTAATAAACATTTTTTTATTGTTATATCCTCGTGTATAATATAGATAGTTTATGCTTGACTTATCTGATTAACAATAGGGAGTCAGTTAATTATGAATGACCTATGGGTATTTGTATTGAATAATACTTCCGTTATGAAAAATTTGCATTTATAAAAGAAACAAAAAAAGGGTTTATACAAGGAAATTGAAGATTGGTTCCAACTCAAAATGGAACTAATGATGGTATAAATAACTTTATTAGAAAAAATATTGTGTGTACAGTAGATTTTAAGGAGACTTGTGAAGCTTCCTTACAAAATGGAAGCTAAAACACAATTTCATGGATACTTTATTGATATGGTGGTAATACTTATAATGAACAAGTAGGAGTGTATTCATTATTTAGAGCCTAACCAATAAGAAATCTTTACTAAATGACTGGGAGGAGAGAGAATTGCTCAGTTTCATCATGTATGGAAATCTATGAAATGTTAGCTATATTCTTCTAGTGGTGAACAATTACTTTCCTAATATTTTCAACTGCACCAAACGTACCTTCAGAAAGACCCTTATGGTAATTTTGATAAAAGGATATAGGAAAGAGTAAGGACAAACTATAAAGGTAGGAAATGAATATATAATTGAAGTAATTCATTATGAAAATGCAATATTGAAACAGATATAAAAAAAAATAGGTAGCAATATAAAATCACTACCTTAATCCATTAATTTTGTAAAGTTATTTTAGGTTGTCGTATATGATTCTAATTAAAAGAAATTACTAAACTTTTTTAATGATAATGTATCTAGTTTTGATTTTTTAAGTACATCAACTAATTCTAGCATTTTTGATGGATTCATATCATTACCTAAAACACGAATAATTCCAAACCCCTTTGTATCATCACTTCCAAAAATAATTACTTCGTCAATTTTTGTTTCTGTTCCTAAATATTTTACAACTGCACTTTGTTTGCTTCCTCCATATTTAATAAGTGATTTATAGGAATCATTAGTAAGTATTTGCTTTACTTTTTTTCTTTCAACTTCGTATATTGATGTGTTATCATCGTTTTTTTTAAAGCCTAAGAAGTTTAATTTAGTTATTGATTTATAGGCTTGTAATTGATTATCTGTAAGTTCTTCCTTATTAATAGTTAAAGCACTTGTTGGTATATCAGCAACCAAAAAACCTAAAGTTTCTTGGTTATCAACATAGTATTTTTGTAATGATGGTTTTTTGTTACAGCTAAACATTAGTAGTGTGATTGTGCATAGTACTAATAAATTTTTGATTGATTTCATTTTGATTGATATTTTTAAGCCCTCTCAATTATGTACATAGAATTGAGAGGGTATTAATTTATTTCTTTTTAGCTTTCTTTAAATGTTGTCCTCCGGGGATGTTCATTTTTTTAGTTAACTTAGAAACTTGTTTTAAGTCAAAATCACCAGTTAAAGAAAGTAATACTGTTTCAATTTCTTTCCCTTCAACTTTTAAGTCAGTACCTTTTACAAACATTAATAGTTCACTAACTTTATTGGAATTACTACCTTCTTTCATGTAGAATTTTACATTAGTATCGCCATCTTTTACGCGCATTAACTCTTGTAAACTTGTCTTTTTTAGATAGCTACTCATCATATTTTGCATTTTTGATGTATTTGCTGAACTTTTACTCACAAAAACTTTTAAACTTGTAATATTTTTAATCAAGTTTATATATTCATTTGCTTCTGGATCATCCGTACTTACATCAATTTTACTCATTAAGTTGAACATATTTGCATCAACAATAACTGAAGTAATCCCATCTTGATCCTCTAATGAGTCAAAATAACTTTGTGCACTGGTTAGAATTGGTAATAAAGCCATTCCTAATATTAATATAACCTTTTTCATTGTATTCGTTTTTTTTAATTGATTATTTATTTGATTTAAAAATTTGATTTTTAGTACTTTCAAACTCATTTAAGTATCCTACTTTCTGAGCTCCAATATTAAAATTATTTGAAACTAACTGTAATGCTTTTTTAGTTTGATAATAGGCTAGTAAAGCTTCTTCCTCTTGCGTGTTGGGTTTTACATGATTATAGGTGTAAAATCCAAATGCTAATACAAAACTTGCCGCAACAGTAAACCATTTATAATAGTTTTTTCTAGGTTTTAATGATACTGTTTTGGGCATTGTTTCATTTTCAGCGATAATAAAATATTCAAAAAGATACTTGTATTGCTCTAAATGTGGCGCCACATTTTTTGAAGAAAAATAACTGCGCAATTCTTTTTCCTCAACAATAGAAGTTTCGGCTTCTAAATATTTTTCTATTAATTTGTCTATGTTATTTAATTCCATAGTTATGTTTTTTTATTAGCTGCTCTCTAATTGTTTTTCTAGCTCTTGAAAGATTTACTCTTACAGCTGTTTCTTTCATTTCTAATACTTTTGCGATATCTGAAAATTCATATTGTTCAATATCCCTTAATTGCATTACTAATCGTTGTTGCGATGGTAATTGTTGCATTAATTTTTCAACCCAAGCCAAACTATCTTGTTGTTCTATTTGTTTTTGTAAAGCCGTAGTTTCATCTTTATAATTATTATGAACAATCCTTAAGTTTTGAGCTTGTTTAGATTTTAATCTGTCAAAACAATAATTTTTGGTCATGGTCATAGCAAATGCTTCTGTATTTTTATAACCACCAATTTTTATTTTATTAGTCCATAATTTTAAAAGTATTTCCTGAGTTGCGTCCTCTGCTTCTTCATTAGATACTAGCAAACGCTTTGCCAAACGGTACATTTTGTCCTTAAAAGGTAATACCAAATTTAAAAAAGCAGTTTGTGTCATTTAGTTTTATAGTTGTTCCTATACATATGACGATTCAATTTCTATTTTGTAACAATAAATGATGTTTTTATTGAAATAACAATTAAATTAGACTTCAGAATTTTTTAAGCTCAATTTATATAATACGACTGAGAAGTTACTATACATACTAAAACCTCAAAAATGAAACGATTTAAATACATTCAAATATTTATATTTTTAATTGCATTTAGCTTAACAGGTTGTTTTGATGATAATGATGATGTGATTACGGCTGCTTCAACTACAGATGTAGGTGACTTTATATGGAAAGGAATGAATAGTTATTATTTATATAAAGAAAATGTACCTGATTTGGAAGATAACAGATTTACCAGTCAAGGAGATTTGAATAATTATATTAATGGTTTTTCGTCACCTAATACTTTCTTTGAAAATTTAGTATATGACAGACCAACAACGGATAAGTTTAGTTGGATTGTTAGTGATTATGAAGCTTTAGAAGCTTCCTTTGCAGGCGTTTCAAAAAAGAATGGAATGTCATTTGGATTCTTTATTGATCCTGATACTAATAGTAATAAAGCTTATGGTTATGTACGATATGTATTGCCAAACTCTAATGCAGCTAGTAATGGAATTATTAGAGGAGCTATCTTTAACCGTGTAAATGGAATTCAAATAACTTATGATAACGCAACAAATCAGATTGATAGTGAAACTATATCTTCTTTAAATCAAGATTCTTATTCAATTGATTTGGCTACCTATAACGGAGTATTAGTTACTCCAACTGGGAATTCTGCCGCATTAACAAAATCGGTATTAACAGAAAATCCTATTTTACTTTCGTCAGTATTAGAAGTGAATACTATTAAAATAGGATACTTAATGTATAATTCTTTTATTGCTAATTATGATGATCAATTAAATGCTGCATTTGCGAATTTTCAGGCAAATGGTGTAACACAATTAGTATTAGATTTTAGATACAACCCTGGAGGTTCTGTTCATAGTGCCATAACATTGTCAAGTTTAGTAACTGGGCAATTTACTGGTCAAGTATTTAGTACAGAACAATGGAATGCAAAATGGCAAAGTTATTATCAACAGAATGATCCTGCTCAATTAATTAATGAGTTTGTTACACAAACAAGGAGTGGGCAGACTTTAAACAGTCTAAATTTATCCAAAGTGTATGTAATTACTACTGGAAGATCAGCATCAGCAAGTGAATTGGTCATAAACGGATTGAATCCATATATTGATGTAGTACAAATTGGAACTTCAACAACAGGTAAATTTCAAGCTTCAGTAACATTGTATGATTCATCTAATTTTGGTAAATCGGGCGCTAACCCAGGGCATAAATATGCGATGCAACCTTTGGTATTAAAATCATTGAATAGCGTAGGGTTTACCGATTATTTTAATGGGTTTTCACCTAATGCTTTAATGGAATTATCAGAAGATTATAGTAATATGGGGGCCCTTGGTAATGAAACAGAACCTCTATTAGCTTTAGCAATAGCAGATATTACTGGATCAGGTAAAGCAACGCTTATGATTAATAAAGAAAAAATAAATAAGGTAAAAACTATTGATTTCAGGAATCATCCTTTAGAGAGTACAATGCATATTGAAAGTAAGTAAATTAAAATTATAGTAATAAAAAATGCCTTTCAGTTTTGAAAGGCATTTTTTATATGGATTGGAATTAAAGTACTTAGTTAAAATAAGTATGATAGGCTCCAGTATTTAATTCTAACGTATTAATTAAGCTGTTATCTGATAAATCATAAACAATTAATTCACTATCACCAGTTAGGTAATCAGCTCTAGTACCATAAAGTCTATCTTCTTTAATAGCTAAATCACCTTCAGTTAATGCCTGAGTAATTATAGCTGTTGTAGGTAATGTAGAATCTGCTTCATCCATTTTGTAAATGGTATCATTTATATAATAGTATAAACTCCCCAAATTATAAGTCATAATTTTTGGATGGTCAGTTGCAGCAGCAAAATCTATTGTAGTTGCAATAGTATTATCAGCAGTATTTATCTTTACTAATTTACCTCCAGTTTCAGGAGTTGCATAACTAGGTCTTCCTTCACATAAAACCCATAAGTTATTAGCACTATCTAACACCATTTCATCTGGAACATCTCCAACAGTTATTGTCGTAACAGAATTGTCTGTAGTATCTATGTTAGAAATAATATTATTTTGACTCCAACCTCCTTTATGAGAAATGTATAAACTATTATTAAGTGCAATAATATGTTCAGGTCCTTCTCCAACAGCTATAGTTGAGCTCACTGTATTGTCAGATAAATTTATTATTGCTATAAAATCATCCGCATTGTTTGAAGCATCTCCCCAATTAGTTACATAACCTTTTCCATTAACAAAAGTCATATATCTAGGATTACTTAATCCAGAATCAATAGTTGCAACACCTTCAAATGTATATCTATTTACTACTTCAATTTTTTGAGAGTTATTAACAACGATATAGGCTAAGTTATTGTAAAAAGCAATACTCTGTCCCACATCCCCTAGTGGAACTGAATTATTATGAAAGGAAAAAATACCATTGTTTTTAGTAGATAAATCATTTGATACAAATGAAATTGATCCATCTCCATTACCATATACACCTTGATTTACTACTAAAATTCCATTTTCATAAGCACCTAATGCTACTGGTTGAAAATTTACACCTTCATCATCTGAACATGAAGTAAATGTAAGTATTGCGGCAAAAAGCCCTAAAATTATTTTTTTTGTGTTCATAGTTTAATTGTATTTGTAGTTTATGGATATTAAAAAATTTGTATTCGGCATTGGACGAGATATTACGTTCTCGTATTTTTTATTTAAAAGATTATTTACTCTTCCTGATATAATAAAATTACTTTTATTATAACTTAAGTTATAAGATAAACCAGCATTAGATACCGAGTAAGCAAATAAACTATTTGTATTGTTACCGTTAGTGAAAACGGTATCGGTAAATATATTTTCATAAAAAACAGTTAGTTTTTTGTAATTATAACTTACTGTTCCACTTACTTTATGTATTGGTACATAAATAAGTTGTTTGTCAGTTTCCTGATCAACAGCCTTTACATACACATAGTTTCCGGAAAAGTGTATTTGATGTTTTTTATAACTTATTTGAGTATTAAAAGTAGTTTCTAGTCCATAGTTTTTTACATTAGCTACATTTCCTGGTCGCCAAACACCACTACTATTTGGAGTCCATTTAATCATATCTTGTGTATCAATATAAAAAACTGCTAATTGCAAACTATTTTTTTTATAATTAAAAAAATGATTGAAATTAGCTTGGTGTGAAGTTTCAGGTAGTAAGTTAGAGTTTCCCAAACCTTTCCAGTACAGGTCATTATATGTTGGGGCTCTGAAGTTTTTTGACCCGTTAACTCCAACAGTGTACCATTTTAATAATTTGTAATTTACATCTAGTGATCCTATTAAAGGTACTTTGTAAGAATTTGTTGCTTCTTTACGCCCTGTTACGGTATAGCTTAACTTTTTTAAAGGTTTATGAGTAAAGGATAATACTCCAGCAATATTTTTACGAGTGTTTTTACCAATATTGTCACCTTCGCCTTCAATTAAATTTGCATCAACTGCTGCTTTAATACTTAATCTATTTGAAAATTGATAATCAACATCAGCGTTTGCAATGATGGAACTTACTTCACTTCCTGAGAATAAGTGTTTTTTAAACCTGTTTTCAAAATACTTAAATTCCTCCTCTAAGTTAGCAATTCTAATATTATATGTTGTTTTAGTGGCTTTTCTGTTCCAAGCCAACATAAAACGTCTGTTTTTATCTTCTAGTCTACTTTTCGTTGGTACTGATATAGTTCTAGCGGAATTCCTATTGTTAGTGAAATAGCTATAATAGGCTTTTAGAATATCACGCTTTCCTATTTTATGTGCTGTATTAAATCCAACAGAAAAGTTTTCTATTTGTCCATTATCATTAATTATGTCAGTACCTAAAAAAGGATAATCATTATCCGCAGCTTGATGTTTAATATATCCATTAAAATAACTTTTTTTATTTGCAATAGTAAGGTTACCAGATTGAATGTAGTTATTATAACTACCTATAACGGAACTTAAATTAAAAGTTTGTTGTTTTTTGAAGCTGATATTGTGCTGTAAATGAATACTTCCTCCAATAGCTCCGCTACCATAAAAACTACTACCTCCGCCACTTTTAACAGTAATGTTATTAAAACCTCCTAAACCGACATTATTGAAATCGGTTTGTCCAGTAGTTTGTGAATTTATATTTATACCGTTCCAAATAACTGCTGTTTGTGAAGCATTTGTTCCTCTGAAGGATGGTGAACTAACCATTCCTAATCCGTTTTCTTTTAGATAAATAGTGCTTTGTTGACGTAACAAATTGGTGAAAGAACCATGATAATTTTGTAACAGGGAATCAGATATTTTTACAATCAAGGATTTGTTTAATGTGTTTTTTAAACGAACATCAGATAAAGTAACAGTTCCTAATGTTACAATAGAATCTTGTTGCGCATACATTAATGTACACGTAAAAAGAGTTAAAACGAAAGATGTAATTTTTTCAATCATAGTCATAAGCTGCTTTTATCCAGAAAGCAGAGCATTATTTTAGTTGTGAATTAGGCAGGTTTCCTGACTTACATCTTATTGTTACCTTCCCATCTACAAACAGACAGTGGTTTAAAGTGTACAATAAGTACCTTTCGGCTAAGCTTACAGTTGCTGGGACAGTTTAAGTTTTATACTCAATTCCCTTTTAATTTAAAATTGATTACTCAACTTTAAAACCAAATTCGCCGCGAAAATAATCTTTTTTATTCATTTATGTAGCACTTAACTAACTAATATTAAATGAAGAAAGTAGTTTTTAATTGGAGTGAAGGAAAGGATAGCACGTTAGTATAAGTTGAGATTAAGGTTCATTTTCCATTATAGAAACGGGATACTCGAGAATTAAGACATGAGTTTATAGATTCGTGTTTTTTGTAACATTAAGTGTTAAATAAATTCTACTTTTACAGCATGATTAAAAAAATATTACTTGTTTTTGGTTTTATGTTTCTTACAAATTGTAAGAAAGTTACTGATGAAAAATTACCTAATGTAATTGTTAAAAATAAAATTGAAACAGATTTTGCAACTGGTTTTGATGTATTTAAAGAGAAAGGTTATAGTGTAATTACCTTAAATATGCCATGGCCAAATGCTACAAAGGCCTTTAAATATTTGTTGCTTGATAAAGGAGTAGAAATACCAAGTTCAATTACTTATGACGAATTAATACGTGTTCCAGTAGAAGAATTGGTAGTAACATCAACAACTCATATTCCGGCATTAGAAGCTTTAGGAGTTTTAGATAAACTAGTTGGTTTTCCTAATACAAACTATATCTCATCTGTTGCTGCTAGAAAACTTGTAAATGAGGGTAAAATAAAGGAATTAGGTAAAAACGAGAGTATAAATTTAGAAGTTTTAATTGATCTAGAACCAGATGCTGTAGTCAGTTTTGGTGTAAACGGAAGTAATAAAACGCTAAATAATATTAAAAAATCAGGAATTCCAGTTTTGTATAATAGCGAATGGTTGGAACAGCATGCCTTAGGACGAGCGGAATGGATTAAGTTTTTTGGGTTCTTATTTAAAAAGGAGAATCAAGCAAATGAGATATTCAATCAAATTAAAGAAGATTATTTTGCAGCCAAGACTCTTGCTAAAACGGTAAAAAATAAACCTACAGTTTTAAGTGGAATGCCATTTAAAGATACTTGGCATATACCATATGGAAATTCCTGGGCAGCTCAGTTTATTGAAGATGCTAATGCCTCTTATTTATGGGCTGATAAAAAAGGAAAAGGAAGTTTAGCTTTAAATTTTGAGTCAGTTTTAGAAAAAGCCAAAGATGCAGATTATTGGATTGCTATAGGGAGTTACGATACTAAAAATCAATTACTAGATAGTAATTCACATTACCAGCAGTTTGATATGTTTCAAAAAAACAATATCTACATGTCTAATAAAAAAGGAGAAACGGGAGGATTGTTATTTTATGAAGTTGCACCAACTCGTCCTGATTTAATTTTAAAAGATTTAATTAAAATTTTCCATCCTGAGTTATTACCTGATTATGAATTGCATTTTTACACACAATTAAAATAAATTGAAAACTAGTAAAACATATTCAAACCAATTTATACTACTATTAGTACTGTTGATAGTACTCTTTTTAGTGAATATTAGTTTGGGGTCTGTAATGATTCCTTTGAAAGATGTTGTTCAAACTTTGTTAGGAGAAGAAAGTATAAAAGAATCATGGCAGTATATTATAGTCAACTACCGAATTCCAAAAGCTATAGTAGCTATTTTAGTTGGGGCTGGACTAGGAGTATCCGGTTTACTTATGCAAACTTTGTTTAGAAATCCTTTAGCAGGTCCTTATGTTTTAGGTTTAAGTTCTGGAGCAAGTTTAGGAGTTGCAATAGTTATTTTAGGAGCCTCTTTGTTTGGAGGAATCTTAGGACAGTTTTTAGTAACTAAATGGAGTTTGATTATTGCTTCAAGTGGCGGGAGTTTTTTAGTGTTATTGGCAGTAATTATTGTAAGTTCAAGAGTAAAAGATACAATGGCTATTTTAATAATAGGATTAATGTTTGCAAGTGTAACAGCAGCATTAGTTAGTGTATTGTCTTACTTTTCAACAGCGGAAGAATTACAACGATATATATTCTGGAGTTTTGGTAGTTTGGGGAACTTAACATGGGATGAATTAACAATTTTATTCGTAGCTTTTATTATTGGAATTGGATTAACTATTTATTCAATTAAGTCATTAAACGTATTGTTATTAGGCGATAATTATGCGCAAAGTTTAGGATTGAATATAAAAAAACATCGCTTTGTGTTAATTTTAGCAACAAGCATTTTAGCAGGGAGTATAACAGCCTTTGTTGGTCCAATAGCTTTCGTAGGATTGGCAGTACCACATTTAACAAAATTGTTTTTTGACACATCTAATCATAGAGTATTGGTACCTGCAGTAATATTATCGGGAAGTATATTATTGTTGTTGTGCGACAGTATTTCACAATTACCAATGAGTGAATTTACTTTACCAATTAATGCAGTAACTTCTTTATTTGGAGCACCTGTAGTGATTTGGTTGTTAGTAAGGAAAAAGAAATTGTTTGTATAAAGATGAATGATTCAAAAAAACATATCGTATTAAAAACAGAGAGCCTTTCTATTGGTTATCAAACTAAAAAGGATAAAACTGTAGTAGCTGAAAATATTAATTTTGAACTAGGGAAAGGGGAGTTAATAGGTTTGATTGGAGCAAATGGTATAGGGAAATCCACCCTTCTAAAAACGATAACAAAGTCTCAAAAATCTTTAGGAGGAACAATTTATGTAAATGGAAAGTCATTAGATAAAGTTTCTAACATGACTTTAGCGAAAGAGATGAGTGTGGTATTAACAGAGAATGTATCACAAACAAATTTGTCTGTTTATGAATTGATTGCTTTAGGGAGACAGCCTTATACTAACTGGATTGGAACATTGTCTTCAGAAGATGAGTTAAAAACTACAGCAGCAATAGAGGCAATTCAAATAACAGATTTAATGCATAAAAAGTGTTTTGAATTAAGTGACGGACAATTGCAAAAAGTAATGTTAGCTCGTGCCCTTGCACAGGATACAGATATTATTGTTTTGGATGAACCTACAACACATTTAGATTTATATCATAAAGTATCTGTCTTAAAATTACTTCAAAAATTAGCTAAAGAAACTCAAAAAACGATTTTGTTCTCTACTCATGAAATTAATGTAACCTTATCACTTTGTGATAAAGTAATAGTTATGAAAGAGGCAGTAACTCATTTTGGGTCGCCTCAACAATTAATAGAAGAGAAAGCTTTTGATGATTTATTTCCAGAAGATTTAGTTGTTTTTGATTCCAAAACAAGTTCTTTTCAAATTAAATAGTAGTCAAGGTTTATATCTATAAAAATCAAATTATCTTTACTTTTTTAATAGAATTCATTCATGTCAGAAACAATCATCATTATCATAGCCAGTATCATCTTCGGGATTATTGGTTTTTTAGTTGGAAAACACATAGTAAAACTTCAAAGTACATCTGAATTGAGTAGCGTGACTGAACGTAACTCCATATTAGGAAAACAATTGGCTGATATAGAGCAGTCTGCAATTTTGGAAAGTAAAAAATCAGAAAATAATTTTTCCACACAGTTAAACTCATTAAAGGAACAATTAAATAAATCTGATCAGGATAAAGAATTTATAAGAAAGCAAAAAGATGAAGTTACTATTGAGTTGACAAAGCTTGACGCTGATTTTAAAAACTTACAGCAGAAGAATAATGAGCAAAAAGAAGAAGTAACTCAGTTGCAAGAGAAATTTACTAAAGAATTTGAAAACTTAGCAAATAAAATTCTTGACGAAAAAGCAAATAAATTTACGGAGTTGAATAGAGAAAATATTAAAAATATTTTAAATCCTTTACAAGAGAAAATCCTTCATTTTGAAAAGAAAGTAGAGGACACTCATAAAGAAAGTATTGGTCAACACGCGAGTTTGAAAGAGCAAATTTTAGGACTGAAAGACTTGAATTTACAAATGAGTAAAGAGGCGATTAACTTAACAAAAGCCTTAAAAGGAGATAGTAAATTACAAGGTAATTGGGGAGAACTAGTTTTAGAACGTGTGCTTGAAAAATCTGGGCTGGAAAAAGACAGAGAGTATTTTGTACAACAAAGCTTTGTGACTGAAGAGGGAAATAGAGTATTGCCAGATGTGGTGATAAATCTTCCAGATAATAAAAAAATGATTGTAGATTCCAAAGTGTCCCTAACGCATTACGAACGTTTTGTAAATGAGGATGATGATACTTTACAGCAACAATACTTAAAAGAACATGTTAACTCTATTAAACGACATGTTGACCAATTAGGCGATAAGAGTTACCACGACTTATATAAAATAGAAAGTCCTGATTTTGTACTATTATTTATACCTATAGAGCCTGCATTTGCAGTAGCTTTAAATGAGGATAATTCATTGTATAATAAAGCATTTGAGAAAAATATAGTTATTGTAACTCCTGCAACATTGTTAGCTACACTACGTACTATTGATACGATGTGGAATAATGAGAAGCAGCAAAAAAATGCCATAGAAATAGCACGTCAAGCAGGTGCATTATATGATAAATTTCACAATTTAATGGTAGACTTAACCGGGGTAGGAAAAGACATGGATAGAGCAAAATCTAACTATTCAGCAGCCATGAATAAATTGTTTGAAGGAAAAGGAAACCTAATTACTTCTGTAGAGAAAATTAAAAAATTGGGAGCAAAAGCAAAAAAAGCATTACCTGAGGCTATTGTGAATAAAGCAATAGAATCTGAAGAAAACTAATATATTATCATGAAGAAAATTATTTTTTTAATAACACTATTTATTAGCTTAGGTATAGGAGCTTATTTTTCGTTTATCTATTATGTACCATATAGTGAAGGTGTACGTTCAGGAGAGTTAATTAAAATAAGTAGAAAAGGAGTACTAATGAAAACTTGGGAAGGAGAAATTAGTCAAGGGATATCAGGAGCGCAGATATTTAAATTTTCTGTAGAAGACGGAGAGAAAAAAGTAATTATGGATTTACAAAAGTTTCAAGGAAATTATGTAAAAGTATATTATAAAGAACGCTATAAACATATTTCATGGTTAGGAGATACCAACTATTTTATTACTAAAGTAGAAAAAGAAGCTTCACCGCATTTTGGAAAATAGTATAATAAAAAAGAGGAGCAATTTGCTCTTCTTTTTTATTATAGATGTTTTTAAAAACGTTCTAGATTTATAATTGGTTGTTTCAGGTGTAAATATAGTCACTTCACATAATTAGTATTAATAACAATTCATTTCCGAGGTAAGTTTGTATAAGAATTAATCATTTAAATACATTACTTATGAAAGCAATAAAAAATATATTAGGACTCAGTTTATTACTTGTTATATTTTTATTCTCAGTAGAAGTACAAGGACAGAAAAGAGCAAATAACGGGAATAGAAATATCAATATAGACCGTTCTCACAATAATTATAATGTTAGTAGAAACTATAATAATAGATACAGAACTCAACCAATACATAGACATCCATCATATAGGTATCCAGCTAGACATAGAGTTGTTATAAACTTACCAGTACACCATGTAACAGTAATGTATGGAGGGTTGTCTTATTTTTATTCTTCAGGAGTTTATTATTCATCTTATGGAGGGGAATATATTGTAGTTATGCCGCCAAGAGGGATTAGAATAAATGTGTTACCAGTAGGATATGTGAGAGTTGTAGTTGGGCCATCAATTTATTTTTACCATTCTGGAATATACTATTTAGAATCAACTGTAAAATCAACTGAAGATAACGGGAAATATGAGGTAGCTAAAGCTCCGGTAGGTATCGTTTTAGATAAGATTTCGGAGGATTCAGAAGAGGTTGTTATAGATGGAAAAATATTTTATGAATATAATGATGTACTTTATAAAAAAGTAATGAATAGTGACGATGAAGCTTCTTATGAAGTGGTTTATAGTAAACAAAATGAAGGTTAAAATTAAGAACCTAAAAAGATAATAACAATGAAAAAAGCAATTAAACTATTAGTATTTATGTTTTGTATTAGTACACTTACAAATGCACAAAATATAAAAGAAGCAATACAAAATACAAAACAAATTATAGAAGGAAAGAAAAATTTGGAGCGTGATATAAAAGAATTAAAAGCTTTGAAGGTAAAGTTACAATTGTTTAATAGTGCTTTTGATAGTAAAAAATCGAGTAAGGTAAATGAATTAAAAACTAATATTTTAACCGATATGATTAGAGAAGTTAAACAGAGTAATGAAAAATCCGTAAAAGCTAGGCGTGAAATAGCCCAAAGCTCTTCTGAAATTAGGTCTGATAGAAATGAAAATAGAAGTAATCAACAGGATTCTAAAAAAGGGAGGTTTGATAAAGATGATGATAGAAGAGATGCTACAAGGGACAGAGCCAATACTAAAGATGACATGCGTGATAGGCGAGATGATATAAAAGATTTTAAGCAACAAATTGCGCGAGCTGAACTTCAGTCAAATATTTTAAAGAAAATAAAAGTTGTCAATTTTTCATTTAAAGAACGCGATTTAGCTTCTGCTGTTGTAAATAAAAAAATGATATTGGAATTTGTTTCTTCTTTAGAAGAAGATCTTATTGCTACAAAAAGAGAATTAGCTGAAGATAAAAGAGAACAACGTGAAGATGTTAGAGAGCGACAAGATGATAGGAATGAAAGAAATGAAATTGATACTAAAAATGGAAGAAGAGGTAGATAATTAAGAAGATAATAAATAAAAGAGTCCTATATATAATTGTATTTAGGGCTTTTTTATTTTCTAGATGCTAGATATTAATATGTAATAAATCCCTTTTAATGTGTAAATTAGTAAAGCAATTAAATAAATGTAAAATGAAAAAATTAGTATACTTAATTCTTATTTTCAGCTCAAGTATTATGGCTCAGAGTTTATCTAAGGTTTATAAAGATGTGAGTAGCTCAGTAGTATATATTGATATTGTAAGCTATGATTATTCAAAAGCTGCTTATAGTAAGATGGTAAATACAGAAGAGGCTTCTTTGGGATCAGGTGTATTAATATCTGAAGATGGGTTAATTTGGACAGCATCCCATGTTGTGCAAACAGCTGAGAAAATAACAGTAGAATTTACTGATGGAGATGTTTATCAAGCGGAGGTTATTATGTCTAATACAAACGCTGATGTAGCATTGATAAAGGTAATTGGTAATTTTGATAAAAAGAAGAAAAAGATTGCACCTATTGGGGATTCAGATGCAATTTCTGTAGGAGATGATGTTTTTATTATTGGAGCTCCCCATGGTTTTAAGCAATCGCTCTCAAGAGGTATTATTAGTGGAAGGTATATTCCAGAAAATTTAAGTAATAATTTTGAAAAAGTAGAGTTTTTACAAACTGATGCTGCAATTAATCCAGGGAATTCAGGTGGGCCAATGTTTAACATGAAAGGAGAAATTGTAGGTATATCGAGTAGTATTTACACTATGTCTGGGGGGTTTGATGGCATCGGTTTTGCTGCATCATCCAATGTTGCTAAAAAAATTTTAGAAACTAAAAAAGGAGAGTGGACTGGAATGGAGTCTGTTTTATTACCTCAAGATTTAGCACGACTACTTAATGTTCCTCAAAAAACAGGATTGCTTATTACACACGTTTCTTCAAAAGGAATTGCTGCTAAAATAGGGTTAATAGGGGGATATTTACAATCAGACATTGGAGGAAGAAAAATTTTATTGGGGGGTGATGTTATTTTAGAAATTGCTGGAATAAAATTTATAGATGAAAAGTCTAGATATGAAATAAAACAAAAATTGTCATCTATAAAAGTCGGAGGTAAAGTAACCATTACTATTCTTAGGCAAGGTGAAATTAGAATGGCTGAATTTGATAAACAATAAAGATAAAAACACTAAGTAAAATAATTTATTAAAAGCCTCTTTGTAACAGGAAACAAAGAGGTTTTTTTTTATGCTTTTTTTGAGGATTAAAAGTTAATAAGGATAGAGCTATTATTGGTAATTATAACTCACCTTAAGTTTAAGATGTTTCACCATTGTTTTTAGGCACTTCGTTTAAAAACATCAATTTACACTAGAATTCTACGGTACATTTGTATAAGAAACAATGAGTTATACATTAATTTAAATTATATAATATGAGTACAATACACTTAGGATTTGAAAGTAAAAACATTCAAGTAAAAGAATTAAAAAGAGGTAAAACATTAAATGAGTATAGGGTACTTAAAACTAAATTCTTATCTCTTATGCAAAAATTAGAGAACCATACGAATAAGTTTTACAAAGAACTAGAAATGTTAGGTTCAGCAGCTGGATCTTCAATCCGACACTAATAATAGTAGTAGTTAATTACAAAATATACTTTGTTAAAATATTTTAATTATTTGTTTTAGCCAAAAAATAATATGAGGAGTTTCGATCTCAACTTCTAAATATTTTAAATAAGAATAAATGAGTTAGTAAAAGTGTTTTTTTGATTGATTAATTGTTAAAACTACTGAAGAACAATGGAGTTCTTTGGTAGTTTTTTTTAGGTGCTATTTTAATAAAGTATTTTCATGTTCTTTTGACGGAAAATAAAGCAGTAGATTCGGATTTACCTTTCAAAATTATATCATCTAATTCTTCAAGTTGAAAAGTATTTCTATTTTTAATGTAATTTATTACAGCGTTAGAAATTAAGAAATTCTTGTCATAAATATTGCATTGGTCCTGTATTCTAGCAGCAATATTAATAGCATCACCATGATACGCAATTTCTCGTTTTAAATTTCCAACTTCTGCAACTGTAACAATGCCAAGATGCATACCAGCCTTAAAAACAGGTTCTATACCGTAATTAGAAATGTAATATTCTTTTCTAGAAGTTAATTGATCTGTAAATAAAAAAAAGGCATCTAAACAGCAATCAATAAATTTAGTATCCTTTAATTTAAATGTCAATACAGCTTCATCTCCAACATATTGGTAAATTTCAACATTAGTTTTTTCAATGATTGAAAGGTCATAAAAACAATCTTGTATTAGTTTACTATATTTTGCATGGCCTAAAGTTTCTGCTAGCTTGGTAGATGATTTTAAATCTAGAAAAATAAATGCTCTAAACTCTTCTTTTGGTTTGTAAAATTCTCCCGTAATTAATTTTATTAAATTTCCTTTTCCAAAGAGCTTATTTATGTGAATTAAAAAAACAATACCGCTATTAATTAATAAAGAATATAATAGGTTAACTAATATGATTGGGTTTTGTAAAAAATCTCTAAATAATATGTCAGTATTTAATACTAAATAAAGTAAGAAATAAAGAAAAGTCATAATTAAAACGTGAGTAAATAAAGCTTTAAAAAGTAAGGATTTAAATGATTTTTTTCGCTTTGAAAATTGTTCATTATAATATTGAACACTACCAAAAATAATTCCTGAAATTATCGAGAAAAAAAGTATAAATATAAATGTATTCAATAATGAAAAATCTAGGTGTAATGTCTCTAGATAAGTTTCAATACCAACTTTACGTATAACTCGCCAAATAAGAAGAGAAACAATCCATCCAATAGTGAACGTTGATACATTTTTATACCAGTTATAATTGAACATAATTAAATAAATGATTAGGGAAAATAAGTAATTTCTTTTCTGTAGTGATACATGGTAAAACCTCCTATGTTTTCAAATTTACTAAAAGTTTTATAATATCATCTGTTTTTTGTTTTTATGAGCTGCAATTGGACTCACTTTCAAAAAAGACTAGTTCGCATTAAGTTTTTGTCACTTCATTAATAAAGATATATATCTATAAGTAATTGAGTATAGATTTGTGTCAAAGAAACTCTAGTGTTAGGGCAATTTACAAATAATGTAAGTTGGATATTAATTACATGGAATGAAGAATACTATAGAGGTGTTTATTGAGTGGCTAGGTTTCGGAAAATTTAACCTATAAATACATAATAATTATTTTTAGGTATGAGGCTGCCTAACCCTAAGGGTAGCCTCTTTTTATTAATTAACAATTAAATAACATAACTTTGTTTAAGTTTACTGAATATAAATCGAATAGAATTTTTTTAACTTTTATGTTTAAAAATGTAAGTCAGTCTGTTATAATAGGCATAGCTTTATTGGTGTCCTTTTTAATAAATTTGCCAAGAGTATTACAATTGTTTAATATTGTTGATGGCTTGGCTAAATCTTTTGCATCTGCTTCTACCAAGGATATAATTGTAAGAATCCTATTTACATTCTTTTTCTCTTGGTTAACCCTTCAGTATAATACTAATTGGAAATTTATATACAAGGATTTTAATAGATATTTAAAATTATCAATAACAATACTTATAAATATAGTATTGCTATTTGCTTCGATATTAATATTTTTTAATATACATGAAGTAATTACTGAAGAAGTAATGAATTCTCCTGATAAAGGATTGGCTTATTTTGTTTATTCTATCATATTATTAATCCTTATTTTTATAGCAAGGATTTTGAGATTTCAAATAACGCATCAAGAAGATGTAGCTGAAAAGGAGTTATTAAAACAACAAAGCCTACAAAATGAACTATCAGCTTTAAAAAACCAAATCAACCCTCATTTTTTATTTAATTCTTTAAATTCTTTAAATTCATTGATAAGAGGTAATAAGGAGGCTACAACGTTTGTTAATAAGTTGTCATTTATGTATCGTTATATACTACAAAGCGGCCAACAAGATTTAGCTTCCTTAAAGGAAGAACTAAAATTTTTAGAAAGTTATACGTATTTGATAAAAACAAGATATCGTGACCGCGTAAATATTGAAATAGATATTAATGATAAATGGGGTGTTGAAAAAATACCAGTATTATCTTTGCAGTTACTAGTAGAGAACGCCGTTAAACACAATGAAATATCTGAAGATAATCCTTTGTTAATAAAACTTTATATGGATAATGGTTTTTTAATTGTGGAAAATAAAATACAAATTAGAACTAGTTTTGTGGATAGTACTGGTCATGGGTTGGAAAATATAGACCAGCGCTTTTTCTTATTAAAAGAAAAGCATATTATTATAAATAATGTAAATAACTTATTTAAAGTTAAATTACCTTTAAATTAAAATATATGAAAGTTGTTATAGTTGAAGATGAAATTGCTGCAAGTGAAAATCTCACTTATATTTTGAATTCTATTGATGATACTATTCAAGTATTAAAAATTTTAGATTCTGTAAAATCTGCTATAACATATTTTTCGAAACCTTCAGAAGCTGAGTTAGTTTTTATGGATATACATTTGGCTGATGGGATCTCATTTGAAATTTTCGAAAAAGTAACTATTAATACTCCAGTAATTTTTACCACAGCATATGATCAGTATGCAATTCAAGCTTTTAAAGTAAATAGTATTGATTATTTGTTGAAACCAATAGATGAGGAAGAATTATCACACGCAATTGAAAAGTTTAAAAAAACAACTAAGGATATAAAGCCTTTGAATAACCAAATGGAAGGTATGTTAGCATTTTTACAGGCAAATAATAAAACATATAAGACATCTTATTTAGTTCAAAAAAGAGATGAGCTTATACCTGTTAAAACTCAGGATATTGCATATTTTTATATAGAGACAGGTATTGTGAAAGCAATAACTTTTTCGAATGAAGCTTATATATTAAATAAGAAACTAGAAGAAGTAGAAGAAGAGATAAATCCTGAAAATTTCCATAGAGTTAACCGGCAATTTATTCTTAATAGAAATTCAGTGACTACTATTAATTTTTATTTCAACAGCAAACTTATTATTAATGTAACTCCTCCATTTAAAGAACGAATTATTGCTAGCAAAGCAAAGGCTAGTGATGTTAAAAATTGGTTAAATACATAAAAAGAAACTCACTTAGTTATATAGACACTTCACCTTCCTATTTCTCTACTTCAGATAGTTCCTCAGTTAATAGTTTAAGTTGAGGTGGTATTTTTGAAGTATAATTTAAAACTATATAATTATGAATACTATTAAATCAATCATTGTTGCTTTATTTTTTTCACTTTGTTTCAATATAAGTGCCCAGAAATTAACAGAAAATCAAAAACTAAAAGAAAGTAATAGAGTTAGAGTATATTCTTTTGAAGAATTAGATAATATTCAAATGATGTTTCAAGAAGGAATGCTAGAAATGGAATTAACTAATGACTTAGAAGAGGAATATGTTAATTTAATTGTAGCTTATACTGCAAAAATGTCTCGTTTAGATGATTTAGATAATGCTTATACTAAAGAAGAAATTAATAATTATTTTTTAGTATATTTAGATAAAATAGAAACTCAAGTAAAATTAATTTTATCAATTGATCAGTATAAAAAACATCTTATGAGTTTTAATATAATAAAGGATAGTATCTTATTAAAACTACTAGAGGTATAGAAAGGATATAATAAATAACAAGGCGAATATTTAATTATATCATTACTTTTGAATAACATTTAAACTAACAATAGAAACATTTTTTGACATGACTAATTTTTTAAAAATAGTATTAATACTTGTATGTTGTGTAACATCAGTAACAGCACAAGAAAAGGATGAAGAACAACAAAAAAGAGCAAAACCTTTAGAGGAATTTGCTTTTGCAAATGTTAGTTATACTAATTATGGCGAGTCAGAGTTTATTAAAAATAATCAATCAGGAAAAGTTGCTTTTTCGGAAGTTAAAGTATCACTAACTTATCCTACATTATTAAAAAACAAAAAAACAGTTCTTATCAATGGAATTGAATTTACAAATTTAAAACCTACTTTTTCAGGAGAGATTAATGATTCACCTGTTAGTAGAGATTTTTATTCCATAGCATATAATTTAGCCATGGTGAATCCATTAGGTACAAAAGGGTGGAGTTATACCTTAGGCTTGAAGCCAACATTGGCTTCAGATTTTGAAGAAAAATTATCTTCAGAAGATTTCATTCTTCAAGTGCTAGCGATGTTTTCAAAAAGAGCTAATGAAAATTTTAAATATGGTTTTGGAATTTCTTATAATACTAGGTTTGGTAAAAAACAAGTGATTCCCCTTTTACAGTTGATTTATAAAAAGAACAAATGGGAAACGTATGCTTATTTACCAGCTTATGTAGGGCAGTTTTATCATTTTAAAACAAGTAAAATAGGATTGTCAGTTAGTGTAAATGGTAATAATTATAACTTCAGTAATACTAATATTGCTACAACAGGATTAGATTTGGATAAATTAATGTACTCTCGTATTAATATTGGTCCTGAATATGAAATTAAACTGATGAAAAAACTAAAGTTAAACTTATCTGGAGGTATAGCAGTTGCTAATAAATTAGACTGGTTAAATGGTGAAGGTGATAGTGAATTGGACTTGTCTCCTGAAAATAAAGCGTTCTTTAAAGTAGGCCTTAAATTTGTAAAATAAATTACTGTATTTAAAAATCTAATAGAAATCATTTATCCATAAAACAAATGAAAAAATCCTTTTTATTAATCTTTTTTATCGTATTTAGTTTAGTTTCACAAGGACAAAAAAAAGTTAATGTTTCAATTCTTACAGATGTTTCATTACCTACTTCATCTTCTTTGCTAAGCCAACTGCAAAATGAAATTAAAGTTGTTGTTGGTCAGGATGCAACCATTATTTTTGATCGTATACTAGAGAATAATTTTAACAAGTCAAAAGCAATAAGTAACTATCGTAAACTTTTAGAAAGCGATACAGATATTATCTTATCATTTGGTGTTATCAATACAATTGTGTTACATAATGAAGAAAGTTATCCAAAACCAGTAATAGTTTTTGGGGATGTTAATAGTGATTTGATTGAACTTGATGATAAACAAAAAACATCTCAAAAAAACAATATAACATACGTTATAACACCTTTGTCATACTCAAAAGATTTAGAGGCTTTTAATGAATTATATAAGTATAAAAATATTGGGATTATTGTAGATGACTATTTATTAGGAATATTACCATTGGATAAAACATTTGATACCATTTTTTTAGATAAAGAAGCATCGTATGTAATAATACCAATATCTGAAATTAATAATAATGCAAATGTATTGAGTAATGTTGATGCAGTATATTTAACAGGAGGATTTCATTTAAGCGATGTTGATTTTGATGAAATGGTGAGTGCTATTAATCAAAAGAAGCTGCCGTCATTTTCTGCTTTAGGAATGAAACAAGTAGAGAAAGGAATATTAGCTACCAATCAACCAGAAAATAATATTGATCAATTCTTTAGGAGAATAGCATTAAATGTAGAAGCGATCATTGCTGGAACAAATGCTTCCGAATTACCTTTGTATATATTATATAAAAATAGGAGGTCAATTAATTATAGCACTGCTATGAAAATTAATTTTCCTATTAAATATAGCGTGTTGGCTAATTCTGATTTTATAGGTAATGATTCTGAAGCGGAAAATGAGAATTCATTGTCGATGTTAGATATAATGAACAAGGTTATTGGGGGGAATTTACCTCTTAAAGCAGAAAAAAAGAATATTGATATAATTGAACAAGATGTTAAAACTGCAAAAAGTGATTATTTACCTAGTTTAGTTGCAAGTACTAATTCAGTATACCTTGACCCAAAAATAGCTGAAATTTCTAACGGACAGAACCCTGAGTTTTCAACCTCTGGAAACGTAACTTTAAAACAACTAATATATTCTGAAAGCGCTTCTGCAAACACAGATATTCAAAAAGAACTTAAAAAAGCACAAGTAGAAGTTTATAATGCTGCCGAACTTGACGCTCTTTTAAATGCAGCCAAAGCTTATTTTAATGCACTAATATTAAAAGCAAACGTTCGTATTCAAAATCAAAATTTGCAAGTTACGAAGAGAAACCTAGAACTTGCTGAGCAAAATTTTACTGCTGGCGCTTCTGGTAAATCCGATGTACTTCGTTTTAGAAGTCAATTAGCTCAAAATACACAAAGTTTTATAGAGGCTGGGAATCAACTTAAAAAATCATATAATACTATAAATCAATTAATCAATGTTAATATTTCTTCTAAAATTAGTATAGAAGATGCAGAATTAGCAAAAGGTTTGTTTAAAAGCTATACTTATGAAGAGTTTTTAGAACTTATTGATAATCCACAACTTCAACCAGCTTTAATAGCATTTCTTACAGAGGAAGCACTTAAAAATGCTCCAGAACTCAAAAATATTGATTATAACCTTAATGCTATAGAACGTAATTATAAACTTAATAATACTGGGCGTTATATACCATCAGTTGCGATTCAAGGAGTATATAATTTAGCAATTACAGAATCAGGTAAAGGATCTACTCTTCCAGTTGGAATTCCAGTTGCTCCTGATACAAATTATAATATTGGTTTAAATATTTCATTGCCTTTATTTCAACAAAATAAAAGAAATATAAATAAACAAAAAGTAAAATTTCAAGAAGAACAATTAAGTATTGAAAAAGATAACCTTAAATTAAATATAGAAAAAAATGTCAATGATGTTATTCTAGAAATTATAAATCAGATAGCTAATATTGAAATCTCAAAAGTTGCAGAGGAATCGGCTAAAGAAAGTCTGGAGTTAACTCAAAATTCTTATAAAAATGGAGCGGTACCAGTTATCCAGTTGATAGATGCTCAGAACAACTATTTACAATCAAAATTAGCTAGTACAACAGCAAATTATAATTACTTGTTAGCTTCTATGCAATTAGAACGTGTTATTGGATATTTCTTTTTAATGAATACAGACGCTAATAATGAGGCTTTTATAACAAGAGCTAATCAATTTATCTTAAATAAAAATTAACATCTATGAAAACCAATACTTATAAATTACTTTTTTTATTTATACTAATTATGTTAAATTCTTGTAAAGAAAAAGTTGAAGAAAAAACAATAGTATTGCGACCTGTTAAATTTGAGGTTGTAGGGAGCTCTAGTACGCAGAATATAAGAACATTTAGTGGAGTAGCAAGAGCTGGTGATGAAATTGAATTAAGTTTTAGAAGCAATGGTATTATAACCAAAATGAATGCTATTGTTGGACAACAAGTTAAAAAGGGAGATTTAATTGCAAAACTAGATAATGTACAAGCTAATTTAGCCTATGAGCAATCTATTTCAGCTTTAAATACAGCTAAGTCAGCTATGAATACATCTAAATCTAGTTTGGATCGTGTAAAGTCATTATATGAAAAAGGAAGTAATTCCTTAAGTGATTATGAAAAGGCAAAGAATTCATATCAATCAGCATTTGATCAATTTGAATCTGCTAAGCGTAATAAAAGTATCCAACAAACTCAGATCAATTATGGTGTAATTAAGGCTCCTAAGAATGGGGTTATTGCACTAAGAAATAATCAATTAAATGAAAACGTAAGTTCAGGGCAAGTAGTAGCAGTACTTAATGCAGGTAGTCATATGAATGTAATTGTTGGTTTACCAGAAAATGTAATCAATAAAACTAAGCTAGGAATGGAAACTAAGCTATCTTTTTCGGCAATTGATGGACAAATATTTACAGGTTCAATTATCGAAATAGCTCCAATTGCTGATGCAAACTCTGCAACATATCCTATTAAAATAGATATTATTAAACCATCAGAAACTATTAAGCCAGGAATGGCAACAAATATCACTTTTAATTTCAGTCAATCTAATGCGAGTTCGGATAATTCTCTAATAGTTCCAGTTAAGGCTGTAGGGGAAGATGGAGATGGGAATTTTGTTTTTGTTATAGAATCTTCAGATAATGAAATAGGAACTGTAAAGAAAAAAACTATAGTAATTGGAGCACTTACAGCATCTGGATTTAAAGTAATGAATGGACTTTCTGCAGGAGATAAAATAGCTACAGCAGGACTTCAAACATTATTAGATGGACAAAAAGTAAGATTACAATAATATAAAACAAAACAAATATGAATCTTACTAAGTTTTCAATTGAAAGAAATCGTGTAGTATTAAGTGTTTTAGCTGTTATATTAGTTATGGGAGTTATGTTCTATCAATCACTCTCACGTGATAGTATGCCCCCATATACCGTTCGAGTTGCTTCTATAGTCTCGTCTTTTCCTGGGGCTAGTCCTGAACGGGTAGAGGAGTTAGTTACGGATAAAATTGAAAAAGTTGTACAGGAACTACCTGAACTTAAAAATGTTAAAAGTACTTCTCGTACTGGGTTATCAGTAGTTCAAGTGGAGCTAAAAATGGAAGTTTCTCCAGATGAGTTACAAGCTATATGGGATAGATTACGAAGAAAAATAAATAGCATTAAAGGATTGCCAAGTAATGTTACACCTAATTTAAATGACGATGGTATTGGAGAAGTATTTGGAATAGCAGTTGGACTCCTAAGTGATGGGTACTCTTATGCCGAAATGAAAGACTATGCTGATGATTTACGTGATGATTTAATTAAATTAAATGATGCTGCAAAAGTAGAACTTAATGGAACACAGGAAGAACGTGTTTTTGTAGAGTTTGAAAACACTAAACTGAAAACTTACGGGCTAACATCAAGTAAATTACAAGGTATTATTAATAGTACAAATATTCTAAGCTCAGGAGGAACAATTAATGTAGAAGCTGAACGTATTATTTTAGAACCAACCGGAAATTTTAATACAATAGAAGACATTAAAGAAATGCTGATTCCTATTGGAGACAATGGTCAAGTAGTAGCTTTAAAAGATATCACTACAATTAAAAAGGGGTATATAAATCCACCAAAGCAAAAGGTAAGGATTAACGGTAATAATGCTATTTCATTACATGTCTCACTAAAAGATGGGGCAAATATAATTAAGTTAGGTGAGGAGTTAGATGTAGTTTTAGATACATGGAAACAAAAATTACCCATAGGTCTTGAAGTTACTAGATTGGCTTCTATAGATAAATATATTGATTTAAAAATAAGTAGTTTTATCGGTAATTTAATGCAAGCTATAGCCATTGTATTAGCAGTAATGCTATTCTTTTTAGGTTTACGAACAGGCTTTGTTATTGCTAGTTTAATTCCTATTGTTACTATTGCAACGTTAATGATAATGGGGCTAATTGGTGTTGGTTTAAATCAAATTTCTCTTGCGGCATTGATTATGGCTCTCGGTATGATGGTAGATAATGCCATTGTTGTTGCTGAATCCGTCATGGTGAAAATGGAGAATGGAGAACCTGTAAAGAAGGCAGCTATAGATTCCTGTTCTGAATTATTTACACCATTACTTATTTCAACTTTAACTACTTCAGCAGCATTCTTATCGTTCTACATGGCTGAATCTGTAATGGGAGATATTATGGGGCCAATATTTGTAGTTATTACAATAGCTCTTATTTCCTCATGGATAATAGCTTTAAGTATTATAACACTATTTTGTGTATTCTTTTTAAAGGTAAAAAAACAGGAAGATGGTAAAGTTAGCTTTTTAGACAGATTGATTAATAGTTTAAAAAACAAGTATAAAGATCTTATCTTAATGGCGTTGTCATGGAAGCGATCAGTATTAGTGAGTATTGTACTATTATTTTTATTATCGTTATTTGGTTTTACAAAACTCGCTTTTGTATTTTTTCCAGATAGTGATAGAAATATGATTACGATAGACATAAATTTACCGGAAGGAACAAGAATTGAGAATACTACTTCAACAGTATTGGCAATCGAGAAATTTATCATAAAAGAATTGAAAGTTGGAGAACAGCGTATTGATGGTATTGTAGATTGGTCTGCTTATATTGGAGAAGGACCATCCTCTTATGATTTAGGATATAGTGCAGATGAGGCAAATTCTAATTATGCTCATATTTTAGTAAATACATCAACATTTCTAGTAAATACAGAAATGATAAATAAGTTAGATAGTTATTGTTTTACAAATTTTCCTAACGCTAATATTAAAGTAGGTTCTTTAGGATCTGGAGGAGGAGGAACTCCAATAGAAGTAAAAGTATCAGGAGATGACCCTGATAAACTGGCTAGTATTTCAAGTGAAATTAAATCAAAGCTATTTAGTTTTGATGGGACTAAAAACATTAAAGACGATTGGGGACCAAAAGGGAAAAAGTTTCTTATAGATGTCGACCAAAATAAAGCTCAGTCGGCAGGAATTACGAATCAAGATATTGCCACTTCATTACAAACTGTTTTGGATGGTTTTCAAGCAGGAGAATATCGTGAAGATGATAAGTCGATACCTATTGTAATGTTGAGTAATCAAAGTAAAGAACAATCTTTATCGTCATTAGAAACAATGAATATTTATGCTCAAAACTCTGGAAGGAGTGTGCCTTTATTACAGATAGCATCAATCGTTCCTCAATGGCAATATTCAAAAATTAAAAGGTTAAATTTAACCAGAACTATTGTTGTTTCAAGTGAATTGAATGCAAATGCAAATGCTTCCGAAATAACTACTCTTTTAAAGCCATGGTTAAAAGCACAAGAAAGTAAATGGGGGAAAGAATATTCGTATACATTGGGTGGAGATGCTGAAAATTCTTCTGAAAATATGGGGGCTGTTATAAAGTATCTGCCACTTTCAGCATTTATAATTGTAATGTTATTGATTATTCAGTTTAATTCTTTTAGAAAAATGACAATGATTATAAGTACGATACCTTTAGGGGTAATTGGAATGGTAATCGGATTATTAATCTTTGGAGTTCCATTTGGTTTTATGGCATTCTTAGGTGTAATTTCTTTAGCTGGAATTGTAATTAATAATGCGATTGTATTAATTGATAGAATAGAAATTGAAGAAACAAATCGTTGTAAACAAGATGCTATTATTGCAGCTTGTTTACAACGATTTAGACCTATTTTATTGGCTACTTTTACAACAGTATTAGGGCTTGTTCCATTATATCTTGGAGGAGGTGAAATGTGGGAGCCTATGGCTGTAACAATAATGATAGGATTGTTATTTGGGACAGTAATAACGTTGGTGTTTATTCCTGCATTTTATAGTGTAATGTATAAGGTAAATTATAAAGAGTATGAATTTAATAAAGAGTTATTGAATTAATAGCAGTAATACTAAATAGTGTTTTTTATGAGGAAAGTATTACCTTTTTTATTTATAGTAATGATGTTATCTGGTTGTTCTTCAATCACATTATTAGATTCATGGAAGTCTAAAGATTTTAAAAATTTAAACAAAAAAAAAATTCTTGTAGCTGCTAAGAGTCCGGATTTAGAAATTAGAAAATCTTACGAGAAAGCAATTGTTAATAACCTTAGAAAATTAGGTGTTAATGCTGTTGAGTTACATGTGAAATTTCCGAATTTCAGTAATAAAGAAAACCGTACTGAAGAAGAAAATAGCCAAATAGTAAAACAATTTAGAAATGAAGGAATTAATGTGGTTATTGTAACTTCATTGAAAAATAAAATTGAAACAAGAAATTCTAGAATGCCACAATCTGTGGAGATTCCTTTAGAGTATAAAAACAAGTACATTTTTGAATCGAATAATCAATTGCTAAAAGTATCCTCTAAGTCACTAAATAGGGATTTAGAGGATACTTTTAGTGGTACAACAGAGATGACCTATGTTTTAGAATCCATAACATATGATCTTTCTTTAGAGCAAAAAAAACGCTTAGTTAATGTTTGTCTTGTAGATGTTACGAATCCAAAATCAGGAGAAGCAGTTCTTGATAAATTTTCTAAGATTATATCTAGGCAATTTAAAAATTAATTTTTTAGTATAAAAATTATGAGTTTAATAACTAACAAATTGCTTTTTAAAGTTAAAATGATTTTAATCATTTTAGTTACGAGCACTTTCTTTTTTAGCTGTGGGATTAAAAAAAGTACGGCATATATTCCAACTCAATTATTTGATAATTCAAGAAAGTTAGCAGTCTTTTTAGATGGAACGGCAAACAATGAGAGTAGTTATACTAATGTTTCAAAATTATATAACCTAACTAGTCTGCAGCACAACCCTAATGTTAGTGCTTTGTATTTAAAAGGAGTAGGTAATGGTGCTGATTTATTAGGTATAATAACAGGTTCTGGAATTAAAAGAGAAGTTTGTAATGGGTATTTATATCTTGCCGAAAATTATAATCATGAAAGAAAAGATGAAATTTATCTTTTTGGGTTTAGTAGAGGAGCATATGCATCAAGAATTTTAGCAGGTCTTATTTATGTTGCAGGGATTGTGGATATGAAAACTATCCCTAAAAAAGAACGATTAAAGTTTGTTAAAAAAATATTTGATGCACATAAAAAAGGAGTAGACCTTGAAGAACGTAGGAAAAATGTAGTTCAAGTTACAGGTCAGAATATAAATCCTCAAGATTATAAAATTGAATTTATGGGGTTATGGGATACTGTAGCGTTATTAGGTGTCCCAAAATATAATGAAGAATATTATAATCCTAATAATCGTTATTTTGATCAATTATGTAATGTAAAAAAAGCAGTTCAAGCATTATCTTTAAATGATAATAGAAGTACTATTTTTACACCAATATTACTTACTCAAAAAAAATTAACCTTAACTTGTTCGAATATAAAAGCTGAAGATGTAGCCACAGAAGTATGGTTCTTTGGAGCTCATTCTGATGTAGGTGGTGGGGCTAGAAATACAAATATTAGTGGGGTCTCTTTAAATTGGATGATAAATCAATTAAAGGATTATGAATTGTTACCAAAGCATTCAGTAGTTTATGAAAACCCATTTGATAAAACAAATAATCCATCAAAAGGGTTTACTAGATTATTTTACCCTAGAAGTAGCAGAAAGCTATCTTCCTTAGTATCTATTAAGGGGTATAAAAATGAAAAATTAAATATACATCAATCAGTATTGGATCGTTTAAAAGTTTCACTACAAACTTATGAGATTAATTTAATAAAAATTTTTAGTGAGTGTTTTGAAAAAAATAATAATGGTGGTTATGATTATATTGAAGAGTCTGATTGTTTTAATATAGTAAATTAAAGAGATGTTAGAAAAATTATATTCATTCCGTTTTGAGATTTTCTTTTTTACTCTCATTATAATCCTTTTTGGGTCATTGATTATGCCATCTTTGTTATTTGAAAATATTTTGTTGCCATTTCTATTTCAAGTTAACATATTGGCAGGCATTTTATTAATATCCAGAAAGAAGAAAATAATGTATTTTTTGATTGGATTACTGATTATTACAGGAATTCTTATTGGAACAAATTTTATTCAAGACGAAAATAACTCTATCCTTAATTTTATTAAGATGATCGTTTATTTTTTGTTTTATTTGGTTGTAACATCAGAGTTGATATTGCAGGTTTGGAAAGCAAAAGAAGTTGGTAAGAATGTTATTTTTGGTCTTGTAAGTGGTTATGTTTCTCTTGGGCTTATTGGCTTTTTTATTTGCTTGAGTATCGAAATGGCAAATCCCAATTCATTTCAGGGATTATTAGTAAATAACACTGAATCATTAACTGAAGGGTTAATGTATTTTAGTTATGTAACACTACTTACCATTGGTTATGGGGATATTATACCTGTAACAAAATTAGCGCATAAAGCAGCTATATTAATAGGTTTAATGGGACAAATTTATTTGGTAGTTCTAACTGCAATAGTTGTAGGGAAATATATTAATCAAACGTCAAATGAAAAGATAAAAAATGAATTCTAAAATATTAAATTTAGTAGAGAAAATAGAGAAAATCATAATTGTGACGCTATTATTTTCCTTGTTGATTGTTGTTCTTTATACAACTATTGTATTTTTAGCAATGCTTTTTACGGGGATATTTTCTAGTATACAAGATTCATTTTCAGAAAACAACATATTAAAACACCTTCATAAGGTATTTGGAGGGTTCTTATCAGTCCTTATAGGAATTGAATTATTACATACCATAAAAATGTATTTAAAGGAAGATGTTGTTCATGTAGAAATTGTCTTGTTAGTCGCCCTTATAGGTGTTTCAAGACATGTTATAGATTTAGACTTGGCGCATTTAAAACCAATGACAATTTTTGGTATAAGTTCACTTATTATTGTTTTATCGGGAGGTTATTTTTTAATTAAAAAAGGAATGAGAAATAGTTCAAATAATGAAATAAAAGTAGAAAAAGAGACTTCGCTAGATTTTAGAAAATAATTTTAAATTTTCATGACTATGTAAGGAGTTTAAAATTACTTGTTTGGGCATTTTAGGAATGATTATTACAAATAAGAATTGGGTATATTAAGCTAAAAAAAATATAATAAAAAAAAGCTCTTACATCTCTGTAAAAGCTTTTTTTTATTATAGATAGCGCCTATTTTAAAAGTTAAACCTCTTCTTAGTTATTTTTTAATATTACATTCCTAATACTGTCCATTTAGATTCATGTACGGCACCACCTACTGTAACTGTTGTTACACCGCTTGTATTAGTAAAGGTAAAAGTGGTTGGTCCGCATCCAGACTGAATAGTTAATACATTAGCTGTTGCTTCTATATAAGCAATTGCATTAGGAGTGCTATTCATTACTGAAACCGTATTACTATTAACATCATAATAGATCATTCCTCCAGCTATTCTATTTGTTCCACAATTTGTTCTTACAGCAAGTGTTATTATTCCTCCGAAATTTCCAAACGGGAAGCTCATAGTTTCTCCGTTACTTTTTCCTAAAAAACTGTAATATGGAGCACTTGGTGCTGGTGCTGCCCAAATTGCTAATCCATTAGCGTCAGAAGTTAATACTTTTCCTGCAGCTTGTGAACCATCAGTAATTTTAAGAGTTCCTGCTACGTCTAGTTTTGCTCCAGGGGTATCAGTTCCAATACCTACATTACCATCATTTTTTATTCTTATTCTTGTAGCACTATTTGTACCCAATACTAAGTCAGTATTTAATTCATTAAATACGTATGCCTCTCCTGACCAATTACCAATAGTTAACCCTGCAGTTTCCGTCCCATATCTGTATCTTGATCTTGATTCTATGTTCCCCATAA
>Ga0209291_1000678_pt1 | contig 32122 bp, 28 predicted proteins | sample GOMGulsemesocosm_FD_184633 | JGI IMG/M metagenome (GOLD analysis project Ga0209291, IMG submission 184633) | Methane-oxidizing microbial communities from mesocosms in the Gulf of Mexico - GOM9B Gulf of Mexico (SPAdes) (version 2) | ecosystem: Environmental > Aquatic > Marine > Cold seeps...
CTTCTTGGATAATATCTTCGGCTTCAAAAGAGTTTTGTACAATTCTAAAAGCAATAGTATACATCGCATCACAATACAAATTATACACACTCATTTGAGCCTGTTGGTTATTCAGCTTACATTGCTGAATGAGTTGAACTGTGTTTTCTGTGATCATTAATTTAGTTAGTTATTATAGAGACAACATAGAGCCACGATTGTTACAGTTTTGTGAAAATTATTTTACAGTTTATTCTTCAGATGTAAAAAATCCGCACAATGGCGGATTTTAAATGCTTTTAAAAGGATGTTTAATTCCAATTGAATTCCTTTAATATTTTAAAATAAAAGTCAAAATCTTTTAATGGAATTTCTTTTAAACCTGAAGACATGTATGTATCAGGAAAATCTTCAACGCTTAGTAAACCAAATTCTTGATAGCCGTGATGGACATAGCTATAGCTGTCATAGTTCTTAAAATAAATATAACTGATTTCATTATTTAAGTATGCTTTTTTATAAAAAGGATAAAATAGTAGCCAAAAGCGATCAAAGTTTTCTTTTGCTTGAATATTATGTATCTCAGATACAGTAAAATTACGCTGTATTAATGCAAAAGATTTACTGGTAGGGTATTTTTTCCGTTTTTGAGTAATCTGGTATAAGTCAGCGATATTTTCAAAGTCAAGTTCACTCATTACTTTAACCTTGTTGATATTCTGAATAGAGTCAAATTCAAGTTTACGAGATAATAAATTGGTGTATTTCCTAATTAAGAGGTCTTTGTCTCTAATGTCATTAAGTTTTTTTAAATCTAATTGTTTATCAAAATTGTTTTTCATCCAAATAAAATGTTTCTCTAAATACATTTCTTTAAACCAATCTGACAATACTCCTTCTGTAATAGCTGTATAATATGGTTCAGTTTCCTTTATGTAAATAAGCTGAAAGCCGTATTTTTCTACTAAAACCGTGAGTTCTTTTTTGAAAAAATCTAAGTCATTATTTCTAAAGCTATACCTGATTAAGTTGTGTTTTAATTCAGGTTCATAACCATATTTTTCTTCAAGCTTTAAAACCCTTTTTTTAGCAATAGGATAATTTGTGTACATTACCATATATGAAAGAGAGTCATGAACAATTATATCTCGCTGATTTTGGCTTGAAACCAGCGAAGTATATAATGCAATAAAAACGATAGTTAATAGGTGTTTATACATAAGGATGCTTTGTGTTATTTGGCAGTTTTATTTGTCGCTACTGCTTTTCGTTTTTCTACTATTTTTTTAAAATATGAATTTTCTGGATACATTTCCGAGAAAAATTCAATGTCAAGACGAGGCCTTTTCATTTTTCTATTAAAAATTACAGCGTCCATGATATCGGAAATGTCATTTTTCATATACATATTCCCTAGTGGTCTAGATAGTTTTGAAGTGAAATCTACATCTTTTAAAGTGAGTAAACAATTTGTGAAATTAGATTGGCCTATTATGTGTTCTATACTATTTTTTTTAGGAAGTTTTAATTCCTTTTTACCGAATAATGCATAATCACCTTCATACGCTGTAAAACCAATAACATAAATAGAGTCGTTATATTTTGCTTTTAAATAATCCCCCATCATTTGGTGTTTTTTATAATAGTTCCCAGCCAATAATTGAATTATTGGACTTTTCATTCTAACTTCAGAAGAGTTGTATATGAAATGACTAGTTGCTCCCCAGCAAATTATTTTTTTTCTGGATTTTGTTCCTTTAACCACATTAAATTTTCAGCCATTTGTTGATCTCTAAAATCTGTTTTGAGATTTACATCTGAGATGTATTTTTTAGTACTAATTAATGATTGAATCCAAAACTTAGAACCGTCATTTTTATCGAGAGTGTTTAAGTAGGTTATGATACTTTCAATATTGATGATAGCTTTATGAGCATCTTCTTTTTTATAGTTTTTAGAAAACTCATAACTAGCTAATTTAGTAAGATGTTGTTCTAGATATCTCCAGTTGTCAGTTGTAATGATTGGGCTGTTTATTTGTAGTAAGTATTTTTTTAAATCTTTAATATAATTTTCTTCTGATAGTTTTCCTGTCCATTGACTATCAAACCCAGAAATTATCAAAGGTGTTTTTGTTGATTCCTGTTGGCTGATATAACTAGATAGAGGTTTAAATTCATTAACTGTAGACCATAAATAGAAAATACTTTTCCCTAATGAATTTCTTACATCTTCTCCTCTTTTAATTTCGTCCCATGCTTATTTACAATCATAAAACCCACTTTCAATTGCTAAAATATCAAAGTCCATTTCTTGATGAAGGAATTTTATTAACTTAATTTTTGTTTCATAAGTAGTCGCTTCACCATGCGATTGTTCCCCGAGCATAACAATATCAACATTTTTCAACGTTTACTTTAATGGCTGAAATGTGCTGAAGTCTTCATTGTTATTTGTGACTTCTCCTAAGTCAGTAAGTTTTAATGTAATGGTTATATTACTATTATTCTGCGAGAATAATGCAGCTGAAAAAGTAATTAGAATTACTGATAATGTGGTTTTTAAGATATTCATATATTTATAGTTAATTGTTAGTTTAATTTTACTCCGAACATAAGTCCATTTTCTGAAATGCCGTTATGAAATGATTTTACAAAATCAACTCTTAATATTCTAACTTTCCCCCAGCCAATATTACTTAACCCTACAGCATATTCGCTGTACGGTTTGTCTTCTTCTAAAATTGCAAAATGACTAGAAAGTACTAGATTGAAATTTAACTTGTTTAATAATGGAATTTTCCCTAAAATGTATCCTTTAAAGTTGTGTTCTGCATGAATTTCTGCATAGTTTTTATTCGTACTTAGAGAGTAGTAAGGTAATAAGGCGAACTTTTTTAACTGATTACTTTGTGTGAAATGTGTTTGATTACCATTGAAGTGTTTAAAGTCGATAAATGAGATTTTATTTGCATCAGCAAATAATCCACCACTCACAGAGTATCGGAACCTCCCTTTGTTTGATAATGTTATTTTTTGAGAAATTTCTCCAGTAAAAAGACTGTATTTATAATCGGAATTACTTGCTGCCAAAGCATTTTCTATGCCAACTTGAAATAATGGTTTTTCACTATTGTAGCTGTTGTTGTATTTTCTATCAGGGTACGTACTGTACTCTTGACCTAATCTATATTGTGTGTTTAATTTTAGTTTACTGATGTTGTGTTTTTTAAAACTAGGGGAGAAGTCCGCTGGTGCTAACGGATTATTTGATGTGTAATTTTTGTCTTCGTTATTCAGAATCACATAATCAGAGGTGTTGATAACAGGTTTTCTGATTTCATGAGAAGCAGTTAGTGTAGCTCTAAAACCGTTAAATAGTTCTTTCCCAAAAGAAACTTTTCCAAAACTAGTGTCATAAAATTTTGCATAATTGTCTTCAAAAAATAAAGTGCTTATTGAATTTTCAATAGGCTTTATGGGTTCTGAGCTGTTAAACTGATTTAGTTTTCTACCTGCAGAAATACTTAACACAGGTTTTGAAAAACTATTAAACATTTTATAGAAATTACCTGATAATCTAAATTGTTTGTCAGACAACCCATAATTTATTTTAGTAGATAAACTAGTCCTACTTCCTTTTTCTTTATTCCATTTGAAGTAGTATAAATTCACATCACTATTCCAGCCTTGTACCGTATTGTATTGTAATGCTAGTATAGGGGAACGTACTCCCCACGACCATTTTTCATAACTGTTTCTGTGGGAGTAACCTGTTAATAAGTTGCCTATTTTAAATTTATTGTTCTTTCTATCAATAGAATCCAAGTACACTTTTGATTCACGAATAACTTGTACGCTATCTTTAAATTTGTAATCCTTTTTTTCAACCTGAGTTAATCGAATTGGTCTGCTATTCTCCCAATAAGTATCTTCTTTTTCGTTTGCTCCTTTTTCAACCAAGAAGACTTCTTTGGTAAATGATTTTTTATCGAATTCCGGATTGAAATTGTAATTGCTATACATGGCAGTAAATGTTCCGTCACCTTGTAATTTTAAAAACTTGAATTTAAAATCCATAGTTTGTGAAATCATCGTCCAAAAATCATGATTAGGATCGTTTCTGAAGTTTTGTTTTATAACCATTTCTTCAAAAGCAATGCTTTGTAGTTGTTTTCCGGTTACTTTTAAGTCAACTCCATACAATTCCCATTGCTCATCAACAATATAAATGTAACCTTCAAATACTTTATCCTGTAGCCGTTTTGGAGTGACTTTTATTTTGTTAATCGCTACTCCATCTTCATAAAACAAGTCTTCTAAAGAATAGTTGTAGTAAGAAAATCCAAATTTTGCTAGTGGAGAGATCACTTCGGTTTCTTCTAGTTCAATAGTATTGTCATAAAAAGAGAAGTTAAATTCAGAGGCAGAATTAAAACTAAAACCTTGTTTTCTACCACTTACTTTAGAGGCAATCATGTGTTCCTTAAAGTTATTTGGAGCTTTGAATTTAACTTTTGACATGGATTCAGATAAGTACACAATCCCATTTCGTGCGGAGTCTAAGCCCACAAAAAAGTCGTCTAGGTCTTGCCCGAACATTTTTTTAGGAGCGTTTTTTACGCCGTAAATTCCTTTAGCATAAAAATCACAGGTGTATTGTTTTATTCTATATAGATTTTGTTTTTGTTGTGCGATGGTTTTTTTTAGAATTGCTATTGCAGGATTTGTTTTAGTATTGATGTTTACTACATCTAAGGACACTTCACTTTCTTCTAAAGTAATATCAAGGGTATGAGGGAATTGGGTGATTGAAACTTCCTTTTTTAATGTTTTGTATCCTAAATACTGAAATACAACAGTGTAATTACCGGTTTTAGCAAGGGCTAATTCATAAGCGCCATTGGTATTTGTTGTGGTTCCTGTATAAGTGTCATCTAAGTAGATGTTTACGTTGGTTAAGGCTTCTTGATGTAAGCCAGTAATTGTTCCTTTAATTTGCGCCTGAGACGCCAATAGGACTCCAAAAATTAAAAGTAAGCTAAGGATTGTTTTTTTCATTGAGTTAGTTTTTTTTTGTTTTTTAATAGGTCAAAATTAGTTTTATGTAACTCGTTTGATGATGATAAAAGCTTAAAATTGATGTAAATGCTTGTTAACGGTATTAGTTATAAGACGTTGATTTTATATAAATAGTTGCCTGAGTTGTCAATCATTGGTTTATTGTCCATGAAATAATTTTATTTAGAGCATTTTTGTCAATATTGTATATTCCAATCAAGTCATTTGGATCCTTAGTATTTATCCATTCATCATTACCTTTGATTAAGAAGTGATTTAACCCTGAAACGATATTAATTTCAATATTTTTATTCCCTAATTTTTTCAATAGTCTTGATGAGTTTGTGCTATTGACTCTTGAATCATTTGCTCCAATGATAAACAAAGTTGGGATTAGGATATTTTTGTAAATGATTTCATCGCTTACTTTCTTTTTTGGTTTTTTAAATTTATGAATAAACCACTCTCCATTTCGTTCTACAGGGGTAGCCATTAATATTAGGAAGTCAATATTTAATTCTTTTTGATAATCAATTACTGTTGCTGCATATCCTCCAATACTATGGCCAAGAATTCCAATTGTTTTTTTTGATAAAGAATCTATTTTTCTGAGGTTATCAAAAGCATTATGTAAATCTTCAATATTATGATATGCATTATATCTAAATTTTCCTTCGGATTTCCCAATACCTCTATCATCATATCTATAAACGGCAATTCCTTTTTTCAAAAAACCTTCTGCAAACCAGAATGTGAATACCTTGTGTTTCTACCACTTCCAGAAGCAATAATTACTATTTTAGAATACTCTGTTTTAGGAGTTATTAAAGTCCCGCCTAATTTGATTTTCTTTTTGGTTACAAAAAAATCTATTTCTTGAAAACTGTAATTATCAATATTATTTATTTTTTTTTCAAAGACTTTTCTTTCTTGTGCACTCATTGATATAGATAGAAAGAGTAATAATATTAAATGTATGTTTTTGTAATTCATGTTTTTGTTTTTTAGCATAGGGCTTCCTGATCACTTTATAAAGGCGAGGGAAAAAAGAGTTAATAAAAGAGGTTTAGTTAGTTGACTCTTGGTGTGTTTTTTTTCATTCTAAGAATACCATTTGTAATTCTTAATGAAGCAAAATGGGATTGGTTGTCGTTTAAATAATATCCTGAATAACTAGATTTTTTCTTTCCCACATCAAGTAGTGTTTTTGTGAATTCGTCAGGTAGTCCTTTTAATATCGTTTCTGAAGAACATTCTATCATTCCTATATTTAATTTAAATGGTTTGTTTTCTGCATACCCCAATGACAATTTTGCGTTATCAATATCAAAACAAGCTCTATTGTTATTCCAATATTTAATATCGACATACCCATAGTATGCTTCAATTTTTATCTTTTCTGAAGCGAAACAACTTTCGATATTGGTGGTTAAGTATTCACCTTTTCCATCAATACTTCTGTTTATGTTTTCTATCATCAGTGAACCATAATTACATTTGTATTTTAAATGGTCAACATCATTAATCATTCCGTTTGAAGAAGTCATTTCAACAATATTTAGTGTCCCTGCTTTTTTAATGTTGTAATCACAAAACTGGCCTTTGATGGTCCCATTTTTAATGTATTCAATCGTATTTCGTTGAGAGAACGAAGTTTCTAGCTTTGTAATTCCAGTTAGGCTACCAGCTTTAATGTTTCCATAGTATGTTTTTAAAGAGATAGAGGCTTCTGATTCGTCTATTGAAATATTTCCGTAATTATTGTCAATGTTCAAATGACAGTTTTTAGGAACTTTTACCTGATAATGGATTTCACGGTACTCATGATGTTTGTAGGTTTTTTTTTGGGTTAGTAAAGTAACAATTCCATCGTCACTATTAACACTATAGGTAACATCAATTTTATTAATCAACTGTTTTGCTTCAGCTTCACTTTTGCTATTAACAATTACTAATACATCAACAATTATTTTATTGCCATCCCAAGCGGTAATGTCAATATTTCCGTAGGAATTGTTAATATTCAAAAGCATTCCTTTAACAAATTTAAATTCTTTGTGGATTCTTTTTTCTTCCGTATGCTTTCCTTTTTTTATTCCATTATTAGCGGATACCACAAATGGTAAAAAGAACAGTAAGCAAATTAGTTTTATATTAAATGACTTCATGGTTCTCGGTTTTAATTTCTTTAGTAATTTCAATTTGTTGCATCACATTTTCTAGTAATTGTATGCGGTATTGAAAATTATCGACTAATGCTTTTATGATACGCTTATCATAATTGAGGTTTAATTGTTTTTCTAGTTTGTGCTGTTCGTTCTCTAAAAATTGTAATTGAGAAAGTGCTCCGTTAATAAGGTTTTCTGTGGTATCGTTACGTTCTAACTCTAGTTTTACTAGTTCACGCTTTACAATTCCATCTAAATGAAATTGAGCATTAGAAATATCGGTAAACGGATTTTCAATTGTAGTTTCTACTATAATGGTTTCCGATTGTTTATTTGTGTTGTATAAAGTGAATAAACCGATAAATAGAATAAGAGTAGCTGCAATATTTAAATACCAGTATTTGTTGCTCTTTGTCGTTTTAACAGGAGTATTCAGGAGTTCTAGTTTTTCGATAAACCTAGCTTTATGCTCTGGATTAGGGATTTCAATATCAAACTTATTTGTTTGATTGTCGAGTATCTGTTTTATATTGCTATTGTCTGACATTTGTTTAATTTTTTTCTCAAATTACTTTTGGCTCTTGATATCAGCGTTCTACAGTTTGTATGCGTAAACCCTGTAATATCTACTATTTCTTCATAATCATAGCCTTCTATGTAATGTAGTGTAAGTAGTATTCTATAATTATCTTTTAAACTATTTATGGTTTTAATAATTTCCTGAACTCCAATTTCTGTTGTGTCTAACTCAGCGTCATAATCATTATCAATTGTATTGTTTAGTTTTTCAACGTCAAGTGGACAAAATCTTTTTTTCTGTTTTAAATGTGTTAAACTTTTATTGACTACAATTTGTTTTAACCATTTAGGGAACGTGATTTCTTCCTGTAAGTTTTTCACTTTAGAAAAAGCAACTATAAACGCATCTTGGGTTATATCTTCTGCTAAATCTTGTTGTTGTACTATTCTAAATGCAGTATTATACATTGCTTTAAAAAACAAATCATAGATAGCTACTTGTGCTATTTGATCGTTTTTTTTACAACGTTTTACAAGCTGAATTAATTCGCTTTGATGCATTTATAAGTTGGTTAGTTTATAGTAAGGACTATCCTGTTTTTAATTTGTTGCAGTTTGGTATAATTATTTTTTTAATATCGATATTTTTAAAAAGAGTACTTATTGCTAATCAAAAAAAGTGTCGTCATTTTCAAAAGCAGTACCTATAACTACGAGGTCGGCGCCAGCTTTATATGCTGCTTCTATTTTATCTTTAGAACGAATTCCTCCTCCAACAATTAGTGGAATATCAATTACATTAGCAAGAGATGAAATTGTTTTTATCTCGGCCGATTCGGTCGCTCCTGATCCGGCTTCAAGGTATATAAGTTGCTTGCCAGTGTATTGTCCAGCAAGAGCAGTGTGGACAACTAACTCAACATTGTTTTGTGGGATAGGCAAGGTGTTACTTACTTTTTGGACAGCAGTTTCCACTCCACCTTCAATAAGAATGTATCCAGTAGGAATAATTTCTAAATCACTTTTCTGCAATAAGGGGGCTGCTTTTACATGTTGTTCTATTAGGTATTCAGGGTTTCTGCCGGAGAGTAGGCTTAATAATAAAATTCCATCTGCAGCATTAGTAACTTGATTTACATTACCCGGAAATAAAATAATTGTTAAAGAGGTATGTTTTTTTAGTTCTAAAACTATTTGCTCGGTTTTACCATTAGCGACAATACTTCCACCAACAAAAAGATGTGTAGCTGGACTTGAATTTATTTTAGAACACAGTTGTTCAATATTTTCAATATCAAGTTTATCAGGGTCTAATAGAATTGCTAATAACTTTTTATTATTTGCTTTAGCGTGTAATATGTCTAGATAAATATTTTGCATTACCCTTTCTGTTCGTTTGTAGCATACACTAAAGTATAGCCATCAATAATGTCAAAATAAATTTTAAAACTTTCGTTAAAAGGTTCTTTTAAAATATGACCAGTTGTTTGTTTTCGGTATAAATTAAATTCATCTATGGGTAAATGTTCTATAAAAAGCAAACCTCCATCTGGATGAATTTTAAACAAACTTTCTTTAGCCCCCCAAATTACAGTTAGTTGTTCGGTTAAGTTTTCTTCTACTAAATAGTCAGCCTCTTTTCCAATAAATTTTGATGCAATGCGTTGAATTTTATCTCTGTTTTTTTCAATATCAATTCCGATTTCAGTGTCAGATATAGCAATAACAGAAAATTCAAAAGAATGTGAAATGGTGATGTTTCTACCATCTTTTAAGTGCGGTTTCCCATCTTCAGTATAATACAAGTCAAAATCAGATAGTCCAGTAACTTCTAATAATTTACGAACAGCTAAAAAACCTTTTTTATGCGATTCTGAGCGCATTCCATTAGTTCTGTTTTGACTGCGTTCATTTAATTGTATCGTCGATTCTAAATCATGTAATGATTCTTCTATTTTCCAGACAAATACCGTGGTAGTGTCGTTGTGTTTAATGGTCTTGTATAAAGGCATATAGAGTTCAATTCTCTCGGTGCAAGTGAACGAGGTGGTTATTAAACAGTTATAAAGCAGAGGTGAGTTTCAATAAATTAACCCCATTGGTGGGATTAAAAGTTATTGCGTACCTTTGCACACGCAAAATTAACACATTTGTGTTTTTTGTAAAAATACTATTTAATAATTAACCTGCGGTTAGTTGCAGGTGAATAAAAATAAATAAAAACAGCATATTATGAGTACAAAAACAGCTGCATATGTTCCGTTTAAAGTAAAAGATATTTCTTTAGCGGATTGGGGTAGAAAAGAAATTGAATTAGCAGAAGCAGAAATGCCTGGGTTAATGAGTTTACGTGATGAATATAAAAATGAACAACCTTTAAAAGGAGCTCGTATTGCAGGATGTTTACACATGACAATTCAAACTGCTGTTTTAATTGAAACATTACAAGCTTTAGGAGCTGAAGTTACTTGGAGTTCTTGTAATATTTTCTCTACACAAGATCAAGCTGCAGCTGCAATTGCTGGAGCAGGAACTGCTGTGTACGCATGGAAAGATATGACAGAAGAGGAGTTTGACTGGTGTATTGAGCAAACCTTATTCTTCGGAGAAGACAAGCAACCATTAAACATGATTTTAGATGATGGTGGAGATTTAACTAATATGGTATTAGATCGTTTTCCAGAATTAGCTGCTGGAATAAACGGATTATCAGAAGAAACGACAACAGGTGTTCATCGTTTATACGAAAGAGTTAAAAACGGAACATTGCCAATGCCTGCAATTAACGTAAATGATTCTGTTACAAAATCTAAATTTGATAACAAATACGGGTGTAAAGAATCTGCTGTAGATGCTATTCGTAGAGCTACAGATATTATGTTAGCAGGTAAACGTGTAACTGTTTGTGGTTATGGTGATGTTGGAAAAGGAACTGCGGCATCTTTTAAAGGAGCTGGTTCTATTGTTACTGTTACAGAAATTGATCCTATTTGTGCTTTACAAGCTGCAATGGACGGTTTTGAAGTAAAGAAATTGGAAACTGTTGTTGCAAATTCTGATATCATTATTACAACTACAGGAAACAAAGACATTATTCAAGGACGTCATTTCGAAGCAATGAAAGACAAAGTTATTGTGTGTAACATTGGTCATTTTGATAATGAAATAGACATGGCTTGGTTAAATGGAAACCACGGAAATACTAAAGATACTATCAAACCACAAGTTGACAAATACAATGTAAACGGAAATGATATTATCATTTTAGCTGAAGGACGTTTGGTAAACTTAGGTTGTGCAACAGGACACCCAAGTTTTGTAATGTCTAACTCATTTACAAACCAAACATTGGCTCAAATAGAATTATGGACAAATGCAGGAGCGTATAAAAACGAAGTGTATATGTTGCCAAAAGAATTGGATGAAAAAGTAGCAAAATTACACTTAGCAAAAATTGGTGTTGAGTTAACGGAGTTACGTGAAGACCAAGCATCTTATATTGGTGTAACTGTTGCTGGACCATACAAACCAGAACACTATAGATACTAAATATTATTTTAAGTAATACAATACAAAAAAACCGAAACATATGTTTCGGTTTTTTTGTATTGTACCCTTTTGTAAAATAGGTGGTTAACCGATGTTATTTTGTAAAAAAAAAGATCACCCCTTGCTCGTTGACTTTGTATTTCTAAATAACGACATTTCATCCTGTGTGATGTTATTATGATAGTAGTTGGCCTTTATTGTCTTTACTTTTAATAAAAAGTTATTTTTTTCAACTTATTTTAGGAAGAAACATAGGTATGGGAAAATAAACAGACATTATTTTATGCATTATTACTAAGGAGCAACAACAAGCAAATTTTTGAAATGTGCTAAAAGAAATTGTAAAAGTATTTTTTTTATAGGAAGTTCGGTTCGTCTATAAAAAGGTTGTTTTGTCGTTGATTTTAAAGGTTTTTGTTGTTGATAGTGTGTTTTGTCCCTGAAATAAGTCATTTCACCCCTAATTCTAAGTTTTTAGGTAGAAAGAGAATATTTTCACACTCAAATTTATACAAAATGAAGAAATTATTAATTATTGCATTCATGTTACCTACATGTTTGCTAGCACAGGTAGGAATAGGGACAACGACACCTGATGCAAGTTCAATGTTAGAAGTTGAATCAACAGATAAAGGAGTTTTAGTACCTCGTGTTGCTATAGCAGATTTAAGTACTGCTGCACCGGTTACTGCCCCTGTTGAAAGTTTGTTAGTTTACAATACTACTGTTGCTACGGGTGTTGGATTCCATTATTGGGATGGAGCAAAATGGACGCCTATTGCTGGAGGTGGAACACATGTAGTTGCTTTTCAAGGAATGCAAATACCAATTTGTGATTATGTTCTTCAAGGGGATATGGGAAGTTTTGTTGTTACAATACAAGGAGTAGCAACAACTGTTACTTGGCAGGTATTTCAACGCTTCACTACTGTAGGAACGGTAGCAAATATTGGAAATGGACAAGGTGTTAATGTACTTAAAGCCCCTCACAATCCAGAGCGATTACAAGTTAGGTATGATTTTTCTCCTGCTTTACCTTTTACACCTGATGGTTTGATATTTACAGCAAATAATACAAGTTCTTTTCCAGATACGTTTAGTTTAAATTATGCGGCTAAATCAGCAACATCAATTACAATGAATATTACTAGGACGGATGTTTTTGGTGATACAAATTCTGACTGTTGGAGAGGACAATTCTATTTTGATGTTTTAATGACCAATTAGTCTAAGAAAAAGATTTGTTATTTTTTTTAAAAAGAGAGCTTATGGCTCTCTTTTTTTTGTTTCCACCAGTTGTATTGGGTTTAGTGTGTTTAATACCCTTGTTGTCTTTATTTTCCATAAGAAGTCAATTTTATGTCAACTTATTTTAGGACGCTACAGAGGTGTAGAAAAAGGTAAAATATTTTTCCTATGCATTATAACTCATGAAATAAAAATTTACAAATCCTTGAGCTGTTTTTCAAATAAATTGTAAAAGTGCTTTTTTTTGTTAGAACAAGTGCAGTTAACCTCTGAAAAGGTAGTTTCGTCTCGTGTCTTAAGTCCTTGTTGAAAGAAACGCGCTTCAACCCGTAAAAAGGTAGTTTTACCTTAGTTTTTAAGGTTTTTGTTAGAGAGAGGTGTGTTTTGACCCAGAAAAGAGTCGTTTTATCCCTTTTCTTTATTGTTTTGAGTGTAAATGGTGTATCTTTGAGCTATTCAAGTGCTATGTTTATCTAGGGGTTTCTTTCGTCCCTAGAATCCCTTGTTGTATCCCTTTTTTTGTCGTGGGTTTGTGTTAGTATCATATATTGGCCATATATATATAATATAAAAACGATTATGAAAAAAATATTACTTACGTTACTATTATTACCCTTAGCTATCTTTTCTCAAGTAGGTATCGGAACAACGACACCAGATGCAAGTTCAATGTTAGAAGTTGAATCAACAGATAAAGGAGTTTTAGTTCCTCGTGTTGCTATAGCAGATTTAAGTACTGCTGCACCGGTTACTGCCCCAGTTGAAAGTTTATTAGTTTACAATACTACGGTTGCTACGGGTGTTGGATTCCATTATTGGGATGGAGCAAAATGGACACCTATTGCTGGAGGTGGAACACATGTAGTTGCTTTTCAAGGAATGCAAATACCAATTTGTGATTATGTTCTTAATGGGGATATGGGAAGTTTTGTTGTTACAATACAAGGAGTAGCAACAACTGTTACTTGGCAGGTATTTCAACGCTTCACTACTGTTGGAACGACAACAAGTGTTGGGAATGGGGGAGCTGCAGTTGATGTACTTAAAGCCCCTCACAATCCAGAGCGATTACAAGTTAGGTATGATTTTTCTCCTGCTTTACCATTTACACCTAATGGTTTGATATTTACAGCAAATAATACAAGTTCTTTTCCAGATACGTTTAGTTTAAATTATGCGGCTAAATCAGCAACATCAATTACGATGAATATCACTAGGACGGATGTTTTTGGTGATACAGATGCTGCCTGTTGGAGAGGGCAATTCTATTTTGATGTTTTAATGACTAATTAGAATAAGAAAAAAAACTTAATTATGTAAAAAGGGAGCTTCTTTGGCTCTCTTTTTTTTATATAATATTATATAAATTTTACTGCATTATTGTATTAAATGCAGAGTGTTGTTTATATCCCTAATACCATGCGTTCTGTCCCGTATTTTTTTCTGATTAACCTGTTTTCATAATCTTGGGCGCATACATATAACCCCCCCCAAGTCATTATGAAAAAAATATTACTTACGTTACTATTATTACCCTTAGCTATCTTTTCTCAAGTAGGAATAGGGACAACGACACCTGATGCAAGTTCAATGTTAGAAGTTGAATCAACAGATAAAGGAGTTTTAGTGCCTCGTGTTGCTATCGCCGATTTAAATACAGCAGTACCAGTAACTGCTCCAATTGAAAGTTTATTGGTTTACAATACAGCTATTGCTACTGGTGTTGGTTTTCACTACTGGGATGGTGCTAAATGGGCACCCCTTTCAGGTGCTGCAGCCAATGATGGCGATTGGACAGTAGTAGGAAATGATATGTACAATGCAAACTCTGGTTTTGTTGGTGTAGGTACAACTACACCAACCGCTAAGTTGCATGTAGAAAATACTTCACTTGTTGGTGCTCCATTCTTTGATGGCCTTGAAGACAATACTTTAGCTCCGTTTTCTACTTCAGGAAGTGGAGGAGACTGGACTATAACTTCAGGGAATGGTGAAACAGGTACTTTCGGAGCTGAATCTGGAAATGGTATTCATAATTCTTCTTCAGAGTTAGAATTGGTAGTAACTATTCCTGTAGGTGGATCAGCTTATTCTTTCGACTATAGAGTAGAATGTGAAGCTAATTGGGATTTTTTGAGGTTTTATGTAGATGGTGCGCAAGTACCTGGTACAGATTGGTCTGGAGCGTCTGGTTGGGTAAATTATGCAGGAGCACTTACGGCTGGAGTCCATACTTTATCTTGGAGGTATTCAAAAGATGGTAGTGGAAACACGAATTCAGATAGAGCTTGGATAGATAATATTTCTATAGCGTCTGTTGAAACAGCGCAGCCAGTAATGAGAATAGTTGATGGTTTTGAACAAGCAGGAAGAGTATTAACTTCAGATGCTTCAGGGAATGCTTCTTGGCAAGATGTTGGAAATGATGGAGATTGGTTAACTTCAGGTACAGATATTTACAGTGCTAATACGGGTAATGTAGGTATTGGAACTACTACTCCTATTGAGAAATTGCATGTTGTATCAGATAGAATATTGATTGAGAGTGCTGGTAATGATGCGTTATTTAGTAGTAAATCAGGAGGAAAAGAGTTTGATTTAATAGGAACCTACTCTTTGTGGGATGGTGATTCTGTTTACATAGGTGGTTACAATGTTAATCATACAAATAGTGGTAATTATGATGATGCTAATAAAATAATATGTGGAGGTAATACTGTAGGTAATGTTGGTATAGGAACACTTCCTATTACTGCTACCGCTTTTAATGTGTCGAGTTCTGCAAGATTTAAAAAAAATATTTCAACCTTAGAATACGGGTTAGATGATGTTTTAAAAATTAAACCCGTAAAATACCAATACAATTTTGAGAAGTCTGGATTGTATACTATCGGTTTTATTGCAGAAGAGGTTAGTGAGGTAATCCCAGAGGTGGTTTCTCATCAAAATGAAGAGCATAAAGTGGTTTCTCGTGAAGAAGGAAAACCAGTTTCAATGGATTACTCTAAAATGAGTGCCGTATTGGTGAATGCTGTTAAGGAGCAACATTCAAAAGTTGAAGAACTTAAAAGCAACAATGAAGCGCTTAAAAAACGTTTGGCTAAAATTGAACAAGCGCTTTTAGAAAACGCTAAGAAATAATTCTTTTTATTAATTTTTAAAAACTATAATTAATGAAAAATCATTTATTAAAAATATTACTAGTACTTCCTTTAGCTATATTTTCTCAGGTAGGAATAGGGACAACAACTCCAGATCCGAGTTCAATATTAGATGTTACTGCTACAGATAAAGGAGTATTAATCCCTCGTGTGGATATTGCAGATTTAAATACTGCTGCGCCCGTAACGGCGCCCGTAGAAAGTTTGTTAGTATATAATACTGCAGCTGGTACAGGAGTAGGGTTTCACTACTGGGATGGGGCTAAATGGACTCCTTTAGCAGGTGCTGCTGGTCTTGATACAGATTGGACAGTAGTTGGAAATGACATGCACAATGCTAATACAGGGTTTGTGGGTGTAGGAACAACAACGCCATCTATTTTAATGCATATTGAAGATACAGGTTCTGCTATACGGTTAGTGACTGGTACAGAAGCGGCAGGTTTAGTGTTAACTACTGATGCTTCAGGAAATGCTAACTGGGGAGCTCTGGGGGCAGATCTTGATTGGATAATAGTGGGGAACGATATGTACAATGCTAATACAGGTAATGTAGGTATAGGAACAACTACACCTCTTCAAGGGTTACATGTAGTTGGTGATAGAGTATTGTTAGAAAGTACTGGGAATGCCGTATTAACAGCTTTAGCTACTAAGGAAAATCCAGATAGAGGATATGAGCTTATAGGTACGTACACAGACCCGGGGTTTGACCAAAATGCAATATATATAGCAGGGTATAACGGTAAAAACCCAGGAGGAAACTATGACTATACTATTGATAACGCATCAAAAGAAAAAGGAATCTTTTGTGGTAAAAACGATGCAGGAAACAAGTCTGCAACTTTACCTATAACTGCAACCGCTTTTAACGTGTCTAGTTCTAGAAGAGCAAAGAAAAATATTTCTTTTATTAAATATGGATTAGAAGATATTTTAAAAATAAAGCCAGTAAAATATCAATATAATTTTGAAAAGTCAGGATTGTATACTATTGGATTTATTGCAGAAGAAGTGAGTGAGGTTATTCCTGAAGTGGTTACATATTATAATGAAGATGGAAAAGTAGTTTCTAGAGAAGAAGGAACACCTATATCTATGGATTATTCTAAAATGAATGCCGTACTAGTAAATGCAGTAAAAGAGCAACAAGTAGAAATAGATTTTCTAGAAAAAGAAAATTCTGCTCTTGACAAGCAAATAACAAAACTAGAAAACTTGTTGTTTTAAAAAAATAAATGAATATTATGTGATAGGAGTTAAGCGGTTTAAGAAGATTGTTTAACTTCTTTTTTTTACCAACCAAAACTATTAATATGAATAAAAAACTACTTATTGCGTTAATTTCATTATTTACGTATTCTGAAATTAATGCACAAATTGTAAATGACCCACCTTTTATTTTATCGGTAGATGAATTAAAAGCATGGACCTCTGGTGGGGCTACTGCAGATGCAAATAACATTGCAACGGAAAATTTAGCTACGCGTTTTTCGAATGCGAGTACTCAATTGAACCCATCTTTAAATGATGATTTAAAAATTGCTTGGTTACCAGATGGGATGAATAACTTCGGGAATTATAATGGAGAACAACCAGTATTTAATTATTATAATTTTACACATTGGGCCTATATTGATAAGTTAGTTTGGTTTGGTGGTACTGCAGATGATACTGTTCAATTACCTTCAGCTCCGTGGGTAAATGCTGCTCATAAGAACGGGGTTAAAGTATTTGGAAATGTGTTTTTTGCGCCTAATGCATGGGGTGGGTCTACAGCAACGATGACTAATTTCCTTGAAAAAGATGGTTCTAATAATTTTATAGCGGTTACCAAATTGAAAGAGATTATAGAGTATTATAACTTTGATGGTTGGTTTATAAATGAGGAAACAGATACAAATTCTACAAACGGACAATTGATGTATGAATTTGTTAGAGATTTAACCGCAGCTATTGAACCTTTAGGGAAAGAAGTTATTTGGTATGATGCCATGTTGTTAAACGGTACTGTAAGCTGGCAAAACTACTTAAGTGGTGGGAATTATATGTTCTTACAAAATGATGAAAACGGTGGGTCAGATGGTTATGAACAACGAGTAAGTAGTGCCATGTTTACCAACTTTTTCTGGTCGGGATCAGCTGGTCCTAGTAATTCTAACGGAAATGCGGGGGTATTGGGTAGGAGCCCGTATGATGTTTTTACTGGGGTAGATTTATGGCCTGGGAGAAATCAAACGGCATTTGAAACCGGTGGAAATACTTGGATGAATGATATTCATCAATCTGCGACAACTGCTTATACATCTTTGGGATTGTTTGCTACCAATGCCATTTATAATAATGCACAGTATAGTAATTTTAATAACGACCCTAATGATAGATTGAATTTCTATGAAGCCGAGAGACATATGTTTGGTGGGGCAGATAATAATCCTTCCATAGTTGATGCTTCAGGTTTTAAAGGGATTTCTAATTGGGTACCAGCAAGCTCAACAATTACAACGCTTCCGTTTGAGACAAGCTTTAATACAGGGCATGGTAGAAAGAAATTTACTGATGGTGCTGAAACGAGTTCTAGTGATTGGCATAATATGGCTGATCAAGAAGTGTTGCCTACTTGGCAATTTGCTGTAGAAGGAAATCAGTCTATAGGAGCTGCTTTTGATTTTAATGATGCTTTTAATGGAGGTAATTCAGTTAAGCTTGACGGAATGATTACTGGAGGTTCTCCTTCAATTATTAAATTATACAAAACAAACTTATCTGTTGGAAACGAAACAGTATTAGAGCTCACGTATAAAACAGGTCAGGTAGCACCAACTAATATGGATGTGTTGTTGGCTTTTGATGATAACCCTACAAACCTAATTCCTTTTAATGTTGGTAGTAGTACTGCTATAGGTTGGAATAATGTTACTTTGAACCTTTCGGCATATAGCGGAAAAAACTTAGTCATGATAGCTTTTGAGTTGAGCTCAGGTGTAACAGTTAATCCATACGCAATAAACATAGGGAAAATAAAAGTCTTTGATGATCCTGCTTTAGGTGTTGAAGAATTGGCTTTTAGTGAGTTTGTGATATATCCAAACCCTAACACTGGGACGTTTGGTGTTCAATTGAAATCTAATTCAGGAGATAATATTAATATCAGCGTACATGATATTAGCGGAAGGCAAATCTTTGTTGAGAATCATAATAGTACTTCTGATTTTAAAACGATGATTAGCCTTGATAATGCAGATAGCGGAATTTACTTTGTCACTGTAACCGATGGAAGTCATAAGGAGGTTAGAAAAGTGATTGTTAAATAATAATTTAGAAATTAGCTAATTTCTAAAACAAAAAAACCTGAAACTTAGTTTCAGGTTTTTTTGTTTACAAAGTAAATAAAGACTTACTTGTTTGCTTCAGTGATATATTTTTTCAATGCCATTGTCATTGAAGGTGTTTCTGGTGATGGTGCTTTGATGTCTATTCTTAATCCAGCATCAGTGGCAGCTTTAACAGTGGTGTTTCCGAAAACAGCAATTCTAGTGTTGTTTTGTGTGAATTTCGGAAAATTCTCTAATAAAGAATCTATTCCTGAAGGACTAAAGAAAACTAAAATGTCATAAGATACATTTGCTAAATCGGATAAATCACTTACTACAGTTTTGTATAGTGTAGCTTCTTTCCAGGAAACCTTTAGTTCATCTAAGGTGGTTGGAATTAATGATTTTAATTTATCAGAGGAAGGCAGTAAAAAACTTTCGTTTTTATACTTTTTGATTAACGGAACAAGTTCTGGAAAAGTTCTTTTCCCAACATAAATTTTACGTTTTCTGTAAACTACATATTTTTGTAGGTAGTATGCAACTGCTTCTGATTGGCAAAAATATTTCATGCTATCAGGCACTTTAAAACGCATTTCTTCCGCTACTCTAAAATAATGATCAACAGCATTTCTACTGGTTAGTATTACCGCAGTATACTCAGAAAAATCAACTTTTTGTTTACGAACTTCTTTAGACTCTATTCCCTCTACATGAATAAATGATCTAAAATCAATCTTTACTTTTTGTTTTTCTACCAGATCAAAATAAGGTGAATTTTCAACTTTTGGTTCTGGTTGAGAAACTAAGATAGTTTTCACTTTCATACTCCCAAATTATTTTAAAGATTAGTTTGTATTAAAACGGCACCAATTAAGATAGGTGCGATTTCAAGAGCGCAAATATACAAAATAAAATAAAACCAGTACTTTAAAAATGTTTTTTGATTGTACAGTATTATAATTGTGATACTTAGTAGGTATAGAGAAAGGAATAAACCAATGACTAAATAGATCCAAAACAGGTCAGGATTTGGGGTGATATAGAGTAAAATGATGTTAGTGAGAAATAAAAAAAGACTAATAAAATTAATACAAGTTAGTTTTTGGAAATTGTAGTTCTCAAAAACGGTATTTATATTTAAAGTTTCGAAGATAATTTTTTCAATCAAATATTTTGAGATAAAATATACATTCACAAGAATAAAAATAGCACTAAAATTGGCAAAGTTGTTTTGAGCTAATAATTTTAGGGAACGCAATGCTAGGTATGAAAACAATGAAAGGTTTATTGCGAAAAAGACGTAAAATAATCTATTAAAAAAGTTACGCTTTTTATCTTTCTTATTATGCAATAAAAAATATTTACCATTGGTGAGTACACCTAAAAAATCTTCGAATTGGAAGTTGTATAGGTGTTTAATACACATAATAACGAATAAGGAACCTAAAACTAAATAGGTTAGGTGTTCGTTATTTTCAATATTTCGTAATAGAAATTCCATCAGTACAAAACTACTCTTTTTATGCGGAGCTACAATTTTAGAAAATATTAATAAAATTAAAAATTTAAAAGAGTATTTTTACACCCAATATGAAAGACGCTTTAGTTGTTATACCTACATATAACGAAATTGAGAATATAGAAGCAATAATCAGAACGACCTTTAAGGTGGCTTCTGGGGTTGATATTCTTATCGTAGATGATAATTCACCAGATAAAACTGGAGAATTGGTAGTGTCTTTACAAAAGGAGTTTCCTGAAAATTTGTTTCTGGAAAAAAGGAGAGGAAAAGAAGGGTTAGGAACAGCATATATCCATGGGTTTAAATGGGCGCTTGAACGTAAGTATGAATATGTTTTTGAGATGGATGCAGATTTTTCTCATAACCCTAATGATTTAATAAAGCTTTATAATAGTTGTCATATAAATGGTGCCGACCTAGCAATAGGCTCTCGTTATAAATCGGGAGTAAATGTGGTTAATTGGCCAATGAATAGGGTATTGTTGTCTTATTTTGCATCTAAGTATGTACAAATAATTACCCGAATGAATATTAGTGATGCAACAGCAGGGTTTATTTGTTATAAACGTAAAGTTTTAGAAGCAATTAATTTTGATAAAATTCAGTTTGTAGGATATGCTTTTCAAATAGAAATGAAGTTTAAAGCGTATGTTAATAAATTTAAGATAGAAGAGATTCCAGTGATTTTTACGGATCGGACCAAAGGAACATCAAAAATGGATGGTTCAATTATATCAGAGGCCGTTTTTGGAGTAGTAATAATGAAGTTAAAAAGTTTGTTTTCGAAATAAACTATATAGAAGAGGATTATGAATAAAGTATTGATAAAAAACGCAAAAATCGTTAATGAAAATAAAATATTTCATGGTGATGTGTATATAGAAGGAAAGTATATAGTTGAGGTAGCTGAGCAAATTAGCGCAAAATCTCCTGACGTTAATGTATATGATGCAGAGGGACAATACTTGTTGCCTGGAGTAATAGATGATCAGGTGCATTTTAGGGAACCTGGCTTAACGCACAAAGCTACTATTGAAACCGAGTCAAGAGCCGCGGTTGCAGGTGGTATTACGTCGTTTGTTGAAATGCCAAATACGAATCCGCAAACAACAACTATAGAAGAGTTAAATAAAAAATTTAAAATAGCGAGAGCATCTTCTTATGCCAACTATTCCTTTATGTTTGGGGGGACTAATGATAATTTGGAAGAAATTTTAAAGGTAGACCCCAATAATGTAGCTGGAATAAAATTGTTTTTAGGTTCTTCAACAGGAAACATGTTGGTTGATAATGAGGAAGTGTTGGAGAAAATATTTTCTAGCACTGATATGCTAATATCCGTTCATTGTGAGGATGAAGGAACAATAAAAGCTAATTTAGAAAAATATACGGCTGAATATGGAGATGATATTCCAATGAAATATCATCCGATAATACGAAGCGAAGAAGCATGTTATTTGTCTTCATCAAAAGCAATTGCTTTAGCGAAGAAAACTGGAGCAAGATTACATGTTTTTCATTTGTCTACGGGGAAAGAAACAGAATTGTTTACGAATAAAATTCCTTTAGAAGAAAAGAAAATTACAGCAGAAGTTTGTGTGCATCATTTATGGTTTACAGATAAAGACTATGAGGAAAAAGGGTCTGCGATAAAGTGGAATCCAGCGGTAAAAACACAAGCGGATAAAGATGCTTTATGGAAAGCTTTGTTGGATGATAGAATAGATGTTATCGCTACCGATCATGCACCTCATACCAAAGAAGAAAAAGCAAATCCGTACACCAAAGCTCCATCTGGAGGGCCTTTAGTTCAGCACGGTTTGGTTAGTATGTTGGAAGCACACCACAATGGAAAAATAGATTTAGAGAAGATTGTTGAAAAAATGTGTCATAATCCTGCTAAACTATTTAAAGTTGAAAAAAGAGGATTTATTAAAGAGGGTTATTTTGCTGATGTGGTTTTGGTTGATCTGAATAAGCCTTGGACAGTAACTGAAGAAAATATTTTCTATAAGTGTGGTTGGTCTCCTTTTGAAGGGAATACATTTAAGTCAAGGATATCTCATACGTTTGTAAATGGAAATTTAGTGTATAAAAATTTCAAATTTTATGATGTTAAAAAAGGAATGCGATTAACTTTTAATAGATAACTATGTATAGGGTGTTGTTAATATTGCTTTTAATTACGGTGTCTTGTGATAAAAGATTTGTGGCTCCAGAACCTGACAAATTGATTGATCAGTCAGTTATGGAGAAAATATTATATGATATAAAGTTGTTGAAAGCCTCTAAAAGTAAAAGTTATAAGGTTTTAAAAGATAATAATGTTCAGGCGGACTTGTATATATATGACAAGTATGCAATTGATAGCATTACACTGAGGCAAAACATTGAATATTATGCCACAGAATCATTTAAGGAAAGTAAAGAAATAGAAGAAAATATTAAAGCGCAATTTGAAGCTGATAAGGTTGTTTTAGAAAAGAGTATTACCGACAAAATTAAAGCTAAAATAGCAAAAGATAGTATTAAGAAAATTGAAGATAGTATTCGATTTCCAAGGGAGAAATTTAAAAGCGAAATATTTAGTTCTACTCAAATAAATAAAAAAAAGTTGGATACTCTTCCTAATTAAATTGCCATACACATATCTATTTATTGTCGTTTATCGATGATATTGATCGCTTGTCGTTGATTTTTTTAATTTTTATCAAATAGGCAAAATCAGAATAATAATTTTACGGAAACGGAGGGTTTTTGTCTAATACATTGTTATATATGTATTAAATGATCTTTGAGGGTGTTAATCGTTCTTCTGAGAATGTTGTTGTTAATTGGTTGTCAGTTTGTTACCTAGTTTTTTTGCTATACATTAGCCCTCAAATTAGAAATATTAACCAATATTTTGTATTAAAAAATTATTTACAATGAAAAGAGATTTACTATTATTAATCGTGTTACTTGCAGTTACAGGTGTAATAAAAGGGCAAAGTAATATTGAAGCTACTGGAGAAAAGCTTACTGAAATGGAGAGTGCTAAACCTGAAGTGCTAACTGCAAATTTTGACTTTGTGGTTACTGATACAGGAATAAATAGTAAACAAAATGAATATGGCTCTGGGTTTTTTAAACAGAAATATATTGTTTTATCGGCAAAAAAAATTGGTGGTTTAGGAGGAACAAAAGATCCTTTAACGGGTGAACCTCATTTTCAAATTTATTGTTCAACAATAAAAAAGACTGGAGATTTGGATAGATTGGGGTTGTATTCAACTATTTTAAATACAAATGATAATGAAGGAACTATCACTTTTTCTCCTAATCAAAAAACGGTATACTATACGAGAAGTTTATTAGGTGATAAAAGAAATTATCAATTATATCGTGCTAAGGACTCTGTAGGTAATGGCCGTTGGGAAGGTGAAGCTAGTGTTCATTTTAACAGTGAAAGTTACTCTGTTGAAAATCCGTATTTGTCTGAAGATGGTAAAACATTGTATTTCTCTTCTGATATGCCAGGTGGAGAAGGAGGGTATGATTTATACTCGGTAAACATAAACGATGATGAAACAATTGATAACCCTGTTAACTTAGGAAATAAGGTGAATACTCCTAATGATGAGCGTACACCATTTATTGATGAAGAAGGTAAATATTTTTATTTTGCTTCAAACGGACACAATACCATGGGTGGTTTGGATGTTTTTAGAGCTCGTAATGTTAAAAATGAATTTGTACGACCTTTAAATTTAGGACCAACAATTAATAGCCCTGAAGACGACTACGCTTTTATATTGGCAAACAAGCAAAGAGGGTATGTGACTTCTGCAAAGACTGATGGTGCCGGAGGGTCTGACGTGTATAAGCTAAGGTTAAACTATAACAAACAATCTGTCAAAGGAGTTGTTAAAGATGAGTTAACTCAGAAAATTATTCCTAATGCAGTTATCCAGATAGTGGATATTGATGGTAATGTTGTGGCAACAAAAACAAATAAATCAGGTGAATTTTCAGCATATGTTGATCCTTATGAGGTGTATACTATTAACACTGTTAAAGAAGGGTATGATGATAATGTATTAGAGTTGCCAACAAATTCGGCTACACAACGTATTTTTAAAGCGGAAGTAAACTTAGCGCAAACAGCTCCAGAAATAGTTGAAGTAGATGGTAAGTCAATGATTAAAATAGAAAATATTTATTTTGCTTTTGATAAAGCGGCTATTAAGTCAGTATCAAAAATGTCATTGGATAAAATAGTGAAGGTTTTAGACGAGAATCCTGCAATGAAAATTGAGGTAAACGCACATACTGATATCCGAGGTAGTGCACCATACAATTTAGCGTTATCAAAACGTAGAGCAGCATCTACTATGAAGTATTTGATTTCAAAAGGTGTTAAAGGTGATAGGTTAATTTCTGAAGGGTATGGTGAGTCACAAACTATTATGGATTGTGCAACTAAAGAATGTTCTGATGAAGAACATGAAATTAACAGAAGAATAGAATTTGTTATAATTAAAGAATAATTATAGGAAGTTAATATACTGATTGATAACTCTAAATAGCGTTGTTTATCTAATAGGTAAAAGGTAGTGATTTTTATATTGCTACCTTTTTCTTTTTTGGCTATTAGTGATAGTTACTTTATTGTATAAGTTCAATGGCATGACTTTAATTGATAATTTGTTGTAAAATCAATATCCACAGTGCGAGTATTGAAAGAAGGAATTAACTAAGCCCAATGATAGGGTGAAAGAACCCCCCTAGAGATAAATTATCTCTAGGGGGGTAGTAACAAATAGGTTAGTGTTTATTTACTGTTTAACGAACTTTCGGGTAACAGTTTCTTCTGCATCTGTAAATTCAATTAAGTATAAACCTGCGTTTAACTTACCTACATTTACGGTTCCATTAGTCATAGTTCCCTTTTCAATGGTTTGTCCTAGTAAATTTAATATTCTGTAAGTTGGGTTTAATTCATAATTCTTGTTGATGTATAAATTATTTCCTTTTACAGGGTTAGGGTAAAATAGTTGATCTCCTAAATCCTTAGCATCACTTAATGATCTAATTAAAGTAATATCATTGTTACGGACACTTCTTGCGCCATTAATACCTTTAATGGTTACCTGGTCAATATAAATATGATCATTATTACCACTTGCATCACATTGGAATCTGAATTGAGAATTGCTTGCAAAGTTATATGCTGAGCTATTAAGCGTTACAGTAGCAGAATAGAAGTTGTTGTTTTCAAAACTTGTTCCTCTAGCCCATGTACCAACTGTACTCCAGTTTGATCCGTTGTAGTAGCGTAACCAGAAATCTTCTCCTGACTCCATACTATATGAGTAGAAATAGAAGGTAACTTCAACTTGGTCGTAGCTTGTTAAGTTAAAACTAGCTGATGTCATTGCAGAACCTGTTCCTGAATTATCTCTTAATCTAATAGAAGAGTTGTTTTCGTAAGATCTAGATCCTGAGTAACGGTAACAATCACTTCCGCCGTCAGACCATCCGTCCCATCCAGATTCAAAGAATCCTTCGTGTAAAGTCGTTGTTCCGCCAGTTGAGCATGGAGCACATGATGAGCCGCCACAGTCAATACCTGTTTCATCACCATTCTGAATGCCATCAGTACAGGTAGGTGTAGGTGTTCCTCCGAAGCAGAAATTAGTTGCTTCTGATGATCCAAAACTACCACCTGATGTGATTGATCCATTAGGTCCTGTTAATGAGTATGACCCATTTCCGTATGAACAACATATTCCGTCACCATAAGCATCACTTATTGTAAATGTGTAACAATCATCAGTTAAACAAAATGTTTCTGTTACTGTAGACCCGTCTGCATTAGCAGTAGTATAGCTAGCTGAAGCAATTGTTGTTCCTGAGTCATTTGTAAGTGTCCATGATGTTTCTTCAGGATAGTTATCAAATGTAATACTTAAAGTTACTTCATTATCATTACATGCTGTTTGGCAAGGAGCGCATGATGATCCTCCGCAATCTACACCTGTTTCATCACCATTCTGAATACCATCTGTACAAGTTGGAGGAGTATTACACGGAGCACATGATGATCCACCACAATCTACACCAGTTTCGTCCCCGTTTTGTATGCCATCAGTACAAGTCGGGTTAGGAGTTGCACCACATTTATCAGATAAAGCTAAGCTTCTTCTGCTTCCACCTGCATCTAAAACAGAATGCATTCTAGTTTTTTGCCCTTGTGTGTATAAATTCATACAAGAATCATCAGAATAATCCATGTAATTTTGAACCATATCGGTAGTTCCACAAGAACTATGTCCTGTAGCACAACCATAGTTAGCTCCATCAGATTCTGGAGTGTCAGATACAAAATCATCTACACCACATCCTCCGTCACCCCAGATATGACGTAAGTTTAAATAGTGTCCAATTTCGTGTGTAGTAGTTCTACCTAAGTTAAAAGGTGCGGTAGCGGTACCTACTCGTCCAAAATATTGTGGGCCAACTACAACTCCGTCCGTAGCAGCGCTACCTCCTGGAAATTGTGCGTATCCTAAAATACCGCCTCCAATATTGCATACCCACATGTTTAAGTATTCTGCAGAATTCCATGGGTCAACACCTCCTTGAGAAGATTTTTTCATGGCGTCATTAGTACCCCATGATGATTTATTTGAAGATTTTCTGGTGATCCCTGTAGTTGCATTTCCATTGGGGTCTACAGTAGATAAACAAAATTCAATTTCAGTATCAGCAGCTTGTGACCAAGTATTATTGGCATCACTATTGGTGCGTCTGAAATCTTCGTTTAAAACATCTATTTGTGATTGTATTTGCGCATCACTAATATTTTCACTTGCGTTGTTGTAAATTACGTGTACAACAACCGGAATGGTTATTATGGAACCATTTATTTTGTTGTTTTGGTTTTGCGACATTTTTTGCTTGGTAAACGCTTCAATGTCTGCCATTCGTTGTTTGAGCCCAGGGTCTTGTTGCATACGATATTCTAAATTCTCCATGGAAGAGCAATTACGTTCTTGAGCAAATAATACACTTGCGGTCAACAAGCATAATAGTAGTACAATTTTTTTCATTATTATTTAGTTTGTACTGTATAGTTCCTTTTTTTTGTAAAAGGTTACCCGAAATAAAATTATATTTCACTCAAAACATCAGTTTTTGTATTAAATAACTGCATAAAACGCATTTTTTTTACACCCTGATTTATTAATATGATAGGCGAGTCTTTAGTTTTTTAAGGAATTAGTAATTGGTATTGTTTGTGAAAAATAAAAACCCCTAGAGAATATATTCTCTAGGGGTTTTTGGTTAAAAATTGGTTGGTTTACTTTTTAATAAATTGTTTTGTATTATTACTAGTGTTATTTTTTACAGAAATAAAATACACTCCGCTATTTAACCTGCTTACGTTTATTGTTGATTTTATATCGTTCAGCTCACCGTTCATTAATACCTGACCTAAAGTGTTTACAATTCTATAAGTTGATTTCTCATCCTTTTCAGTAATCACGTTTAATTCATTTCCAGTAACTGGGTTAGGGAATATTGATAAACTTAACTTTTCATCAATAGTTTTAATTTCTCTAATTGAATTAGTTTTTGTGTTAGCAACGCAGAAATTGTTTGTGTCTGTTGAAGTAAAAGAAGCTCCAGATGCCAGTGTAGTGCCTGTTGAAGTGTTGGTTAGGGTGTAATTACCATTCCCGTAACTACAGCACATACCATCGCCATATGAATCTTTAAATTCTAAAGAGTAACATCCTGCTGGAAGACAATTATTAATTGTTAATGTGCTTCCGTCAGCTTGACTTCCATAAGTACCTCCAGATGCAACTACTGTTCCTGAGTTGTCTTTAATATTCCAGCTTGTTTCTTCTGGGTAATTATCAAATTTAATACTCAAAGTAGTGTCAACACAAACAGCTTGACAAGGAGAACAAGAAGAGCCTCCACAATCTACACCAGTTTCATCACCATTTTGAATTCCATCGGTACAAGTAGGGGGTGGAGTGTTTGAGAAACAGAAGTTTGTTGCTTCAGAAGCTCCAAAACTACCACCAGATTTAATACTTCCATCAGGGCCTGTAATTGAGTAAGATCCGTTTCCGTATGAGCAGCAAATACCATCGCCATATACATCGTTTATAGTAAATGTATAACAGTCGTTAGGTAGACATAAAGTTTCTGATACCGTTGATCCATCTGCATTAGATTTTGAATATGTTCCTGATGCAATTGAGGTGCCACTATCGTTTACTAAAGTCCAAGACGTTTCTTCCGGATAGTTGTCAAATGTAATACTAATTACTACTTCATTATCTGTACAAGCAGTTTGACATGGGGCACATGATGATCCACCACAATCTACGCCAGTTTCATCTCCGTTTTGGATTCCGTCTGTACATGTTGGAGTTGGAGCGCCACCACATTTGTCAGATAGAGCTAAACTTCTTCTGCTTCCTCCAGCATCTAAAATAGCACGCATTCTACTTTTTTGTCCTTGGGTAAATAAGTTCATACAGGAATCATCAGAATAATCCATATAATTCTGAACCATATCTAATGTTCCACATGATGTATGAGTTGAAGCACAACCTCCATTAGAAGCATCAGATTCTGGAGTGTCAGATACAAAATCATCAACACCACATCCTCCATCACCCCATATGTGACGTAAGTTTAAAAAATGTCCTACTTCGTGGGTAGCTGTTCTTCCTAAGTTAAAAGGAGCGGTTGCAGTACCGGTTCTTCCAAAATATTGTGGACTGTTAACAATACCGTCTGTAGAGGCGCTTCCACCAGGAAACTGAGCATATCCTAATATACCTCCGCCAATGTTACATACCCAAATATTTAAGTATTTTGAAGTGTCCCAAGGATCTACGCCGCCTTGCGATGTTTTTTTCATAGCATCATTAGTTCCCCAAGATGTTTTTGTTGTAGATTTTCTGGTAATACCAGTTGTTGCGTTTCCACTTGGGTCAATTGTTGTTAAGCAAAATTCTATTTGAGTATCAGCAGCTTGTGACCAGGTGTTGTTAGCGTCACTATTGGTGCGTCTAAAATCTTCATTTAGGACATCTATTTGTGATTGAACTTGTGCGGTACTTATGTTTTCTGCTGCCGTTCGGTATAAAACATGTACGACTATGGGTATAGTAATAATGTCGCCATCAACTCTATTGGTTTGATATTGTTGAACACGTTGTTGGGTGAATGTTTCAATGTTTTCCATTCGTTGTTTTAACTCAGGGTCTTGTTGCATTCGATAGGCTAGATTCTCCATTGAGGAACAGTTGCGTTCTTGAGCAAGTAATATGCTTCCGGTCAATAAGCATAATAGTAGTACAATTTTTTTCATTATTATTTATTTTTTGGTTTGTACCCTATAGTTCCTTTTTCTTGTAAAAGGTTACCCAGTAAATATTTGTTTTTTTTAGTGTTATCGCAATTATTGTGACATACGACTGGTTTAGTAGTGTTTTTATCGTGTATTTGTTGTGGATTTAATAATCTTACAAAAAATATATTTATCGCGCTTTTAATGTAGTTTAGGAATTAATGCGTGTTAAAAGGGGGGGTGTTAAGCTGAGCTTGTCGAAGTTATGTTAAATTTCAGTAGCTTAAAATATTTTGATACTTCTTATCAGTTCAATACAGATGAAGTTCAAAATGAAAAGATAATTCAGTTTTCAGAAGCCTTGTGGAATTATATTTGAGACTAATTTTGGTATAAAAAAAGCCTCCAAAGTAAATTTTGGAGGCTTTAAGTTTGCGTATCGAGGTTCTCGATTACATCATTCCTGGCATTCCGCCACCCATAGGAGGCATAGCTGGAGCATCTTCTTTAATATCAACTAATGCACATTCAGTAGTTAAAATCATTCCTGAAACTGAAGCGGCGTTTTCTAATGCTACTCTAGTTACTTTTTTAGGATCAATAATACCTGCTTTTAGCATGTCAACATATTCATCAGTTTTAGCATTGTAACCAAAGTCTTTTTTACCTTCAGTTACTTTGGCGCAAATTACAGAACCTTCTTTACCTGCGTTTTCAGCGATAGTACGTAAAGGAGCTTCAATTGCACGAGCAATAATATTGATTCCTGTTTCCTCGTCAGCATTTTCAGATTTTACAGAAGTAAGAACTTTTTTAGCGCTAACTAAAGCAACTCCTCCACCAGCAATTATACCTTCTTCAACAGCAGCACGTGTAGCATTTAAAGCGTCATCAACTCTGTCTTTCTTTTCTTTCATTTCTACTTCAGAAGCAGCACCAACATATAAAACAGCAACACCTCCAGCTAATTTAGCCAAACGCTCTTGTAGTTTTTCTTTATCGTAGTCAGAAGTAGTCGTTTCAATTTGAGATTTAATCTGACTAACTCTTACTTTGATGTTTCCTTCGTCACCACTACCGTTTACAATTGTAGTGTTGTCTTTGTCAATAGTAATCGTTTCTGCAGAACCTAACATTGATAAATCTGCATTTTCTAAAGAGAATCCTCTTTCTTCAGAAATAACTGTTCCGTTAGTTAAAATAGCGATGTCTTCTAACATTGCTTTTCTTCTGTCTCCAAAACCTGGAGCTTTAACAGCAGCGATTTTTAATCCACCTCTTAATTTATTTACAACTAAAGTAGCTAATGCTTGTCCATCAACATCTTCAGCAATAATTAATAATGGTCTTCCTGATTGAGAAACAGGTTCTAGTATTGGAAGTATTTCTTGTAAGTTAGAAATTTTCTTGTCGAATAATAATACATAAGGGTTTTCTAAAGTAGCGATCATTTTGTCAGCATCTGTAACAAAATATGGAGAAAGGAATCCTCTGTCAAATTGCATTCCTTCAACAACATCTACATAAGTATCTGTTCCTTTTGCTTCTTCAACAGTAATAACACCTTCTTTTCCGACTTTTCCAAAAGCTGTAGCAATTAAATCACCGATAACGCCGTCGTTGTTGGCAGAAATGGAAGCAACTTGTTTGATTTTTTCTGAATCAGAACCAACTTCTTTAGCTTGCTTTCCAAGTTCAGTAACAATAGCTTCAACAGCTTTATCAATTCCTCTTTTTAAATCCATTGGATTAGCTCCAGCCGCAACATTCTTTAAACCTTCTTTTACGATAGCTTGTGCTAAAACAGTAGCGGTAGTAGTACCGTCACCAGCTAAGTCATTGGTTTTTGAGGCAACCTCTTTAACCATTTGAGCTCCCATATCTTCTAAGGGATCTTCTAAGTCGATTTCTTTAGCAACAGAAACTCCATCTTTAGTTACAGTTGGTCCTCCGAAAGATTTCGAAATGATCACATTACGACCTTTTGGTCCTAAAGTTACTTTAACTGCGTTTGCCAATGCGTCTACACCACGTTTTAATCCGTCACGTGCTTCGATATCAAATTTTATGTTTTTTGCCATGATAATGTCTTTTTTAAATAATTGCTAAAATGTCGCTTTCACGCATCATTAAATAATCGGTACCTTCTAACTTTAATTCAGTTCCTCCGTATTTTCCGTATAATACAGTGTCACCAACTTTTACAGTTAAAGGTTCGTCTTTCTTTCCATTACCAAC
>Ga0209291_1000682_pt1 | contig 32016 bp, 18 predicted proteins | sample GOMGulsemesocosm_FD_184633 | JGI IMG/M metagenome (GOLD analysis project Ga0209291, IMG submission 184633) | Methane-oxidizing microbial communities from mesocosms in the Gulf of Mexico - GOM9B Gulf of Mexico (SPAdes) (version 2) | ecosystem: Environmental > Aquatic > Marine > Cold seeps...
TTGGTTGTTATCCAACTTGATGACCGATTGAACTGTGCCATTTAATAAACCATCTTTGGTATTTAATTGGCTAAATGTCTTTTCATTGTGTTTTCGGTAAAGTAATCCTCCTCCCCATGTAGCAAGGACTGGCTGCTCATTTTCATCTAAAGCCATATCCATTATTGCGCTATTAAATAAGTCATCAGCATAGGTATAAGACTCTACTATTGTGAAATTATTATCTAATTTAAATAAGCCCTCAGTACCAGCATGAGTACCTAACCAAATATTATCTTTTGAGTCTTGTGCCATTGCCCAAATAGCGCCGCCAATGCCTTCTATTTGTTTAATCATATAGCTTGCTGCTTTGTTATAAAGCAATGCTCCATTGGTTGTACCTATTAACAGTTGCCCATTATTAAGTGGTAAAAAGCTTAACAGGCCTCTGTGGTCTTTCGGCGAAGCTATTCGGCGGATAGAGTTATCGACTAAGTTTATTTGATGTAAACCACGACCCTCTGTAGCCACCCAAAGAATATTATTATCTTTGTAGAGGCTTCTTACGTGTGTATTCGCTAAATACTGTTTTTCTTGCTGCCAAAGCCCTCGTTGTTTGGTTATTTTAAATAAGCCTTTGGTTTGGCTACTAAGCCATAAGGTATTGTCATCAATTTTTATAATATCGCGTAGTGAGTGTCCGCCTGTAAGTCGTTCAAGATCTGCTTGAGTTAAATTACTAAATTGGTTCAATCGTCTTGAAGCTATTTTTAATCCAGGCGTACCGTCAGCAATCAAATACTGGTCTTGGTTAACTGTTACTATACTAAAAGTCGAGCCTCCTAAACTTGCTGAGGTTTTATTCCTAAGCATCGAAACATCTGCGTCTTTGTCTATAAAAAATAAACCTGTGGTAGTTTCTAATATAATAGGTAGGGTTTTGCTAAAGCCTGTACCTTTTAGCCATTGAGTCGATGCTGTTCTTTTTGGCAGAATGAGTGCTTTTAGTTGGTAGTTTGAAACATCATATTGATAGACTCCACATTCAGAAATAGCCATGACTTGGTTGGCAGAGATATCATAAAAATATGGCCTACTAAATAAATACTCATAACTTTTTAGGTCCAGTTTTTCTGATTGCACTTTTGGACAAAAGTTAACATCAACTTGTGAAACTAATTCGCCAGCTTTAAACCGTAAATGCCTTTTATTGCTAAGGTAATGAAAAGAGTCATTAATTAAAGAAGCCCCTGAAAAGTACTCATCACCGATAGTAAAAATAATTTGGAGGGGGGAGTCAATATGCTCTGTATAATACAAACCTTTTTGGGTCATAACATATAAAGATTTATCATTTTTGTTGTACTTAAAGTTATAAATACGTTCGTCTTTGGAAGTGAAAAGTAATGTCTTATATTGCTTACTAGCAGAGGAGTAATTTAATAATTCAAATTGAGTATTCCATATCCAACTCGTATCAGTAATTTGTTCTGATGTTAAGAACTGGGCTTTATTATTAATACCGTATGGAGCCGCAACGTAACCATCATTAACGCGATCAAAATAAACCACATGAGAAAGAAAGCCAATAATCGCTAAATATCTGTAGTCTAACTCAGCAATACTACTAATAGCTCCATTAAAGGCATTTGCACTTATGGCGAAGTTATCATCAAGCTTTACTAAATTGTTATTTGCATAGCGATAAATTCCAGAATCGGTACCTATATAAATACGCTTTTTCTTGTCAACAAACATGGTTCTTATAAGCAAATTCTTTAGTGCCGGATCATCTAATGGCGCTATGACTAAATTATTGGCATTACTGTTATTTGAATAAAAAGGAGTAAAGAGAAAAATACAAATAATAAGGAGGCGTACAACATATTTCATCCAATGAAACCTTAAGAAAACCGAAAAGCTACAAAAGGTTAACATAAAGTTATCTTATTTAAAATCTTTAAGCCCCATAGTATTAACTTGCCGCAAAGTAATAAAAAAAAAGGGAAAATATCAGGTTGACTGCATTTTGTTAGTAGTTGATTGGATCGTGTTAGTTACGATATCTGGCTGTGAGGTATGGTTGCGATTAATGTTTCAAACATCTAAAACTCATCACTTTAACCTACATGAAAATAAACTAGGAACTAGGTGCTGTAATTGAATATTAATAAATAAGGTCAATATTTTGAATCAAGTTTATCTGCTAATAAGATTGTTATATAAGAAAATAATCGGCACATTTTTATTACTTGTTATTATTTCGAGTTCAACTGTTAAGGCAGAAGGAGTGCCAATTGATTATGATAAAGAAAAGATTGATAAAATAGCTAAAGCCGTAAGTGAGACGTTTAGCAATTACTTTGATGGTGTAGTTAATGCAGAGGTGAAGCAGAATATTAATCAGGCTATAGCTAAAAGTTTGTTCTTAGCTAGAGATTTAGTTTTAAAGCACTCTCCTAATTCTAAAGCGGCTTTAGACATTCAAAAAATAGCTAATGCATTTAAATTTCAAAACCTTCCAAATAGAGTTAAGACCTCCCCGATACCTATAGATCTTATAATTACCGCGTTAGATGTTACTAAAGACTTTGCAGTCAATTTAATGGTTACCCAAAACCCAGAGCTGTGTGACGATTGTCCAACTTATTTTAAAAATAAAAAGGTCATTACTTGGTTAATAGAAATGGCTTATTTAGATGTAAAGTCTCTGATATTAGGTCAATTTAATCCGGTTATTGCAGCAAGGGAGGCTGTCGTTGGAAATATATACATATTAGCTGACATTACCGTTAATGTTGCTGATAAAGCTTTGGAAGCTCAAGACGCAGTTAGCCAAGCAAAATATTCTAAAGTCTTAGGCGAAATAATGGCTTTAGAGGCTAGTTATTTACAAAAAGTAACAAGAACAAATGATGCTAGTGAAAAACTTCGTTTTTTGAACGAATTTGAAACCCATTGCTTGAAGTTTAGCGATTGGGGAGAAACGTTTGACATGTATCATTGGTTTGGAAATTCAGAAATTAGAACTAGAGTCTCAACGAAATGTGAGGTGCGAAAACGAGCGATTGAAATTTTTGATTTTGATAAACTGGAAAACTATAAAGAAGGGATAAATCTTAAATATTTTGATGAAAAGTCATCCAAAGTTTATAGGGAATTGTACTTCCCTGAAGATCAGTGGGCTCATTTGACTAAATACTGTATCAACTATTGTTCTCCTTCTCCATTTCATGATGTATCAGAAAATTATAGATATTACGAATCAATAAAGTGGGCGTATGTTAATGATTTGGTTAATGGCTTTCAGCGAACATTAGAGTTTAGGCCTGAAGAGTATGCAACTGTGGGGCAAGTTTTACTTATCTTGTCTCGATTTTTAGGGGATGTAGTTCCCACAAACAATGGAGATCTTTTAGAAATATATAAAAAGTATTTAAAAGATGAATTGAAGATTGACTTGCCATCATCTATTGATGCTTTAACTATTGATAGAATTATAAATAGACAAGAATATGCGCAATTGCTTTATTCCGCGATAAGGAAGCGCAACCCAGACTCATTAGTAGAAATTAATAGCGAAAATATTTCGTGGTTCGGAGACTCTTCAAACACTACTTTAACTGTTACATCAGTTATTAACTCAATATTAGCAAGAGACATCATGGAAAACACAAGTTTTTATTTATTTCAACCTATGAGTGATCTAAAGCGCGGAGAAATGACGTCTTCAATTTTTAATTTAAGTAAATATTTAAAGTCAGTTCATTTTTTAAAGAATTCAAAAAGCTACCCAAGAGGATTTTAAAATGAAACTAATTACTACATTCCTCATATTTGCTTTATCTTTTTATTCTACAGTCGTAAAGGCTGAACTTGATTTTTCGTCATCTGTTCTCTCTTTAACTTCATTTGAGTGTAATGATGAAGGTGTTGAAAATTATGTAACTGATATTTTTAATAGCGGGCATGTTACTGTTGAAGAAACGGTGACAGATACAGCATTAATTAAATTTTATTACCCTGCTAATTCAAACCATGCGCTACTAAAAAGCATCCTCTATTTATATGTTGGTAATACCAAAATAGAAAATGGTGGGCTTGATACACTAAACAGTTATGCATCTTATCGCTTGTTAACAAAATCTAATATAGTTAATGGCACATATAACGTGCGGGCTGGGTTTGTATTAGCATCTGATACAAGTAAGGCTTGCGTGATAAAGAGTGAAAGCTTTACTGTCAGTAAAGTTCCTAATATTAATTCTGTTTCTGTTAGTCCGACCTCTGCGGTATCTGGTAGCACGTTTACTTGGCAAGGGTATCTATCAGGAGGTTTACCGCCTGGATATAAAATGGAAGTTGATTTTGGTGATGGCTATAAAGTCATGAGCAAATCAAGTAATGCAATATATAGTTACTCAAGAGTAGCTAGTACTATAGGAAATAACCGTAATTATACGGTTAGAATAGTAGATTCATATGGCTCAAAAGTTTCAGGTAAAAGTGGTTATTATACGGTAACAGAACCGCCAACAACTCAATATGCACCAAACTTAATTATTAGTTCTGCAAGCAGTAGTACAGCTCAAGGCAGTTATTATTGCATTACGTTAAAAGCTACAGATAGCAATGATAATTTAAGAGATATATTCGTTAACTGGGGAGACGGTTCTTCCTTAACTTCTTTTTCTTATGCAAGTAATACAGGCTCTCATTACCTGGAACAGTGTCATATTTATAACCAAGCGGGAAACATTTCTTGGAGTGCTACAGTATATGATCATACTAATAAAACAGATTCTGTTTCAAAATCAATTGCTGTAACCCCTAATGTTCCTACCATTAACTCCGTTAGTGTAGACCCAATAACAGCTGTTTCGGGCAGTACTTTTACATGGCGAGCTTCTGTTTCTAATACCTTGCAAGATGGTCATAGAATGGAAGTTGATTTTGGTGATGGTTATAAAGCCATGAGCAAAATAAATAACACTACATATAGTTATTCTCGTGTTGCAAGCACTGTTGGAAAAGATCGTAGCTACACAGTTAAATTAGTTGACTCAACAGGCACAATAGTTTCAGACAAAAGCGGTACTTATACTGTTACTGAACCAGTTGAAACACAATATGCTCCCGAGTTGCGGGTTGTATCTGCAACCAGTAATGGAACTAAATATGTTACATATTGCATTTCACTTCAAGCTACTGACGACAATAGTAATTTACGTGATTTGTATGTTAATTGGGGAGATGGTAGCGACTTAAGCTCATTCACTTACCCTAGTTCAACCAACTCTCACACTAAAAGTTTATGTCATACCTATACTGATGCCAATGAGTTTACTTGGTCAGCAACTGTTTATGATCATACTAATAAAGTTGATAGTGTTTCTCAAAATGTATCAATTATTGGTAGTACAGGTGATGATTTAACTGATTTTATTAATTACCTTTCTAATAATGAAGCGGAAATATCTGGAATAGTAGGTAGTGCAAACCTTGATACTGGTTTATCGCGTTCTGAATCGGTGGCGGTGTTAGATGCCTTTCTATATAAAACAGTTGCTTCATTCAAAATTGACCCCTTATCACTTATAAATACCTTCGCTGATGTCGCTGACGATGAGTGGTATTTACCGTCTTTATTGCGTTTATCCTATTACCATGGTATTCGTGAAGAAACAGTGATAGCTAAAGAAAATAATAACTTTAGACCTTTCGATAAGGTATCACGGCAAGAGTTTGTTTCTATGGTGATTAAAGGGTTAAATATACCTATTGAAAGTGGAACAACTTATATTGAAGGCTTTGATGATTTTAATAACTCTACAGTCTGGGCAAGTTGGGCCAAACCTTATTTCAATACTGCTGTAAAACATGGATTGATCGTAGGAAATAATAATTATTTATATCCTAACCACTCATTAACAATTAAAGAAGCACTATATATTCTAAGTAGAGCTAATGAAGCCTTCTTGGATAAATTTACACATAATGTAAATGGTTTCTATGACAGCAACTCGGTGGACTTAGCTAAATACCTCAACAAGAGCATTGGGTTTTCTTATGTACCTGAATACTATTTGAGAGATTTATCTGGCATAGAAATAACCGACGTTTCTTCGAACACCATTAGTAGCTCAACCGCCGCCAGTTCTTGCGGTGCAGAAAATAATGTAATGCAATTAAGTGTAACTTCTACAATTGCTAACGATGAAAGGGTAGATGACTACTATTGGTGGCAATCAGATAATGGTTATTTTAGGCAATACGGATCAGATACTAGCTTTAAAACCGTTTGTTTTTTCCCTAGTGAATCGCTTACAAGTGGTTATAATATTACCGTGAGTGGCAGTGATAATATTGGTTATACAGATGAATACACCTTTACTCTAAGTGGCTCATTATTTAATTATGATTCAAATAATACAAACGAGCTTTTATTTTCTTCCATTATTTTAACTGATGTAAATAATAATATCCGTGCGACTAAACCATATATTCTAGATTTCACTAATACTGAAGTGTCTAAAGGAGGAATCGAATATGGATTGGAAAATATTGATGTAGTACTTGAATTTCCTGATGGCACAAGTCTACTTATCTATTCAGGGCACTTATCTCAAAATAAAGCCAGTTTTTCAGTACCTAAAATTGAATCAGCTTATGGCAAACCTATTGATTTAATTATTACTGCAAGGGCAGGGGCACTCAGCCAAACTAAGACCCTCACGTTAAATTATTTGCCTGTTTTTTCAATTCAAGGGCGTGTCATTGATGCTGATGAATATTCCAAAGTCGATGCAGTAGTTATTAATGGAGAAGATGTTTCATTAACTGAGAACAGCGATTTTTATTGGGAACTTGATTTAACATCCGCGGATAATTCAATTTCCGTCCAAGCAGATAGTGGAACTTTAACAAATGTTTTTACACCTGTTTTATCAAATATTACATTTGAGAATCCAACACAATTTTTAATATTAGTAGGAGAAAATAACGACAACGATAATGATGGCATTTCAAATGATTTAGATACCGATGACGACAATGACGGTATGCCAGATACATTTGAAGACGCTTATGGCTTATCCTCTTTTGATGACAATGATGCTAATTTAGATTCTGACGGTGATGGCTTAAGTAACCTGGCTGAATATGAACTCGGCACTAACCCTAATGAACAAGATTCAGACGGCGATGGTATTAACGATGGGGAAGACTCTGACCCTGTTAATACCAATCCTGTTGACTTTGACAGCGACGGTATGACGAATGATTTTGAAAACCAGTATGGGTTAAACCCATATGACGAGTCAGATGCTGCATTTGATTCTGATACTGATGGTTTAACTAATCTAGAAGAATTTCAACAGGGTTCTGATCCAACCAACCCTGATACTGATGGCGATGGTATTAAAGACTCCGAAGATCCTGAGCCGTTAACGCCAGCACATAACGCAGACTTAACATTAGGTGAATTGGACTTTAATGAGCCTGTATTACGTGAGTGTATTTATAGTGCATACGATGACGCCACTTTGGTTTCATTAATAACTCAGGCGTACTGCGTTCAAAGTGGAACTATTGATAATCTTGATGACTTAACCCAACTCCCAAACTTGGAATCTTTAGGTTTATTTTCTCTTGAAGTCATGAACTTAAACGGATTGCAGGAATTGACCAATTTATCATATTTGTACATCGGCTGGATGAGTGGTAATCATTTTACTGACCAAGAGTTATCAAGTATTGCGAACTTAACTCGCTTGACTGAGTTGCACATTATTAACGGTAAAATAACCGACTTGACACTTCTAGCACCATTAACGCAAATAGTTAATTTATCTTTGAGTGAGCTTCAATTGGCAGAAGATGCATGGCAGCCATTAAGTGAACTTTCAATTTCTGGATTAAATGTCAGCGGGTCAACATTTTCAGACTTATCATTGTTACCTGCAACAATCAGTTATCTCGATATAGGTGGTACGTATGTAGAAGACATATCACGACTTTATAATCTAACAGAAATTACAAGCCTTGATGTCAGTTATCTAAATATTAACCTGGAAAATTGGGACTGGTTAAGTCGTTATACTGAATTAATCAAACTGAGCGTTAGAGGGACAAGTTTTGAAGATTTGAGTTTAATAAATTCGGCATACCTCACAAGATTGGATGTTAGCAATACCAACATTGTTAATTGGCATGAAATATCAAACTTAACCAGATTAGAAAGGCTTTATGTGGAAGATAACAGTTTTAACGATCTGAATTTATTGAAAAACTTGAATTTAGATGCACTGTATTTGTCCCGTACTAGTATCATAGACTGGTCTCCGCTGCGCTATTTCAATACACTGAGTTTGATTGAACTGGACGGTACAAACTTTAGTGATTTGTCATTGATTTCAGGTAGTTTATCTTTAAAAACGATCAGCATTCATAATACAGGGGTTAGTGATTTATCAGCATTATTCTCACTGACATCACTGAGGTACTTGTATATTGACAATATTCCACTAAATGATACTAATCAGATAATTACGTTAACCAATATGGGGGTCATGGTATCAGGTACACCGAGTACTCCTGGCGGGGAAACCGTCAGTATTGATAGTTTGCAAGTATCGAATTATAAAGATGCAATGACATCGCCAAGTGCAGGTGACCAATTCTATCAGGGGCAACCACTTCGTGTTACTTGGAACACTGATGAAGTCGCAGGTAGTAAAGTCGATATCTATGTTTTGCATGATAATCCTGAAGGAATAGATCTTGAAAATGGATTTGATCTCAGTGTTTTAAAAAACCGTAATTGGTATAAATTTGCCACAAATTTGGTAAATAATGGTGATATTGGCTTTGACGCGGCGTTATTGAATGGCATTGGTAATGCTTACAAGATATTACTGGTGAGTGACAGTGGCGACTGGACAACACATCGCGGTACGATTGTTGTCAATGAAAAACAAGGTGAGACTGGTTCATTTACTGAAAGTGGGCTAAATGGCTCTACCATGTATGGGGCAGTTAAAGATGAGCAAAGTGGCCTATACAAATTGCTTAAACTGCATTTTGCAGATGGTGAGTTCACTGCTGATTGGGATGGAGAAACAATCATCGGGTCTTATAACGTATTAGATTCTGGAGTGGTGCAGTTACAAGAAAACGGTGTTACAACTGATTTCTTTAAGCTCGTCTCTGATATGAATGCACCTAACATGGTTGTTTGTCATGCAAATACAGAAGACGCTACAGATAATTGCTCAGATGAAGACTTAGTTGTTTATTCAAATGATAAAAATGTTATCGATAATTTGATCATTAATTTAAATCAGAAACCTATACCAGAAATTAACTCTTTAGCGTTCGATAACTATCAAGATGCTTTAATGTCGCCAACGAAAGGAGATAGGTTCGTAATTGGCCAAAACTTCCGTGTTACTTGGGATATTAATAAAATCACCGGTGATAACGTAAATATTTATGTTTTACATGACGACCCTGTAGGTATTGATACTACTGATGGTGTGGATATGAGCACTTTAAAAAGCCGTAATTGGTACAAGTTCGCCACCAACATGGAAAACAATGGCGATATTGGATTTGATACCGCATTGTTAAATGGAGTCGGTAATGCTTACAAGTTATTGTTAATTAGTGACAGTGGTGATTGGACCTTACATCGCGGCACGTTTACTATCAGTGAAACCGCCATTTCCTCGCCTAGTATAAATGAGCTAGATTGGAACAATTTTCAAGATGCTCTTTTTTCACCTAAATCAAATGACAAAGTCACACTTGGGTATGAATTCAGTATCAGTTGGGATATTGCTAAGGTTACCGGTGAAAGTGTAGATATATATGTTTTACATGATGATCCAGAAGGTATAGATATTCCTGGCGGCTTTAATATGAGCATTTTAAAAAGTCGTAACTGGTACAGATTTGCATCAAACATTGCAAACAATGGAGACAAAAAGTTTGACGCATCGATATTAAATGGTCTCGGTAATGCTTATAAAATATTATTAGTAAGCGATATTGGTAAATGGACTTCACATCACGGTACTATTACCGTTAGAGAGGATTTACCTTTAGATGATGACAACGATGGTATTGAAAATTCAGAAGACAATTGTCCTAGTATTGCAAATCCAGAGCAATTAAATACCGATGGAGCAAACGACGGTGGGGATGTTTGTGATGAAGACGATGATAATGATCAAGTACCTGATATCATTGATACATTCCCATTAGATGCTTTGGAGTCTGTGGATACCGACGGAGATGGTACCGGTAACAATGCAGACACTGATGACGACAATGATAATGTTATAGACATAGAAGACGTGTTCCCATTGGATGAAACTGAATCTGTTGATACCGATGGTGATGGTATTGGGAACAATTCAGATACTGATGACGACAATGACGGTATTGATGATATCAATGACAGTGAACCATTAAATGATGCTGTTGGTGATGATGAAGCTCCAGTATTTACTAAACTAACCACTGTTACTGTAGAAGCAACAGGAGAGTTTACTTCGGTTGAACTCGTAACTCCTGAAGTTACTGATAACAACGCATATCCGTCAACGGTGGTTTCAACAGCTACTGACGCCTTGCCACTTGGTGACAACCAAGTTACTTGGACTGCGACAGACCATGCAGGTAATGTTTCAACAGCAATACAGTTAGTAACAATTGTTGATTCAACTCATGCTAAGTTTGATGACCTTGAAGCACAAACTATTAATGCAATAGGAGCGCTTAACGATATAACCGATGTTATAAATAAAGTTCAAGCTTATGACTTAGTAGATGGGAATATCAACGCCGTTGCTGTTGGCGATACGCTTTATCCATCTGGTGTTCATTTGGTGCCTATATCGGCAACTGATAGCTCTGATAATATAGCTGAAACCAAAATAAAACTTAACATTAATCCACTCGTTGAGTTAAGCCAAAGCAGAAAAGTTGAGCCAGGGTCTACGGTTATTTTACCTGTAACGCTTTCAGGTGACGCAGCTATTTATCCTGTAGGAATTAGTTACTCGTTGATTAAGTCAGGTTCAATTCTAGAAGCGAACCAACTTACTATTGTAGAAGGTATTTCAAGTAATATTACGGTTGAAATACCTAATGATGCACTTGATGGTGATGTTTATTCCGTTGTAATAACGTCAGCAAGCAATGCAGTATTAGGTTTTGTAACGTCTAGCGAATTAACAGTAGATGAAGCTAATTTTGCGCCAAGGCTCAGCTTAATAACTCAACAAAACGGTAAAAGTATAAGTGTTGTTGATACCAACAATGGTGTTGTGACCGTGACAGCAATCGTAAAAGACATTAATGAAAATGATACCCACGATATTGTGTGGAGTTCGGTAAATGATAGCTTGGTTGATTTAAATGTTGACGGTCTAGCATCAACCTTTGAATTCTCTGCTGAAGACTTAACGACCAATACTTTCGGGTTAATGGTAAGTGTGAGTGAAAGCAATACAAGCGAACTCTTTAATGTTTCTGTTGCTAAAGATATTGTTGTTAATGCTTCGCTTGTAACTTTAGACGTAGATACCGATAGTGATAATGATGGTATTTCAGATGCAGACGAAGGTTATAGCGATAGCGATAATGATGGTATATCTGATTATTTAGATACAGATAATAACCCAAGTCGTTTACCTATTGATGACTCAACAGCAGCAATGCAAACGGTGAATGGTTTAAGCCTGAGTCTTGGTGATGTAGTTACAACTGCAGAAGGAGCAACTGCCGCCAATGCAACTGTTGATGTTAACGACCTTATAACAGATGAGCATTTTACTACGCTATCGAATATTACTAACTTCAATGTTTCAGGTTTAACTGAGGTGGGACAATCTGTACCAATTGTTATTCCACTATCAGCTGGTAATACAATAGTTGAAGGTAGTATCTACAGGAAATATAGTGAAAACAAAGGTTGGTTTGATTTTGTTGTAGATAGTGAAAATGGTGTTTATTCTGCCATAGCAGATGACGACGGTAACTGTCCTTACCCATTATCAAGTGACTACCACGAAGGGTTAACAGCTGGTGACAACTGTATTCAGCTATTAATTAAAGATGGTGGCGATAATGATGCCGATGGTCTTGAAAATGGTATGGTTAAAGATCCAGGGGTATTAACTTCAGAAGTCATTAACCAAGCACCTACAATTGTCGTTGATAAAGATCGAGAAACAGATGAAGGAAGTATCATTACTCTTGATGCATCTGCAACTACTGATGAAGAAAACGACACATTAACTTATCGCTGGGTTCAGGTAACTGATGCAGAAGTTGAACTTTCAGGACAGAACACTGCTATTCTAAGTTTTACAGCGCCACAGGTAAGTAATGATGAGTTTTTAACTTTTGAATTAACAGTAGACGATGGTAGAGACAGTGTTACTACGGAAGTTAAAGTCTTAGTACGTCAAGTGAATATTGCACCAACGGTTACAATTGACAGTCATGGTGAAACTTTTAATGAAGGTGATACTGTTTCGTTAAAAGCAACAGGAGCTGACGTAGATGAGGATGAACTCAGTTATATGTGGGAACAAATCTCAGGGCCTACAGTTACGCTTTCTGGCGCTGAAAATTCAACCGTTTCTTTTATTGCACCAAAGTTCACAACTGATCAGGCACTAGAGTTTAAGGTAACCGTTTCAGATGAAACTGAGCAAGTATCTAAACAAACAGCTGTAACTATTAACAAAGTAGTTCCAGTTGTAACACCGAAAGCAGAAAGTGGCGGAGGCGGTGGTTCTATAAGCTGGATTCTTATCATTATTAGTATGGGCTTAATGAGAAAGCGGTTAATAAAAGTAGCAGCTTAAATTCAGTCGTTTATAAGGGAGATACGTAAAATGCGTATCTCCTTTTTTATATAAGTACAGCTGATTTAGGACTTGTTAATATATTAATTAGAGGTCTGTGCAGACAAAGCTAATTTTTGTGTATGGGTTAGTAAACTAATGTCTCCAACTTTCCCGTGTCCAGGAACTACCAAGCTAATATCAGGGGAGCGATTAATGACTTTCTGAATCGAATTTGACCACTCACTAATAACAGCGTCACCAGTATAGCCTAAATGTTTAGTGTGCAGGCTTTTAACAAAACAACCACCGAACAGTAGTTTTTCCTTAGGTAGCCATACAACTATATTATCTTCTGTATGTCCTGCTCCAGGGTAAAAAACACTGACGACATCATCAACTAATTCAAAGGTATTACTTGATATTTCAAAACTAGACGGCTCTTTTTGGTTTGATTTAAGAAGCTTGTTGGTAAGTGATGTTGCATAAGTTTTTATTTTTAAATCATTTAGAAGAGGTAAATCGCCGCTAGCATCTTCATGAAAATGAGTCACAACAGTATTTTTTAAAGTTAGGCCTTTAGCTTTAATCCACTCTATCAATTCTTTCGTTCCTTGAGTTGTCCAAGGTGTATCAATCATATGTGCTTCAGTGCCATTAATAACAACTAGCCCTGATGCCTCTACTAACCCCCATGGTTTAACCCTCTTAGAAGAAATATGTTGATAGACGTTATCACTTAATTTTTTAATTTTAAGTTGTTTGTTACTTTCATTATTTGCCAAAACAATACAAGGAACAAATAGTAAAAGTATAATAATTGATTTCATAGTTACTCTCATTGTTGAGTGCTCTCTAACGCCCGATTAACGAGCAAATTATAGTAGGTTAAATTAGCGACACAGGTACAAAATCAACTGTTAATTGCCCCTATTTAACGAATCTCTGGCACCGATTATTATGTTGCGCCCATATCTTGAGGATTAGTATATCTTTAAAGTTTTCTAGAAAAATGTTCAAGTCATGATGAATTATGGCAAAAAAATGACAAGTTAATATGCAGTGAGTTTAGTCATACGTCATGAATTAATTCGTTAAATATAAATAGACAGAAGTTAAGACTAATGTTTCCACTGAGCGAAAAATTGTCCTAATTTAGACATGAATTTATTGCAGATAAAACATTAGCTTCAATGTTATTGCCTGATATTTCCTTTAAATCACTTTTATCAAATTACTTATAGGTCAGCATAATAAACGTTTTATGTATCTAATAGCTTGATTATCGACGGCAGAAAAAATCATCTAAAAATCATGATAACGTCAAGTGTTTTTAAGCCAGATTGGTTAATTTGACTGCTAATTTACTCATATTTCAGCGAAGTTATATAATTCGTTGATCGCAAAATAAAGATAAATAGCGCAATTAATTGTCAAATACCTAGAGGATAGAATAACCATGACCATCAATTTATGTTTAAAAAACTTAATTACAGTGATTCTTTTAAATGGTGTTAGCTGTTTTTCAGTTGCCACCGCAGGAGAGCCCATCACAGTAAATAATGATCTAGCACCTGAGGTTACAGCCGACGACAACCGAATTTCAACACGAGATCTTCCTTATCTGGTAAAAGCCTTTATAGATACAACGCCAGCTGAAAGAAAAGACAATATCCCTGTGGGTAAATTAGGTATAGACGGCGGAGACAGAGACATGATAGTTAAGTTAGCCGAGGAGATAGCCGAAAGTAAGCACGCTCCTTATGACAGCCTGCTCATCAGCTACAAGGGCAAGTTATTGTTTGAATCTTATTACCGACGCGGCCGCGTCAACCTGCCACACGGCCAAGCATCAGCCGTTAAAGCCTACACTAGCTTGATACTTGGTCGCGCTATTCAGTTGGGCTATCTGACAATGGCCGATCTTAACAAGCCTTTAGTTAGCTTTCTTAAGGACTTAGACCCAACAAAGTTTGTTGAGGGCGCAGAAAAAATCACCCTCCATAAAGCTTTGACTATGCATGGAGGGCTTCGCATCAGTGAGGCACGAGGCAAAGAATTAAAGAAGCCTTCTAGCAAACTAAAAGGCCAAGGATTCGTACAATCCCTCCTTGAACATAGTAAAGCTATAACCTCTGACTCTCAGATCTATAAATATGGTAACTACAACCCTGGCTTGGTGATGCAAGTCATTGAAGCCGTTGTGCCAGGTTCCGCTCAGAAATTTATTAAAACAGAGCTTCTCGACAAACTGGGTATTATAAATTATCACTGGAAGGATCACGACGTGAGTGGTCAGCCCGAATCTGGTTGGCGCGTGAGTATGACATCGAGAGATATGGTTAAGTTAGGCAACATGGTCCTCAACAAAGGTATATGGCAAGGCTCGCAGCTTATTTCAGCAGAGTATTTAGCTAAGGCGACAAGTAGTATTACTAAGCCTACAGGATATGATTGGATGCCCAAAAATTTCTTTTATGGCTACTTCTTTTATCAAACGGATATAACAGTCGGAGACAAAAGCTACAGTGCAAGTTGGGCTTGGGGTGGCGGTGGTCAATTCATCATTACGGTTGAAGAGCTTGATTTAAGTATTGTGGTTACAGGTCATGATAGAGATGAAGAAGTATTTTTGACCAAAGTGTTTAGAAAAATTCTACCGGCTTTTTCCAATTTAAGTCACAACACTATGTAAGATAAGTACATAACATGTGGAAGAATGTTCCCTTCGTAAAAATGTTGGGGCGTGACGACGTTAAAGTCTGCAGAACGACACTAAATTGTTTATTTCTATTCTATGGTAATAGTGAACGTTTAAAGAAAACGAATCACTAGTGGCCTTGATCATGAAGCAGATCTTAGGAGCATTAACTAGTCAACATTTTTACGATACAATATAATTGAGCCCACGTTCACAATAACAATATATGTTAGAGTCGCATAATAATATGTATTTGACGTATGGCTCTTGTGAAAAATAACGCGCTACTAAGAGGAAAATAAAGGTTAACTACAATAATTGACGAGGTTCAAATAACCAACTGTAATTTGTGCTGCTTGAATTGTTTGTTATGTGTCGATGCACTGTAAAGTTTCAGTGTTTGGCCAAGAATCAAATTCTCCACCACAACAAGACCATGCTTCTAGACCGCTTATTTGTTTATCAGTTCCCATTAACGCGACACCGACTTTAGTACCATTAACTGCTGTCCCCATATATTTAGTGAGGTCATAGGGATTTTTCAGGTGCTGTGAACTAAATGATTCTCCGAATAAAACTGTTGGGCACTTACCACAGCCACAACGTGCTATAACCTTCACTTTAGCAATAGAATCTAAGTAGTTACTCAAGCCAGAATGAGCTAATAAATATTGAAGTAACTTGATTTCAATATTATTTAACTCTCGCTTATGTTCGATATAGTATGACTGGTTCATTTAGACATATTACGCCTGATAAAAAGATAATAAAATAACCGACGAGCGAGAAAAACAACTGTTTCTCTCCTTTATAATAACTTGTTAGTATTCAACTTAAGTCTGCTTTAGCCCCTACTCTTGTGACCCAAGCCAGATTTCTCATTTATTTCTGCCTCATAAGCTTTAGTTGATTCGCATTAATATCCCATAGTTTCAAAGTATTAGAAACGACATTGTTTAGTTTTCGCCAAACCTAGAAAACTACTGAGAAGTATCAGAAATTATGTATTATAAAATGTATGGTTAAAAATTTTAGCTTAATGTTAAGAAAGTTCACAAAATAACCCCGTTAAATAGAAAATAATAGGTCAGTGAAGATCTTTATCTCTGATTTTTAATTTTTAGTCCAGAACGTTAGATTGACGTAAACAGATTACCTTCGATATTTATTCTTTACCTTCTTATAAAAATAGCTCAAAATAGTTTTATAAATTCCCCCGAAACAAAAACATAAGTCATTGATTTTATTCGTATGAAAAACGATAAAAGTCATATGTCAAATACATGGAAATTGGTAGTTAAACTTATGAATTATAAAGAAATAAAGAGTGTGTTGTTTATCTGTATGGGCAATATCTGTCGTTCACCAAGTGCTGAAGCTGCTTTTCGCCATAAAGCGAATGAACTTAATATAAAGCTAATTATTGACTCAGCAGGGACTACTGGTTCACATGCCCGAGAGAAACCGGATCATCGTGCACAAAAAGTTGGTATTGAACGTGGTTATTCGTTTGATAAAATTAAAGCACGTAAGGTTACAGCCGAAGACTTTGATAACTTTGATATAGTGCTAGCGATGGATGAGCACAATATGAAAGAGCTCAAAAAAGTTGCACCAGAGCATTTACACGGAAAAATTCAATTGTTTTTAGAGTATGCCGACAACTATGAAGAAGTTGAAGTACCTGATCCTTATTATGGTGGGGCAGGTGGTTTTAAATTTGTTCTTGATTTAGTTGAAGATGCCAGTGATGGTTTTTTAAAGCGTTTAGTTTAATATATTACTCATAAAAAAGCCGCTTAGTAATTTTTACTAAGCGGCTTTTTTATTTATTAGCTTAACGTTTTGACCGAACCGCAGCTGCTAGTTCGTCAAGTAAGCTGATACTTGTATCTAAATCAATACAGGCATCTGTGATGCTTTGACCATAAGTTAGTTCATTCACATCAATCACTTTTTGATTGCCTTCAACCAAGAAGCTTTCAACCATAACTCCAAACACAGCTTTGTCACCTTGCTCAATTTGCTGTCTTAGTGAACGAGCTACATCAATTTGTTTATTATGATCTTTGTAACTATTGCCATGGCTACAATCGATCATAATACGATTTTCCAATCCTGACTTTGCTAATATTTCACCTGCAGCGTTAATATCACTTTGATGATAATTAGGTTCTTTACCACCGCGTAAAATTACATGGGCGTAAGGATTTCCGTGTGTTTGATAAATACACATTTGGCCACTTTTATCCGGAGAATAAAGCACGTGAGGCACACTAGATGCTTTAATTGCATCGACGGCAATTTGCACATTTCCGTCAGTGCCATTTTTAAAACCAACAGGGCATGATAAAGCTGAAGCTAATTCACGATGAACCTGGCTTTCAGTCGTTCTCGCACCAATAGCACCCCAACTGATTAAGTCAGAAATATATTGACCGGTAACCATATCTAAAAACTCAGTGCCAGCAGGTAAGCCAAGCTTATTAATATCCATTAATAGAGAGCGGGCAAGATTTAACCCTTTAGCTACATGAAATGATTTGTCTAAGTCTGGGTCGCTGATTAATCCTTTCCAACCAACGGTAGTACGAGGCTTTTCAAAATAAACTCGCATTACAATTAATAGATCATCTAGATATTTGTCATGTAAAACTTTAAGTTTTTCGGCGTAGTCTATGGCAGCAGTAGTGTCATGAATCGAACAAGGACCAATAACAACCAATATACGGTCGTCTTCACCGCTTATAATAGCTTCAATGTCTTTTCTACTTTGAATAATGAAATTAGCGGTCTCATCATTGAGGGGAATTTGCTGAGCTAATTCTTCTGGTGTTACAAGGTTTTCAATCAGCGTGGTTCTAAATTCATCCGTTTTAATAGTCATGATTTTCTAATGTTTAAATTTTATTGATAGCGGCAAATGAATAAACAGCTTATCGGTAATAGATATGGGGGCTAACATAGCGAAATTATGCGCTATTGTGAACCTGTTTATGCAACTAAATGTAAAATTCACTCTTTGAAGAGTATTTTTTACAATTTATAGGTATAAGGGATTCTTTCATTGGTTAAATTCAGCATTTTATCCACATTTTGCTTGTACCTCTTTGTTTACACTCAAGTGTAACTATTAACTTTTCTCAATAGCATTCTGCATTTACTTTATATTTCAATTATGAGATCAATATCTGAGATATATCTTGGTTCAATCTGGGTGTGTCAGGATAATTAAATATAATAAAAAAGAGAGAAAAATAATGCGTTTCACACTATCAAAATTAAGCATAGCAATTATGGCAAGCACTTTGGTGATGCCGGTTTTTGCCGAAGAAATAAAAGAAGAGTCAACTGAACGTATCTCGGTTACAGGCTCTAGAATTAAACAGAACAGTGCGCAAATGGCGACCCCTACAACTGTCATTGACTCCGCAACTATTGCCCAATTCGGCGTAAAAAACATCGGTGAGTTAATGAATAAATTACCTGCATTGATGGACGGGGTAAGTGGTGGTAATACCAACTTTCAAAATAACGGCAATACCAATAATGCAGGCTTGGAGCTTGCTAACTTACGTGGTTTAGGGGTAAATCGAACGCTAGTGTTAGTAGACGGCCGTCGCCAAGTGGCAGGCAGTGCTGGAACAGCATCTGTCGATATGAGTACTATTCCTACCTCTATGGTTGAACGCCTTGAAATTATTACTGGCGGTGCATCTGCTGTTTATGGTGTTGATGCGGTTACAGGTGTTGTTAACTTTATTATGAAGAAAGACTATGAGGGCTTTGAAGTAGAAGCTTATTATGGAGAAACCTCAGAAAACGATGGTGAGAAAACAGATTTATCATTAGCTTGGGGTAAAAACTTCTCTAAAGGTAACTTTAGTATTAATGCATCGTATTATGATCAAGCTGAAATCGCGATGACTGATCGCGATTACGCCAATAAAACTCCAGCTTTTACGAGTCATCAAGGGCAAGCTATTTTACATGCTGATCAACGGTATCAAGCATTAAGCGAAGAAGGACTGTTTTACGTACCAAATAGTAATTACTTATTTGATGGTAATCATCCTGCACCTTGGGGAGGAAACTTTCCACAATTGCCAATAACGGATGTAAGCGGGGCGTTCTTCCCAGTTTTTGCTGATGATCCAATTCAACCTTTTGGTCCTAATGGCTATGATACATACACAGTAGATAGAGACTCTGGAGATACTAGACCATTTATTGCGGGTATGAACTGTAATACCGTGCCTTGTGATGGTGGTGATGGTTTTCGTACATCAGAGTCAAGTACCTTAATGACGCCAAGTGAACGCTTATTAGTAAGTATGCGCGGTAGTTATAACATCAATAATGATCACCAGCTTTTTGCTGAAGCAAAATACAGTAAAATAGAATCAGCGGCGTCTGGACAAGCCAGTGTTTTCCATGACGATAACTTTGGTCCATTGATCCCAATTAATATTGATAACCCTTTTACACCTCAGATCATTAAAAATGCTTTAGCAGCAGGTGGTCATACGCAAGCAGCACTCGCTGTGGTTGGTATGGGAGTTCGTTCAGAAACATCTCGAGAAACAACTCAGTTTATGCTTGGTGGTAGTGGTGAGATTGGCGATTATGGCTACGACTTTTATGTTCAATATGGTCAAACCAAAGGTGAAATCGATAATCAAGATTTACTTTTATCAAGATACTATCAAGCTTTAGATGCGGTAGATGACGGTAATGGTAATGCCGTTTGTCGAGATAGCAGTAATGGTTGTGTGGCATTTAATCCAATCAATAATTTAGCTTCAGATGAGGCGCTAAACTACGTAGGCGTAAACTTAAGAACAAATGAAAAAGTTGATCAATTAGTGGCAAATTTCGCGATTAATGGTGAGCTTTTTGAAATGGACTCAGGCTCAGTTGATTTTGCGTTAGGCGTCGAATATAGAGATGAGTCATCAAATAGCAACCCTGATGAGCTAACAAAAACTAAGCAAACTTTAGCTGACGGCAGTGTTGTTGGTACTGGCCAAGTTGGTTCAACATCGGGCGTTAACGTTGCTAGTTATGCATATTTATCTGAAACAGATGGCAGTTTTGATGTTGCAGAAATTTTTGCAGAAGTACTTGTACCTATTGCAGAAGGGATCACGGGCATTGAAAGCTTAGATTTAGAATTAGCTGCTCGCTATAGCGATAATAGTGTTACCGGTGGCGATACAACATGGAAATCTGGTTTGAACTGGACCGTCACTGATGAATTTAGAGTTCGTACAACATTTTCTCATGCCGTTAGAGCACCGAATATTGAGGAATTATTCGCTCCCGAACAGATTGGTGGTGGTGATATGACTGATCCGTGTGACAGCGGAAGAACCGATGAAGGCCCTAACCCTGCCAATCGAGCAGAAAATTGTTTAGCGTTGGGTATACCTGCTGACTTTAACTCTAGTGCGGAGTTTGGAACTCGCGGCGTTAAAACTAGTGGTAATGCAGAATTGTCACCAGAAACAGCTGATACCTTTACTGTAGGTCTTGTTTTTACACCTATGGAAGCATTAAGTATTGCTGTTGATTATTGGGACATAAGTATTGATGATGCTATTACGACATATTCGGCAACGGATGTACTATCGAACTGTGTTGATGGCAACGGACTTGACAGTAAATATTGTGACCTTGTAAATCGTGATGCTAATAATCAAATTATCAGTGTTGGCACACAAGCAATTAACGTGGCAAACTTTTCATCTTCAGGCACGGATATTGATGTAAATTATCACCTTGGCTTATTTAGCTATGGTGAATTAAATTTTAATTTAAAAGCAACTTACCTGAACAAACGAGATTTTCAAACTAATGTTGAGTTCCCTGATAATATCGATGAACAAGCTGGTGAAGTAGGCACTCCTAAACTTAGAGGCTTATTATCAACTGTTTATACATTCAATAACTTTACAGCAAGTTGGACCATGAACTATGTTGGTGGCAGCGACTTTAATAATAACGCTGCTGTAGACCAATACCCGGATTGGTTTGACAATAAGGTAGGCTCTTATACTTACCACAGCTTATATGTGAATTACGCCGCTGCTCCTGGACTTTCAATATATGCAGGTGTAGAAAATGTAGCTGATAAAAGACCACCGGCTTTACCAGGGTTAAATAGTGGTACATTGTTATATAACGGTGTAGGGCGTCAATTTTATACCGGTGTAAAGTATAGTTTTTAATAACTATTAAAATAGCACAAAAAATAAAGCGCACATATTAACTATATAATATGTGCGCTTTTTATATGATTAAAATAATTTATCTAATATTTATAACGTTGTAAACCAGTTGCATTAAGAATTTTGGCTGATATTTCTTCAACTGAAAACTTAGTGCTGTTAAGGAAAGGAATTTTTTCTTTTTTATAGAGCTTTTCAACTTCTCTTACTTCCATTCGGCACTGTCGTGCTGAAGAGTACTTACTGTTAGCTAACCGTTCACTACGAATATCAATTAAACGTTGCGCATCTATGGTTAGACCGAATAATTTCTTTTTATGTGGTTTTAAAAAGTCAGGTAGGGTTAATTCATCCATATCATCATCGGTAAAAGGGTAATTGGCCGCCTTAATACCATATTGAAGTGCTAAATAAAGCGAAGTCGGGGTTTTACCTGAGCGAGAAACGCCAACAAGAATAATATCAGCATGTTCATAGTTGGTGACATTCGAACCATCATCATTAGCTAATGAGTAATTAACTGCGTCAATACGGTAATCGTAACTGTTCTCATGAATACTATGTGTTCTATGAGCTGTAGGTTTGGCTTCTAATTTTAATTCCTTTTCCAATGGCGCAATAAAGTGTTCAAGAAAGTTGTAAATAACACCGTCACAACTATCAATAATTTCTCTTATATCGTTATTAACAAAAGTATGGAAAACTAATGGTGGCTCGCCTGTGCGCTTGGCCGCTTTATTAATTTTTAACTTAGCCGCTTCTGCTTTTTCAACGGTTTCAACAAATGAAATAGTGTCGTGATCAAATTCTGTGGGGAAAAGTGAAAGCAAGGCATGACCAAAAACCTCTGATGTAATGGCTGTGCCATCAGAAATATAAAAAGCAGCGCGCATTTAAAACCTCTTTATTATCAATCGTTGTAACTTATACTGAAATCTTTCAAATAACATTTCAGTTTATAAAGTTCGCAGTGTAAAATGTCTTAAGCTATAAATATACTGATATAACTCATAAATCTATTTATTTTTGTTTCTTTTTTTTGGAGAAGATGTCGTGCAAGAAAATGTACTTTGGTATGAAGTTTTAGGAATGAATGATGTTGACCGCGTTGGCGGAAAAAATGCATCACTGGGTGAAATGATCTCAAATCTTTCAAATGTAGGTGTACAAGTTCCGGGTGGTTTTGCCACTACGTCTTATGCATTTAATGAGTTCTTAGAACAAAGTGGCATCAACGACAAAATATATCAGCTCCTTGATAATTTAGATGTCGACGATTTAGCTGCGTTAGCAAAATCAGGTGAAATGATCCGTAATTGGATAATCGAAACACCATTTTTACCACAAATGCAGGAAGATATCGCTAAAGCTTACAACACATTAGCGGATGGATTTGCAGACGACGCTTCTTTTGCTGTTCGTTCTTCAGCAACAGCAGAAGATATGCCTGATGCTTCTTTTGCTGGTCAGCAAGAAACTTTTTTAAACGTACGTGGTTTTGAAGCTGTAATGGTTGCTATAAAACACGTATACGCCTCGCTATTTAATGACCGTGCAATCTCGTATCGTGTACATCAAGGATACGATCACCGTGGCGTGGCATTATCTGCTGGTATTCAGCGCATGGTTCGTAGTGATATAGCATCGAGTGGTGTTATGTTTTCTATCGATACAGAGTCTGGTTTTGAAGATGTGGTATTTATTACCTCAAGTTACGGTTTAGGTGAAATGGTTGTACAGGGTGCAGTTAACCCTGATGAGTTTTATGTTCATAAACCAACACTTGCTAAGAATAAACCTTCAGTTGTTCGTCGCAATATCGGTAGTAAAGCTATTAAAATGATTTACACCAATGATCAAAACCACGGCAAGCAAGTTGAAATTGTAGATGTAGAAGAAGCGTTATCTAGCCAATTTTCACTGACCGATGACGAAGTACAAGAACTGGCCAAACAAGCGGTAATTATTGAAAAGCATTATCAACGTCCTATGGATATTGAATGGGCGAAAGACGGCTTAGACGGTAAGCTTTATATTGTTCAAGCACGTCCTGAAACAGTACGTAGTCGAGAAAGCGCAAATGTAATGGAGCAATTTCAATTACAAGCCACAGCTGATGTAGTTTGTGAAGGTCGCTCTATTGGTCACAAAATTGGTAGTGGCCAAGCAAAAGTTTTAGCATCTCTTGCTGAAATGGACAAAATTAAGCCAGGTGATGTTTTAGTTACTGATATGACCGATCCTGATTGGGAGCCTATCATGAAGCGTGCTTCTGCGATTGTTACTAATCGTGGCGGCAGAACTTGTCACGCTGCCATTATTGCACGTGAAATGGGCATTCCTGCGGTTGTTGGTTGTGGTGATGCTACAAAACTCATCGCTAATGGCGACGAAGTAACGGTTTCTTGTGCTGAAGGTGATACTGGTTTTATCTACGATGGAAAACTAGACTTTACCGTGACAACTTCTGAAGTTGATTCAATGCCAGATGTACCATTAAAAATAATGATGAATGTTGGTAACCCAGACCGAGCTTTCGGCTTTGCACGTTTGCCACATGCAGGTATTGGCCTGGCTCGTTTAGAATTCATCATTAATAAAATGATTGGTATTCACCCTAAGGCATTATTAAATTTCGATGAGCAATCTGATGATCTAAAAGATGAGATTAACGATATCATTGTTGGTTATTCTAGCCCCGTAGAATTCTATGTTGCTAAATTAACTGAAGGTATAGCTACGCTAGCTTCTGCGTATTCACCAGAAAAAGTTATCGTTAGAATGTCTGATTTCAAATCAAATGAATATGCCAATTTAGTTGGTGGCGATGTATTTGAGCCGGAAGAAGAAAATCCAATGATCGGCTACCGTGGTGCTGCTCGTTACATTTCTAAAGATTTTCGAGATTGTTTTGCCCTTGAGTGTGAAGCGATTAAGCGCGTTCGTAATGATATGGATTTAACTAATGTAGAGATCATGATCCCATTTGTTAGAACTGTAGAAGAAGCTGAACAGGTTATTGAAATTTTAGCTGAAAATGGCTTAAAGCGTGGTGAAAACGGTTTACGCGTTATTATGATGTGTGAATTACCTTCGAACGCCTTGTTAGCTGATCAATTTCTTGATCACTTTGATGGCTTTTCTATCGGGTCAAACGATTTAACGCAATTAACTTTAGGTTTAGATCGTGACTCTGGCTTAATTGCTCATTTATTTGATGAACGTAACCCAGCAATAAAAGCGTTGCTTTCAATGGCTATCAAAGCGTGTAAAGCCCGTGGGAAATATGTCGGTATTTGTGGTCAAGGACCATCTGATCATCCTGACTTTGCAGCATGGTTAGTTGAAGAAGGCATTGACAGTGTATCGCTTAACCCTGATACGGTATTAGCAACTTGGCTTTATATTGCTGAAAACCATAAGTAATCTTGTATTTAGTAAAAGTTAATCTAATCTGATTATGCGAATAACTGCTATTTAGCTTAGGGGCCATTTTTACTCATTCTTATTATTTTTTGAAGGCTAGGTATTTTTTCACTATAAGTTTAGTTGAAAAAATTCTTAGCCTTTTTGCTTCCTTGTACAAATAATTAAATTTAGCGTGATATACTAAAAATCAATCTTAAATCGCCAGTATATTTTCGTTTATGTCTCACAGCTTACCCTCAATAGAACACCAAGAACTGATTGCACCTCTTTATCAAAAATTCTCCCAAGATTTAGCTAGTAGTGAATATATTGGGGAAATTAGTTGCCAGTATAGCGCTCGATTAGCTGTAGCTACGGATAACAGTGTTTATCAACAACTTCCTCAACTCGTGCTGCACCCAAAAAACAAGCAAGATATACAAGAGATAAGCAGATTATCTTCCTCAGAAAAGTATCAAAGTATAAAGTTCAGTGCACGCGGTGGCGGTACCGGTACTAATGGGCAAAGTTTAACGCCAGGCATAGTGGTTGATTTATCAAAATACATGAATCGTATTTTAGAAATCAATATTGAAGAAAATTGGGTACGTGTTGAAGCAGGTGTGGTTAAAGACCAACTTAATGATTATTTGCGCCCGCACGGCTTTTTCTTTTCTCCTGACCTATCAACCAGCAACAGAGCAACAGTCGGAGGAATGATTAATACTGACGCATCTGGTCAGGGATCTTTGGTATACGGTAAAACATCGAATCATGTTTTAGCACTCGAGTCTGTTTTAGCCAATGGCGATTTACTTTCAACAGCTCCAATGCCAATTGAACAAGCGGAAGACTTAGCCAAACAAAATAACAGTTATGGCAATATTATTAAGCAAGTGCTTAGTTCGTGTCGTGATAATCGCTCATTGATTTTAGAAAAATTTCCTCGCTTAAACCGTTTTTTAACTGGTTATGATTTAGAAAATGTTTTCAATGATGACCTAAGCCAACTAGATATTTCGCGTTTAATTACTGGCTCCGAAGGATCTTTAGCCTTTGTATGTGAAGCCAAACTAAATCTAACACCGATATTAAAAGCAAAAACGTTAATCGTTATTAAATACGATAGTTTTGATTCAGCGCTACGTCACTCTCCTGCGTTAGTTGAAGCAAAAGCAACGTCTGTTGAAACCATTGACTCAAAAGTTTTAAACTTAGCTAAGCAAGATATTGTTTGGCATTCGGTCAGTGACTTAATCACCGACGTTGAAAATAAAGTGATGGACGGTATCAATATCGTTGAATACAACGGAACTAGCATAGAAGCGCTAGCAGAGCAGGTATCACAGTTAACGTCTCGACTTACACAAGATATTAGTAACAATACCGGTGTTATTGGCTATCAAGTTACAACCGACCTAAGCAGTATCAATAAACTCTACGGTATGCGAAAAAAAGCGGTTGGTCTATTAGGTAATACTGAAGGTAATCAAAAGCCATTAGCTTTTGCTGAAGACACGGCAGTACCACCAGAAAATTTAGCCGATTACATTGTTGAATTTCGAGCACTGCTTGATAGTTATGATTTGCATTATGGCATGTTTGGTCATGTTGATGCAGGGGTTTTGCATGTGCGTCCGGCACTTGATATGTGCGATCCTGAGCAAGAGAAATTGCTTAGAGAAGTCTCAGATAAAGTTGTTGCGTTAACAGCCAAATATGGCGGCTTAATGTGGGGTGAACATGGTAAAGGCTATCGTAGTGAATACAGCCCAGATTTTTTTGGCGAATACTTATTTACAGAATTAAGAAAGATAAAAACCGCCTTTGACCCTTTAAATAAAATGAATCCAGGAAAAATTTGTACACCGTTTGAATCGCATGAAAGTTTGGTTTCTGTTGACGATACTAAGCGCGGTTTTTATGATCGACAAATACCGATTACCGTAAAAGATTCATTCAGTTCAGCGCTTGACTGTAATGGTAATGGTTTATGTTTTAATTATGACGCCAATAGCCCTATGTGCCCTTCTAGTAAAGTAACGCGTGACCGCAGGCATTCTCCGAAAGGTAGAGCTGGTTTGATGCGTGAATGGTTACGCCTTTTAAACGCAAAAGGCGTTGATATACTTTCCTTAGAAGAAAATATACAACATTGGTCAGTTAAAAGGCTATTAGATAAAGTAAAAAATCGCTTCTCTACGAACCAACAAGCCGATTTTTCTCATGAGGTTATGGAAGCTATGCAAGGCTGTTTAGCTTGTAAAGCTTGCGCTAGTCAATGCCCAATAAAAGTTGATGTACCCGATTTTAGAGCACGTTTTGTCAACCTATATCACTCAAGATACTTTCGTCCATTGAAAGATCATTTAGTTGCTAACGTAGAAACCTTAACACCATTAATGGCGAAAACGCCTAAGTTAATTAATAGTGTATTATCTCATAAATGGTACGAAAAACTTTCACGTGCAACCATAGGATATATTGATACGCCGATACTTTCTGTTCCTACTTTAGCAAAGCAAGTCAGTGACAAAAACTATCAAAATTTCGATTTAACTTATTTGAAAAACCTTAGCGTAGATCAACAAGCAAAACATGTTTTGATTGTTCAAGACCCCTTTACTTCATTTTATGATGCAAATGTAGTTGAAGCTATGATGGCATTAATTCAAAAATTAGGTTTTACGCCAATATTATTACCTTTTAAACCTAATGGTAAGCCGCAACATGTAAAGGGCTTTTTGGCTAAATTTGCCAAGACGGCTAAAAATACTGCAGAATTTTTAAATGAACTTCATCAGTTAAATATTCCTATGCTTGGTTTAGACGCTTCATTGACACTTTGCTACCGAGATGAATATAAACAAACACTTGGTGAGAGTCGAGGGGATTTTCACGTGCTGTTAGCACATGAGTGGTTGTTAAAGGTGATCGATCATCCAAACACTCAAGCAGCACTTTTGTCGGTAACTGAAAATAAGCGACTAGCACCATATAAATTATTCGCTCATTGCACCGAAAAAACGGCATTAGCGGGTAGTGAAGGGCAATGGCGTGATATCTTTGGCTTATTTGGTTTAATGCTAGAAAACGTCTCTGTGGGCTGCTGTGGAATGGCAGGAACCTATGGCCATGAACAAGTAAACTTTGAAAATTCTAAAACGTTATTTGAAATGAGCTGGCAGGAAAAATTAACTAAGTTAGAAGCTGAACAAGTTTTAGTGACAGGTTATTCATGTCGAAGCCAGACTAAACGGTTAGGCGACATGCAAACGAGACATCCTGTTGAAGCGTTATTAGCGGCATTTGCTTAAATTATGAACTGACCCTAAAGTTATTATAAAGATTGTCGATATAGTCTCTGACAAATGTTGTACTTGTTCTAACCTGCTATGTAAATAGCTAAACTGTGAGAGGCTATATGTCATTATCATTAAATAATACTGAAGGTGTTCAAACTAATATAACCACGGGCCATGCCTTAAAAACGGCGGGGTTGTCTAAGAACCAACAAGAGCTTGAAGGAGAAATGGCCTTAAAGCTAATCGCTTCTGCGGCAGGTGTTGATTCAGCGGCTTTACCCGTAATTGGTAATAGTGGTCATAATATCAATATTAAAGTCTAATATTGATATCTAAGTATTTTTAAACGGTAAACGGTTAAATGCATCGTGCTGGCTTTGGTAAGCCAGCATACTTTGTTGCTTGTTTTGCAGGACCTTCTTTAAATAGTCGATATAAGTAGCGGCTACTTGCTTTTTCTTCCCCAAACTCAGCTTTCATTGCTTTTGTTAATGCTCTTATCGCAGGCGAGGTGTTGTAGGTAAGGTAAAACTCTCGAACAAATCGAATAACTTCCCAATGCTGTTCAGTTAATATTAATTCATCTGTATCGGCAATCAACTGGGCCAAATCACTATGCCAGTCTTTAAAATTAATTAAATAACCTTGTTTATCGGTCGCTATTTCATTTCCGTTAAAAACTATACTCATTGCCATGTTACCGATTTTTCAGTTTCACAAATTAATGTCATTAATGCATCTAGCGATAGGGTGCTGATATTATTGTTATCAATAGTTATTGCTCTAGCTTGAGCATGCGCTTCAATAATATAAAGCGAAGATGAAGCTACTTTTTTCGATGCTTGTTGCCATAAATCATGATTAAGATTGTAACAACCATCATCAAGTAGAACGATAGTATCATTTGCTTGTACTACGTTAAGGCATTGCTGAAAATCATTGGTTTGAAAAGCTGAAGTGCGTACTAAATGAAGCATACTCATGGTGAATTAGAACCTTAAAATCGTGTGGTGTTGGTGTATTGATGTTGCAAACTCATCTTGATTTAGTACTTGTACATTATCAATTGAAAATATATCAGCTAAACCACGTTGAATAAGAGAATGACGACAAACATAAATATTATCAATATCGTAAAATTCTAAAGCGGCTAAGGTTTTTAAAAAATCTTTTTGTTGTATCAGTTCTGGCTGTTGCTTGGGTATGAGTTGATAAACTCCTTCACCTTGAAAATACAAACTTATAGCTTGTTCATAAGAGCCAAAAATAAGGGCGATATCAAGAGAATCTTTAGCGTTAGCAATTGATAATGGCGCACTTGCATTAAGTATCGCGACTGACTTTTCAGGTACTGTCATACTATTCTCCTTAAAGCTGTATTAAACGATCGGCTTTAACATTCAATTCAACTAATTCACCTAAACCAGACAAGCTAAAGGCTTCATGAACATTAGTTGCTTGCTCATCATTAATATCATCGCTTAAACCGCGCTTTTCTGCTGCTGTTGCACATAAATGTAAGGGAAGGTTATAACTGAGCTGTAGTTGTTGCCATTGCTGATGTGTTTGGTATTCGTCATTAGGTAGCGCAACGTGCTGACTACCATTTAATACGCCGTCTTGATAAAAGAATACCCCAACAACATCTATCTTCATTGTTAATGCTGCGGTAACCATATTAATAGCAGTAGTGGTTAAATTACTATTAGGGGGAGTGGTTATAACAAAAGCGATACTTTTCACAAGATGTCCTAAGTGCTTAAAAACAAATATTGGATATAAAAAAACCTCGGTGATCTTATGATCAACGAGGCTTGATATTATAAGCAATAATTCGCTTACATTCTATTAGCTTGAAATATTAATCGTCGCCCATTACACCTAAAAGGTGTAACAAATGTACGAATATATTATAGATATTCAAGTATAGAGAAATTGTTGCGCGAATGTAGTTTGTTTCACCACCATGAATTATACGGCTTGTATCAAATAAAATTAAGCCTGACATAATCATGATAATAGCTGCACTAACGGCTAATGAAAGCGCTGGAATCTGAAAGAATATATTAGCGATACTTGCTATTATCGCTACAATCAAACCAACCATTAAAAATCCGCCCATAAACGAGAAGTCTTTTTTACTGGTTAAAGCGTAACCCGATAAAGCAAAGAATATTAGAGCTGTACCGCCTAACGCTTGCATTATTAATGATGCGCCATTTGGCATTGCAGCGTAATGATTAAGCATTGGCCCTAAAGATGCTCCCATTAAACCGGTGAAAGCAAATATCCAAAAAATACCACTAGCAGAATCAGCTTTTTTATTTACAACAAACATCAAACCAAAAGCGACTAATGTCATTACAAGCGCTGCACCATGTGGCAGGTTCATTGTCATTGAAATAGCTGCAGTAACGGCACTAAATGCTAGTGTCATTGACAACAACATGTAGGTGTTTTTCAGTACCTTGTTAATTTCGATAGCTGAACTTTTGCTACCTTGTAAACTAATATTTGATTGCATAAAACTTCCTTTGATAACTTTGGTTATACTTTTTAGATAAGGCCGTTTGAGTAAAGTTCAAGGTTAAGTTAAACATTACTCACGACATATTGACATATTATGGCACGGTGATTTTTAAATTACTATGCTTAAGTTTATCATACCTGTTGATATTCATTGATAATTTGTGAACGTTTGTAACAATCAGTACTGTGATCATTTACCATACCGCAGGCTTGCATATGCGCGTAGCAGATAGTTGAACCAACAAACTTAAAACCACGTTTTTTTAAATCTTTACACCATGCATCTGATTCAGCAGACGTAGCAGGGTAGTCGGCTGAATCATTCCAAGAATTAACAATGGTTTTATTATTAACGAACTGCCACATGTAGGAGCTAAAACTGCCAAATTCTTTTTGGATATTTATAAAACACTGAGCGTTATTAACGGCAGCATTTATTTTTAATCGGTTACGTATGATATTACTATTTAACATCAACTCTTCAATTTTTTCTTGATCATATCGAGCAACAGTTTCAACATTAAATTGAGAAAATGCTGCTCGATATCCTTCACGACGTTTTAAAATTGTATACCAGCTTAGCCCCGCTTGGGCAGACTCTAAAGTAAGATACTCAAAAAGTTTTTGATCATCATAAACAGGTACACCCCATTCCTCATCATGATATTTCACGTAGTCGGGTTTTGATGTATCAAGCCAAGGGCAGCGGCAAATTTTTTCGAGCGAATTATCATTTTTCATATAAGAACCTTAAACTATTGCTTAAATTGATAGCAATGTGATGTTTTTTCTAGCAAACAAACTTTTTTATAAAATAAATGCTTTACAAGTCTTTTTCGACACTTTAATATTCGCCTCGTCTTCAAGCAAGCAATTGTTTAAAGACATTCAGGTGAGATGGCTGAGTGGTCGAAAGCACCGGTCTTGAAAACCGGCAAGGGTTTGTAGCCCTTCTAGAGTTCAAATCTCTATCTCACCGCCACATTTAAAAAAGCCGCTAATCG
>Ga0209291_1000683_pt1 | contig 31961 bp, 24 predicted proteins | sample GOMGulsemesocosm_FD_184633 | JGI IMG/M metagenome (GOLD analysis project Ga0209291, IMG submission 184633) | Methane-oxidizing microbial communities from mesocosms in the Gulf of Mexico - GOM9B Gulf of Mexico (SPAdes) (version 2) | ecosystem: Environmental > Aquatic > Marine > Cold seeps...
TTTATAAGTTGTAGGTTACAAAAAGCTAAGTTTTTTGTAACTTAAATTTTATTTTTGTCTACTGTCTACTGTCTACTGTCTACTGTCTACTGTCTACTGTCTACTGTCTACTGTCTACTGTCTACTAGTTTATCAACTTGTCTGCCTGTCGTTGTTTATCCCATTTTATATCACTCAATACAGACGATTTTATCCCTATATAGAAAAACCAGGATTTATTTACACTAAATGGGACCCAGTTAAAGTTCATTTTCCAACTTAATAAGTCTCTTTCAAATCGTAAATTTGTATGTGTAAACCCTTTTCCTTTGATGTCATAACCTGAAGAAACTCCAACTTTCCATCTAGGAGATAATTCCACGTCACCAGAAAACATTAATGAATTGCTAGATATTTCATTTTGTCTAGCATAATTATTATAGGCAATAGAATAAGCAAGACGTAAAGTCCAGGGTATTTTATAATTATATAATTTTACATCTTTTGGTTCTTCATCTTCATTTTCATCAAAACTTGATTTACTTAAATCATTATTATTTCCTAATAAATCTTCAGTACTATTGAATGTAGTAGTACTATTTGTTTGTTTTGATTTGTTACCATTTTTATCAAAGTCTTTACTTGAAAAAGAGTAATTCATAGTAACATTGGCATTTGTTAAACGAAATAAGCTACCATTGTTATTAATATTAAATTTTTCAATCCTAGTATTATTATTATCCAAAGCGTAAGGATCTAAGGACATATTGAAATTGATATTCAATTTATTATTTATTAATTGAGTACCACCTGAAACGCTAACAGGACTTATTTTTAAGGAATCACCAGCTATATTATATGAGGTAGAAAAGTTCAAGTTATTTAAAATATTAACTTTTCTGTAGGTTACTTCTGTAGAATCAGTAATTTTATCTCTAACTTTTGCTTCTATAGAGTTTCCTATTCCTAATCCTATTGAGCTAGAGTAGACTTTACCCGGGGATCCGTAAATAGAATTCTCAAAGGGGCTATATTCTATATATTCTACATCTTCAATAGTGGTTCCATCCGCAGCGATGATATTTTTTTTGTAGCTTTCATAATACTGATCGAAAGCCGGGTTTATGCTATAGTTAATACTTGGTCTGATGACATGACGAATAGCTTTGATTTTATGATCTTCTTCCTTCTTGTCGAAATTAAACATACCATATAAGGTAGTCCCTAAACTAGAAGAGAAGTTATAGGTTCTATAGGTAGCAAAGCCTTTGTTTATATTTGTGATAACTTCCTTATTTACCTCATCATATTGTTTGTTAACTTTTTCAAAATTCCATACTTCATTGTATGATCCACCGGTAGAAAGACTAAAATATTTTAAAACTTTAAAATTAGTACTAATAGGGACAGCGTGTCTAATTCCTATTTTTGCATCGTTAAACATTTGGCTTTTAAAGAAAAACTCATCTGTAGTGCTAATTCTGTTTTCAGCAGCAAATGAATATTGTAAGTTGATATTCTGAATGATTCCTTTTTTACTTCCTACTTTAGGTTCAAAAGGGTAAATTCTATTAAAACTCCCTTGAATACTTGGCAAAGTCATATTTATTTGCTCAGTATTGGTGTTTTGTGAGTGTGTAGCTGTTGCTGAAATATTGGCTCCTAATTTTCCTTGAAAACTTCTACTGTAGGATATTGAGGAGCTTAATGTGTTAGTTAGTGTATTTGATGCATTGTATTGATTGGATGATTGACTATAATAATTACTACTTCCTAAGTTAACTGAAGCTGAAAACCTTGAATTAGGATTTGATTTAGCATCTTGATTATGTGACCATCTAAGGTTGTATATATTGGATTTACTATAATCGGGAAAACCTCTTTCGCTGGTAATTAAATTCTCATAACGGTAATTAAACTGACCACTAAAATTATAATTTACTTTATAATCAGTACTAACATTGTATCCGTAACTTCCATTAGTATAAAAATCTCCTAATAAAGTCAAATCAAAATAATCGCTTACAGCAAAATAATACCCTCCGTTTTGAAAAAAATACCCTCGTTCATTATTCTCTCCAAATGAGGGGATGATAAACCCAGAAGCACGATCTTCAGTTAGTGGAAAGTAAGCAAAAGGAATCCCTAATGGGGTAGGCACACCATATATAAACATATTGGCTACTCCACTAACAATTTTCTTTTTAGGAACAAGTTTGGCCTTTCTAACTTTAATATGATATTCGGGGTCTTCTAAATTTTTTGAAGTAGTTAAAATTAAATTTTTTACATAATAAACAGAATCATTTTCTTTTTTAGTGATTTCTGCCTTTAAGTTCATCCCGGTTTGTTCAGTTCTGGAATTGAAAATTAATGCCTTTTCTGTTTTAAAATTGTATCGGATAGAATCTGGCTCTACTATATTTTCTCCTTGTTTAAAAATAGGGGTTTGAGTATATTCAGTAGAATCTTTTATTCCAAAGGCATAAATTTCACTTTTACCATAATTAATGATTATCTTACCAGCAACAATATTTATATCACCATAATTTATTTCTGCGTTATTATATAAATACATTTGCTGTTCGCGTCTGTTAATTTTTATATAATCTTTAGCTTTATATTTAACAATGTCAGTAAGGGTTTCTTTAATGATAGTAGAGTCCTTTGCACGGATAGTATCTACTTCCTTAGTCTGTAATTCTTCAAATTTATTAGATGAAGGCATATCGGTTTTTAGAGATTTCGTTACTAAAGAATCAGATTCAATAGTAATTCCTTTTCTAGGTAATTCTTGTGCATTTATAAAATTGTTAATAAACAATGTTAAAAATGTTATTAAAAGTATATGTAAGCTTTTTAATTGCACCAATGTAAATTCTTATTTTTGTAAAAGTATGGCTTAGTTTTTGGAGTGTCAAACATACGATATATTTTAGTGGATATTTTTAATTTTTAGAAAATTTTAACCCGCTAGTAAGCTTAAGTTTTTTTGGCTAGTTACAAATGAAAATGAATAATGTTGATTCGTAAAGTTTTTAACTTGTTTAGAGTATTGATAATATAAAATTTAAAGAAGAGGGGCAAATGCATAAAATAGGATGTTTAGTTTTAATCATAGGAATAATATTTTTTTCATCCTTTTCCTCAGAGGATGAAAAAAATGTTATAACAGATAAATTTGTAATAGTATTGGATGCTGGTCATGGTGGGCACGATCCAGGAAGACCTACAAAATTAGGATATACAGAAAAAGCTATTGCTTTAAAACTGGTATTAAAAATAGGAGCAGCATTAGAGAAAAACCCTGATATAAAAGTAATTTATACTAGAAAAACGGATGTTTTTATAAAACTTCGTGAGCGAGCACGTATTGCTAATAAAGCTGATGCTGATTTGTTTGTATCCATCCATTGTAATGCCCATCATACACAGGCACATGGTACGGAAACATTTGTTGTAGGAGCTGCAAATACAGAGCGTAATTTAAATATAGCAAAAGAAGAAAATGAAGTTATTTTCCTAGAAGATGATTATGCAGAAAATTATGAAGGCTTTGATCCAAATTCTCCAGAATCAATTATTGGATTAACATTAATGCAAGAGGAATATGTTGATCAGAGCATTATGTTAGCTACTTTAATAGAAAATAACTTTGCTAAGAAAACAAAGCGTAAAAGTAGAGGAGTCAAACAGGCTAGTCTTTGGGTAATGCATAATACCTATATGCCAAGTGTTTTGATTGAAACAGGGTTTATTACGAATAAAAAAGAAGGAGCTTACTTAAATTCAAATAAAGGTCAAAATGAAATTTCTAATTCTATAGTGACATCAATATTAGAATATAAATCTAAATTGGTAAAAGAAGCAACTACTGCCATTGTAGCACAAGATAATATTGATGTAAATATTTATCCAGATGTAATATTCAAAGTTCAAATTGCTGCAAGTAAAAGAAAATTAGCGCTAAAACCGTATAATTTTAATAAGCTAAAACACTTGTCAAGAGTTAAACAAGGAAAGCTATACAAGTATTATACTGGTAATACAAATGATTACACTGTAATTAAAAATATTCAAAAAATAGCCAAAGAGAAAGGGTATCCTGAATGTTTTATAGTGGCTTATAAAAATAATATTCAAGTTAACTTATCAGATGCTTTAAATAAAAGCAAAGCATATTTAGAGTGATTATAATTAAAATAGTATTAATTTTGTTAGCGAATCAAAACACAAACTAATTTGAAAATTTCAAGAGAAATTAAAACAGCTATATTGGTAATAGGAGCAATAGCATTGTTTATTTTTGGATTTAACTATTTAAAAGGACAAGATTTATTTAATTCAAATAATATTTTTTATACAGAATTTGATTATAATGCATTGACGATTTCGGCTCCAGTTACCATTAAAGGAAACAGAGTAGGGAAAGTTGAAGCGATTACGTATGATTTTAAAACAGGGAAAACTAGAGTTTCTTTTTCTGTAGATAACCGTTTTAAATTTTCTAAAAATAGTGTTATCAGATTATATGAATTAGGTTTGATGGGAGGAAATGCTATTACAATTATTCCAGCTCAAGATACGGACTTTGCTAAAAGTAAAAATTTCCTAAAATCAGAAGTAGAGGAAGGATTAGTGAAAAATTTAACGAGTAATTTTTCAGGATTAAGTACCGGTTTAGATGCAACACTTAAAAAAGCAGATACACTACTTACAGGGCTTAGTATCTTGGTTAAAGATGATTCTGAAAAAGGATTAAAAAATGCTGTTGTTGAATTAAATAAAACATTAAAATCTTTTCGTGGATTATCTCAGTCAATTAATAATTTAATTGAAAAGGATAATAGTAACTTAAATAAAATGCTTTCTGAATTTAGTGAAACTGCAAAATCATTTAAAGCGCTGTCAGATTCATTGCAACAAGCTAATTTGGGTAAAACTATAGCAGGCTTGGATGAAACATTAATTAAACTTAACGGAATTTTTTCTGGGATAGAAGAAGGAGAAGGAACTATAGGGAAATTGATGAAAGACGATAAATTATATCATAATTTTGAAGCGGCAGCAAAAGAACTTGAAGAGTTATTACAAGATATTAAATTACATCCTAAACGTTATTTTAGAGTGTTGTCAAAAAAGGAAATTCCCTATGAAAAGACAGTAACTACAGAATTGAAGAAATAATATTATAAAATCTTAGAATATTAACTATGCAATACATTGACAATATTTTATTCGTAGCTATATTAACCGCTGGATTATGGTTTTTTGCTAAAAATATAAAATCGCTTATCAGAAATATCAAATTAGGTAAAGTTATTGATAGAACTGATAATAAAGCAGCTCGTTGGAAAAACATGGCTAAAATTGCTTTAGGGCAAGGAAAAATGGTTCGCCGACCAGTTTCAGGAATTTTGCATATAGTAGTGTATCTAGGGTTTATCTTGATAAATATTGAAGTATTAGAAATTGTAATCGATGGTATTTTTGGTACGCATCGTATTTTCTCTGGAATGGGAAGTTTTTACGGTTTTTTAATAGGTAATTTTGAAATTCTTGCATTTCTCGTCTTAGTAGCAGTAATTGTGTTTTGGATCAGAAGGAATGTGATAAAAATCCAGCGTTTTTGGAAAGATGAAATGAAAGGTTGGCCAAAATCTGATGGAAATATGATTTTATATTTCGAAATGATTTTAATGACCTTGTTTTTAGTTATGAATGCAACTGATCTTCATTTTCAAGAAATGAATACAGGAAATGTCATTAGTCAATATATTGCACCCTTGTTTTCCGGAATGGAAGCCGCTACATTGCATGTTATTGAAAGAGGAGCGTGGTGGTTGCATATTGTTGGGATTTTAATTTTTTTAAATTACTTATACTATTCAAAGCATTTACATATATTATTAGCGTTTCCAAACACATTTTTTGCTAACTTAAATCCTAAAGGACAGTTTACAAATGATGTAAATGTGACAAAGGAAGTAATGATGATGATGGATCCCGAAGCAGATCCTTATGCGATGCCTGCAGAAGGTGTAGAAGAGGAAATATCTACTTTCGGAGCTAAAGATGTTACTGATTTATCTTGGGTAAATTTATTAAACGCTTATACTTGTACAGAATGTGGACGTTGTACTAGTGAATGTCCAGCTAATCTTACTGGTAAAAAACTGTCTCCTAGAAAGATAATGATGGATACTCGTGATCGTTTAGAGGAAGTAGGTAAAAATATTGATACCAATAAGGGTGAATTCAAAGATGACGGTAAAAACTTATTCGATTGGATTTCAAAAGAAGAGATTTGGGCGTGTACTAGTTGTAATGCTTGTGTAGAAACTTGCCCTGTAAATATTGATCCATTAAGTATAATTATGGATATGCGCCGTTATTTAGTAATGGAGGAAAGCGCAGCGCCTGCAGAGTTGAATAACATGATGCAAAATGTTGAAAATAATGGAGCACCTTGGCCATACAATCAAATGGATAGATTGAAATGGGTTGATGAATAAGTATTTATAATTTATGTTATTGATAAAATTAATTTAACTGCCTCTTGAAGAGAAGTGATGAAAATTAACCCAAGGACAGACTAAAAATAAAATACAGTTTAAGAGTGTAAAACTTTAATATGAAGTTTAGTTTTTAATATAAATAGACTCTTAATCTTCTAAACTAAAAAATATGAGCGAAGCATTAATAGTACCAACAATGGCTGATATGATGGCAGCAGGAAAAACACCAGATATATTATTTTGGGTAGGTTCAGCTGGTAGTTTTGACGACAGAGCAAAAAAAATATCTCGTGCTTTTGTGAAAATATTAAATAAAGCAAATGTTAATTTTGCTGTGTTAGGTACAGAAGAAAGTTCTAGCGGCGATGCAGCAAAAAGGGCTGGAAATGAATTTTTGTTTCAAATGCAAGCTATTACTAATATAGAAGTAATGAATATGTATGAGGTGAAAAAAATAGTAACTTGTTGTCCGCATTCATATAATACTATAAAAAATGAATACCCTGAATTAGGAGGGAAGTATGAAGTGTTACATCATACAGAGTTCCTGCAAAAATTATTAAAAGAAGGAAAATTAAAAATTTCAGGAGATACTTTTAAGGGTAAGAAGGTGACATTTCATGACCCTTGTTATCTTGGCAGAGCTAATGAAGTATATGAAGCACCAAGAGAATTAATTAGTAAGTTGGGGGTTGATTTGGTTGAGATGAAACGTAATAAGCTTAACTCATTGTGTTGTGGTGCTGGAGGCGCACAAATGTTTAAAGAGCCAGAAGCAGGGAGTATGGATATTAATGTATTGCGTACAGAAGATGCTATAGCTACTTCAGCGGAAATCATTGCTACGGGTTGTCCTTTTTGTAATACCATGATGACTGATGGTGTTAAGGCGAAAGAACAGGAGGGGAAAATAGAAGTACTTGATGTAGCTGAGTTATTAGCTAATTCGTTATAAATATAAATTTTGTATAGGGATTTAAAGCTTCCCTAACACCTAAAACCTAAAACCTAATGCTAGTAGAATTCAATACATTACCAGGCCATTCAAAAATTTGGATATATCAATGTAATCGTCGTTTTACAGAAGAGGAGTTAGTATTAGTATCTGAAAAAACGAGTCAATTTTTAAAGCAATGGGCAGCGCATGGTACAGGTTTGCAAGCAGGTTTTGAATTGAAATATGAGCGATTCATTATTATCGCAGTAAATCAAGACAAACAATCGGCTACTGGATGCTCAATAGATGCTTCAGTACGTTTTATACAAGAGTTAGAACAAGAGTTAGAAGTTGAGCTATTGGACAAAATGAATGTAGCTTTTAAGCAAGGAAATTTTGTAAACTTTAAGTCTTTATTGGATTTTAAGGCAATGGCAAAATCTGGTGCCATTGGTAAAAAAACAATTGTTTTCAATAATTTGGTAACTAATGTTGCTGAATACAATCAAAATTGGGAGGTTCCTGCACATGAATCATGGCATTCAAGATTTTTTAAGTAATGACGCAATTTTTTGTCAATAATGCTAAAAATAGATAATAGTCTATTTTTTAGTAAGTATATAAATTGTTAAGAAAGACACAATGAAGGTGCAATATTTATTACAAAATAGAATAACCATTTTAAAGGGAAGTTTTGTAGGCATCTCTGGCCAATGTATAGCTGAATTATAATTAGGTATAGAGATTAGTATCGTTGTTTTTACAATTAATAAAAGTGTAATAAGTTATTATTATTGATTTAATTTTAAAGCTATCAATTGTTCTAAATTGATAGTATTAAAACGCCACTCATTTTATAGGTGAATTTTAATTTTTTATGGACATGTAAACTTGTTGATATCCATCTTTAAAACTCTTTTTTCTAAATATTAAAAATACTATCTTTCCTAAAATTATTTAACCAACTTTAAGGTAGTTTGGTATGATTTTTATGGTAGTTAAGAAAATAGATAGTATGATGTATAGAATAGTTTTATTTGTCCTTGTAGTCAGTGAATTAGGGTTTTCTCAAGATCTACACCCTTTGCATACTATAGATGTTAAAGCACAAGAAGATTGGGTAGACGTTATGTATAATGAAATGAGTCTAGATGAGAAAATCGGACAATTGTTTATTGCTGATGTTTGGTCTGGTAAAGAAAAGCTGCATACTGATAAAATTAAAAAGTTAATAAAGGAAAATCATATTGGAGGAGTGATGTTCTCTAAGGGAGGTCCGTATCGACAAGCAAAATTGACAAATGAATACCAAGCACTTTCCAAAACAAAATTATTAATCACACAGGATGCTGAATGGGGCTTAAGTATGCGACTGGATTCTACGTATGCTTTCCCTTGGAATATGACTTTAGGGGCTATTAAAAATAATAAACTTATTGAAGAGGTGGGTAAACGTATAGGTGAACATTGTAAGCGAGTAGGTGTACACATGAATTTTGCTCCAGATATTGATATTAATACGAATCCAAATAATCCAATAATAGGAAACCGCTCTTTCGGTGAAGATAAGGTAAATGTAGCTGAAAAAGGAGTAGCATTTATGAAAGGAATGGCTTCAGTAAATGTATTGGCATCTGCAAAACATTTCCCTGGTCACGGTGATACTTCTCAGGATTCTCATAAAACCTTACCGACAATTGATTTTTCGGCAGAACGTATTGAAAATATAGAGTTATATCCGTTTAGAAAACTAATAGAAAATGGAGTAGCAAGTATAATGGTTGCGCATTTAGATATTCCTAGCTTAGGAACTAAAACAGGAAAACCTTCTTCTTTGTCAAAAGAAATTGTAACCGATTTGTTAAAAGAGAAATTAGGATACAAAGGTTTAATTTTTACAGATGCATTAAATATGAAGGGAGCATCAAATTATAAAGAACCGGGGGATGTTGATGTAGCTGCTTTTTTAGCGGGTAACGATATTTTATTAATTTCTGAGAATATTCCTAAAGCTATTGCTAAAATTAAAAAAGCTTACGAAAAAAATAAAATAACAGAAGAACGTTTAGCGCATTCAGTAAAGAAGATTTTAATGGCTAAATATAAGGTAGGATTGAATGATTACACCCCTGTTATTTTGGATGACATTTATGAAGATTTAAATACACGTTCTAATAATTTATTGTACTCACAATTAATTGAAAACGCAATAACAGTAGTAAAAAACGAATCGGCTGTTCTACCTATTCAAGATTTAGCTATTACAAACATTGCTTATGTAAAATTTGGGGAAGATGATCATAAACCTTATTTAAATAGATTAAAACAAATTGCGAAAGTCACCGAGGTAAAAGCGAATCATTTGGATGAGTTAATTAAAAAATTAAATAATTATAACTTAGTTGTAATTGGAGTTCATAAATCAAATGCTAATCCTTGGAAATCATATAAATTAAAAGACCAAGAGTTGACTTGGATGTATGAGATAGCTAGGGTTAATAAGGTTGTGTTAAATGTATTTACACGTCCATATGCATTGTTAGATTTAAAAACAACTACTAATTTTGAGAGTGTAGTAGTGTCGTATCAAAATAGTAAAATTGCTCAAGAAAAAACAGCTGAAGTATTGTTTGGAGCAATAGGCTCGAAAGGAATTTTACCTGTAAGTTCTAATGAAGTATTTCCAGTAAATACTTCCATTGAGTTAGATAGAATAAATAGATTGGGATATGATTACCCAGAAAACCAAGGATTAAATTTAGAGAAGCTAAAAAAAATCGATTCTATTGTAAATTATGCAATTACAGAAAAAATGACTCCTGGGGTACAATTATTAATTGCTAAAGGAGGAAAAATTGTGTACAACAAAAACTATGGTTATCATACCTATGCTCAAAAGCGAAAAGTAGATGACAGTACTTTATATGATGTAGCTTCTTTGACAAAAATTTTGTCAACTTTACCATTAATGATGGAGTTAGAGGAAAAGGGGGTAGTTGGTTTAAACTCTAAGTTAGGGGTAATGATTCCTGAATTAGCAACATCAAATAAAAAAAACATAACGGTGAAGCAGATGCTTTCACACTATGCACGTCTAAAGGCATGGATTCCTTTTTATAAAAGAACTTTAGATAGTATTTCCCAAAAACCGTCAAAAGAATTTTATACGAATAAAAAATCTGATAGTTTCCCTTATCAAGTAGCAGAAAATTTATATATCAGTAAAGGGTACCAAGATTCAATTTTTAATAGAATAAAAGATACTGATTTACGTAAAAAATGGAAATATAAATACAGCGATTTACCATATTATTTATTAAAAAAATATATTGAAAATCATTATAAATCTGGGTTGGATGAGTTAATTCAGAATAGGTTTTATAAGCCTTTAGGTTTAAGCGCAACATATAATCCTTTAAGAAAATATTCGCTAGCTCAAATTGCACCAACTGAAGATGATTCCTATTTCAGATATCAAAAAGTACAAGGGTATGTTCATGATATGGGGGCTGCAATGCAAGATGGAGTTGGTGGTCATGCTGGAGTTTTTGCCACAGCTACAGATGTCGCAAAAATTATGCAAATGTACATACAAGGAGGGAACTATGGAGGTAAGGAATACTTAAAAGCTACGACAATTAATAAATTTAATACTTGTTACTACTGTAATATTGATGTGAGAAGAGGAGTAGGTTTTGATAAGCCACAATTAGGAAAAATTGGCCCTACATGTGATTGTGTGCCAATGAGTAGTTTTGGGCATTCAGGATTTACTGGAACTTTTACTTGGGCAGATCCAGAAAATGAATTAGTATATGTGTTTATGTCAAACAGAACCTTTCCAGACGCAACAAATTTTAAGTTAGTACGGCAAGATATTAGATCAGAAATTCAGCGTATTATATACAGTGCGTTAGAATTAGAAACCCCAAAAGCAGTAGATACTAGTGCTAGAAAGTAAATTTATGAGTTTAAAAAAATACTGAATACTGAAAATATGAAAATAGGCATAGTTTGCTATCCAACATTTGGAGGAAGTGGTGTGGTTGCTACTGAATTAGGAATTGCTTTATCCAGACGAGGACATGAAATACATTTTATAACGTACAAACAACCAGTACGTTTAGATTTATTGGGAACTTCTATTCATTTTCATGAAGTAAATGTTCCAGAATATCCATTGTTTCATTATCAGCCATATGAATTAGCTTTATCAAGTAAGTTGGTTGATATGGTTAAGTTGCATGGTATTGAAGTATTGCATGTACATTACGCTATTCCTCATGCTTATGCAGCATATATGGCTAAGCAAATGTTGGCTACTGAGGGTATTCATATTCCTATTGTAACAACTTTGCACGGTACTGATATTACATTGGTAGGGAGTCATCCTTTTTATAAGCCTGCAGTTACTTTTAGTATCAATGCATCGGATCTAGTAACATCGGTTTCTCAAAGTTTAAAAGATGATACTTTGCGTTTGTTTAATATTACAAATGAAATAAATGTGATCCCTAATTTTATAGATGTAAAAAAGTATGAAGCAGCAAAAAATGCAGAATGCCAACGTCATTTTTTAGCAAATATTTCTGAACGTATTGTAACTCATGTGAGTAATTTTAGGAAAGTAAAACGAATAGATGATGTGGTGAAAGTCTTTTATAGAATACAAAAACAAATTTCATCAAAATTAATCATGGTCGGTGATGGGCCAGAGCGTAAACTTGCTGAGAAGTTGGTAAAAGAGTTGGGAATAGAAGGAAATGTAATATTTTTAGGAAAGAGTAGTGAAGTAGATAAAATATTATGCTTTTCTGATTTGTTTTTATTGCCATCAGAAACAGAAAGCTTTGGATTAGCAGCATTAGAAGCAATGGCTTCAGGTGTCCCAGTAATATCAAGTAATACCGGGGGAATTCCAGAAGTAAATAAAGAAGGAGTTTCTGGTTATTTAGCCAATGTTGGTGACGTTGATACTATGGGGGATAGGGCGATAGATATTTTAAAAGATGAACAAACTTTAATTCAGTTTAAACAAAATGCAAAAAAAATAGCTAAAGAATTTGATTTAGAGGCTATTGTTGATAATTATGAAGAATTGTATGTGACTGCATTACAGTAATAATTAGTTTAAAACATGATTGAAGAGCACCGGATATAAACAATTCTTATTATAAAAATATAAAACTTAAATAGTCGTGTTTGATTTGTAGAAATAAAAAGTGGTAAATATTATTTACCACTTTTTTTATTTTGTATACTCAAAAATAAAGCCTATTGTAATACCATGTCAGTACTTTCAAAAATTTTATCGGCTGAATTTGCTATAAATCCTTTAAATAATTCCCCATTACTCATTTTGTGTCTGAAAGCAAACTCGTAATAACAAGAAGTTATTTCTTTATGTCCTTCTTCAAACTCTGCAATAAATTTATCTGCTAAAATACTAGATTGTTCTAAGAATAGTTCTGGAGTACCTTTTATTTCTCCACCAGAAGTATTTAATTCATAACCATTTTCTTTTAAGAAATTATTTACTTCTGTAATATTATTAAAGGTGTCTAACTTATTAATATCTACAGTAAAGTGATTAGAACAGAATCCATTTACATATAACCAAGCAGCATATTCTGACTCATCTAATAAAGAGTTGTATAATTGAAAATTAGGAGTATCCCATAAACGACCTTTAAATACTAATTCTTCCGCAGGAATATTATCAAAATTTACTGTGTTTAGAGTGTTTTTTATTATTGATTGTAGTTCTACAGATAATTCAGAAGTCAATAATTGACTGATAAAAACTAAAGGAGCATTTTTATCTGTTTTGTGAACAAAATGCTTTGCGTATAATTTCTTTTTTTTAAAATGATAATCTGCAACATATTCATAGCCATTATTGATAAATGTTGTAGCTAATACATCAATATTTACTCTAGGATCATCAAAGGTTCTAAAAGCAACATGGTCATTTGCAATAATATTATTTCCTTGAGCTTTAAATAAATCTTTTACTTTTTGCGCTGAAGGAGTACGTTTTGTGTACTCATTCCATAATTGATCAAATAATTGGGTTGTTGTCATGGTATATGTATTTATAGTGCAAAAATAAATCATTATTGTTTTTTATAAGCTAAATAATAGTTAATTTTGTGTTTTTTATAGTGTTATTTTTAAAATACAATTGATTTTGTGATTTTTGAATGTCAATATGATTATTTTAATGTTAAAAATTACCTAGTATGAGTCAACTTGATTATACAGATAAACAAATTTTATTAGCTTTAAAGGCTGATGCACGAAAAGCATTCTCTAAAATTGCAGATGATTTAAAAATTTCAAACTCTTTAGTACATCAACGAATAAAAAAGATGAAGGAGGAAGGGGTGATTATAAAAGCAGATCTTTTATTAGATGAAATAAAAATTGGGTATAACACAAAATCTTATGTTGGAATACGGCTTAAAGAGGCACATTTTGCTTCGAAAGTAGTTGAAAAATTACAAGATATAGTAGAAGTGACGGAATGTAATTATGTGTCAGGGAAATATGCTATTTTTGTATTGGTTTTTGCGAAAGATAATGACCATTTGCGATCAATATTATATAATCAAATACATGAAATAGAAGGTGTTGGTGGAACGGACTCTTTTATTTGTTTTACGACCAATTTTGACAGATCTGTACCAGTAATTTAAAAATTATCATGAAACTTATTTTAGAGGCATTACATCAAAAGTTGGAAGGAGAAGTAAAATTTGATAATTTACATAAAACTATTTATGCAACAGACGCATCCGTATATAGAAAATTACCTTTAGGAGTTGCATATCCGAAAAATGTAGCTGATATAAATATTTTAATTCAGTTCGCTTTAGACCATAATACTTCTTTAATTCCAAGGACTGCTGGGACTTCTTTAGCAGGACAATGCGTAGGGGATGGTTTAGTTGTTGATGTGTCAAAATATTTTACCAATATCATTTCTTTTGATAAGGAAAAAAAGCAAATTACTGTACAACCAGGTGTAGTTCGCGATGCTTTAAATGAGTATTTAAAGCCACATGGTTTGTTTTTTGGCCCCAATACATCAACATCAAATAGGTGTATGATTGGGGGAATGGTGGGAAATAACTCATCAGGAACCACTTCAATTAAATATGGAGTAACACGTGATAAAACGGTTTCTATGAAAACTATTTTATCTGATGGATCTTTTGCTGAGTTTGGATTTGTTACAAAAAATGAATTTGAAGAAAAGTTAAAATTAACTACTTTAGAAGGAAAATTATATCAGGAAATTTATAAGGAGCTTTCTGATAAAGCTGCTCAAGAGGAAATTGAAAGTAAATTTCCTAAGCCAGAAATACATAGAAGAAATACTGGGTATGCAGTTGATGAATTATTATGGTCAAATGTATTTGAAAAGAAAACTCGTGACTTTAATTTTTGTAATTTATTGTCTGGAAGTGAAGGAACATTAGCTTTTACAACTGAAATAACACTTCAGCTAGATGATTTATCGCCTACAGCAGCAGTTATGGTTGCATCTCATTACAAATCGATTGATGACTGCCTGAATGATGTGGTAAATACAATGAAACATGATTTGTACACGTGTGAAATGATGGATAAAATCATTTTGGATTGCACAAAAAATAATACCACTCAATTAAAAAACAGGTTTTTTATAGCAGGTGATCCTGCTGCAATTTTAATGTTGGAAATAAAGGCTCCAACAATAGTTGAGGCTAAAGAGAAAGCTGCCATTTTAATTGACGATATAGATAAGGCTGGTTTGAGTTATGCAAATCCTATACTAACTGGAAATGAAATAAATCAAGCTTTAGAGTTACGTAAAGCAGGTTTAGGGTTGTTGGGAAATTTAATAGGGGACAGAAAAGCGGTTGCTTGTATAGAAGATACAGCAGTTGCATTACCAGACTTAGCTAATTTTATTGCTGATTTTTCGGTATTGATGGACAAACATAAGCAACAAGCTGTGTATTATGCACATGCTGGTGCAGGTGAAATTCATTTGCGCCCTATTTTAAATTTGAAAACAAAAGGGGATGTAGGTTTATTTAGAAAGATAACTACTGATGTTGCATATTTAACAAAGAAATACAGAGGCTCATTTAGTGGAGAACATGGTGATGGGATTGTACGTGCTGAGTTTTTACCAATCATGATTGGTGAAAAAAACTATCAATTATGTAGAAGAATTAAAGCGTTATTTGATCCTAATAATATATTTAATCCAGGGAAAATAGTTGATGCCCCAAAAATGGATGAATCGCTACGCTATGAAATAGATAGGAAAGAGCCTGTAATTGATACATTAATGGATTTTACGGATTCTCAAGGAATGTTACGTTTGGCAGAAAAATGTAATGGTTCAGGAGATTGTAGAAAAGATGTATTTGCTGGAGGAGCAATGTGCCCTAGTTATAGAGCAACTAAAGATGAAAAAGATGTAACACGTTCTAGGGCAAATACTTTAAGAGAGTTTTTAACAAATTCTAATGAGAAAAATAAATTTAATCATCAGGAAATTAAGGAGTCTTTAGATTTGTGTTTGAGTTGTAAAGCGTGTGCAAGTGAATGTCCAAGTAATGTAGATATAGCCGTAATGAAATCGGAGTTTTTATATCAATACCAAAAAGAAAATGGATTCAGTTTGCGTGCGAAACTGTTTGCGTATAATACAAAAATGAATAAGTTGGCCTCAAAAATTCCAATAGTTAGTAATTTTGTATTTTCAAATCCAATTACTGCAGCTTTATTAAAGAAAATGAATGGTGTGGCTTCAGAAAGAAGTCTGCCTTTAGTGTCAAAGCCTTCGTTGAAGAAGTTACAAAATAGAAGGCAAAAAATAGATTCCCCTTTAAAATCTATTTACTTGTTTGTTGACGAGTTTACAAATTATTTAGATGCCCAAATAGCATTTGATGCTTATGATTTATTAACTGCTTTAAATTATAAAGTATTGTTTGTCAATCATGAGGAAAGTGGTCGTACATTTATTTCAAAGGGATTTTTGGAACAAGCAAAGAATGTAGCAATAAAAAATGTAGCTAGTTTTAAAGGAAAAATTTCTAAAGAGACTCCGTTGGTAGGGATAGAGCCTTCTGCTATATTAACGTTTCGAGATGAATACAAACGTTTGGTAGAAGATAAAGAGGCAGCTATTCATATTTCAGAAAATACTTTTTTAATTGAAGAGTTTATAGCGAATGAAATAAAACTAGGTAATATTTCTGAAAATCAATTTACAGATGTACCTCAGACACTTAAAATTCACAATCATTGCCATCAAAAAGCATTGAGTAATCAAAAAGTAACCTTTGATATATTGAACCTTCCTAGAAATTATAAGCCAACAATTATCACTTCTGGTTGTTGTGGAATGGCAGGTAGTTTTGGTTATGAAAAGGAGCATTATGAAATTAGTATGAATGTAGGGGAACAAACACTTTTTCCATCAATACGAAAAACTGCGGAAGAGGTAATTATTTCGGCTAATGGAACCAGCTGTAGGCATCAAATAAAAGATGGAACACAACGAGTTGCGCTCCATCCAGTGAGTATATTATTGAATGCTTTAAAAAATTAATTAAGCGTATATGATGTGATCTTTTGTGTTGTTTCAACACTTCCTGATGATGGAATAGGCAATGTTTGCCCTGGTATATCAACCAATTGATATGAGAAAACCGCATTTGAATCAATTAAGCCAATTCCTTCGGCATAGTAGTTTTTAATAACATATATGTCTTGAGTTGGTAGGATAGTAAAAGTGATTCCTATATTTGTAGTTGCAGTAGCTGAAATAATAATATCAGAAATAATAACATTAGAATATGTTTCATTGTTTACAGTATGTGTAGTCAAAATTTCTTGTTGTACTGTTTTTAATGTGTAAGTAATATCAAGGTCTATTCCTCCAATGTTTTGTGCAGTATCACCTGATTGAGTGCTTAGTATAGTTCCGGCAGATTTACTTTCATCTATTAATTTAGTGTTATTTAAGTCAATAGCCAAGTCGGTACCATTAATAGTACTTAGAGGCAGTATGAATTCTCCTTCCATGTATGTGACACCATCATATACTCTGAAATAATTTTGGTCATATAATTGTGACATTATTCCAGAACTTCCCGTACTAGAACTCATCCCAAAATATTCATGTGTATTAATAATGGTAGTTTCATCAACTGTAATTTCGTCAACTGTATTAGTAACTGGGTTAGTCCCGTCATTAGTAGCAACGTCATATATCCATGTATTGCCCATAGAAAGCATATGGTAATTAGTTGTGGATATTATTCCGTCAAAATCGTCATCATTGTTTGATACGTATCCATCTGGTTGTGTACAAGAAGATATTGAAACATTTGGATCTCCTAGTCCATCTAAGTCTGTATCGGCATACCACAGTGTTTCTGTACAAGAGGTATTAGAATCATCGTCACTTGAGCATGAAGTAATAGTGGCTAGTGTTAAAATTGAAAATAAATAAATTGCTTTTTGGATTTTTAGACTCATAATAATTCGGTGTTTTTTCAGCTAATATAAGATATTTTTGTAGATACTATATGAGGATTATTTTAGTACATTTGTTTAAAAAAATATTAATGTCTGGAAATACATTTGGGAAGTTATTTAAATTAACCACATTTGGGGAGTCACATGGTAAGGCACTTGGAGGAATTATTGATGGTTGTCCTGCTGGAATAACTATAGATTTCGATGCTGTTGAAAATGAAATGAATAGGAGAAGGCCAGGACAATCAGCTATTGTTACTCAGCGAAAAGAACCTGATTCAGTGGTGTTTTATTCAGGGATTTTTGAGGGTAAAACTACTGGTGTTCCTATTGGATTTGCTATTCACAATACCAATCAAAAGTCACATGATTATTCTCATATAAAAGATAGTTATAGACCTTCACATGCTGATTATGTTTTTGATAAAAAATATGGTCATCGAGATTATAGAGGAGGGGGAAGAACTTCTGCTCGTGAAACTGCAAGTAGAGTTGTTGGTGGAGCTATAGCCAAACAGTTATTATCAGACATAAAAATAAATGCTTTTGTGTCTTCTGTAGGTGATATTTTTATCGATAAGCCATATCAAGATTTAGATTTTTCGAAAATAGAAAGCAACCCTGTACGGTGTCCTGATCCAGTTTTTGCAGAAAAAATGGAAGCACGTATAAAGCAAATACGAAAAGAAGGAGATACTATTGGAGGAACGATTACTTGCGTAATACAAAATGTTCCTGTTGGATTAGGCGAACCTGTTTTTGATAAATTACATGCTGATTTAGGAAAGGCTATGTTGTCAATAAATGCTGTAAAAGGTTTTGAAATTGGTAGTGGATTTTGTGGTTCTAAAATGAAAGGTAGTGCACATAATGATTTGTTCAATACTGATGGTACAACAAAAACGAATCTTTCAGGCGGAATTCAAGGAGGTGTTAGTAATGGAATGGATATTTATTTTAGAGTAGCCTTTAAGCCTGTAGCGACAATAATGCAAAAACAAGAAACCATAGATAAACATGGAAATATAGTTGAAATGATTGGGAAAGGACGTCATGATCCTTGTGTTGTCCCGAGAGCGGTGCCTATTGTAGAGGCTATGGCTGCTTTAGTATTGGCTGATAATTATTTAATTAAGAGAACAAATAGAATTTAAATAAATATGAAAAAATTACCATTATATATACAAATCATTTTAGGAATGGTTTTAGGTGTTGCTTTTGCATTGATAATGACAAATTTTGATTTTGGAAAAGAATTTATTCAGGATTGGATTAAACCTTTTGGTAAAATATTTATAAGTGCATTAAAACTGATTGCAGTTCCATTAATTTTAGCATCATTAATAAAAGGAGTATCAGACTTAAAAGATATTTCAAAGCTTTCTAAAATGGGAGGTAGAACAATCTCAACATACATTGTTACTACTGTTTTAGCAGTTTCAATAGGTTTGGTTGTTGTTAATTTGATTCAGCCAGGAAAATATGTTGATGAAGGTACTCGAAATGAGCTTATTGCGAGCAATAAGGAAAAAGCAAATACTAAAATTGAAGCATCATTTAAACAAAAAGAATCAGGTCCATTACAAGCCTTAGAAGATTTGGTTCCATCAAATATTTTTAAAGCAGCTAGTAGTAACCGAAATATGTTGCAGGTAATCTTTTTTGCAGTGTTTTTTGGTATCGGATTGATATTAATCACTGAAGAGAAATCAAAACCAGTAATTGTCTTTTTTGATGGTTTTAATGAGGTTATTTTAAAAATGGTAGATTTAATCATGCTTGCTGCTCCGTATGGTGTTTTTGCATTATTAGCAGCATTAATAGTAGAATCACCGAGTATCGCATTATTTAAGGCCTTAGGAATGTATGCATTGTGCGTTGTACTAGGCTTAATGTTAATGATTGGTGTATACATGTTTTTAGTGTCAATTTTTACTAAGAAGAATCCTATATGGTTTTTAAGAAAGATTGCTCCTGCACAATTATTAGCATTTTCAACGAGTAGTAGTGCTGCTACTTTACCTGTAACTATGGAAAGAGTTACTGAGCATATTGGAGTTGAAGAAGAGGTGACGAGTTTTGTGTTGCCAATTGGAGCTACTATTAATATGGATGGGACGAGTTTATATCAAGCAGTTGCAGCAGTTTTTATTGCACAGGCTTTTGGTATGGAATTAGCATTGTCAACACAATTAGGGATTATTGCTACGGCAACATTAGCATCTATAGGTTCTGCTGCTGTTCCAGGAGCTGGAATGGTAATGTTAGTTGGTGTACTTGGTTATGCTGGTATTCCTGAGGCAGGTTTAGCATTAATTTTTGCAGTGGACAGACCATTAGATATGTGTCGAACTGTTGTAAATGTAACAGGGGATGCTGCGGTGTCAATGTTGGTCGCTAAGTCAGTTGATAAATTAGGAAATCCAAAAGTTAAAAATTGGGATGATAATTATTCTGGAGAGATTCTTTAAAATAGTATCCTTATTCTAATAGAATTATAAAATAATAAAAGCCAACTCTTTATCTTAACAAAGATTGGCTTTTTTAATACTCTCACATAAATAAATGTTTAACTGCAGAGCTACATTATTTATTTTTACACGAATTTTATTACCAATATTGGCTATAACTGTATTGTAGTTTGAAATGAGTTTTTTAATCTGCTCCAATATTAAAGTCAATACCTATAGAAAAAACATTTCGTTTAATATTTACTCATTCATTTTTTATTATAATAATGGTCTTTGCGTGTAAAACAACCTTTTTAAGGTTGGATAGTTATTAGTTTATTGAAACTTAAGTTATACTCTTAAAATCAACTAATGTAGATGAGTCTAAAACATTTTTTGTTATTTATGAGCTTTGAATCAGTCTTAGTGTCAAAAGTAATCTCAAAACCCATACTTTTTACATTTAATTGTAAATATGTAAAGAACTAAAAGTAGGTATAGTTATAAATTTGATAGTGAAAAAAGGATATAACAAAAAAACCAGCACTTTGTGCTGGTTTTTTAAAAAATATTTTGAGTTCTAATTAGAACTTGTAAACTAATCCTATAGATAGGTCTCTAGTGTCTAAACCTAAATTAAATTTATCAGTTGAATCAGCTCCATCTCCACCATTATCATTAGTGTTGTATCCTAGCATTCCCCATCCAGCTTCAATAGCAAAAGAGTTAGATACAAAATAAGAGATACCAGGTCCAACCATAGCGCTAATTTCAGCTGACTTAGCATCAGTTAATTTATTGTCTACATTTCCGTAATCAACACCTAATTCAGCAAAAACAGAAAACTTAGAAGCAGGAGTCATGTAGTATCGACCAAATGCACCTAAAGATAAAGTTTGCTTATCTAAATTGTCATTTCCAGCAGCATCCTCACCTTTTTGAGACATGAACCCTATTTTTGCTCCTACGGCAATGTTGTCAGATACAAAAAAACCAAATTTAGGTGCGATTTCAAAAGAATTCTCTTTTGCGTCACCAGTTGATTGACTTCCAAAAGAAAAAGCACCAGAGATCATCATATCTCCTTTTGCAAATCCATTGTTTCCTTCGTTTTTTTCTTCTTGTGCATTAGAAAAAGTAAATGCGCATACTGCTAAAGCAGATAATAATAATTTTTTCATTTTAAGTTTTATTTTAATAGTTAATTCCTGACAAATTTAGATATTATTGTTTTAGCATAAAATTTTTTTAATACAATTTTAACGCTTAGAACTGTAGGTTTCGTGCTAAAGCCTCATTTACATACTATTACTATAGGTTTTGTTTTTTTTTAGTGTAATTATGTATAAATAAAAGGTATAAAAAATCCGATTAAAAGATAAACTGTTATGATTATTACTGACCTTGTAACATACAATTTGTAAATTTTATATGATTTAATACTTTTTTTTAACCATACCAAAACTTTTCGGTTTTAAAATCATCAGTGGGTTAAAAGTGATTATGAGTGCTCTGTTCTCAATATTGGTTGTTAAGTCAGTTGTAGTATTTAAAATAAAAAAAATGGATGATAAATTATGCTAGTGATGTTGTGTAAAAAAGTATATGTAATATAGGTTTTCTTATGTTAAAATGATGGCTTGAATGTATAGTATATTTTATTTAAGGTATAGTCTGATCTTTAGATTAATTTAGTAATCCTCCTTTTGATTTAGTGATAGAAATAGGATTAGAACAATCATTCCAAAAGTTTAGGGTAAAGTACCGTACTGTACATAATTATTGTTACCCCTTAGTCTGGAAAAAATGATGTGAAAATAACAAAAAAAACCAGCGAAATTTGCTGGGTTTGATTTTATAAAGGTTAATTTTTATTCATAAACCTACAGTATCAATTAGAATTTGTATCCAACACCAACTGTTAATATGTTTACTTTGTAAGTAGTATTCTATAAGTCTCCTGTATAATAGTCATTTAATTGTAAACATATCTAGCTCTAGCTTGTACTAAAAAGTTTTCATTGATATTATATTCTGCACCTGCAGATAATAATAGTCCTAGTTTAGAAAAATCATCCCTATGTCTTCTAAAACATAGTTTACAGTAGGTTCTGCTTGTATATTTAATTGCTCAGTAATATAGTATTTTGCCATAATAGGTAATACAATAGAGCTAAAATCTTTAACTGCAGAATAGGCTAACTCTGGTTGTACGTGAAATTTATCAGATATAGTAATATCTGATAAACCACCAATGTAAAACCCAGATTCACTATCAGTTTCAGAGAAATTACCAGCTTTAGTTTTAGCCATTGCGCTAGTAAAACCTGTAGTAGCTCCAAATGATACTTCTTGTGCGTTTAATGCGCACACAACAAGTGTGATAATAATAATTTTTTATTTTTATTTAAATAGTTAATTATATATATTATTGTTTTAGTATTTTTTTTAAGCATTACTTTAACGTTTAGAATTATAGGCTTTATCTTATGGTTTTGTTTTTTACTTAGTGTGGTTATGTGTAAATAATAAGTTATAAAACTCAGATTAGGAGACAAACTGTTATAATTATTACTAGTTTTGTGACATACAATTTGTAAATTAGATATTGATTTAATACTTTTTTTTGATGAGAATAATAATAATAAATGGGCCAAACCTAAACTTGTTAGGGAAAAGAGAAACTAATATTTATGGTGATTTATCTTTTCAAGAATTTTTTGATGAATTAAAAGAAAAAAACTTATCTGTAGAGTTGTCTTATTTTCAGTCTAATGTTGAAGGGGAATTGATAAATAAAATACAAGAAGTTGGATTTGATTATGATGGCATTATTCTTAATGCTGCAGCATATACACATACGTCAATAGGCATTGCAGATGCAGTAGCTGGAATTTCTACTCCAGTAATAGAAGTACATATTTCAAATACATATTCTAGAGAATCATTTCGACATGTGTCATACTTGGCACCTAATGCAAAAGGGGTTATTGCAGGTTTTGGTTTGCAGAGTTACGAGTTGGCTTTACAAAGTTTCTTGTAACTAGTTAATGTACCGGAAATAGATGTTAATAAAAAGGTCGTTTTGAATATGATTCAAAACGACCTTTTTGTTTTGCCTAATAATGTTATAAATGTATTACTTCATCATAGGCATCGGCGACAGCCTCCATTACAGCTTCACTCATAGTAGGGTGAGGGTGTATAGTTTTTAGAACTTCATGACCTGTAGTTTCAAGTTTTCTACCCAATACGGCTTCTGCAATCATATCTGTAACACCAGCACCAATCATATGACAACCTAGCCATTCACCGTATTTAGCATCGAAAATAACTTTTACAAACCCGTCCTTAGTACCGGAAGCACTTGCTTTTCCAGAAGCGGAGAATGGGAAATTACCCACTTTAATATCGTAACCTGCATCTTTAGCTTGAGCTTCTGTCATACCAACACTTGCGATTTCAGGTGAACAATATGTACATCCAGGAATATTTCCATAGTCAATAGCTTCAACATGTTGACCAGCTATTTTTTCTACACATAAAATACCTTCAGCAGACGCAACATGAGCTAATGCTGGCCCAGGAGTAATATCACCAATAGCATAGTATCCTGGGATATTTGTTTGGTAAAAGTCATTTACCAACACCTTGTCCTTATCAGTAACAATACCAACATCTTCTAAGCCAATGTTTTCTATGTTAGTTTTTATTCCTATAGCAGATAATAAAATATCTGCTTCTAAGATTTCTTCTCCTTTTTTAGTTTTTACGGTAGCCTTAATTCCTCTTCCAGTAGAATCTACAGAAGTAACTTCAGCAGAAGTCATAATTTTTATTCCAGATTTTTTGAATGATCTTTCTAACTGCTTAGAAACGGCAGCATCTTCAACAGGAACAATTCTTGGTAAAAATTCAACAACTGTTACTTCTGTCCCCATAGAGTTGTAGAAGTATGCAAATTCAACACCGATAGCTCCTGACCCTACAATAACAATCTTTTTGGGTTGTTCCGGTAAGGTTAATGCTTCACGATAACCAATAACTTTTTTACCATCTTGTTTTAGTGCTGGCAATTCCCTAGAACGAGCTCCTGTAGCAATAATAACATGATCAGCACTATATTCTGTAACGGTACCATCTGTAGTGGTAACATCAACTTTCTTTCCTGCTTTTATTTTTCCGAATCCATTGATTACATCAATTTTATTCTTCTTCATTAAAAACTTGACACCATTGCTCATTCCTTCAGCTACGTTTCTACTACGTTTTACAACCTTAGAAAAATCTTTATCAGGATTTTCTACTGATAATCCGTAATCTTCTGCATGTTTAAGATATTCAAATACTTGAGCAGATTTTAATAATGCTTTTGTAGGTATACATCCCCAGTTCAAGCAAATTCCACCAAGATTTTCTTTTTCAATAACAGCAGTTTTAAACCCTAATTGTGAAGCTCTAATAGCTGTTACATAACCACCTGGTCCAGAACCAAGAACTATAATATCGTATTTACTCATTGTAATGAATTTTTTTAGTCAGAATTTTAATCGCACGAATTTACAAAATGAAATTGAATATTTAGGTAATGCTTTTAAAAAATGAAAGCGCTAACAATTAATAATTGTTAGCGCTTAAATATAAGTTTGCCTTATTGTTATAGTCTTACTACGACGTAGCCTCTTTTTGTTTTTTTATAATATTTGTTGTTCCATTTATAATATTTTTGCCCTTTGATATGTATAACTTTATGTCCTTTAGGAGCAATTTTAACTACTTTTACTGTTTTATATGCTGGTTTTGTACGTACTACTTTAGTAGCGCAAGAACTAAGGCTGACAACCGTAAAAACAATTAAAATTGTATAAATTAAATTTTTCATAATGTATAGTTTTATAAGTTTATAGAATTAAGACTATCAATTTATAAAAAGGTTTAACTTATATATATAATCATTTTGCTTTAAAATTGAGTGATACTGAATTTACACAATATCTTTTTCTTGTTGTTTTTTTAGGACCATCATTAAATACATGTCCTAAATGTCCGCCACAAGTGTTACAGTGAATTTCTGTGCGTGTATATCCTAGGTCATTATCAGAATCATAACCAACATTTCCTCTTATAGGGGTATCAAAAGAGGGCCAACCTGTTCCTGATTCGAATTTATGCTTAGATAAAAAGAGTGGGGTTTCGCATGCTTTACATACATATGTACCATCTTTATAAAAGGTGTTGTATTTTCCAGTAAACGCTTGTTCTGTTCCTGATTTTCTGAGCACATAATACTCGGTTGAACTAAGTGTGTTTTTCCACTCTTGATCAGTTTTTTCCACTCTAAATTTAATGGTAGTATTTTGTTCTTGTGCTTTTGACTTACATCCGGTTAGCGATATAATAAATAGTAGTAGTAATACTTTTTTATGCATGTTTTTAATTTGAGACGAATATTTTCTTGATAGCTTACATAGTTACAGCTCATTTAAAGTAATATTTTATATTTTTTGAGTAAACTATATTAATTAATATTTATGGTATATTTGTTGATTATACATCAATTGTAGTTATACCAATAAATTAAATCTATTATGAATTATAAAAAAAATCTAGTGTTACTAGTGTTAGTTGTGCTAATTGTGTCCGCATGTAAACCAAATCCGTTTACGGGGAAAAAAACAATGAATATGTATTCTAATGCACAATTATTCCCCATGGCTTTTCAACAATATGATCAATTTTTATCAGAAAATAAAGTGATAACTGGCACCAAAAATGCTGAAATGATTACACGAGTTGGTGAACGTATAGCGATAGCTGCTGAACGTTGGTTAAACGCTAATGGGTATGAAGGGTATTTAAAAGATTATAAATGGGAGTATAAATTAGTAAATGATAAAACAGTAAATGCTTGGTGTATGCCAGGAGGAAAAATTGTTTTTTATACAGGAATATTACCTATTGCAGAAAATGAAACAGCTATTGCGGCAATTATGGGACATGAGGTAGCTCATGCTTTAGCTGATCATGGAGGTCAAAGAATGACTGCTGGGGCTTTACAGCAAGCAGCAGGAACGGCAATTGCTGTAGGAACTCAAGTTGGTGGAGTAGATCCTCAAAAGCAACAGTTGATAATGCAGGCTTATGGTATGGGAAGTCAAGTAGGAGGGATGTTGCCTTTTAGTAGAAGTCATGAAACAGAAGCTGACAAGGTTGGCTTAATAATGATGGCAATTGCGGGGTATAATCCTGATGAAGCTGCAAAATTATGGGTACGTATGAAAGAAAATAGTGGAGGACAAGCTCCACCAGAATTATTAAGTACGCATCCTTCTAATGATTCTAGAATAGCTAATTTAAAAGAGTTGGCTCCTTTTGCAAAATCAGAAGCAAAAAAATTTGGAATTAATTCTTTTAGACCAATTGGTGATAAATTAAATTAAAAAGATGCCCATTTCTTAAATATATTAAGACAAGGAATAAAAATAATTGTATTTTCGAAGCTGCTCAATATCTATAGAGCAGCTTTTTTAATTTATGTTAGGTATGAAGTTATTTCAAAAAGGGGATAAAAAAATATTAAATGCTTGGGCGTTTTATGATTGGGCAAATTCTGTTTATAGTTTGACAGTTGTGTCGTCAATTTTCCCTTTGTTTATAGGAGCTTATTTGAAGAGTGAAAATATTAGTAAAATTAATATTCTAGGAGGGGATATTTCACATACAGCACTAATTACATATGTAACTGCTTTAGGTTTTTTAGTAGTAGCTATTATCTCACCCTTATTATCAGGTATCGCAGACTTTAAAGGAAATAAAAAGTTTTTTTTGCGATTCTTTTGTTATACGGGAGCATTTTCTTGTATGGCTTTATATTTTTTCTCATTGGAACATATTTATATTAGTTTGCTTTTTTATATGATAGCACTAATAGGTTTTTGGGGTAGTTTGGTGTTTTATAATTCTTATTTACCTGATATTGCCCATAAAGAACAACAAGATGTTATTAGTGCAAAAGGATATTCATTAGGTTATATAGGTAGTGTTATTTTACTATTATTTAATTTATGGATGATTTTATCAACAGACAATGAAAAAGAAGCTTTATGGATGATGCGATGCTCATTCATAACTGTTGGAGTTTGGTGGTTTGGTTTTAGTCATTATACGTATAAATATTTACCTGATTTTGCGAACTCAAATAAAATTTCTACCGATATACTCTTTAATGGTTTTAAGGAATTAAAATTAGTTTGGAGAGAGCTTCAGGAGCAATTAAGGTTAAAAAAATATTTAATTGCATTTTTTGTATATAGCATGGCGGTACAAACTGTAATGTTGATAGCTTCATTTTTTGGAGAAAAGGAAATTGCTTGGTCAGTACATGGAATAGATAAAACATTTGGACTAATTATTAGTATTTTGATTATTCAGTTAATTGCAGTTGTAGGTGCTTATTTAACTTCATATGTGTCTAAGAAAATAGGAAATATTAAAACATTAATTATTATAAATTTTATATGGGTGGGTATATGTGTGTTCGCATATTTTGTAGTATCTCCTTATGAATTTTTTATTACCGCTGGAATTGTAGGGCTCGTAATGGGTGGGGTACAGTCATTATCTCGTTCAACATATGCCAAGTTTTTACCAGAAACAAAGGATACAACATCATATTTTAGTTTTTATGATGTTGCTGAAAAAATAGGAATTGTAATTGGTATGGGAATTTTTGCTTCTGTAGAAGTAATAACGGGGTCTATGCGTAATGCTATTTTATTTTTAGTTGTATTCTTTTTTATTGGATTGGCACTTCTTTTTAAAGTTCCTCAGAAAATTAAATAATTTTCTCTATGTTTGTGAGATATAGAAAAATTATGCATATGAAACCCTTTAAGTTTACTTTCTTGCTAGTATTATTAGCTAGTTTTACATTTATCTCTTGTGACAACGAACCTTTAACAGGTACTTTTACCGATGAGTCAGGAACAGAGAGTGGTACAGGATCTGGATCTGGAAATGAAGTGATTTTACAACCTTTTTTCGCGGAAATTGATTTGGTTGAGTTTTCAGAAACTAGTTTAGAAGCTATTATTTTTAATAATAAACTCTGGGTTAGAGCTGTTGATGCAGATACGAATAAGATAACTATAGGGATGCCTGAGGATGTTGCAGTTGGAACATTTGATATTGACCAAACGGATTATACTGGTGTATTTGAAGATAATTTAGCTCCAGATACCTATTTTACCAGAGCAAATTCTGGTTCAATAACTATACTTACTCATGATACAGTAGCTAAAACAATTACTGGAACGTTTAATTTTATAGCAACGCCAACTGGAGTTGTAGCTCCTCAATTTCAAATTACTGATGGTGAGTTTAATGTAAGCTATTAATATTAGATCAAAAAAATATGAAAACAGCAAATAAAATTTTAAAATTATTTTTAGTGTCAATGGTGCTAATAGCTTGTAATGCTGAGGATCCAGCAGAATTAGATGCTTCTTTACATGTGCCTAATGTAGTGACTCCAGCGGAAAGTGCAGGAACATTTACTGCTTTGGTTGATGGTCAAGATTTTACAATTGATATCGCTACTGCGATAATAGAAAATAATGTTATTACAATATCAGGTAAAAAAGGAAATGAAGTAGTTACTTTACGTATGCCTGCTAATATCACAACAAACAATGTAACTACCCCATATGTTTTAGGTGGAGCTAGTGATGTGTATTCGGCATTTTATAATACTGATATTACTAATTCAAACCCCGATGATATAACAACTTCTCATGCTACAACTAAAAGTGATTTGTACATGACTATTGATGGTGATGAAAATTATTGGATAGCTGACGATGCACCAACAGTAAGTATTGTAGGTGGTGTTACCACAATTACAGGAGGAAGACTTACTAATGTAGATACTGGAGTATTATTAAATGGGGCACCTGTTTTTGAACTGGTAAATCAGTCAGTAAATATGGTAGTTCAAGAAAATCAAACAGGTTCATATACTTTTGGAGCAACAAATTTAGCAAATTATAGTGCTGGAGGAACAGGTGGAGATGTTTTTGAAGCTGATACTGCTGCAAATAATGGTACAATTACTTTAGAAGTGGATGATGTTAATAAGTTAGTTTCAGGTACATTTATTTTTGATGGTACAGAAACTTATACGCAAACAGGAACTGCCATTACTGGAACTGACACAGATGGCGATGGGATGCTTGATGGAGCTGGTAGTGTTAATGGTACAGAGTTAAACTTAGGGTATGATCCTAATGATCCATGTAGTCCGATTATGCCAGAAGGATATACCGGTTATGATCAAACTAATGCAATTTGGTTAGCTGCCGATTGTGATGGTGATTTAATATCTAATGAGGATGAATTGTTAGCTGGTACAGATCCTTATGAAGGGAATACAGATACTGATGGTGATGGTGTAAGTGATGCCCAGGAAGTAATAGATGGTACTGATGAAAATGATCCATGTGATCCAACTCAGGATCAATTTTATACAAATTATTCAAGCACAAATGCAACATGGATGGCTGCTGACTGTGATGGTGATACCATCAATAATGGAGATGAATTAGAAGGGCCTGATGGTAATCTAGCAACTACTGCTGATAATACAAACCCATATTTTAAAGATTTTTTGACAAAAAATATTACTGGGGGGGTATTCTCTAAGATACCGTATGCGGAGCCAGCTATAAAAAGAGGGTTGAACATTACTGCTCATGATGTTGCAGGAAAAAGAATTGTTGGTTCTTTTAGTTTTGTTTCAGCATCTATAGGTGAAGATCCAAGAAAATGGTATGTGATAACAGGAGGAACTTTTAATGTAAAATATTCAGTTCCGGAATAGAAGGGATAAGACAGATAAAAAAAGCAGCCAATTGGTTGCTTTTTTTATGTGATCTATGCAGCTATGGCATATTAATTGTCATATATATTATAAATAGGATGTTTGGTATAAGTTCCGTTTTGTAAATGTATTATATCAAGTGTTTTATAAGTTTTAATTAAAATAATAACATTCTGCTTCAATGACAGAATGACAAATATAGGATATGAGTAATTCAGAGTTTTTAAATATTGACAGTTTGTCATTACAAGGGATGGAAGATGATACGGAGTTTATTCCGTTGATGACTACTGAAGATGAGGAGGAAATTGATAAAGAAGAAATTCCTCAGGAATTACCAATTCTTCCGTTGCGTAATACAGTGTTATTTCCTGGGGTTGTAATTCCTATTACCGCTGGTAGAGACAAATCTATTAAATTGCTTAATGATGCATATAATAATAAGCAAGCAATTGGTGTAGTTGCCCAAAAAGATGCTTCTGTAGAAGATCCTGTATTAGGCGATATTAATACTACAGGAACAGTAGCAAAAATATTACGTGTTCTAAAAATGCCTGACGGGAATACAACGGTTATTATTCAAGGAAAAAAGAAATTTTCTATTAATGAAGTTGTTAGGGAAAATCCTTATTTAGTTGCTTCGGTTTATGAGATACCGGAAGAGAAGCCTGAAATAGAAAATGAGGAATTCAAGGCGATAATTGATTCTATAAAGGAATTATCACTTAAAATAATAAAAGAAAGTCCGAATATTCCCTCTGAAGCTAGTTTTGCAATTAAGAATATAGAAAGTAATGCTTTTTTAATCAATTTCATATCATCAAATATGAATTTGAATGTTATAGAAAAACAAACACTTTTAGAGATTAAGAATTTGTCTGAACGTGCAATGGCGACTTTGAAGCATATGGACATGCAAATGCAAAAATTGTCATTAAAAAACGACATTCAGTCAAAGGTCAGAAATGATTTAGACCAGCAACAACGGGAGTATTTTTTACAGCAACAAATGAAAACCATTCAAGAAGAATTGGGAGGGGGATCATATGAGGCTGAGATAGAAGAGATGCGTTCGAAGTCTAAAACAAAAAAATGGGATGATAAAACAGCAGCTCATTTTGATAAAGAATTAGCTAAAATGTCTAGAATGAATCCGCAAGTAGCGGAGTATTCTATACAGCGTAATTATCTAGAGCTATTTTTAGATTTACCATGGGACGAATTTTCGAAAGATAAGTTTGATCTTAAGCGTGCTCAAAAAATATTAGATAGAGATCATTATGGTCTAGAAGATGTAAAAAAGAGAATTATTGAATATTTAGCAGTATTAAAACTGCGTAATGATATGAAATCACCTATTTTATGTTTGTATGGCCCCCCAGGTGTAGGGAAAACATCTTTAGGGAAATCCATAGCAGAAGCTTTAGGTAGGGAATATGTAAGAGTATCATTGGGTGGTTTGCGTGATGAAGCTGAAATTCGTGGACATAGAAAAACCTATATAGGAGCAATGCCAGGGAGGTTGATTCAGAGTATAAAGAAAGCAGGAACATCTAATCCAGTTTTTGTATTGGATGAAATAGATAAGTTGTCTAATTCTCATCAAGGCGACCCTTCATCAGCAATGTTGGAAGTGTTAGACCCAGAGCAAA
>Ga0209291_1000685_pt1 | contig 31911 bp, 28 predicted proteins | sample GOMGulsemesocosm_FD_184633 | JGI IMG/M metagenome (GOLD analysis project Ga0209291, IMG submission 184633) | Methane-oxidizing microbial communities from mesocosms in the Gulf of Mexico - GOM9B Gulf of Mexico (SPAdes) (version 2) | ecosystem: Environmental > Aquatic > Marine > Cold seeps...
GTCGACAAAAATTCGCTCGACACATTGTTCGTGAAATTCATTATGTTGACGAAATGAAATGATATAACGCAATAAAGCTTCTTGGTTTATCTTCGGCCCGCGGTAATGAATTTCTACGGTACCCCAATCAGGTTGATTGGTGATTAAACAATTTGACTTTAGCAGGTTAGAATGAAGTCGTTCGACCACAATGTCGTCAGCTGGAGTAACCGCATTAGCAAGCAGTAGCGGATCAAATTGGTAGTTATCTATCGCTATATCTAACTCATCAATGCATTGGCCTTGGGCCGCAACGATTTGTTGCGTAGCAAACTGCTCAGCTAAAATAACCTCAACAGCGACCGAACCTTTGGCACAATCTGATAAATCCTTAATTAATTGCTGCTCAACAGCACTGGCATCGGTGAAACGATGTTGATTAAAGCTATTTAAATAAAGCTTGAACGACTTTGACTCGACTAAAAATTCGCTGTCATAAGGTAACGAAAATTGGGCCATTGCGACGACAGGTTTACCTTTTAGGTTTAACCATGACAATTCATAACCGGTCCAAATATCTTGGCCAGTAAACGGTAGCTCATTGCCTAATTCCAGACTGTCTCGGTTTAACGAGCGAGGAACACCCTGTAACAGTTTTGCGTCGAAACTGTTATCATATTGCGTTTCTTTCCCTAGGGTTAAAGATTGCAAGGCTGGGGCATCTTGATAGTGATTAGAAGTGTCTGTCATGGGATCGATAATCCATTGTTGATAAAACTGAGTAATAAAATGTTAAATACTGCCGATAGTTTAAAGCAGTTTGCGGGTGATTATAGCAAAACTGTCGTGAATAAAACCGGACTTTTCCCACAAGTTTGTCATGACCCTGAGTGGGTTTCGCCTTGTGAGTTAGCCAACGGTGCCGAGGGGGAGATGTTACAGTGGCAATGGCAAAATCAAACGGGGCAATTGAGTTTTGTTGACGTTGAGCAAGCGCTAGAGCTGAGCTTTAATCAAGCAATTACCACTTATTACAATACGATATATAGTGGTTCGTTGTTTGCCACCTTTGGTGAGCATCAAATTGAGCTGCTACAAATTTGGAATAACAGTGACTTTGAGCGATTAAGTCAAAATATTATTGGTCATATTCTAATGCAGCGCCGACTCAAGCAGCAGCACACAGTGTTTATTGGCTGCATTGTTAATGGCGAGCAGATGCTTTCGATTGATAACAACACCGGCGCAGTGCTGCTCGAGATCCCTGGCGCTAAACAGCGTACAGTATTGTGTGACTCGTTAAGTGAGTTTTTTAGTCAAGCTCAACCATTAGCTGAGCCTGAAGAGGAATTGGTTTACGAGCAGCCAATTGCGCTTAAAGTTGGATTGATGCCGCGGCTTAAAGAAATTTTCAATAGCCTACGTGGCAAGTAGGCTAACGCTATTAGTGTTGGTTATGTATCAGTTAGGCGTGGCTAGTAATTAAGTTTAGTGAAATTTTTGATGTGCTAAATAAATTTTATTACAATTAAACTTAGGTGTAAGCACACCAGTTACTTTTCTTTGCTTCGCCAAAGAATAAGTAACCAAAAGAAAGGCGACCCGTATAAGTTGCTAATCTCCTTATAAATACCTGTCTTAACGGAACCGATTTCAATGCGCATCCTGCGCGAAAATCTAAAAATTCATCCCTGAATTTTTCTCCTAACAGTTATTGATAAGGAGGCAACTGAGAGCGGGAACTTGGTGCTCGTAGTTAAGTTGATCTAAAATTTAATTTGTTGATATTAAATGGGGTTAAATATCGACCTAACTGATACCAGAGTTAGTGTGGGCTATTTTCTTGGAATAAAAAATTGGCAAAAGCCAGCACGACACTGCCAATCATTAGCAACAAGGACACGGCGTTTATCACCGGAGTTGCCCCTTCGCGTAAGCGATCGTACAGCGTGATGGTTAATGGGCTATCGGAGCCAACTAGCATTAAAGTGGTATTAAAATTCTCAAATGACATTAAAAAGCTAATCACGGTAGCGCCGATTATTGCAGGCATCAAGTAAGGGATTGTGATGGTACGAATCGCTTCAAGTTTGCTGGCGCCTAAATTAAGCGCTGCTTCTTCGAGCGATAGATCAAAATGTCGTAGGCGGGCGGCGACAATTAACGTGCAAATCGTGGTGATGAAGGCAAATTGTCCAACCACGACCAGCGGTAAACCCGGGCGGAATATTTCAAGATCAATGCCCCATACGTCATCAAAATAATTGGCGACTGTCGAACTCATAATTAAGATAGAAACCCCTAAAATCACCCCAGGAATAACCAACGGTAACAAGGTTAGAATGTAAAGAAAGCTTTTGCCACGAAAGGATTTCCGTTCGAATAAAAAGGCATTATTAATCGCCAAACTGACCGATAAAATTGTGGTAAAAAAAGCGACCACAAAGCTGGTTAAAATCGATTGATATAACTGACTATCGTTAAACAAACCCAGCTTAGGCTCGCTATCCGAAATAAACCAGGCCCAGGTAAACCCTTGCCAGGGTAATGACGCAAACATGCTGTCGTTAAAGGCAAAAATAGCCACCACGATCAAAGGCGCAAACAAAAAGCAAAAAAACAGTGCGACATAGCTTTTATAACTCAATTTAAACAGCTTAGATTGTGGGATCGAGGGGATCATTAGACAAGTTTCCTATGACATAACTTTAGTGAAAGACTGGCGACTAAGTTTAAGCCCACCCCACACAATTAACGATGAAATGGTCAGCAGTAATACGCCAAAGGCTGAGCCTTGCTGCCAATTAAATCGGGTGATGAACTGCGTGAATATTTGTTCAGTAAACCACAAGCTTGACTTACCACCGAGTAAAATAGGGGTCAGGTAATTGCCAAGCGTTAGCATAAATACCACAATGCAGCCCGAGACAATGGCCGGTTTGGCATGGGGAATTATGACATGCCATAATACTGACCAGCCGTTACCGCCCAAATCATAACCCGCTTCAATGTGGCTATCGTCCAAACTTTCCAAGGTGGAAGTTAAGGGCACTACCATAAATAACATGCTGGTATACACTAAGCCGAGCATAATAGTGGCATCGGTATATAACATTTCTACAGGGCCATCGGCCCAGTTTAAATACTGTAGCCAGGTACTAATAACGCCACTTTCGCGTAATAAAATCATCCAGCCATAGGTTCTAACCAGCTCACTAACCCAAAATGGAATTAAGCACAAAACAAATAACAAACCTTTGGCTCGCCCGCGTAACATTTTAGCGATGTAATAGGAGACAGGGAAGGCGATAAGCAAGGTTAAAATGGTCGCGATAATCGACATCGTCGCGGTGCGAACAAAAGTATTCCAGTAGAGCGGCTCGTTAAAAAACTCAATAAAGTTAGCCAGACCATACTCGTATATGCGCGGCGCAACTCGCTCTTGCAATGAAATGTTGAGCATCGTGAGTTGGGGCAAAATAACTAAAATGATTAACCACAGTAAAATTGGGCCCAGTAATAAAATGAGGCCAAGATTAAGCGAGGAATTCGTTGAAGGTGGTCGCATCGACTTGATTACTCCGTGGTCAGGGCAAAGGTTTTTACTTGACTGGCCGGAAAACAGACTTGTAATTTATCGCCCGCTTTTAGCTGCATATAGTTGGCTGTTTGCGGTAGCTTAACTTGCAGCTCGGCGCCCGAGTTTTGCTCTTTTACTAAAATTTGACTATTGGCGCCATCAAACAAAATGTTTGTTACCTGAGTTTCTAGCAAGTTGTGTAAATTTGGATCGCTGGTGGCATTTGAGATATCAATCGCTTCTGGTCTAACGAAGATTTCGACCTTATCGCCTAGGCTCATGTGGGAATTATCGGTGGCATCGCAGTTAAACACTAAACCCGATTCAGTTTTTACCGCCAATTTGTTGTTTGAAATTGCAGTTATTTGGCCGGTCCATTTGTTACTGTCGCCAACAAAACCAGCGACAAAAGCATTTTTAGGCTGATAGTATAATTGTTGTGGATCGCCAACTTGGTAAAATCTGCCGTGGTTCATTACCGCCACTTGGTCACTCATTACCAAGGCTTCGGATTGATCATGGGTGATATAAACAAAGGTGGTGTCGAACTCTTGTTGCAGTTGCTTTAATTCTACTTTCATGTGCTCGCGCAGCTTGAGATCTAACGCGCCTAGAGGTTCGTCGAGCAGTAAAACATCGGGATTTAACACCAAGCACCGCGCAATAGCAATGCGTTGTTTTTGACCGCCCGACAATTGTGATATTTTCTTGCTGCCACTATCGGCTAGGCTCACTCGGGCAAGTACTTCATCGACTTTTCGTTTAGTATCTGCTCGATTAACACCTTGGCGTTGCAGGCCATAGCTGATGTTTTGCGCCACATTCATGTTAGGAAATAAAGCCAAATGTTGAAACACCATATTGACTGGACGTTTATTGGGGGCAACCCCAACCATTGATTTTCCTTTGATAAAAATCTCACCTGACGTTGGATTGTCAAAACCGGCCAACATCCTTAGCAAGGTCGTTTTACCACAACCAGAAGGGCCTAAAATTGAGAAAAAACTGCCCTTAGGAATTGAAAATGAAATGTCATCAACGGCGGTAAACGTGTCAAAACGTCGATAGATGTTTTTGCATTCTAAGTCTAAATTCATATTGTTTAACACGGCTTGATATCCACTGGTTGCTCTAAACAGACTTGGCACAACAGCGGTTGTACCAAGCATAAGTGATTTATTTAGCCGCTTTAACCCGGTCTAAAATTTTACCTTCGATCACTTCTAAACCTGCGGGTACCGGTGGATACCATTTAATGTTATCAATTGCAGCCGTATCGAAACTTGCTTTAAACTTGGCGCTTAAGTTAGCGTTTACAAATTTATCGGCACCTTTTGACGCGGTAAAGTTACCCGCTGCATCGGTGATCATCGCTGCAATTCTTGGTTGCATCACAAAGTTTATCCACTTGTAAGCAGCCGATTCATTTTTACTTTTACGCGGAATAGCAAAAGCATCGATCCAGCCTAAGGCACCTGATGCCGGCGCAACAAAGTTGATCGCTTTATTGTCGCTATTGAGTTGCCAGCCGCCTGCGTCCCATGCCATGGCCGCGACTGCTTCTTCACTGCGCATTAGGTTCTTCATTGCATCACCGCCAGACCAGTACGCTTTGACATTACTTTTACAGCTGATTAAACGCTCACCCACTTTATTCATTATTTGACTATATTTAGCCGAATCATCGTAAGCAGCAAAGGGATCCATGCCCATCGCAAAAGCAAAACCTATCAAAGTAGGGCGCTTGAGGCGATAAGTGACCTTGCCTTTATACTGCTCATTACATAAATCGGTATAGTCTTTTACACCACTGGCCTTATCGCTATTTACAATTAAACCAGAGGTGCCCCAGACATGCGGTACGCCATAGGATTTACCTTGATACATCGACGACTTTTTAGTCGCGTCTAACATGCTAGCAATAATATATTTGTTGTCGATTTTTGAAAAATCGATTGGTTTATAAATATTGAACTCGGCATGGGCGCTTGCTATTCGATCTTGACTTGGCTGAACCAGATCAAAACCACCACCACGGGTAGCAGATAGCTTAGCAATCATGTCTTCATTGTTTGATTTGGTAACTTCGACATCAATACCCGTGGCTGCTTTAAATATATCAACCACTTCTTTAGGTGCATAACCACCCCAAGTAAGTAAACGTAAGGTTTCGGCATTGACCACTTGGGGTGTCAGGCACAGGCTAATGCCGGCCATCGTCAGTGAGCTAATTTTAAAAATATTCATTGTTATCTCCGTAATTAAGCTAAAAGGCATAAAGCCAGGATCAGTATCTTATGGATTAGTGACAATAATATTACAGTCAGAAATGTGAACTACAGATTAGCCACTTTACCAATACGACGGCGGTAAAAATGACTAAATCAATAATAAATAATTCAAATTCATTCTAGATTGGTTAGTTTACAAACACAATAAACACTTTGATTTGTGAGTATTTTGGTTCTTTCGTGCTAGTATTTTTAGTTGAAGTTGAAATAGCATGATATAAAAATTTATCATTCGAGCAAAACTAGAAATTAGCGGCCAACAAGGAACGCGTTGGCTTAGGTCCGAATTTACGAGATATGGAAATGCTATGGACGAAATAAAAATATTAGTGGTAGATGACTCACCCTCGATGCGGCAATTGTTAAGCAGCAGCATCACTCAAATGGGCTATCAAAACGTGATGACGCTTTGTGATGGCGCTAAAGCGGTCAAAATATTTGAATCGCAAAAAATAGATCTCGTTTTTCTTGAACTCGATATGCCGGGCCTTAGTGGCATGGACACCTTAAAAAAAATCAAGCAACTGTGTGAAACCACTTACGTTGTTATTATTAGCAGTGCTAGCACCGCAGACAATGTTAGGCAGGCATTTACCCTTGGCGCCAGTGGCTTTATTGTTAAGCCTTTCAACTTACACATGATAGAAGACGCTTTAGCCCAATTTGAGAAGCATTGTGCCAGCTCGCAAGAAGAACAAATTGCCCGTCAAGACCGACTACGTGCGGCAATGACTTAAAAAATACGGTCACAAGAAAATTGGATTGACTGGGCACTGATGACCGTTAAATGTTGCTGGTGCTAAAGCTAGCTATCGTCCAGAAACAGACATCCTTGTCTGTATTTGGAGACATTACCGTAAAACGTGGTTTTACTTCGCTTTCATTTTCAACAAGTTGAAAATATTGGCACATCCCTGTACCACATAGCCAGTGTCCTGCTTCGCCGTTTCTAGATGGACACTAGCTATTGTAGTCCCATGATATATTCGAGACAATTTTACAACTATCACACTTAAAATCGATCACCTGGTGCAGTGGCTCTGGCAAAGCCCAATCACCATCGCAACCCGGGCATCGGCGACTGCGTTCGCTGGCTTTGTCTTTACCACCCACTCGATACAAATAATAGTAAGTTGAAATACCACTAAGTTGTGCAATCTTGTCGCGTAATGCCAAACCTCGTTGCGCCAAAGAGCTGGTTAATTCGCTGATTTCGGCTAAAGCAGCAAACTCGGCACTGCGTCCATTCATTTGCAATTGGTCACAAGCTTGCCAGTCTTGCTGCCAGTTAATCAACTGTTTATAACAGCCATTAGCCAAGGCCGGTTGGCGATATAGTGGGATCGGTGAAAAATGGTCACCGCATCGTAACGGCGAGCATGTTTGAACATAACTGGTGTACAAAACTTGCCACTGCGGTTGGTGCTGTGGATCGGTGGTATCACAGTGAATATCTTGGCCTAAAATAGTTATTTTTGGCTGCAAGATCCCCGCTTTATTTAAATCAGAAATCGCATTTTTTACTGCTTGATTGTGGTTGCTATAGGCAAGCGAGTCTTCTTCATGACATAAGATCTGAGTAACGAAAGAGCCTTCTTTAAGCAAGGTGGGAAACTCTTGACCTATGATTTGTCCATTGTATTTCAGCTCGGTGATTACGCCTGAAATGGCGCGTTCAGCGGCGGTCATTGTGGTGTCTTCAAAGCACTCAAATTCTAGTTTAGCTATTATCACTGTGAGTTTAATCCTAACTGGGTTGTAATGTCATTAAGTTGTTGCTGCAGCTGCGTTACTTGATCTTGTAATTGATCAACCTTGGCATTTAATACCGAAATTTCATTGGGCGTCGCTTGGCTGCTTTTAGGTGTTGATTGCGAACTATCATCGACTAAGGCACTAATTTGAGCAGGCGTTAATGATTCAACTTTGTGTAAAGTCCTAAGTAATATCGGCATCGCTACATGACTCGTTAGTTTTGCTCTAACTAGCGCTACAGTTGGTTTTTTGCCGTTTTGTATCAATTGATTAACAATCGCTATAATTTGATGTTCCATTGAGTTGGCTCTACTTTTTATCTCAGGTGCTCATTTTAACATTGTTTAGTGTTTATATGGCGACAAATTGTGCGAAAAGATCATGAATTTAGTCTTAGATCAGCATGGTCAAAACGTTGATTATTTGACCGTTAATAAATATAAAATACACATAAAACGAGGATTTATAAAACCGTTATATTTCAATGTGTTATATTTACTGGATATTGAGAGAACAGCCGTTTTAAACTTACGTATGCTATTTTGTTGTTTTTTAACCAGTTAAACGCCTTAGTGCTAGATACATGCTCAATTTGGGTTTTTCTTATTAGACTAAAGTCAAACTCACTTAAGAAATGCTATGTATTTAGCCATTTAATGCTAAAAAGCCTTGCTAGGACTTAATTAGAATGGTTACTATCAGGTTTCAGCTGTTTTGGTCTGGTTAGACAATTTATGATTGGCAGTGTTAATCATAATTTCAGCTCACTTTTTTTTGAATAGCAATAGTATTAATTTGGAGTTCACCATGGAAATGATTTCTGGTGCGGAAATGGTTATCCGCTCCTTACAAGATCAGGGAATTGATCGAATTTACGGTTACCCCGGCGGTTCAGTTTTAGACCTGTATGATGCATTATTTCAGCAATCATCAATTGAGCATGTTCTGGTTCGTCACGAACAAGCTGCAGTCCATATGGCTGACGGCTATGCCCGCGCAACCGGTGAAGTCGGTACTGTGCTGGTTACTTCTGGACCGGGCGCAACCAATTGTATTACTGGTATTGCAACAGCGTACATGGATTCGATCCCAATGGTGATTATTTCGGGTCAAGTTCCGACTCAAAATATCGGCGAAGATGCGTTCCAAGAAACGGATATGGTCGGAGTATCACGCCCAATCGTAAAACACAGTTTTTTGGTCAAAAAGACTGAAGATATTGCGTTAACGATCAAAAAAGCTTACTACATTGCTGCGTCTGGGCGTCCGGGACCTGTGGTCGTTGACTTACCAAAAGATATTATTAATCCAGCGCTAAAGTACCCTTACCATTATCCTGAATCGGTCAGTTTACGTTCATACAATCCGACTGAAAATGGCCACAAACGTCAAATACGTAAAGCAGTTTCAGCCTTGATTGGCGCTAAAAGACCGATTGTTTATGCGGGTGGCGGTGCTGTGGCGGGTAATACCCCTGAGCTGTTAAAAACGCTTATTCAGCAACTTGGTCTTCCGGTAACCAATACCTTAATGGGACTGGGCGTTTATCCGGCAACTGATAAGCAGTTTGTTGGTATGCTTGGCATGCATGGTACGTTCGAAGCGAATAATTCAATGCACCACAGTGATGTTATTTTTGCAGTTGGGGTACGTTTTGATGATCGTACCACCAATAACCTTGAAAAATATTGTCCGCAAGCTTTGATTATTCATATTGATATTGACCCGACGTCGATCTCAAAAACGGTGCATGCTGATATTCCGATTGTTGGTTACTCTGAAAATGTCATTACCGATATGTTGCAGATGATTAACGATGATGAACTGGTGCTTGATCAAGCAGCGCTAGAGCAGTGGTGGCAGCAAATTGAACAATGGCGTTCGCGTGAATGTCTTGAGTTTGAAACCAATGATCAGTCATTAAAACCCCAACAAGTGGTGCGCGCGATGTATCACGCCACGGCTGGTGACGCCTATGTGTGTTCTGACGTTGGTCAGCACCAAATGTTTGCGGCGTTGTATTACCCGTTTGACAAGCCGCGCCGCTGGATCAACTCTGGCGGTTTAGGCACCATGGGCTTTGGTTTGCCAGCAGCGATGGGCGTGCAAATGGCCCATCCTGATGCCACGGTTATTTGTATTACAGGTGATGGCAGTATTCAAATGAATATTCAAGAATTGTCGACCTGTTTACAATATGATTTGCCGATTAAAGTTATTATTTTAAATAATCGCTCTTTAGGTATGGTTAAGCAATGGCAAGACATGGTTTATAAAGGCCGCCACTCCCATTCTTATTGGGACTCGGTGCCAGACTTTGTTAAATTGGCCGAAGCTTATGGTCACATTGGCATTAAAGTAGACAAACCTGACGAATTGGAAGGGGCACTTGAACGTTGCTTCGCGCTAAAAGACCGCTTAGTCGTGATGGATATTTCAGTTGACGAAGCAGAGCATGTTTACCCAATGTTAGTAAAGTATGGGGCAATGAATGAAATGTACCTTAGCAAAACGGAGCGTTCATAATGTCTAAAACTGTTATATCGCTACTGATCGAAAACGAAGCGGGTGCAACGTCAAGAATTGTTGGGTTGTTTTCACAGCGTGGCTACAATATCGAATCGTTAGCGGTGTCGGTAACTCATGATCCATCATTGTCTCGGATGACGCTAGTGACTAGCGGTGATTCACGGGTAATTGAGCAAATCTTGAAGCAATTAAACAAGCTGATTGATGTGCTTAAAGTGTCAGATCTAACCGATGGTGAGCACATTGAGCAAGAAATGTCGCTGGTTAAAGTGGCGGCTGTTGGTGCGAAACGTGATGAAGTTTTACGTTTGGTCGATATCTTTGATGGTAAGATTATTGATGTTACACCGCGGATCTACACGGTACGATTGATTGGTGAAAGCTCTAAACTTGACGCTTTTGTTAAGCAAATATCTCAAACCAGTGAAATCATTGAAGTGGTACGTTCTGGTGTTTTAGGTATTGCACGCGGCGAACGCGCCCTAAAACTATAATTATTATACTACAAGCCTTACCCTATAAATCTTAGTTTGTGGTCTTAGTTTTTAGTCTTAGTCGTAGTTTTAAATAAAAAAAGCACTGATTTATTCAGTGCTTTTTTATGTCTAAAACGCGATCAATCAAGTCGCGCTAGTTTTAGTCGTTAAATCAATTATCCGGTACTCAGGTTACTTACTGTTTTGCTGCCAGATCCCTGGGGCAATTTTTCCGTTTAACTCTGGGAATTTTTTCGGATCAAATACCGGCTCTACCCCCGCTTTTCTTTGCTGCTGATAATCTTTAATCACCTTAATTGCCAGGTTCGAAAGTAACAGCAATGCTACTAAGTTCACCAGTGCCATTAAGCCCATTGACGCATCAGCCAAATTCCATACAATGTCTATTTTGGCGACAGCGCCAAACATTACCATCGCGACAACTGCTAATCGAAACAGTGGTAATACTCGGTTATTGTTGTTGCTTAAAAACAATACATTGGTTTCAGCATACGAATAGTTGGCAATGATCGAGGTAAAACAAAACAAGATAATAGAGCCAGCAATAAACGCACCACCCCAATCACCAACATGAGAATTTAATGCCGCAATCGTTAGACCAATACCATCACTTTGACTTTGGGTATCACCCGCAAGCAAAATAATAGCGGCGGTGGCAGTACAAATCACTATTGTATCGACAAAAACACCAAACATTTGGATAAAGCCTTGTGACGCCGGATGGTTAGGGTTAGGCGTGGCACTAGCGGCAACATTGGCTGCACTACCCATACCAGCTTCATTAGAAAACAGACCACGGGCGATACCTGCTTTCATCGCTTGAGCTATCGCATAAGCAACACCACCACTGGCAGCTTCTTGCCAACCAAAGGCACTGTTAATAATTAGCATGAATACCGCAGGTACTTTTTCGATATTAATCGCGACCACATAAATAGCAATAACCAAATAGGCTAGTGCCATTATAGGAACAATTATTTCTGAAACTCGTGCAACTTTTTTCAGGCCACCCATAATAACCAAACCACTAAGCACGGCTAATACTAGGCCGACTTTGGTTGGATCAAAGTCAAACACAGTTACCATCGCGGCTGAAATAGTGTTGGCTTGCACGGCGTTAAAGACCAGACCAAAGGCAATGATTAAAAATACCGCAAACAGGGCACCCATCCACTTTTGGCCAAGCCCTTGAGTCATGTAATATGAAGGACCGCCACGAAGCTGACCTTCTTTATCTCGCACTTTAAATACTTGCGCCAGTGTCGATTCGATCATCGAGGTCGACATACCTAAAAAAGCAATCAGCCACATCCAGAATATTGCGCCTGGACCACCTGTTGTTATAGCAACGGCGACACCGGCCATATTACCCGCACCGACACGCGCTGCCATGCTAGTACAAAATACTTGGAACGATGATAAACCGCCATCACGAGAACCACCTTGACGACTAATTCGCATAAGGTGGGTGGCATGGCCAAAATAGGTGATTTGGATAAAACCTAAGCGCAGGGTGAAAAATATCCCGGCGCCGACTAGACCGTAAATTAAAACGGTTTCCCATAAAAGACTATTAATAAAATTAACAATTGTTTCTAACATAAATACCTGCTGTGTTGTTCGCGGGGAAAATTTCGCGAAACTTAGCATGTTTAATTAAGGTTGAATATGACTATTTGCGAGCCACTGACAGGACGCACAATTATCGCTCGCAGTTGTTGTAATGGTAAGGCTTTGGTTGCCACGTAGTTAACTTAGCTTGTTGCTAATGTTAATTATATTGTTTGTTTTGTGTCGGTATTAATACCAATTTTGATAATTAACTGAGCATTGTTAACGGTTAAAACAAATGATAACCGCGTTATTTCCAATCCCTAGGGAAAGTCTCTGTAGACTGACTACAGACGTAAATAAATGCCTTGTTCTCATCCGTTTTCCCTCGTAAATAAATTGGCCACTAATTTAACGGAATTGGTATAACATCGGAAATGAAAGGGGATTTTGTTGTAATCAATAAAAAAGCCACGGCATGAACCGTGGCTTTTTGGTCACTTAAGTTAAGTGACACATCGTTTTCAATCCAACTTTATTAAGCTGAGAAGACGCCTTTTAGCATATAGAAAATGCCAATTGATAATACGGCACCTGCTGGCAAGGTAACAACCCAAGAAATAACAATGTTACGGATAACACCCATATTTAATGCTGCAATACCACGCGCCATACCTACACCCAGCACGGCACCAACTAAGGTTTGAGTCGTTGATATAGGCAAACCAGTAGACGAAGCTAGTACTACGGTAGTTGCAGCAGCTAATTCAGCAGCAAAACCACGGCTTGGCGTTAGGTGAGTGATGCCTTGACCGATAGTCGCCATAACGCGGCTACCAAAGATCGCAAGACCTAATACGATACCGATGCCACCCAGTGGTAAAATCCACCATACTAGTGCTGCTTGCTTGGTGATTTCACCACCGTTTTCAACAATTGAAACGACAGCAGCCAATGGACCAATCGCATTTGCTACATCGTTAGAACCGTGCGCAAACGCCATACAAGAAGCGGTGACAATCATTAGGATTGCAAAGACTTTCTCAACACTGGCATAGTGCATCTTTTTATCGGCTTGAGGATCTGCTTTTAATTGCTTAATCAGGAAAACCCCAATAAAGCCAACTGCGACAGCGATTGCACCTGCAATTAGCAAGGCTTCCGAGGTCGAGAAGTGAATGCCAATGTGCTTAAGGCCCTTTTTAATCGTCACCAATGACAGCATAAAACCAGACATTGCCATGTAAAATGGTACATAACGTTTGGCGTTAGCTAGCGGATCACTGGTATTGAAGATTAATTTTTGCGCGCTCATAAAGATTAAATAAGCAAAAATACCTGAGATAAGAGGGGTAACAACCCAACTTCCGACAATGCCACCAACTTTCGACCAGGTTACTGCGTCAGCATTTACACCAACCGCGGCAAAACCAACTATTGCACCGATAATTGAGTGGGTAGTAGATACAGGCCAACCAAGGTATGACGCTAATAACAACCAAATACCCGCAGCTAGTAACGAGGCAATCATGCCGTATACCAGTAATTCTGGGCTATCGACAAAATATGCTGAATCGATAATACCTTTACGAATGGTTGATGTTACTTCACCACCGGCTAAATATGCGCCAGCAAACTCGAAGACCATTGCGATAAGAATCGCTTGTTTAATTGTAAGCGCTTTAGAGCCTACAGAAGTACCCATGGCGTTAGCTACATCGTTTGCGCCAATACCCCAAGCCATAAATAGGCCGAATACGCCCGCCAGTAAAACCAGCTCGAAGCCGTACGTTGCAATGATTTCCATTGATAAAACCTTTTAACTATTATGAACGAGCTAACATTAGCTCTAATTTGTCGCCAACGCGTTCGGCCAAATCAGCTAGATCGCCAACCCATTCGATTACGTTATATAAAAAAACCACGTCCACTGGGTTTAGGTCTTGCTCAATTCCATGCAAAGAGTGACGTAATGATATTTGCATTACATCGGTACTATTTTCAATACTGTCTAATTCGATAACTAATTTATCGATAATTTGTAACTCGCGGCCCTGAAAGCCGGTTTCTAACAATTCATCAAGTTCGTCAATTGCTTTTACCGCACAGGCTGATGCGTCGAGGCAACGCAGTAAATATTCCATGAATTCCTGTTGAATAGGAGGTGGAATGACTAACTTACGTCCCAAAATTCGCCCTGAGATATCCTTAGCAATGTTGGCAATTTTGTCTTGTTCTGTAACCAAACCTAGAAGATCGGTACGATCTATTGGCATAAACAAACCTTTTGGCAAGTTCATCCGTAATTCACGTTTTAATTTATCGGCTGATTTTTCCATTTTAGATAATTCAGCACGGATCCCGGTCGCTTTATTCCAATCGTTGGCATAAGCGGCTTCAAAAAATGGCACTAAATGCGAAGCACATTGATGTACTTTGCAGATGTGCTCTTGAAGCGGTTTAATTGGTGATTTGGCAAATACTCCAAGTATCGAATTCATCGACATATCCTGACCTTTTTTATTGTGTATACTAGCGTATCAAATTAAAAATCGCGCGCATGTTAACTCAGTTTTAATGACAATAAAACCATTAGGGCTGATCTAACTGCTTAAACTGTGGTAAAAAACGATATAAACTAGTGTCGTGCGGTTAATATACCACTGTGACTCAATAGCGGTGACGATTATATTAAAGTTTTATGACTTTTTTATGACAAGACTAACTTTATTTAGGCTAAATATGGAAAACGAAATTGAGATTAAACTAATTGTCTCAAAAAATATAGAAGAATCATTTGATGAACTCTATAAAAATCAAGGAGTAAAGGTCGTGCCTCAAAACCACGATCTGTCGAACATCTATTTTGATACTGATGAAAAATTGCTGCGTCAATGGGATATGGGCCTTAGGATTAGGGTCAATGGCGGTCATATTGAGCAAACAATTAAGACCGCAGGACAAGTGATTGGTGGCTTGCACCAGCGGCCTGAATATAATATTGACCTTGATAGTACTTTTCCGAAACTGTCGTTGTTTCCAGCACTAATTTGGCCGGACGATTGCAAGCTACCTGAACTGCAGAATAAAATTAAGCCTTTGTTTTCAACTGACTTTTTGAGGAATAGTTCGATGTTGATTTATCCCGATGGCAGTATTGTTGATTTGGTTTATGACGTTGGCACTATTACCAGTGATGATAAAAATGTTGAAATTTGTGAAGTAGAACTCGAATTGGTCAAAGGCAAACCGCAGTTGTTATTTAACTTAGCTGACAAATTAGCCGAGTTAAATCCGCTGCGTTTTGGCACTGTTAGCAAAGCGGCCCGCGGTTATCAATTAGCCAACGGCAGTGTTAACTCAGTAAAAAAACTGACTATAGCACCAGTACTTGCTGATGATACGTTAGAGCAAGCCTATATTAAAACGGTTAGTCACGGTTTAGAGCACTGGCAATACCATGTTGAGTTGTTTATTGAATCAGGTGACTACTTAGCGATAAAGGAGCTAAGACAAGCACTGCAGTTAATTATTAAGGCCAATGAGTTATACCAAGATTATTTGGTTAATAGCCAATTAAAGTCATTAACTAAAGAGTTGTTTTGGTTGATGGAACAACTCGCGTTTATCGACCAATATACGTGGGTCAATCAATTACTTGCTGGCAATGGTCAAAAATTTAAAAAATTAGACAATCATAAACAGATATTTAGTTTATTGGAAAATCAACGTTATCAGTTTAGCGATGTTAATTCGTTAGAACAGTTATTTACGTCGACTCGTCATAGTCACTTAGTATCGCGTTTGATCCAGTGGTTATATTTCAAGCCATGGCGTTTAGACACGAGCGGGGAAACACTTGAGAAGTTTCAACGGATCAAACTTCGTCGTGTCGCAGGGTTATTTCTGGCTCAAGATTGGGAAGCGGTTCAGCAAACGTTGCCTTATGAAGCCACCTTAAGTTACCAAGACTATTTGGCTCAGCGCCAAAATCTGCAACATAATATGCAGGTCGGCATTTGTGTCGGCAATATATATGACGCCAGTGCCCGAGCAAACTTCAGAGCGCCGTGGCAAGATATTAGCGCTGGCATTGAGCAGTTATTGCAACTAGAGCCCATTTATCAGTTATTACGCGATGAGTTGATTGCCGATGAAGGTAATATAAAAGAATGGCTTAGTCGAAAGCAGCAGTCGCTGATAGGGGCAATGGAACTTTCACGTAAATCGGCGTTAAAATTAATGCCGTATTGGCAGTAAACATTCGACCTGTTCAGCAGCTGCACTAAGCCCTGGTCGTTGCTATTTTCACAGAAGAAGATAGTAATGACCTAATTTGTTAGTAAGCCTTAATAAAATCAATTGTTTGACCATCAAGTAATCGCTCGCTCTCAATCGTTAGGGTGTTTCCCTGTCCATTATCTATCACAAATAATTGCTCTTGGCCTGGTTGTAAGCCTGCTAAGGAGTTGGCAGATTTGACTCCACCTTGCGAAAAATAAGCTGGGTAGTAGATAGGGGCCGTGCCGATATTTGTGGCTGTAATGATGGCCTGATCGTCAGAGGTACTGACATGGCTCACCTTAAACTTATAGCCGGTATCTAAGCTAGCTTGTTTTATCACATCCATCGAATGATAGTTGGGTTGGTCGTTCCCAATGACATAACTAAGGTAAAACCGTTTGGCAACATCTTGATATGACTCGTTATAAGGGCCATTAGCGGCTAATACATTGCTTTGGTCATAAGAGGTAAAGTAGCTAAACTCTCCACCTGCTGGGGCGTACTGGTACCGTTGGCGATCAAAAAAGTCCCAGTTAGGCTCGTTATATTCTTGGTGATCTTGGTTCATCAGAGAATCATCAAACAAACCAAATGAAAGTTCACTAAGATTATTGTTCACCTGATAAAATGGAGAAATTTGTGGCCTTGCCGCATCAATAGAGATACTCCATTTTAAGTGCTCGAACTGATTGTCTAGCAGCGTGAGAAACTCGGTTTGAAAGGCTAGCGACGGAAATGTTTGATTTAATATTTCTGGTCCACCATCAATATGATATTCCCCCCACAGACCAAAACCAACTTGCAAAAACGCTAATCGATTGTCTTGGTCATAACGTTCGGCAAATTTTTCAAAAAACGCTAAGCTAAATGATTGTAATTGTGGGTGTGACCAATCGGGAAACCAAGTGAGTTGGCTTTCTACTATTGCTTGGGTTTCGACATAATCGGGCAGTTGCTTTATAAAGTTTGGCACCGCAGTCTCAAAACCAGGATAAGTAAAACGAAATCGTAAAATTGCTTGGTGGTTTCTTTGTGCAATAGCGCCAAGCATATTGTCGACGCTCGACCAATCGTATTGCCCCTGTGCTGTAACGACATCGCTAAACAGCATATAAGCAAACTCTAATGAAATTGCCTGTGACTCATTATGTTCACTGTCTTGCCAAAAAACAATGCCGGTCATTGGCTGAACGTTAACTATCTCGCTGACGCCTCCTTGGAGCTGTGCTTGACTGGTGGCTGCCTTGGGCGACTCTTGACTGCCGCCACAGCCTAACATCAGCACACAGCAACTTGAGATAAAGAGAGCATACCAAGCGCGTTTCGATAATTGAGTTATAGAGGTCATAGCTGGCTGTTATTTACTCGGTAAAATAAGGAGTTAATATGCTAGAGCAATTATTAAGACTGTTCAATGTATAACCGAAAGTTGACTAGTGAGTTTACCTTGCTCAGCGAGATTATTAGTATAGAGATATTAGTAGCTAGGTTTACTAGCGAGGTTTTCGCGCAGAGGTGTTAGTGCCGAGGTTTTAGTAGCGAGATGTTAGTAGCGAGATGTTAGTAGCGAGATGTTAGTGCCGAGGCATTAGCATTCAGCGGAGTTGCACTAAGTGATTTGGCGCGCCATGCTTAACCGCAGCGTGTAAGTGCAGTTAAGCATTTAATGGCTAAAAAATTATTTCTCAGTTGACTCCATTTGCTTAATCAACAGATCTAACTTTTTGTCCAAGCTTTGATTGTAAGCCAGAATTTGTGCGTTTTGCTGCCGAAGTTCACGATTTTTAATACTGGTATCGGCAAAACCAAAGATTCGTTCAGCAATGATTGCGCCAATAAAACCGACTAAGCCGACCCCGATATAAAACATCAGCGTTACAATCATTCTACCACCGAAGGAAATGGGGTAATGATCACCAAAACCTATGGTGCTAGCGCTCATTTGCAGGGTCCAAAATGCGTCAGCATAGTTGGTGATGTTGGCACCAACTATGCCTGTTTCAAAATGTAACAGCAGCACAGAAAACAACGAGATTACCAAGTATAAAGCACTGATACTTAACAGTGCTAAATAGCGCGATTTGTAATTACGCACGCCAAATTCATCAACTCGATAAAACCTTGCATTCATTACTCACTCTCCTGTGACGAATTTTTCTTGGCAAACGAAATAAGTTCATCAACCACAATTTTCTTTATCTCGAGCTGTTGCACAGGATCTAACTGATATTTTTGTGCAAGCAATTCATAATCTTGCTGACTTAGTGAAACAGTTAGGCGAGGGCGTTTAGGGCGTCTGGTACATGGCAGGCCTAAGATATGACGAATTTGATCCGACGGGCTAACCCCATCTTCTAACGCTTGACGGCGAATTTGATATTGGATCTTTTCATCCATATCAAAAGCAACCTGAATCGCTTTAATGGCTTTGTTCGCCCCTTGCCATTTTTGTGGCAAGGACGAAAGTTTGGTTGATTTTGATTTGGTCATAAGGTCTATTGTGATTTTGGCCAGTATTGTCGAATGTCCGAGATCGGGCGATAAAGACACAGTATGACATCTGTTTCGCCGCCTTGATAGACTTCCGCTTCAATCGCATAACGTTCGTCATCACTAACCGCGCCATATAACTCAAAAGAGTCACCTTGGTCACTGCCTTCGTATTGGCTAATTTGCTCGCTGCGGTAATCTTTTTGATGATAGAAACCAACCGTGGCAAAATCAGTTTGTCGATACAGTTGGCCGAGCCAGTTATTAAACTCTGGCAGTGTTTGCTTTAACTCAAGCCTAGCTTGGCCTGGTTCATCAAACAACTGACTAAACTGATCCAAGTCGAATAATTGCTCGACTTGGTCACGAGTGATTTTAATCGAAAAAACCAATCGCTCGTCATCATCTTTTTCGTATGACATAAAAATTAGCTGGTCATTGTTGCCACGCAACACCCATTCGCAATTTTTATTGTGTTCATACTCGTAGCAATTAACCTCGGTCACTTCAAGGGACTGGCCCTTGAGCTGACTGGGCAGGGCAAAACTGTCATCTAGGCAGATAATATCGCCAACCAGTAATTTGTTGGGATGATCTAGCTGCCGTTCAACCGACTTGTTTTGATCTGATTTGCCAAAAAGTTTGCTTAAAAAGCCCATGGCTTAGCCTTGTTTTGCTTTTAAACGTTCTAACACAGAATTAGCACTGGTTTGCTGCTCGCCAATGCCGGCTTGGGCTAGCTTGTCACGTAATGACTTATCGCTGCCTTCTGCTTCAAGCGCTTCAGCGGCTTGCATTTTATCATCAAAGTTCTGTTGCTTGGCTTTAATGCGTTCGAGTGACTCTTTAGCGCTTAGCAGTTTTGAATTGCTGCTACTAAAATTGGTGGTAATGGCCGCGGTTGCTTTCTGCACACTTTCAGTGGTTTTAACCATGCTCAGTTGGCGTTGGTAATCTGCTAGTTGGCGCTCAGTCGTTTTTACTAAGTGCTTTAAACGCTCAGCGCTAGCACTGTAGCTTTGGTTAGCTTGCAGTTGGTCATTAAGTTCAACCTCAAGCGTTGCTATTTTTTCTGCAACTTCAAGTGCTAAGCTTTCATTGCCTTGCGATAATGCTTGCGTAGCATAACCTTCATGTTCACTAACACTGCGTTTTACGCGGCTGACTTCGCGCTCGGCTTGCATTTGCTTGGCCATAATGTCGGTTAAATCGCGTTTTGCTTTGGTTAAGTGGTTTTCTGCATCACGAATTTCTTGGGCAAAAATTCGGGTTGAGTTTGAATCAACAATGGCTTCACCGACTTCGCTGGCGCCACCACGTAATGCACTAATAATCTTTCTAAATATACTCATGATAGTTCTCCATTAAATAAGGTAAGCGGCCATTTCATCAATAACTTCTAGTGAGTTATCGCTTAATACCGCAAGTTCGTGCTCGACATCTGATAAGGTCGAATTGACCGACAAGGCACCAAAAATAACGTATTTGTTATCAATTTTAGAAAATGAAGATAACGGCATCGGAATGTTCATCTCAACCATTGCTTCAAGCATTTCGCTGCGAGTTTGCTGGTTAACTTCTTCTTCGCCCCATAAATAGGCAATACATAAAATTTGGTCTTCGGTTACTGAAACAAAAATTGGTAATTCTTCACGGTTAACAATAGTGACTTGCAGTACATCGACTTCACCGGCGATTGGTAAGCAGTCAAAACTAAAACCAGTATGGCTATTGTCGGCCAGTTCATTTAAATAGTTTGCAATAGTGTGGATATTCATAATCTGTCCTTGTGACATAATATGTCTTGAGTAATAAACTTAATATCCTTGACATAATATGTCAAGGATTGTTTGGTAAATACTTAAATAATCTAGCGCTAATTAACCCCAGTGCAACCAGGTTAATTATCTTGATACCAGCTGTTATTGAGTCCTTGTTGCGACTCCCATGCTTGTTGATGGTAGCGATAAAGGGTAAAACTGCCAAGCCTATTCACCCTAATTTTATCGCGGTTACGATAAAAGTTATTTGAAAATTCAAAACTTGCTTGAATTAAGCCCGGAGTTAACCACTGCTCAAACGGTGCCATTGGTACTTGAGCCAAGCGTGCTCTGGCACCGATGCCTGTTGGGGTCGCGATGGTCCAGCCCCATTCGCCAAAACTAGGGACATTTTGATGATATTGTTCTACATTGGCCCAGCCGGCTGCTTTAACCGTATTGCCAATGCTTATAAAGGCGTTTTTGGCATGAAAAGGCGAGGTCGATTGCACGACTAACGCGCCATCGGCGCTCAGTAATTGCTTGAGCTTGTGATAAAATATTTGACTATAAAGTTTGTTTAAATCGGGATGCGAAGGATCGGGTAAATCGATAATAATAGAATCAAAGCTCACATTTTTACTGAGTAAATCATCAATCGCATTAAACGCATCGTTATAGATAATATTGACTCTGGCATCATTAAGCGCATTGCGGTTTAGCTTTAGCAGTGCGTCGGCAACCCTAGGGCTAACCACCGCTGCGGGTTGTTTAAATAACGCTATCACTGCTGGATCTAAATCTACCAAAGTCACCTGTTGTGGTTGCCATTTTAGTACTTCGCGCAGTGCTAGGCCGTCGCCACCGCCAATGATTAAGATATTATTTTGGCGGGCTGAGCTAGCAAGCGCGGGGTAGACCAAAAATTTATGGTAAATGTGTTCATCATTGGCTGAAAACTGCAGCCGACCGTTTAAATAAAGGCTATAACTGGGTGTTGCTTGGTTGTTGATATGACGCTCGGTTAACACGATTTGGGCAAAACGAGATTGTTGTTGGTAAACGACCTTATCAAGATAGAGTAAGTTATTGAGCTCTTTGCTCCATTGGCCGCCATAGCTAAAAATAATAACCACCAACACGCTGGTTAGGATGTGGCCGGCAAATAACAGGTTAGAGTAATTGATAAATTGACGATACCTAAGCCAGAATACAAACCCTGCCAGCAAGTTTACACTGGCGGTGATGCTGGCGCTTAAATTGATTTCAAGCGATAACATGACCGTGATCCAAATAGCAGCGCCGACGCCGGCGCCGATATAATCAGCGCCGTAGATTGTGCCGGTATTATGCACCAGATGCTGACGGTGAATTTGCTCGCGAACCCTAGCGATTAACGGAATTTCCATCCCGATAAAAAAGCCGAGCACGGCGCCGATAAAGTATGGGCTGTAATGCGCGAGATTATATAAGCTTTTAATGATCCCACCTTGCGGTAATGAGTCGGGCGGAATGTTAAAAGAGTCGGCAATAATTTGCGGCATCAATTGGATAAAAGCGATTGCGCCTGAAATCACTAAAATAGCGCTTGCGCCAATGATCGCGATAAATAGCTCAAGCCAGGCAAAGCCGGTAAAAGCACACGTTATTTTTCGGGCCATAAATGAGCCTGCGCCCATTGAAACAATCATAATGCCAATCATGGTATAGATTGCTGATTCAACCGCGCCAAGAACCCGCCCGGCATAATGGGACAGCAGATATTCGTAAATTAGGCCGCAACCAGCCAGCACTGCCATGATCGTGATAAGAATGATGTCATCGAGTAAATAAGCGCGTGACTTGGTCGATGTTTGCTTTTGTGTGGTTGGATTATTTTGCATCTATATTCGTGGTCAGTTTAGGGTCATAGGATTATAAAAATGTCGTTAAGTGCTTTGCTTTTGTTCGCTTAGCTCTGGTTAGCAAAGTAAGGCAAGGCACTTAACAGTCGATCGGTTTACACGCGCATTTATGCCATCAAGGCCATTAGGATTAAGGCAATCGCAATACTTAATACAAACTCTAGCGTGGCGACGCCGATATTATGTTGTAAATCGACCTCTTCGGTCAGGTTTATGCGTGCTAATACAATGCGTTTAACCAAAGGCACTAGCCCATAAAGTAATGCGACCATGATCGAGCCATAGGTTAACCAACCTAAGATGTTGGTGATATAAGCAGTTGGTTGATAGATTAAAAAGTTACTGGCAGCGGTTAACGCAAAACCGATCGCAATTAAGAAACCTGCATGGCGAATAGCCAGTGCAACTTGTCCTTCGATTAGCGCATTTTGAAAACACGCGCCTTGATTTCTTTTACGATAAGCGCGCTCACGTAATCGGGTGACAATAACCAACAGTCCTTGCGAAATGACAAAACCTGACAAAATTGCGATGAGCGTATTGAAATTTAACCCACTGGCCCAGACTAAATTGGCTCTGATGATAAGTGCGGTTGAAATTAAAGCGGCCGCATCAACAATCGCGACACTCATATTACCCTTTTCAATTTCGTCAATTTTATCCAGCCCTGGTAAGGCCCACTTATCATGAATTAAACGACCTGCTTTAATTAAGACTAAACCGACCACGCCATAAATGCTCATGCCGATGGCTTCGTCAATAAACGAGGTCGCAGACTCGCCGGTAATTGCGCCTGTTAGCACAATCGCTAACGCTAATAAACTGCCTGCTAGCGATACCCCAAAAGCGAAATTGTCTTTAGTGGATAGCTCATGAGTGGTGTCTACCCCGGCCCATAAGCCCGAAAAAAACCGCATCGCACATAATAAAATAATGGCGATGGTTAAATCGATCGCCAGAAACCCAGCCATCTCGGTATGTTGTGCTATCAATTGTTGTAATTGTTCCATCGTGATCCGTCCTATTATTTTGAGCGACTAACGCCACGTGACGTATTGCTACGACTATTTCTAAAGGTTGAGCTGTTTGAATAGCTGGAGCTTGCACGTTGCTTGCTAAATTTGCTTGAAGTGCTAAAACCTTTTCCTGCTGCGGTTTGCGCTCGAGAACTACTGCGCGATAGTCCGCTAGCGCCAGCGCGAGACTTACTATAAGGCGTGTTATAGCGTTGGCCGGTACTAAATTTCTTTTTGGTTTTATCCCAGGTCGCTTGTTGCTGTTTACGTTGTTTTGGCGAGCTATAACGATAACGGCCATAGTCGTTGTAATAACTATACCCACGATGGCGGCCCCAACGATCGTAGCCAATTCCGCCAGAGGTCAAATTAGAAAACATCGCATACATGCCATACCATTGCCAAAACGAGGTGCCGCTATTCCACGAACCATAGTTGGGATTGCCAACTAGCTGCGAACCGGCGCCAAAGTTTTGTGACTGATTAGCCATTTGCTCTTGTGCTTGGCTAATCGAATTAACCCGAGCGAGCGATCCTTGAGACAAATCGGCAATGACATTGAGCGGGTCACTTAACGCGTCGTTAAAGAGATTCGGGTCAAGTGCTTGATTAAGATTTTCAAGCTCTTCAAGTAACTGCGGTTGGTCAGTGAAATTAGCACTGTTATTACTGTCGTTTACGCGTTGGCGCAAGTTGTTATACAAGGGACCACTAGTGGTCGCATCTAACGCTAGCTGCTCTAATAAAGGGGCTAATGGTGGGCGTTGCTTGCTTAAAATCTTGGCATATTGGCCCAGTAACATCGCATTACGAATTTTACCTTGCTCGAGCTGCTGTTTGAGCACGGTTAATTTCGATTTGTTTTGTTGCTGTAACAATTCAATGTTGTCAGCCACGGGATCGCTACAGCCAACCCCAAGTGCTAACGTGAGCAGTAAAACTAAAATTCTTATTGGCTGTAGTGCCATAAAGACCTCGTCGGTGATATTGTTGTGTTTTGTTGTAACAGTTTTGACATATTATGTCCAATAAAGGGTGATTACATGAACCATGACGTTAAATTGGAAAATACATTTGGCTTGTCACAAGCATTATTTTCTTTGGCGTGTCAGCGTTATTATGAGTACAGCGAGCTAAATGATCAACTAGTTCAACAATTAACATCACCAGAACGCGAACTTTTATTGAAATTATTTGGTTTAAGTGATTTTTGTTTTACCCAGCTAACCCGTCACCCGCAGTGGCTTAATGATATTTTGTCGCAACAATTACTTTATAACGATCAACTAGACCACCATATGCCACAACGTTTAGCTGACTTAACGGCTCAGTGTGACAGTGAAATAGCGTTTGATGGCGCATTGCGTCAGTGTCGTAATTTTTATCAATTAATCATCGCTTGGCGCGATTTATGTCATTTAGGCAAAATTGAGCACTCACTGCGTCATATCTCGGCATTGGCACAATTGTTGATTATTGGCGCCCGTGATTGGCATTATCAATTTTTGGCTAAAACCTGGGGCGAGCCGGTTGATAACAAAGGCGTAAAGCAACCCTTACTTATTTTAGGCATGGGTAAACTCGGTGGTGGTGAATTAAACTTTTCGTCAGACATTGACCTTATTTTTACCTTCCCAGAACATGGCCAAACTATCGGTGGCCGTCGCAGTACCGAAAACCAACAGTTTTTCGTTAAATTGGCGCAAAAACTGATCAATGCTTTGGATAAATACAACTACGAAGGTTTTGTCTATCGCGTGGATATGCGATTGCGCCCGTTTGGTAATTCAGGGCCATTAGTGGTGAGTTTCAATGCACTGGAAGATTACTATCAATCGCAGGGACGTGAATGGGAACGTTATGCGATGGTCAAAGCGCGGGTATTAGGCGACGATGGTGCCTTTAGCACCGAATTGAGTGAGCTGTTACGACCTTTTGTTTTTCGTCGTTACATTGACTTTAGTGCGATTGAATCATTGCGCCAAATGAAGCTGATGATAACCCATGAAGTGCGCCGGCGCGGTTTGGTTGACAACATAAAACTGGGCGCTGGTGGCATTCGTGAAGTTGAGTTTATTGTTCAGGTTTTCCAAATGATCCGCGGTGGCCGTGAGCCCTCATTACGCTATCAATCTTTATTAACGACATTGGATAGTTTTGAACAGTTGGCTATTTTACCGCCGAAAGTTTGTGCTGACTTACGCAAAAGTTACCTTTATTTACGCCAAGTTGAGCATTATTTACAACAATTTGACGACAAACAAACCCAAACTTTGCCCGATAATGAATGCGATTGGCAGCGCTTAATTTACTTAATGGCTAATGACAGCCAAGCGCAATTTAGGGCTGAGCTTGAGCGCCACCACCGTTTTGTGATCAGTCAGTTTAATGCCGTTATTGGCGATGACAGTCACGACGAGGCCGACGACCAACACAATAAAGAGCTGGCTTTATTGCAATTGGTTTATGAATCGTCTGAGGACTTTGATGGTGAGTCGGTGTTGTTCGAGCTAAAATGCAGCTGTCCGCAGCAATTATTTAGCCAAATACAGCAAATGAAAGTCGAATTAGCCAAACGATCGATGGGGCCGCGTGGTCGTGAGATGTTGTCACGATTATTGCCTAAGCTGTTATTGGAAATTATAGAGCTTGCCAATGCCGATGTCTTGCTGGGACGACTCGGGATTTTACTCAATAAAATAGCGACCCGAACCGCTTACATTGAGCTGTTAGTAGAAAATCCGGGTGCTTTAAAACAGTTAATTAATTTGTGCGATGCCAGTGTCTGGATTAGTACGAAGTTGACCGAGTTTCCCATTTTGTTGGATGAATTACTCGATCCTAAATTGCTTTATAACCCGACGCCATTAGCAAATTACGGCGATGAATTACGCCAGTATTTAATGCGTATTCCGCCCGACGACATGGAGCAAATGATGGAGGGGGTGCGTCAATACAAACAAGCCCAGCAGCTGCGCATTGCCGCGGCCGATGTCACGGGTGCACTTTCGGTGATGAAAGTAAGTGATCACTTAACCTATTTGGCCCAAGCGATAGTGGAACAAACCATAGGCATGGCATGGGATCAATTAACACAGCGTTATGGCGAGCCGGTTCATGATGGCGATGAGCGTGGTTTTGCAGCGCTTGGCTATGGCAAGCTGGGTGGCATCGAGTTAGGTTATAGTTCTGACTTGGACATGGTATTTGTGCATTGCGCCACCCTGAATACGCAAACTAATGGTGATAAGCCGATTGCGAGCAGTCATTTTTACCTTAAGCTGGCCCAGCGGATATTGCATTTGTTTAATACCCGAACTAACTCAGGGGTATTGTACGAAGCGGATATGCGATTACGGCCGTCTGGTAACTCGGGGTTAATGGTCTCGCATATCGATACCTTTATTGATTACCAACAGCAAGACGCGTGGACCTGGGAGCATCAGGCACTGGTTCGGGCAAGAGCGGTTGCCGGCGATCCGTTCTTACAGCAGCGCTTTAATCAGGCGCGCCATGCCATTGTGAGTAAAACCCGCGACACGGTTGAACTGCAACAACAAGTGGCTAAAATGCGCGAAAAAATGCGCAGTCATCTTGGCTCTAAAGATCCGTTGCAGTTTGACCTTAAGCAAGACACCGGTGGTATCGCCGACATTGAATTTTTGGCCCAATATATTGTGCTCGGTTTCTCTGAGCGCTTTCCTAAGCTGGCTCTGAGTTCGGATAATGTTCGGGTTTTTGAGGCGGTGGCACAGTGTGGATTACTGCCAGAAGCAGTTGCGCAGCGATTAAATGATATTTATTGCAGTTATCGCAACAGAGGTCATCGCTTAGCGCTGCAACAATTGCCAAATACCGTCGCAGTGCCAGAGTTTGAAGCTGAGAGAGAATTTGTCACAACGCTGTGGCAGCAATGGTTACTTGATCCAATTAGCTAACGTTAACAGGAACGTCATGAACCTTAGAGTAAGGCAAGCACAAGAGGGAGACGAGAATCGTATCGCCGAAATACAGATTAACGCGTGGCAGCAGGCTTATGCGGGGATTATGGCGGACAATTATTTAGCTTCATTGGAGCTTGGCGAGATTAGTGAGCTGTGGCATCAATCTATCACGCAGTTCAGCCTCGGATCGTTAGCTGTAATTGAAAAAAATGGGATAATCGAAGGTTTTTCAGTTTTCGGGCCTGCGCGCGATAAAGAGTTGCAAGGTGGCATGGCGTCAGAGCTAGTAGCGATAAATATCTGTCCTAACTATTGGCGCTCTGGCATAGGGGGAAAGCTGCTTGATTATGTTATTAACGAGTTGGCTAGTCGTGGTTACGAATTTGTTTACCTTTGGGTGGCGACAGAAAATAAAAGCGCTAGGGCGTTTTATCAAGCCTATGGTTTTATTTGTGATAATTTCACTAAGATAAATGAGAGATTCTCAGGTATTGAAGAAACACGCTATGTTTTAAAATTAGTGACCAACAAGCCGCAGGAATTAGCGCCTAATTCCTGCGGGTGAATATGTGCTTAAGGTATTATCACATATTCGTTTGTTACCATAGCGCCAGCTGAACCTGAGTATGAACACCGCAGCAGAGTCGGTTAAAGTTAAAACCCGCAGTTAACTTTAGGTACTTGAGTCAGCACTTCGTTGCCGTATTTATTGGTGTTGGTTAAAAAACACTGATTGCCATTGAGTACGCGATAGGTGGTTGTGGCACTGTTCGCAATGACGATGCTGTTGCTGCTGCTGATAGTAGAATGCTGATTATAACGGCCATTATTATAAGACGGATTACTATAATAGTTTAATTTGTTGGCGGGGTAAGTGGTGTAAGTTTTGGTTACCCTGTGCTGGCTAGGTTGGGTAACTGCATCATGAATAATCGCGCCTAAAATAACCCCACCAATCACGCCGCCAATAATGTTGCTATTGCGGTGATGAGAGTGGCGCTTGTGTCGTATCGGGTTATTAATACGGTGCTTGTAATGATGACCATGTTGGTACTTATGATGATTGCCATGCTTATTATAGTTGTTGTGATTATTATGATGATTTTGACCAGCCATCGCTTGGGGCATCGCAATCAGAGTAAGGCTTAGCAGGGCCGATGTTAGTAAGGTGAATTTCATAATGAGACTCCGAAATAGCTTAAAATATGTAGCCAAGTGCCACTGAGCTATTTGTAGATTGTTCGATAGAGTCCATCATAGTGACTAGATACTGAATTGTAACTGAACCTAAAGGATGATGAGGCGCTATCGAGCAAGCCCCGTTAGCTTGCTCGATAGCGTCAGATAAAAGTGCTGTTTGATAACCGTACTACTGTTATTTAATTTTTAAACTATTCCATAAAAACTTGCCAACTGGGCCTAGCGTGCATTCGGCATTTCTAATCAATCTTACTTCACCCGACAAATTGGTTTCGGCGTCCGACAGGGAAATGAGATCTAAGCTACCATCGGCCAGTTCTTGACTAATTAACGGGCGTGGAATTAAAGCGGTGCCCAGCCCTGCTAGCAATAAGGCTTTAAGGGTATGGATGTCTTTGGTTTTTATTTGTTGTTTTGATGAACTCAATGACAGTCGGTCATTGTCAAAACTGAAACCCGTTTGAATTAAGTTAATTACTGGGTACTGATTAAGATCCGTTGTGGTCTTAATATCTGCTGACTTTGCCAGTTTTGGCGCAACCGCTAACACGATTTCAAATTCGGCTAAGGGCTGGGTAATAAAATCGGCAATGCCATGAAAAACATGAAACCACGCACTGATTGCGATATCGACTTCGTGATTTTTTATTTGTTCGAGCGCCGAAAATCGCGAGCCAGTAACAATTTGAAACTCGGTTAATGGAAACTGTTGCTGACATTCTAATAGCACATCAGTAATGGTGCTAATGGCAAAGACCGGATTATAGGCTATTTTTAAGATAGGTTCGTTGCCTTGGGCGAGTTGGTGACCTAAAGAGTCGAGCTGATCGGCGCCGAGTAAGATCTGTTGAGCATGGCGAAAAAAAATATCCCCTTGAGCGGTTAGTGATAAACGATATTGGCTGCGGTCAAGCAAGGTAATATTATATTGCTGTTCGAGTTTTTTGATCGCCATTGATAACGCGGGTTGCGTCTTGTGCAAGGCATTGGCAGCGGCTTTAAGACTACCTAATTCGACTATTTTTTGGAGTACTCTTAACTGCTCTAAGGTCATGTTTTAATCTAATGCGTCAATCTATATAAATTAACTTTATCATTATTTTAATTTTATATAAATTTTATTTTCATTGATAGCGGCGTAAACTAACGTTAATTGTGCGATAAATAAACCAGTGGCAATAAAAATGTTAAACAAATTCAATATAATAGTAAGAGTGACACTCTCGTTGGCTAGTTTGACTATGCTTGCATCATGTACACCAGAGGTTAGCCAAGACGTTATTGCTGCTATCCCGGTGGTTAAAATTGTTGATGTTAGTCGTAAAACATCGACTTTACACCAATTCCCGGCTGAAATAGAAGCAAACCAAGATTCACATTTGGCGTTTCGGGTCAGCGGTGAATTAAAACAATTTCTCGTTAAAGCGGGTAACCGAGTGACCAAAGGTCAGTTATTAGCTCAGTTAGACCCCACTGATTTTCAAATTCAACTTAACGAACGCAAAGCGCGTCATGGCTTAGCTAAAGCGCAGTTTGAGCGCGCTAAGCAATTATTGGCTAAAAGGTTAACCTCGCAAGCTGAGTTTGATCAAGCCAAAGCTAACTTGCTGGTGGCCCGCTCAACATTGCGTAGTGCCCAAACTGCCTTAGCGTACACCAGCTTGCGCGCGCCTTATGATGGTGTTGTCGCTAAGGTATATGCCGACAATTTACAAAATGTTCAGGCGCAGCAAGTCATTCTTAATATGCAAAACAGTGACAGTGTTGATGTCTCGATTCAGGTTTCTGAACATGTGATGGCCAATATTGACAAAAAGACTGAATATCAACCGACTATGACCTTTGACTTTGATCCCAAACGTAAACATATTTTAACCATTAAAGAGTGGGACGCCCAAGCCGATTTATTGACGCGTACTTATAAAGTGGTGTTTAACATGCCGATCCCTGCCGACGCCAATATATTACCTGGCATGACTGGCACGGTCTGGGTCGAAATGGCTAAGGTGACTAAACTCGCTACAGGTACCGACAATAGAGTAGTGCCTGTTGCGGCGGTATTTTCGGCTGAAGATTTGCCGCTATCGGCGAATAAGCGTTTTGTGTGGCAGGTATTGCCTGATATGACCGTAACCCGAGTGGCGGTTGAAGTGGGGGAAATATCGGGTCAGGGCATTGAAATTATCAGTGGCTTGCAGGGCGATGAGAAAATTGTCGGGGCAGGCGTTCATTTTATTAGTGAAGGCATGACCGTACGTCGCTGGGTTCGTGAGCGAGGTTTGTAATGGATATTGCTAAAATTTCGATTAATCATAAAGTCGTCTGCTGGATGTTCGCGCTAATTTTAGCGATTGGCGGACTGATATCCTATCTGGACTTGGGGCAACTTGAAGATCCCGAATTTACCATCAAAGACGCCATGGTGGTGACTGTTTATCCTGGCGCTAGTCCAGAACAGGTTGAAGAAGAAGTCACTTACCCGATTGAAAATGCGTTGCAGCAACTGCCCTATGTTGATTTTGTTCGTTCAATATCGTCACCTGGCATGTCACAAATTATTGTTACGATGAAAAGTAATCATCGCAAGCAAGAATTGCGACAAATTTGGGATGAAGTTCGGCGTAAGGTCAATGACCTAAGTCCAAAACTACCTGCTGGTGTGATGCCCCCAAAAGTGATCGATGACTTTGGCGATGTGTTTGGGGTATTGCTCGCGGTGTCTGGTCACGGTTTTAGTTACGACGAACTCAATGATTATGTCGATTATATTCGTCGTGAGTTGGTGCTGGTTAATGGGGTTAGTAAAGTTAATATTGCAGGCCAACAAAGCGAGCAGGTAGTGGTAGAAATATCACGCGATAAACTCGTGAGCTTGGGCATTTCTCAGCAACATATCTTTGAGCTATTACAGAATCAAAACACCGTGTCTAATGCCGGACGTATAAAGGTTGGGCAAGAAAATATTAGGTTCCATTCGACCGGTGAATTTCAAGATGTTAGTGAGTTAGAGTCATTAATTATTTCAAGCCCCGGCAGTGCCAAATTAATTTATTTGGGCGATGTTGCAACGGTACGCCGTGGATACGCTCAAATTCCGTCAAATATCATTAACTACAATTTACAGCAATCGT
>Ga0209291_1000691_pt1 | contig 31815 bp, 25 predicted proteins | sample GOMGulsemesocosm_FD_184633 | JGI IMG/M metagenome (GOLD analysis project Ga0209291, IMG submission 184633) | Methane-oxidizing microbial communities from mesocosms in the Gulf of Mexico - GOM9B Gulf of Mexico (SPAdes) (version 2) | ecosystem: Environmental > Aquatic > Marine > Cold seeps...
ATTCTTTCAAGACTATCAGATCTGGAGCTATTATGTCATCGCGTCAAGAGCTAGCAAATGCTATCCGTGTATTAAGTATGGATGCCGTACAAAAAGCAAAATCAGGACACCCTGGTGCCCCTATGGGTATGGCAGATATTGCCGAAGTATTATGGCGTGATTTTTTAAAGCACAATCCGAACGATCCTAACTGGGTTGACCGCGATCGCTTTATATTATCAAACGGCCACGGCTCAATGCTTATTTATTCTTTATTGCATTTATCAGGTTATGATTTATCTATTGATGATTTAAAAAACTTCCGTCAATTACATTCTAAAACGCCTGGTCACCCTGAATATGGTTACACACCGGGTGTTGAAACTACGACGGGCCCATTAGGCGCAGGTATTGCCAACGCTGTTGGTATGGCTATCGCTGAAAAAACATTAGCAGCGCAATTTAACCGTGAAGATCATGACATTGTTGACCATTTCACTTATTGCTTCTTAGGTGATGGCTGTTTAATGGAAGGTATCTCGCACGAGTCATGTTCACTTGCTGGTACTTTAGGTTTAGGTAAATTAATTGCTTTTTGGGATGACAACGGCATTTCAATTGATGGTGAAGTTGAAGGTTGGTTTACTGATAATACACCTGCACGTTTTGAAGCATACGGCTGGCATGTTATTTGTGTTGATGGTCACGACGCTCAAGCAATCACTCACGCAATTGAAGCGGCTAAATTAGTCACTGATAAGCCAAGCATGATTTGTTGTAAAACTATCATTGGTTTTGGTTCACCAAATAAATCTGGCACACATAATTGTCACGGCGCACCATTAGGTGATGAAGAAATTGCAGCAACACGTGAGTTTTTAAACTGGTCACACCCTGCTTTTGAGATTCCAAGTGACGTTTATGCACAATGGGATAGAAAAGAGAAAGGTCAAGCGAGTCAAGTTAGCTGGACTGAAAAATTTGCAGCTTATCAAGCAGCGCATCCTGCACTAGCGGCAGAATATGAGCGTCGTGTTATCAAAGGTGAATTACCAGCTGAGTTCGAAGCAAAAGCTAACGCTTTTATCCAACAATGTCATGAAAGCAGTGAAAACATTGCTTCACGTAAAGCTTCACAAAATGCTATCGAAGCTTTTGGTGCTGTATTACCAGAAATGCTTGGCGGCTCTGCTGATTTAGCGGGTTCTAACTTAACGTTGTGGTCTGGTTCTAAAGGCATTGAAACTGATCCTGCTGGTAACTACATCTTCTACGGTGTACGTGAATTTGGCATGAGCAGCATCATGAATGGTATTTCTCTGCACGGTGGTTTTGTAAATTACGGTGCTACTTTCATGATGTTTATGGAATATGCACGTAACGCGGTTCGTATGTCTGCGTTAATGGGTATTCAAAATATCTTTGTTTATACTCATGACTCAATTGGTCAAGGTGAAGATGGTCCAACACATCAACCTATTGAGCAATTAACAAACTTAAGAACTACACCAAACTTAACCACATGGCGCCCATGTGATGCAACTGAATCAGCGGTATCATGGAAAGCTGCTGTGCAAAGTCAAAAGTCGCCAACAGCCTTAGTATTTTCTCGTCAAGGTTTACCGGCAATGACACGTACACAAGAACAAGTAAGCGCTATTGAAAAAGGTGCTTATGTGCTTGTTGATTGTGCTGGCACTCCCGATGTGATCTTAATGGCAACTGGCTCAGAAGTAGCGTTAGCTGTAGATGCTGCAACAGCCCTAACTGAGCAAGGTCAAAAAGTACGTGTTGTTTCTATGCCATCAACTAACGTATTTGATAAACAAAGCAAAGAATACAAAGAGTCTATCTTACCAATTAGCGTAACTAAACGTGTTGCGATTGAAGCTGCACATGTTGATTTTTGGGCCAAGTATGTTGGCCTAAATGGCGCAGTTGTTGGTATGACAACATTTGGAGAATCAGCGCCGGGTAATGTATTACTTGAGCACTTTGGTTTCACAGTAGACAATGTTGTAAATACTGTAAACGCGCTATAAGAAAGTAAAAACGCTAGCTACAAGTAGAGGTTTTACCTGTAGCTAGCGCCTATAATTCTTACCTATAACGATAGCTCTAATATAGGGTTATAGATAAGAATTATCACCAAAGTTACCCTCAGTTCATTGCTTAGGCAATCAGTACATCATCAATAACAATGCAGTAAAATTATGACAATAAGAATTGCTATCAATGGCTTTGGCCGCATAGGTCGAAGCGTCGTTAGAGCGTTATATGAAAGTGGCAGAACAGATTTATACACCCTGGTTTCAATTAATGAACTAGCCCCTTCCTCTGGTATAGCCCACCTATTAAAATATGATAGTACTCACGGTCGATTTCCATTTGATGTTAGCCATAACGATAGTCAATTGATTATTAATGGTGATGAAATAGCACTAACACATATAGGCAACTTAAATAGCCTGCCTTGGCAACAACAAGATATAGATATAGTGCTTGATTGTACGGGTAAATATGGCAGTCAAGCTGACGGCTTAAGCCATATTAATCGCGGTGCTAAAAAAGTATTATTCTCTCACCCTGGTAGCCAAGATATTGATGCCACCATTATCTATGGTATTAACCACCAAACATTAAGCTCTGATGATAGAATTGTTTCTAATGGCTCTTGTACTACTAACTGCATAGTGCCAGTTATCAAGGTAATTGATGAAGCTTTTGGCGTAGAAAGTGGCAGTATAACCACTATTCATTCCTCAATGCATGATCAACAAGTTATAGATGCATACCATAAAGATTTGCGTCGTTCTCGTGCTGCCAGTCAATCAATCATTCCCGTCGATACTAAACTTGCTGCGGGCATTGAAAGAGTACTACCAAAATTTAAAGGTCGTTTTGAAGCAATTGCTGTACGAGTACCAACGATAAATGTTACCGCTATGGATTTAACGCTAATCGTCAATAATGACGCCAGTATTAGTGATATCAACCAAGCGATACAAGCGGCAACTAAAGATCATCAATTATCTGGCGTATTAGACTACACCGAAGAACCTTTAGTTTCGGTTGACTTTAATCACGACTCACACTCCTGCATCGTTGATGGTAGTCAAACACGTGTTAGTCATAAGCGCCTAATTAAAATGCTTGTTTGGTCTGACAACGAATGGGGTTTTGCCAATCGCATGTTAGATACTGCCATGGCAATGTTTCAAGCAAAAAATTAATCTCTGACTAATTCAGAGTGAAGTTATATTTAAGACAGCAGTAAAGAAAGTATATTTTCTAGAACAATAGCTTAAAAGCTATTGAACATAATTTACCGACACTGAAAGTAGGAAACAACAATGTCTATTATCAAAATGGCTGATCTAACATTAGCTAACCAACGTGTATTAATTCGCGAAGATTTAAATGTACCTGTTACCGATGGTAAAATCACTTCAGATGCTCGTTTACGTGCAGCATTACCAACGCTTAAACTTGCCCTAGAAGCCGGAGCAAAAGTGATGGTGATGTCACATTTAGGTCGCCCAACGGAAGGCGAGCCTGAAGAGAAATTTTCACTGAAGCCTGTTACCGATTATCTTAGTGCTGCACTAAACTACCCAGTACGTTTAGTCACCGATTACTTAGACGGCGTAGAAGTCGCTGCGGGTGAATTGGTCATATTTGAAAACATTCGCTTTAATGTTGGCGAAAAGAAAAATGACGATGGTTTAGCTAAAAAATTAGCCGCTTTATGTGACGTTTTTGTAATGGACGCCTTTGGCACTGCTCATCGTGCACAAGCAAGTACTCATGGCGTAGCAAAATTTGCGACAACAGCTTGTGCAGGCCCATTGCTTTCTGGTGAACTAGAAGCTTTAGGTAAAGCGTTAGATAATCCAGCTCGCCCATTAGTTGCAATTGTTGGAGGCTCAAAAGTATCAACTAAATTAACCGTACTTGATTCTTTAGCGGGTATTGTTGATCAGCTTGTTGTCGGTGGTGGTATTGCCAACACCTTTATTGCCGCTGATGGACACAATGTTGGCAAATCATTATATGAAGCCGACTTGGTTGCAGAAGCAACTCGTTTAACTAAAGAAGCACAGACAAATAATGGTAGTATTCCTGTACCAACAGATGTTGTTGTAGCAACTGAGTTTTCGCCAACAGCATCAGCTACCTTAAAACCCGTTAATGAAGTCAGTGCTGAAGAAATGATTTTTGACATCGGCCCTGATACAGCAAAAGCGTTAACTGAAATTATCGCTAACGCTGGCACTATTGTTTGGAACGGCCCTGTGGGCGTATTTGAATTTGATCAGTTCGGTGAAGGTACTAAAGTTATTGCACAGGCCATTGCCGATAGCTCAGCTTTTTCAATTGCCGGTGGTGGTGATACATTAGCCGCTGTTGATAAATATGATATTGCCGATAAGGTATCTTATATCTCAACTGGTGGTGGCGCTTTCTTAGAGTTCTTAGAAGGCAAAAAGCTCCCTGCTGTAGAAATATTAGAGCAACGCGCTAAATCATAATTTATGATTCATTCTCTTGCTTGGTGTAAACAAGTAATGATTAGCTTTTAACTATGACTTATTGAGAGTGAGTATACCGTAAAATTATAGACGAGTACCTTGTTGCAAGGTACTCGTTTTTTTTAAATTAAAATCCGCCCCACAGGCTTTTTTAAACCTGCTAGCAGGTTGATTAAGTGCTTTCCCACCCAACGATAATTAAAGGGTATAGTGACAAGGCATTAATTAAAGAAAAAGGTTCTTCAGGAATAAACTTCTGCACTCTCTAATAAGCGGTATCCATGCGGCGTCCTTGTCAAAATCAATAACGCGCATATGCCCTCTTTACACTCCCCTATGAGAGCTTACTCAATGCCCACTGACACCGTTAAATTTATACCAGTTTCATTAAATTATTGCTCACTTGTGCTGGTCAAAAAAATCCCCCTTCATTGCTTTAAATCACAATAGCCAGCTATTACTCAATCAAGCATCTTGTCCTGAAATATTTTCCTTACGCACAACAAGATCACAAACCTAATTTAAATGGCATTAGAATGGCTCGTTCTAAACAAACTCCTCTTGTTATTAAACATTGAATACAGCCCTGAGCTGGGAAGATATTTAATTAAATCGATATAAAACAAAAGAAAATAGAAAGACAAACGAAACACAAGCCCGATAAAGGAGCACAAAAAAGCTACAGAACGAAATAAAAACGAAACCAAGTCGAAACTTCTTGCTATACTCCTGTAGTAAACTTACAATCACAAACTTAAAAAACGTACTATAACAGCAAGACCAACAACTTAATCTTGTAATATTCGAACAAAATACGGGTTTTGCAATTATTCCCGCCCAAAAGACAACTTTACTAAATTTATTCTGTAAGATAAGCGGGCTCTTTGCTATAATTCTGTCTGTCGAAACAAAAACATCCAACCTTAGCAACAAAACTTATCTAGGAGTAAGTAAATGGCTTTAATTTCAATGCGCCAAATGCTCGATCATGCGGCAGAATTTGAATACGGTATTCCAGCATTTAATGTAAACAACTTAGAGCAAGTACGTGCAATTATGCTTGCCGCTAGTGATACTGATAGCCCTGTTATCATGCAAGCCTCTGCTGGTGCCAGAAAATACGCCGGCGCACCTTTTTTACGCCACTTAATTTTAGCGGCAATTGAAGAGTTCCCACATATTCCAGTGGTAATGCACCAGGATCACGGTACTTCTCCTACTATTTGTCAACGCTCTATTCAATTAGGTTTCTCATCAGTAATGATGGATGGCTCTTTAATGGATGATGGTAAAACACCTAGTAGCTACGAATATAATGTTGATGTTACTCGTCGTACAGTTGAAATGGCACATGCATGTGGCGTTTCGGTTGAAGGTGAGTTAGGTTGCTTAGGTTCACTTGAAACTGGTATGGCCGGAGAAGAAGACGGTGTAGGCGCAGAAGGTGTATTAACAAAAGAGCAAATGTTAACAGACCCAGAAGAAGCCGCTGACTTTGTTAATAAAACCCAAGTTGATGCTTTAGCTATTGCTTGTGGTACTTCTCACGGTGCTTACAAATTTACTCGCCCACCAACAGGCGATATTTTAGCGATTGATCGAATTAAAGCAATTCATCAACGTATTCCGCAAACTCACTTAGTAATGCACGGCTCTTCATCAGTACCACAAGAATGGTTAGCTGTTATTAATGAATTTGGCGGTAAGATTCCTGAGACTTACGGTGTACCCGTAGAACAAATTCAACAAGGTATTAAGCACGGTGTTCGTAAAATCAATATAGATACTGATTTACGTCTTGCTGCAACTGGCGCTGTACGCCGATTTTTAGCGCAAAACCCAAGTGAATTTGATCCTCGTAAATTTTTACAAGTATCTACTAATGCCATGTATGACATTTGTAAAGCACGTTATGAAGCATTTAACACTGTTGGTAATGCCAGCAAAATCAAACCTATAAGTCTTGATAACATGTTTGACCGTTACCAAGCAGGTGAGTTAAAAGCGATTATCAAGTAACACTTTTACTACAAGTTAATTACACAAATCACCAAATAAAAGGGCTCAGGCCCTTTTTTTATGCTCGAAAATAATTTACTACTTAGGTATAATCTCCGGCAATTAGCAGCCGTCACCCTAGAAAAGTAGTATTAATTAAGATGTTTTCTCGCTTTATCCTTTTTCCATTATTTATAATTTATTGCACTTCCCCAGCAATTTCTTATGCCCAAGAACAAACATCTGAGACTAGCTCTGCCGATGCCTCAGACATATTATTTAGTTTAGAGAAAGCAGATGATTCTCAACAGCCATCATCGGGTACTTTATTCACCGCTTCTGCACAACTTGGTTTCCTATATTTAACGGGAAATACCCGCAGCGCCGATATTAAAACCGGTTTAGACTTACGCTTTGAAAGAGGTTTGTGGCGTAGTTTCTTTGTTTTCGATCTACTTGTAAAAAAAACAGAAACTGAGTCAGCAATTAGTGACGACGAAATCCGCAAAGAGTTTGAAACAACAGATCAAAAATGGACCATTGCGACGCAAACTAACTACACGATTGATGCTGCTAAAGGAAACTATGTCTATGGTAGTATTTTTTATGAAGAAAACCGCTTTTCTGGTTTTGATTCACAAGCCTCAATGTCTGCTGGGTGGGGGCGTCGGTGGTTTGAAAGTAAAGAATCTAGTTTTGATGCCGATGTTGGCCCTGGTTTTAAAAGGGATGTTACACAAGTAACCGCTGAAGAAATGTCTAAAGGCATAACAAGTCAAACACAAGATACCTTAATTTTACAAGCACAAGCACTTTATATAAGACATATAAATGAACATATAGAGTTTAAACAGCTATTGGCTGTTAAACATGCTATCGAAGTAGGACAAAACAGTATTTATAAAGCCGAAAGCTCCATTACCAGTAAACTGATTGATTCACTGCAGCTTAAAATCAACTTTGTAATCGATTACAACTCTAAAGTGGACGATAATAAAGAAAACTTAAATACTGAAACATCAATAGTACTAATTTATAGCTTCTAATAGCTAGTTTACGATGCTGCAATAAACGATACCCGTTACACTCATTAAATATACATTTTCCAGAGCACTTGAGCTATTAAGGCTCAAAGCACGGTGATGAAAGCGTGTGACTCCCGTTTTTAACTTACAGTCACGAGTACGTGATATTGCTCAAATAATTCTTCGACGGGGAACGGCTATATCATCAGGTTTCCGATTCAAGTAAATTATCCTTAAATTTGTCGAGATCATCAGATAATAGTTCAACACTTATCCCATCAATCATAAATGTGAATGTACAAACACCTGACTCTGTAAACTCATAACAAACACTGAGAAAGGGTTTACCTTGTTTGGTATTATATAAGCCAAACTTAAAAGTAACTCCATTCATCCACTGCGATACATATTCATTAATTGGCTGAACCGTTAAATGATTTTTAGGCGTGACTTGCTCTTGCCAGTGACGATATTCATCAATAGCAAGCTGTACATCATCTACTTCAGATTCATTTATCCATAACGGGTAAATTACGCTTGAGCTATTCAGCCCAGGAATGAAATCAGTACTTTCTCCCTGCGCAGCATACAATAAAGTTCGACCCGAAACTAAGCCCGTTTGAGCCACTGTTAAGCGAGTCTTTTTCTTAAGGTAGTTATTTGATTGACTACTGTATTCATAAAAATTCACTTGGGTTTTTGTGCTATTTTCTGTGTACTCACCTATTGAGCCGCAACCGAATAGTAACAAAGAGGTGAGAGTAGAGACGAGAAACACTTTCATAATATTATTTTCATTGGTAGCTTGTATTACTTAACCTGAAGTCTTGATAATGAGCACTTGATGTTTAAATTTATTCGATTATCAAGGTAAAACGTTTATGAATAACTGGTTATTTAGACTTTGAGAAGCATGCAGATTTGATAGATTTATTATTACATGTCCCCCAAAATACGTATAAATTCCATTTTACCAATGCTGTCAAATGCAACTGTTGTAAACAGTAAACTCTGCGTAATAATATGTACTAATAATTATCTAATAAGTATGGAGGTGATAGCTAGGTAACTTTACCGTGTATAAACTAGCAGTAAGATGACTAGTTTTTAATTTTTCATTCCCTTATCAGCTCACCCAAAATAAGGCAGTTCAACGAATACAAATCTTTTATTACTATCAAAGTGATAGACTTTATATACTCACTATTCTGCTTTAGTGAGTATTGACGATAAAGCCTGCCGTTTTAGCTTGTAATAGCCATGTATATGCCCTTGATAATATTTATTTTCAAGCCAAGAAACGGAAAAAGTCAGTGTTGAAGAAGCATCAACATTAATACTTCTTTCAGGGGATGAAATCTTAACAGATGCAAGATCTAAGCGGCTACCTGATAACTCAATAGGCGCTTTCGTTCTTATCACAGCATTAGTCACTCTCAGAACTGATTCTGAAATAGTCACCGCACTTTGAGCACTATTTATGATAACATTTTCAGCGCTAACCAAAGAGTTTGAAATAATTAACTTAGTTGCAGTAAAGTTTTTCAGTAGAACATTATTACAATTTTTTATTACAACTAACTCATATACGCCTGTGTAAGTTTTGCCACTTTCCTTAGTACAGTTTAAATCACCTTTCACATCTGGTGGTTGAATTGGGTTTTCTTGTATTAAATCACCAGTCAAACTTTTATCTAAAACCTCAATAAACTCTTTTATGTGCGTACTCATAGGAACATGTGCTGCGCCTTCAATAACTGCCAAGCGTGAGCCATTAATTGAATTATTGAGGGCCTTAGCCGTTCTCAGTGGGGCTACATTATCTTCATCCCCCCAAATAATGAAGGTTTGAGCTTCTATGTTAGCTAAAGAAAGAGTTAAGTCTTCTGACAGCAAACTGAATGCTGCGTTTAAGTGATGAGATGTTTTAATCAATTGCCAGGCAACGTCACTATTCTCAATGCCTTGGCTAAATGCACTTTCACTTAAGCGCTCAATAAAACTAGCTGAGAAGTCATTAAACTGCGCTAATTTAGTATCAAGAAAAGAAACAGAGTTCAAATTCCATGACGGGAGTTCAGTTGAGTGTTTGATGAAGGCTGTTTTATGCAGAACACCTGCAACACCCACTAAAATCAATCTTTTGACTTTTTCAGGAGAGTTGGCCGCATATTTAATGCTAACAGCACCGCCCATCGAGTGCCCAATGACAGTTAAATTTTTTCGAGCATAGCTTTTGACAACAGACGAAACAACTTTTGCATAATTAGTTGGAGTATAACGACCTGAAGGTTTTTCAGAATGGCCAAAACCCGGTAAATCAAATGCTATGACATGGTAATTCTTTGCTAAATGCGGTATCACAGAGTACCAATACTCCATACCTCGCTCACCTAAACCATGCACTAATAAAATAGTACGCTTATGTTCCATGCCCGCTTGTAGAACAACTATTTTGGAGTTAAAGATTTCTTCTTGGTAGTATTCATAATGCCAAGATTTTTCTTGATCAGTTGGCAAGGGACTTAGCGTTTTTTTTTCTTCTTTTGATTGAAGTTTATCACCCACTAACTTCTCATAGTTAGTGTTTAGCTGTTCAAGCCAGGTGCTTGCTATGCAAACCTTAGCAGTCAAAGAAGTTAAACATAACAATAAACATAATATAATTCGCAATGTAAAGTTCCCTGCTTGGTATTGGTATAACTAACGCTGAGTATGTATAACTGAGAATTTACCTACTATACAATTAGCCAAGCATAATAATTTGCCAACATGATTACTACAACATCTTTAGCGATAAAGTACGGATAAATCGGTAAATTATACTGTGTGTTATTGTTAAAACATAACATCACTTAGCAATGCAGAATCCCGAAAGATTTATTTAAAACCGATAGCTACCATTACTTGATTTATCTTTATTTATTGGTTTTCTCTTATGTTAATTCATCAAACAAACACCAAAATAACGGCGGTGACAACATACTCAACAGCTAAATTAATTATCCTCTAGCTTCTCTCACATATCTAAATACCCATACGGACTAACTTTAAAAGGTACAGGCCCTGAAATTTCTTCAACAAAGTTGCTTAAACACGCTAAAAACAAAGCCTACCTTTATTAAATTTCCCTTTTAGCAATTTAGTTTGCCTAACAAAGCTTTATTACTCTAAAATAACCGCAATTATAATTTCCCTCCAAATAAAAAGGTATCTACATGGCTCAGCCGTTACCAGACAAATTCATCATGTCGATGAATCGCGTTTCTAAAGTAGTTCCACCAAAACGCACTATTTTAAAAGATATTTCTCTTTCATTTTTCCCTGGCGCTAAGATCGGTGTATTGGGTTTAAACGGCTCAGGTAAATCTACCCTACTTCGTATTATGGCGGGTGTTGATAAAGAGTTTGAAGGTGATGCCGTTGCGTTAGCCGGTACTAAAATTGGTTATTTACCACAAGAGCCTCAGCTTGATGAAAATCAAACCGTACGTGAAGCAGTTGAAGAAGCGGTTTCGGAAGTTAAAAGCGCTATGGCCCGTTTAGACCAAGTTTATAACGAGTATGCTGAAGAAGGTGCCGATTTTGACAAGTTGGCTAAAGAGCAAGGCGAGTTAGAAGATATAATCAACGCCAACGATGGTCATAATATTGATAACGTACTTGAGCGTGCTGCTGATGCATTACGTTTACCAGAGTGGGATCAAAAAATTGCCGTATTAAGTGGTGGTGAACGTCGTCGTGTTGCACTTTGTCGTTTATTGCTTGAAAAACCAGACATGTTATTACTGGATGAGCCTACCAACCATTTAGATGCTGAATCTGTTGCGTGGTTAGAGCGCTTCTTGCATGACTACGCGGGTACTGTGGTAGCTATCACCCATGATAGATACTTCTTAGATAATGTTGCAGGTTGGATTTTAGAGCTCGATAGAGGTCATGGTATTCCTTATGAAGGAAACTACTCTTCTTGGTTAGAGCAAAAAGATGCACGTCTTGAACGTGAAGGAAAAACTGAAAACGCCTTACAAAAAACCATCAAGCAAGAGCTTGAATGGGTTCGTTCAAACCCTAAAGCGCGTCAATCAAAAAGCAAAGCCCGTATGGCACGCTTTGAAGAACTTAATAGCCAAGATCATCAAAAACGTAATGAAACCAACGAACTTTATATTCCACCTGGGCCACGCTTAGGTGATAAAGTGCTTGATGTTCATAACTTAACCAAATCATTTGGCGATAGAATGCTTATTGATGATTTAAGTTTTAGCGTGCCTAAAGGTGCAATTGTCGGCATTATCGGACCAAACGGCGCGGGTAAATCAACGCTATTTAAAATGATGTCTGGTGCTGAACAGCCAGACTCGGGTAATGTAGAGCTGGGTGAAACGGTTAAACTTGCAAGTGTTGATCAGTTCCGTGATGACATGGATGACAGCAAAACGGTTTATCAAGAAATTTCACAAGGCCATGACATTTTGCAAATTGGTAACTTTGAAATTCCAAGTCGTGCTTATTGTTCACGCTTTAACTTTAAAGGTAACGATCAACAAAAGATCATTGGTGAGTTATCTGGTGGGGAACGTAATCGTGTGCATTTAGCCAAGCTAGTGCAAACAGGTGGTAACGTATTACTACTCGATGAACCAACCAACGATTTAGATGTTGAAACCCTGCGTGCACTTGAAGAAGCAATATTAGAGTTCCCTGGTTGTGCCATGGTAATTTCACATGACCGTTGGTTCTTAGATCGCATTGCGACTCACATACTAGATTACCGTGACGAAGGAAAAATTAACTTCTATGAAGGTAACTTTACTGATTATGAAGCTTGGTTGAAGAAAACTTTAGGACCAGCAGCAACAGAGCCACACAGAATTAAATACAAGAAAATAGGTTAATCATCTAATAATAATAGTTGTTACTAACAACTTAGTAACGTTATTGTGAATGTTTGCTAAACTTACCTATTATTAGTTCAAATAAAAGCCAGTTAAAATTTTGATTTTAACTGGCTTTTTTGTGTCCAGTACTTTTTACTTTTCAATTAAATGCGGCTATGCTAAAGACACACAATAGCAAGTTGTAATACCAATTCCATCCAGTTTGTGAACTTGTAGCGCACAGGAAAAACATTTCAAAGCAAGGCGATAGATCGACCAATAGCTGGCGTTTGTCGTTAAGAGGAATATCGCTTTGGCATACTTTAACCAGCACAAGTCAGTAATAATTTAGTGGGGTTTGTATAATAGTATAATTGGAAGATAGCAATGGAAAATAGACGACAATTTACTCGGATTTTATTTTCAATAAAAGCTGTGATTGAAATTGAAGAACAGACATACCCTGTATCTATCCATGATATTTCCCTTAATGGTGCCTTGGTTACCGCAATAGACAGCGAGCAATCATTAAAGGGAAAGTTAGGTACCTTGCACTTTTTACTGTCAGACAATGAGTCTGAAGTTACTATGAACATTGCTGTTGTTCATGTTGAAGAAAACGAGACGGGTTTACAGTGTAATGCTATAGATATAGACAGTGTTACTCACCTACGTCGCTTGGTAGAACTTAACCTTGGCGATAGCGACCAGCTTAATAAAGAGCTGAATCAATTATCACGTATTTAGTTAGAAATTTTTCCTTCGCAAACCAAATGACCTTTTAGGAGTCTTAATGAATCACTTAGTAATCTCTTGTATTGGCCCTGATCAAACAGGCCTAGTAGATACCTTATCAACAATAATTTCAAAGCATCAAGGAAATTGGCAAGTCAGTAGCCTGCACCGTTTATCCGGTTTCTTTGCTGGTGTTATTGAAGTTGCAGTGTCAAGTGAACACAGTGAAAGCTTAACCAGTGAATTAAAAGCTATTAATGGCTTAAGTTGTCAAATTGAAATGGCCGAGCCGAACTTGCCTGAAGTCGTTAGTAATTTAGTACTAGAAATTACTGCTAACGATAGAGCAGGTATAGTCCAAGAAGTTTCATCCGTTATTCACCATCAAAGCGGTAACTTAATCAAGCTGGTGAGTTCACAAGATAGTGCGGCTTATAGCGGACAAGATATTTTCAAAGCGAAAGTACAGATAGCCATTGCTGATAAATCAATTGATGATCTAGTTTATGCTTTAGAACAAATCGCTGATGATTTGATGGTTGATATCTCCAGATAAAATAATATCTTAACTATTTTCATCTATAAAACGAGCACTGGCAGTGCTCGTTTTTTTTAACTGTATATGTACTTTTAGCTGAAATGACCTGACTCAAAAACATTAAGATAATGTGGTTAAAAACTCAGCAGCCTTATTTATATCTCGACTTCGCTTCATATCTGGTAAACTTTTTAAAAACGTTGCACCGTAAGGTTTATTTACTAACCTATCATCACAAATAACTAAGACACCACGGTCACTAACATCTCGAATTAACCGGCCGACCCCCTGTTTCAATGCAATTACCGCTTGCGGTAATTGAATTTGACTAAAAGGTTCGCCACCTTGTCGCCTAGCATCTTCACAGCGCGCTTGTAATAAAGGGTCATCAGGAGAAGCAAAAGGTAATTTATCAATAATAACACAGGTAAGCTTGTCGCCACGTACATCAATGCCTTCCCAAAAGCTTGCTGTTGCCAGTAGCACTGCGCTATCTTGCTCTATAAACTGCTCAAGTAGTTTTCGCTTAGCCATCTGGCCTTGCACTAATAATGGGTTATCAATACTTTCCGCCAGCGTTTCAGCTACTTGATGCATTACTCGATAACTTGTAAAAAGCATAAAACAAGCCCCTTTACTGGCTTTAATCAGAGGTTTTGCCAGTTCGGCTAACTTTAAAGCCCGGTTTTTATCATTGGCTTGTGGTAAATAACGCGGCACAACAAGTTGCGATTGTGCTTGATAATCAAATGGGCTATCAAGTAATAGCTGTTTAGCATTTTGTAGACCTAAGTGTTTAGAAAAATGGTTAAAGCTATTATCAACAGCTAAGGTTGCCGAGGTAAAAATCCAACCCGCCCCCGACTCTTTAACAACATTACTAAACTTATCACTTACCGTTAATGGCGTTTGATGTAACACAACACTTCGCGGCATGGTTTCATACCAAAAGCTCATTCCATAAGCCTCAACGTCAGCCATAACATCGTATTGAGCAAGTAGGTTTACCGCACGGTCAAAACAATTATCTATTGCTTCGTTTCTAGAAACGCAAAGCTTTATTACTTGGTAAAGAAAATCTAAATCTACTTTTAAATTAGAAAATTTTTGCTGAAACTGTGGCTGTTTATGTTTTTCTCGCCAATTACCACGCTCTGGATCATAATTAAATAACAAACGAAATTCTTGGCATGTTTTCTGTAATTTTTCTGCCGCTAAACCTAATTGTTTAACATCGGTTAAGCTACTACGGTGTACTTGTAAGACATCAGTGCATAAATCAACCAGTTGTTTACTAGAAAAAGCTTCACCAAAATACTCACTAGCAATATCACCTATTTGATGAGCTTCATCGAAAATCATTACTTGTGCTTTAGGAATTAGTTCACCAAAGCCAGTATCCTTTAATGCCATATCAGCAAAAAACAGATGATGATTTACGACGATAATATCAGCATCACTGGCTTTTTGACGGGCTCGAACTAAATGACAGGCTTCATAGTCTGGGCAATCTCTGGCCAAGCAATTATCCAAAGTACTTGTGACAAAAGGAAAAATACTAGAGCCTTCACTTACATTTACTAGCTCACCAATATCGCCACTTTGTGTGCCATTAGCCCATGTTTTTATTTTGACCAAATCTTGTAACATCTGCGCGTCAAGTTGCCCACGACTATCCTGATATTGCGCTAAACGATAGTTACATAAATAATTTGCACGACCTTTCAATAAAGCCACCTGTGCATTACTAGTCAGCGCTTTTTTTATCAGTGGAATATCTTTATGAAAGAGTTGCTCTTGTAGATTCTTAGTTCCAGTTGAAACGACTATTTTTTTAGGTTTCTTAGGATTAAGCGATAAAAAGGCAGGGATCAAATATGCAAAAGTTTTCCCCGTACCGGTGCCTGCTTCTACAATAAGTGATGATTGCTGATCAATCGCATGAGCAACATCAAGTGCCATATCTGTTTGCGCTTGGCGAGGCGAGAAGCCTTTAATGGCTTTAGCTAATGCTCCTTGTGGAGCAAAGGATTGTCTAACCCTAGAAACTGAACTATTAACTGATTCGGTCATGTAAAACGTAAAGCACAAATGATTATTTATGCCAAAGAGTATACTTAACTAGCGCTTAAGCATAAAGATCTAAGTGTTTAGTGCCCCCTTTATTCTTATTCGCATTGTCTTCGCTTGAATCACTATCTAGCTTATCAGAGCTACTCTCTATACTAATGCTTGTTTTATCACCTTGTTTATTTTGGTCATCCTCTGCTGAATAATGATCCGTACCGTGTTGATTACTATGATATTGATCTTCTTCACTCGTAAAGTAATACTCATGGTTTTCAAGATGATCAGGATCTTGATGTAATTTACTATTCGCAGCTTCTTTCAACAGCGCTTTAACCTTTATGCTTGCCGGCTTAATAGGTAGCTGCACAATACGTGTTAATTGAGTAGTAAAAATATCCATCTTTAAGGTCCTACAATTATGTTAAGTAACTTGCCAAACTGCTTAACTGCTTAACTGCTTAACTGCTTAACTGCTTAGTTTATAAAGTTACCTTTTTATCGACTATTTGCTAATAACCTTTAATCATGTGGTTAACCTAATCAGGAATAATAATTTGGATATGACAATTTAGAATTCAGCCACCATAAATGTCAGCGAAAAGTAACGCTGTTTCTAATTTTATTACCTAAGAAGGTGCTAGTGAAATAATCACAAACTAAATGGTGCACATGGACTATTTATTGTTCTATATATTGAACTAAGCAGAGTTAAACAGAGCTGAATTAATGGTGGGTTTCCACAGATATTATATTAATTGCCTTTACTATGGGTATTTTTTGCAGTCTGATAATCTATACCCGTTACCAGTACTCAAGCATTCGAAAAGTGTAACTTAAATGGTAATGGGGGTAAGTTATAAATAAGTCAGGATTATGCGTAACCTTGAGGAAATGATATTTACTCCAAATAATGCATAATCCTAGTTACTTACCACCACGATTTATTTCAGTAGTAATAACCTTGCGGCACCACCTTTAAGCACAGTACTAAGAGTACCACCGACATAACCTACTTCAATATTACCACTGTCGTAAATACTACCCGAGCTAGCAGCGTAACCCACTTCAATATTACCGCTATCGTAAATACTACCAGAACTAGCCACATAGCCCACTTCAATATTACCACTATCGTAAATACTACCTGACTTAGCTACATAGCCAACTTCAATATTACCACTATCGTAAATACTACCTGAACTAGCCGCATAGCCTCTTTCGATATTACCGTTATCATATATACTTGAACCCATTCTATTCTCCTTGTTCGTTAATATCCCAAGTGCAGTATTAAATATTATATTTAACATTGCAATAACAAAAAACAAACAAATAAATTACAAATCAGTTTCAGCTAAATTACAGTTAAAGTACTGTTTATATTTGTCGGAAAAGCAATTTCAAGTGGTCAAGATAATATATAATCTAAATTATTGTCCCATTCTTAATGGATAATTTCAGTTTTATGGTCAGTCAATAATACAAATATATTGTTCAATTTTCCTCCACTACACTTCTTACATCACCACTTGTGTATATCCATTTAGCCATAGAAAGAATTACTCACTTTTCTGATCTTTTTTTGAATAATAACTTCAAGCAAGTTTGATATAACAAAATGTCATAAAAAATTTTTATTTATTACTTGCAGCTATCTTAAATTAGCAGTAATGTAAATAACATCAAAAACAAATTATTTTTCTACTGTTAATTTAAGCTTACACTTACATAGCAGTAAACATTTTACTAAAAGAGAATTTCAACCATGATTATTAACCTGAATCGCCGACATCATCACCATCACTACGATTAGCCCATTCAGGTTTACTTTATAAGTAAATTACTGAAGGGCAATGGCCTTTCAGTGGTTTAACAAAGCATAATACACTCTCTTAATAGAAGTAACCGTAATTGCTAAACCCCCGAAAGAGTCACGACTCTCTCGGGGGTTTTTCGCATTTTAGCGAACAAGAAATTGTATATACATGACGAATTTTAAGATTAAAAACGATAGGAATTAACATTATGAGCACATCAGAGCCACGTTTACGCATTGCGATGCAAAAGTCAGGACGCCTAAGTGATGACACCCAAAAGCTCCTTAAGCTTTGTGGATTAAAGTTGAACCTGAGCGATAGAAGACTATTAGCTCATGTTAGCAATATGCCTATTGATATTATGCGTGTTCGCAGTAGTGATATTCCAGGTTTGGTTATGGACGGTGTATGTGACCTAGGTATTGTCGGTGATAATACACTTGAAGAAGAAGAGTTAGATCGCCAATTAAAAGGCAATAGATCTGAATACATTCGTACTACAGCATTAGACTTTGGCGGTTGTCGTTTTTCAATTGCTATGCCTGAAGAATTTGAATACACAGGTTTAGAATGTTTAGACGGTTTACGTTTTGCCACAACTTACCCACAGTTATTGAACCGCTTTGCTAAAGCAAATGGCATTAACGTTGAGTTTTGTTTGTTAAAAGGTTCGGTTGAGGTAGCACCACGTGTAGGTTTAGCAGACGGTATTTGTGATTTAGTTTCCACTGGCGCAACGCTTGAAGCTAATGGCTTAAAAGAAGTAGCTGAAGTTTTTCGTTCAAAAGCGTCACTCATTCAACGAGCAGACTCATTAGGTGAAGAGAAACAAGCTATTTTAGATACCTTGATACCACGTATTCACGGTGTAATAAAAGCCAAAGAAAGCAAATACATAATGCTACACGCACCAAAAGAAAAAATAACTGAAGTCAGTAAGTTAATGCCTGGCACCGAAACGCCAACGGTATTACCACTTGCAGAACGTGATGACATGGTTGCTGTTCACGTAGTAGCAACAGAAACATTTTTTTGGGAAACCATGGAACAGTTAAAAGCTTTAGGTTGTCACTCAATATTAGTTATGCCAATAGAGAAAATGATGGGCTAAATTCTATTGGTTCTTTATTAGTAGGAGGAATAGCTGCATCGAAAGTACTCACTGACTAGCGTCAGCTCCGTGCTACCTATTTGCTCTTCCCCCAGCTAACGTTGAACAAAAAGAGTTATATTAGAAGTAAAAACATTAATACCGAGAAAAATTATGATTAATCAACTAATCAATTGGCAAGAATTATCAGAGCAACAAAAAAAGTGTGCACTTGCACGACCTGCAATAGCAGATAGCGCGCTACTATCAACACAAGTTGCTAATATTCTGTCACAAGTTAAAAGCCAAGGTGATAAGGCTATCTTCGCCCTAACTGAGCAGTTCGATGGCATAGCATTAACCACGTTATCAGTGAGCCAAGAGCAAGTAGCTCAAGCAAAATTAGCACTTAGCGATAAACGCATAAAGGCAATTAACACGGCCTACCAACAAATTAAAGCGTTCCACAGTGCACAACAAGCAACTGACATAACGGTTGAAACTACACCAGGCGTGAAGTGCACCTTAAAAACTGAAGCAATTGAAAGTGTTGGTTTATACATTCCTGCAGGCTCTGCACCATTGCCATCAACAGTATTAATGTTAGGTGTGCCTGCACAAATTACCGGTTGTCAGCGTACAGCTCTTGTTTGCCCTCCTGATAAAAATGGTCAATTGGCAAATGAAGTTTTAGTTGCAGCTGACCTTTGTGGCATTACTGAAATATACACAGTAGGTGGAGCACAAGCGATTGCAGCTCTTGCATATGGCACAGAAACAATTGCTGCAGTCAATAAAGTTTTTGGCCCAGGTAACCGCTACGTAACAGAAGCAAAAACCCAACTTTCACAGCAAGTTGCTGGTTTTGCTATTGATATGCCAGCAGGTCCTTCTGAAGTATTGGTTATTGCTGATAAGCAAGCAAACCCAGCATTTATCGCCGCTGATTTATTATCACAAGCGGAACACGGTGTTGATAGTCAGGTTATATTGCTAAGTGATAGCGAGTCCTTAATTACGCAAGTATCTTTACAATTAGAACAACAAGTTTCGGTGCTATCTCGACGTAAAATAGCTGAGAAAGCATTAACACAGTCTCGGTTAATTTTAACCAATGATTTAGCCCAAGCGGTTGAAGTATCTAACCAATACGGTCCAGAACACTTAATAATTCAAACTGAAGACGCAGCCACTTTGTTAAACAGTCTTCGTAATGCGGGTTCAATATTTGTTGGTGCTTATACTCCTGAATCTGCAGGTGATTACGCCAGCGGTACCAACCATGTATTACCGACTTATGGTTATTCAAAGGTTATATCAAGTTTGTCATTAGCTGACTTCTCTCGTCGCTATACAGTACAAGAAATAACTAAATCCGGCTTAGCAAGTTTAGCTGAATGTATTATTGAATTAACTGATGCTGAAGGTTTAGATGCACACCAGCGTGCCGTCACTATCCGTTTAGAAGAAGGCTCATAATGATGACTGATCTAAGCGTAACGAAAAGTAAAATAGAACAAGTGTTAACAACTGCAGAACAGCTAGCACGGACAGAGCTTATTGATATGATACCTTATCAATCTGCACGACGACTGTTTTCGAGTGCTGATGCAAATAACGCTGGTATGAAGAATGAAAACATATGGTTAAACGCCAATGAAGCCCCAGGTAGTGGTCAATATCAGATATCGGCGACAGATATCAATCGCTACCCTGATTTTCAACCTGAGAACTTAATTTCTGCCTACAGTGAATATTCAGGTTTAGAAAAAAATCAAGTGTTGGCAACAAGAGGTGCCGATGAAGGCATAGAACTTATCATTCGCAGTTTTTGTAAAGCATACCAAGACAGTATTTTAATATGTCCACCAACGTACGGAATGTATGCTATTAGCGCTGAAAACCATGGTGCACAAGTAATAAAAGTACCACTTAAATCGAGTGACTTATCACTTGATTTAGATAATTTACAACAGCAAGTGGGTAAAGTAAAAGTTGTCTTTTTATGTTCTCCTGGTAATCCTACAGGTAACTTATTACCACAAGAACAAATTATTGCTGCGATAAAACTATTTAAAAACAGCGCCATGGTAGTAGTTGATGAAGCTTATATAGAGTTTAGCCCCGAGTACTCTTGCGTTACGTTATTAAAAGATTTTGATAATGTCATAATACTCAGAACTCTATCAAAAGCCTTTGCGCTAGCAGGACTTCGTTGTGGCTTTACTTTAGCAAATAATGATGTGATTACCTTATTAAGCAAAGTAATTGCACCCTACCCTATTTCAGCGCCCGTGGCAGAAATAGCTAGTACAGCGTTAACAGCTGGATTGAATAAAATGGTAAAACAAGTTCAAGCAAGTAATACGTTGAGAGAAAAGCTGATCTTATGGTTAGACGAACAACCATGGTGCCGGCAAGTATTTGCTAGCGATGCTAACTTCGTTTTATTTCGTTGTCATAGTAGCGAAGAAAAATCCCAAATTTTTGATCTTCTAGTCACTAATAATATTTTGATCCGTGATCAATCAAAACAATTACAACTAGAAAATTGCTTACGAATAAGCATTGGCAGTGAACAAGAGATAACAAAACTTCAACAAGTTTTATTTACTCAACCGTCAGCCTAGTAGCCCATTTAACCGTAAAAATTGAAGAGCACTTTATGAGTACGACCCAAGAAAAAATATTATTTATCGACCGTGATGGCACGCTAGTTGAAGAGCCTGCTATCGATAAGCAACTTGATAGCTTAGAAAAGCTTGTGTTTGAACCTAATGTCATTGCCGAGTTACTTAAACTACAAGCAAAAGGTTTTAAGTTGGTGATGGTTTCAAACCAAGACGGCTTAGGGACTAGCAGTTTTCCACAAGCGGATTTTGATTTACCTCATAATAAAATGATGGAGTTGTTTAGCTCCCAAGGGATCAACTTCCAAGACGTATTACTATGCCCTCACTTTGATGAAGACAACTGTAATTGTCGTAAACCTAAATTAGGTTTGGTAAGCGAGTACTTACAACAAGGTCGAGTAGATTTTACTAATTCATATGTTATTGGTGACAGAGAGACTGATATGGGACTTGCCGCTAACATGGGCATAGTAGGTATCAAGTATGATAGAAAAACGCTTAATTGGGCAAAGGTTAGTGAACAAATCATCAACCAGCTTGAGCAGCCAAGAATTGCCTCCGTTACACGAACAACCAAAGAAACAGATATCACTGTAACCGTTAATTTAGATAACGCTGGTAATAGTAAAATAGATACCGGCTTAGGCTTTTTTGACCACATGTTAGATCAAATAGCGACACACGGTGGCTTCAATTTAGATTGTAAAGTCAGTGGTGACTATCACATAGATGACCATCACAGTGTTGAAGATACAGCTCTTGCTTTAGGACAAGCGTTAAAGCAAGCACTAGGTAATAAACGTGGTATTAATCGTTTTGGTTTTGTAATACCTATGGATGAATGTAGAGCAGAATGTGCTATAGATTTATCTGGTCGCCCTTGGTTAGAGTTTGACGCTGAGTTTACCAGTGACAATGTTGGTACAATGTCGACACAAATGGTACCACATTTTTTCCGTTCATTAGCTGATTCAATGTTAATAACGTTACACTTATCTACAAGTAAAGGTAATTGCCACCACCAAGTTGAGAGCTTATTCAAAGTATTTGGTCGTGCATTAGGTCAGGCGATAAAAGTTGATGGTGATGCCATGCCAAGTTCGAAAGGTACCCTTTAATGAATGTTATTGTAGATACTGGCTGCGCAAATTTATCATCGGTTAGGTTTGCCGTTGAAAGACTCGGTTTTGACGTTACCATTACTGATGACATTGAGCTAATCACTAAAGCTGACAAAGTGATATTTCCAGGAGTAGGCAGTGCTAAACATGCTATGGACAACATTAAAGCTAAAAACTTAGTTAATGTACTTCAGGGCTTAACTCAGCCAGTTTTGGGTTTCTGTTTGGGTATGCAGTTAATGACAGAATCTTCAACTGAGGGTGGTAATTCCGAGGAAATCCCCTGCTTGAGTTTTATACCGACCAAAGTTGAACCATTAAAGGCGCAAGGAAACCGTCTGCCACATATGGGCTGGAATACACTGACTCAAGTAAGTGAACATCCTATATTCAACGGAATTTCAATCGGGGACTACTTCTATTTTGTTCATAGCTTTGCAGCACCGGTAAGTGAATACACAATCGCCTCTTGTGAATATGGTAGTGCTTTCTCAGCTGCCATTGCTAAAGACAACTTTATTGGCTGTCAATTCCATCCTGAGCGTTCAAGCGCATTAGGCAGTAAAATAATTCAGAACTTTTTGGAGATGTGATCACATGATGATCCCGGCGATAGATTTAATAAATGGTGAGGTAGTACGTTTATATCAAGGCGATTACGCTCAAAAAACGAATTACCAATATACCGTACAAGACCGACAACAAGCATATGCAAAATCTGGTGCTACCGTTATGCACTTTGTTGATTTAGATGGAGCTAAAGACAGCACTAAGCGTCAACTTGAAACCTTGAAAACAGTGGTTCAGCACCCTTCAATGATTATTCAAGTAGGTGGTGGTGTTCGCTGTGAAGACGATGTAAAACAATTACTCGACTTAGGCGCAGATCGTGTTGTTATTGGCAGCTTAGCTATCAAGCAACCAGAACTAGTTACCCAATGGTTAAAAACCTATGGCTGTGAAAAAATTGTTTTAGCACTCGATATAAAAATTGATGCACAAGGCAATAAAACCTTACCAACTCATGGCTGGATTGAAGATAGCGGTGTAAATCTAGAAGACTTACTTTCACAATACCAGGATGCTGGTATTAAACACGTTTTATGTACTGATATAAGTAAAGACGGTACGTTAACTGGTACCAATGTTGATTTATATGCCGAAGTTTGTGCTAAATATCCAGAAATTGATTGGCAGGCTTCCGGCGGAATTGGCAGCTTAGACGATATTAAAGCTTTGATCCCTACTGGTGTTAGTGGCGTTATTCTAGGTCGTTCATTACTTGAAGGGAAATTCACTCTTGAGGAGGCTATTGCATGTTGGCCCGCAGAATAATTCCTTGTCTCGATGTAAGAGACGGAAAAGTAGTAAAAGGTGTACAGTTTAGAAATCATGAGATCATAGGTGATATAGTGCCTTTAGCAAAAAAATATGCTGAAGCTGGCGCAGATGAATTGGTTTTCTATGATATTACAGCAAGCTCAGACGGGCGTGTAGTTGATAAAAGCTGGGTGAGCCGTATTGCCGAAGTGATTGATATACCTTTTTGTGTTGCTGGCGGCATAAAAAGTGAAGCTGACGCGAAAGAAATATTAATGATGGGTGCAGACAAAATATCAATAAACTCACCGGCTCTAAGAGATCCAGAACTTATTTCTCGTTTAGCAGACGTATTTGGTCAACAATGCATTGTGGTTGGCGTTGATAGCTTTTATAACAAAGATGCAAATAACGGTAAGGGTGAGTATCAAGTATATCAATTCACTGGCGATGAGAAACGTACTCAACAGACAGGTTGGACGACCTTTGAATGGATTGAAAAAGTTGTCAGTTTAGGCGCTGGCGAAATAGTATTAAATTGCATGAATCAAGACGGTGTTCGTCAAGGTTATGATATTGAACAACTAAAACAAGCCCGGGCTGTTTGTAAAGTCCCTTTGATAGCCTCTGGCGGCGCTGGCACCATAGAGCATTTCAGTAATGTTTATCAAAAAGCCGATGTTGATGGCGCACTTGCTGCTTCAGTTTTTCATAAAGGCGTAATTGCTATTAAAGATTTAAAAGACTATTTAAAAGAACAAAATATTGAGGTAAGACCATGTTAGTAAGCAAAGAGAATATCAATGAATTGGCATGGCAGAAAATGGATAACCTTATTCCAGCCATTATCCAGCACGCCTCAACAGGAGCTATATTAATGCAAGGTTATATGAACCAAGCATCCTTAGCTGCTACCTTAGAAAGTGGTAAAGCAACCTTTTTTAGTCGCTCTAAACAGGCACTTTGGGTTAAAGGGGAAACATCTGGTAACTTTCTAGAGGTTAAACAAGTATTAACTGATTGTGACAATGACAGTTTACTTATAGCTTGTTTACCTACTGGTCCCAGTTGCCACTTAGGTACAGAGTCATGCTTCCCTGAGCAAAAATTAACTCAGCAAAACTTTCTCAGCCAACTTGAGAATGTCATTGAAAGCAGAAAAAACGACAAGCCAGAAGATAGCTATACCGCACATTTATTTTCTCGTGGTACTACAAAAATTGCCCAGAAAGTTGGTGAAGAAGGTGTTGAAGTAGCGCTCGCGGCAGTTGCTGAAACAAAAGATGACTTATTAGGTGAGTGCGCTGATTTGTTTTACCACACATTAGTTTTACTAGCGGACAAAAACATCGCATTACATGAAGTGATGGCTGTCCTAGAAAAAAGGCACAACAAGTAACCCTTGACCTGGTTGCTGAACGCATAAGCTATTTTGCTTAATACTAGCATCCTTGTTATCTTTATAAGACAAGGATGCTTTTATTTAACTCCAGTGAAGTAGTTTATAAACAAATGGCGTTCTTTTATGGCAAAAATTTCGGATAAAAATAGCACTAGCTCATTATCGAAAGTGCTTCTTATTATTACTTTATTATTCTCCACCATCATCAACAGCACTCATGCTAGGCAACATAACGTACTCATCTATATTAGAGATGATGTTTACATTGATTACCAAAAATTTGTTACTGATAGAGAAGTCAGCACAATAGATAATTTCTCGGGTAAAAATATTCGACGTGATGTGGTCGACATGATTATTGCTCAGCAAGCACTTAAACTCGGTGGCTTTAAGCACAAGTTTAGTTATGCTCCTGGCAAAGTTAACTTCCGTAATACCCAAATGTTACAAAATGGCCGGTTACTTATTAGCTTTGATTCTTATTGGCAGCGAGATGCACTACCTTTGGAGAATAAAGTTTACATCTCTGATGCCGTAATAAGAAATGGGGAATACATCGCCGGAATTTATACCAGTCCTAGCAACTTTAAAACCTTATCTGTAAAAAAATTTCAAGACCTTCAAGGGTTAACCGCGGTATCTACGCCGAAATGGCGAACAGACTGGCAAACACTGCAGCAGCTGCCGCTTAAAAACCTTACCCGTGAAGATTCATGGCTGTCGATGGTACGTATGGTAGACATCCAATGGATTGACTTTATCTTAATGCCATTTAATTCAACACCTGATCAAAGCTTTATTATGGATAAGGTGCACTTAGTACCCGTTAAAGGCATCGGGATAGTACTTAAAGACTCTCGACACTTTGTCATCAGTAAAGCGCATCCTAAGGGAAAAGAGGCATATAGAGCCATTAACAAGGGTCTAAAAATACTCCGAAAAAGAGGTGCTATTGTCAAAGCCTATCAACAAGCTGGTTTTTTTGTTGATCTCAAAAAAGTTAAAATAATCAATCCTTGAGTTAGTATCGATTTTACTCAGTACATGTAGTAATATGCGGTGAAATACGACTGGAACATTACTTATTGAACTACAAAACGTTCTATTGATAGCTCCAGATTAACCTAAAACACCCTAAGTAGTACCGCAAAGGAATGGCGATGTTTAAGCGTAGAGCAATAAAAAAATACGGAAACAAATTGTTACCTGAGCTGCAGAAGCGTTATGGCGAAAACACTTTTTACAGTGCAAGCCAGGTTCGTTCTACAGTCTATCAGTGTAATTTTAATCCAACTTATCTACCCCTAGGCTATTTACTTTTTCTAGAAGACAACACACTAAATGAAGTAATAATTAGTGAATTTCCTGAATTGTGCATAAAGCAGTACAAACAAGAAATAAAAGATTACCTTGATGAACGCAAGTATTATGGTTACTTAAAGTTACTAAGTATTTAACGGTTTAAAAAATAATATGACCAAAAAAACTATATGGCAAAGTAAAACGTTTACAGACTTATCCTTAAATCAGTTATACGATTTACTCAAATTACGTGTCGATGTATTTGTTGTTGAGCAAACTTGCTATTACCCTGATTTAGATGGTGATAAAGACCAGCTAGATAGACATCCACAAACCGTACACCTGCTAGGTTATCAAGAAGAACAACTTGTTGCTTATCTAAGAATTTTACCCAAGGGTCAAAGTTACCCTGAACATATAAGTATTGGCAGAGTAGCCACTGCTAACTACGCTAGAGGCGGTGGATTGGGCCATGAATTGATGAGTGAAGCGCTACAACTCTGCCAGAGTGCATTCCCACAAGAGAATATTAAGATATCAGCCCAACAGCACTTAAAGCAGTACTACCAGAAACATGGGTTCTCTCAAGTCTCAGAAATGTACTTGGAAGACGGTATCCCACACATAGGCATGACAAAAGAAGTTAATTAAATCAAATTTTTGAGACAAAAAAACTCGCTAAGGCGAGTTTTTTATTAACTTAAACAACTAATATTTAAGTAAGTTGAGCTAATAATAAATCATTAACTTTATCAACAGCCTGGGTGCCGTCGATAGTTAGGTAGCTGCAGTTAGACAATTTAGCTTCAGCTTGATAAAAGTCAACCAATGGCTTGGTTTGTTCGTGGTAAATAGCTAAACGCTTACGTACTGTTGCTTCTTCATCATCAGGGCGAATAGATAAATCATCTCCAGTTACGTCATCTTTTCCTTCAGCTTTTGGTGGGTTATATACAAGGTGATAAACACGACCTGAGCCAGAATGAACACGACGACCAGCCATTCGTTCAACAATAACCTCATCCGGTACATCGAACTCGAGTACATGATCAACGGTAATACCATTTTCTTTCATTGCATCTGCTTGCGGGATTGTACGAGGGAAACCATCAAGTAAAAATCCAGCTTTACAATCATCTTGAGCTACTCGCTCTTTTACTAGTCCGATAATCAGGTCATCAGAAACTAGCTGTCCTGCATCCATCACGGCTTTAGCTTTATTGCCTAGCTCAGTACCTGCTTTAATTGCAGCGCGCAGCATATCGCCCGTTGAAATTTGTGGAATACCAAATTTAGCCATTAAAAACTGTGCTTGAGTACCTTTACCGGCGCCCGGAGCACCTAATAAAACAATGCGCATATTATGTAACCTTAAATTGATGGTTGAAATGTTGAAGAAAATATTACCTTTACTCGATGAAAAAATTATATTGATCGAGTAAAGGTAATATTTCTTAGCTTTACAATAAAGTCGGCAGACACTATACAAGCTAGCCTATTTGCAAACAAGTGGTGAAAGGGCAGATTGATCAAAAAAGGAGGTGTTTCATGCATGAAAACCTCCTTTTTTAGACTAAAGTATTATTAAAACCTATGTCAGGATTAAATAATTACTTAGTTAGACTTAACATTAGTTTATTCAAGCGAGCAACAAAGCTAGCAGGATCTTTTAAGCTACCACGTTCTGCTAACATAGCTTGCTCAAACAGTACTTCAACCCATTGAGCGAATTTATCATCATCTTGCTCATCGGCCACATGTTTAATAAGATCATGTTCACCGTTAATTTCAAAAATAGGTAAACTATCTGGCACTTCTTGACCTACTGAAGCCATTAGCTTAGCCATTTGGCTACTCATATCGTCATCATCGGCAACGATACATGCAGGAGAGTCAGTTAAGCGCTGTGAAAGTTTAACGTCCTTCACTTTACCTTCCAAGCTAGTTTGAATTCGTTTTACAACTGAGTCATATTCTTTTTCAAGCTTTTCTTGTGCTTCTTTTGTTTCAGCATCGTCCATATCACCAAGGTCTAAACCACCACGAGTAACTGATTGTAACTGCTTACCATCAAACTCAGTTAGATGGCTTACTAACCATTCATCAATACGATCTGACATTAATAATACTTCAATGCCCTTCTTACGGAAAACTTCCAAATGAGGACTGTTCTTCGCTGCTTCAAAGCTATCAGCAACAACGTAGTAAACTTTGTCTTGACCTTCTTTCATGCGTTCAATATATGAAGCAAGCGATACATTTTGTACCGCTGAATCTTCATGAGTAGATGCAAAACGAAGTAAACCTGCCACTTGCTCTTTATTAGCTTGATCTTCAGCAGGTCCTTCTTTTAAGACTTGACCAAATTCATCCCAGAAACCTTGATACTTATCAGCATCATTTTTGCCTAATTTCTCAAGCATTTTCAATACACGTTTGGTACAGCCTTTACGGATTGCTTGAGTGATTTTGTTGTCTTGTAGGATCTCACGAGAAACGTTTAATGGTAAGTCATTAGAGTCTAACAGACCCTTAACGAAACGTAAGTAAGTTGGCATAAACTGTTCAGCATCGTCCATAATAAATACACGCTGTACAAACAACTTTAAGCCATGTTGTTTTTCACGGTTGTACATATCAAAAGGTGCTTTAGTTGGCACATATAAAAGTGAAGTGTATTCAGTTTTACCTTCTACTTTATTATGTTCCCATAAAAGTGGGTCGCCAAAGTCGTGAGAGACGTGTTTGTAAAACTCTTTGTACTCTTCATCAGAAACTTCTGATTTTTCTCGAGTCCATAAGGCAGTCGCTTTATTTACAGCATCCCATTGAGCAGGAGTAGCAGCTATAGCATCTACTGCCGGAGTAGTTATATTACCGTCTTCATCTTTAACTTCTTCAACAGCTTCAACTGCAGGCACTTCAGCGGTTAACATTTCAACAGATACTGAAATGTGATCTGAATATTTAGTTACGATAGACTTTAAACGCCAATCATCAGCATACTCTGACTCATCTTCTTTTAAATGAAGAATAATATCAGTACCCCGGTTAGATTTTTCAATCTTAGCTGTAGTAAATTCACCTTCACCAGCACTTACCCATTCAACACCTTCACTAGCATTGTCACCAGCTTTACGAGTGCGAACAGTTACTTTATCAGCAACAATAAAAGCAGAGTAAAAACCAACACCGAATTGACCGATCAATTGAGAGTCAGATGCCTGATCGCCAGATAGTTGTGAGAAAAACTCAGCAGTTCCTGATTTTGCAATAGTTCCTAGATGTTCAATAACTTCATCTTGGTTCATACCAACACCGTTATCTGAAATAGTTACTGTGTTGTTTTCTTTATCACAACTTACACGAACACGTAGATCACCATCGTTTTCATATAGTGCGTTATCAGATAGCGCCTTAAAACGAAGTTTATCAGCAGCATCTGCTGCATTCGAAACTAGCTCGCGCAAAAATATTTCTTTATTTGAATAAAGTGAGTGAATCATTAATTGTAATAATTGTTTTACTTCGGTTTGAAAACCGTGAGTTTCTACTTGGTTAGCTTCAGACATCTAAAATGTTTCCTGTAAGATTATAAAATACACTTTTAAAAGTTGTTAAAAACTATGTGGGGTTAAGGATAAAAAATTCAAGGGAAATATGGATAATGGTTGGCAATTGGTAATACATGACCTTTATTAACGAGGCAACTTACAAGCTAACTGTAATTAAATAACAAATATAGCTAAGAATTTAAGGTGTAAAAAACTATCCAACTACAAGTTTTTGCTAATAAATGGAAAATAAATCGTGAAAATATAGAGCAAATTGGAAGGTAGGTGCCGGAGTAGGTTACCCTACTCCGGGCAAATATACTCGTGAAATGGCGATTGACAGATCAGATCAAAACACTAGTATGTTGTTATTAATTAACCACTAAGGGAGTAAGTTACAATTAATAACAACTTAACAATACATGATGAAGAGTATAAAACATACAGCAATTTTCTAATATAATATTCACATTAAGACTAGATAATAATATTACAAAATATTTCTACTAACATAACAAATGTACAAACTTTAGTGCTTATTCACTAAATTTAGTTTTATCATTATGGAATAAAAGAACAGATGCCAACAAATAATATCAGTTCGATACCACTATAAGTAAAAGGTGGATGCCGGAGTAGGGCCCTACTCCGGCCAAATATACCGTGAAGATTGATTGACAGATCAAATCAAACACAATGTATATTGTTATAGACTTGCTATACAGGGAGTGCTTTACAAATCAGTAACAAAATCATCATAACACACCTATGTATAATGTATACACAACACTTATACTATAATAACTACAAATAAATAAAACAGGAATATTATAGCTACTTTTATTTCAGATGAAGTATGCAATTCAATATTCGGTGTAGAAAATAAATCAATGAAATTTAAATTTAGATAAAAAGCTAATTTTTCGAATAAGCCTCCTCAGTGCCTAACAGGGCATAAATACAAATAGGTATTTAGCAATTCTTATCTGTTCCATGAGCTTAGCTAACACATATGCACACAGCAGCCTGCACAGCGATATATGATAAATCTTTGAAAACAAAGAACGTAGCGTTAGCTAAGTATTTCTCGTGTACCAATATATGAATTAGGAGTTTCGCAATACTTAGCTGCCTATGGACTTAGCTATAGCATAGTCACACTACATCGATCGGCGTAACTGCGTTGTAATGTTGCTGTACCATAATGGCAATAAGCAGACACAACTCCTGAAACCCTACGGCATAGAGGGTGAATAGGATAAACTAGGGCAATAGCACTCATTAACATATTTTTTATAACAGAAAGCAAAAAGCCCGCAACATTGTTGCGGGCTCTCCAGTACGTAATACCAATTCCATTAAGTTTGTGATCTTGTTGTGCGAAGGAAAAATAAATCAAGGTAGGCGCTCGATTGAGCAATAGCTGGCTATTGGAATTGAGAGGAACGAATTCTTGGATTATTTTAACCAGCACAAGTGGGCAATAATTTAATGGAATTGGTATAAACACAAATAGAAGTTTAGCAATGTCTTACTCTCACATGGGCTTTACTAACATAAGTCACACTACCATTGACGCAGTTACGTTTACATGGATAGCGTCTAGTAAACCAACAATAGACAGGCGGGAATTCATCTATATTTTGATTAAATCACCAGACAGAAAAAAGCCCGACTCTTTCGAATCGGGCTTTCCAGTGCCGAAGCACAAATAGAAGTTTAGCAATGTCCCGCTACGCTCTCACATGGGCTTTACTGCGACATAAGTCACACTACCATCGGCGCTATTGCGTTTCATTATCGAAACTAAAATAGAAGT
>Ga0209291_1000694_pt1 | contig 31750 bp, 23 predicted proteins | sample GOMGulsemesocosm_FD_184633 | JGI IMG/M metagenome (GOLD analysis project Ga0209291, IMG submission 184633) | Methane-oxidizing microbial communities from mesocosms in the Gulf of Mexico - GOM9B Gulf of Mexico (SPAdes) (version 2) | ecosystem: Environmental > Aquatic > Marine > Cold seeps...
CTACATCGCCGGCAATAATAGATTCAGCTTGGCCAATCACAGCGGTTAATGGTGTTCTTATTTCATGACTCATGTTCGCAAGAAACTGATTCTTAATGGTGTTAGCTTGCTGTAAATTTTCCATTAAAACTTCAAGTTCTTCGGTACGTTGTTTGACTTTTTTGGTTAATTTAAACTTCAATCGTCGCTCGTTAGCACTGCGGTAGCCAAAAAAGATAATGAAAATGACTAACACAAACCCGCCCATTAGAAATTTTTGTTGCTGGCGCGCTTTAGCTATTCGCAGTTCGTTGAGCTTCTCTTTTTGTATTAATTCAACTACTTCTCGCTTAAGTTGCTCTGACTCAAACTGAGCTTGATATTGGGTTAACTTATCGGCGAGTTTTTGGTTCTCAGGTTCTTTGCTGGCAAGTTTATAATCATAAAAACTAGTGAGCGCTTGTGACGTTTCATGCTTCGCCGCATGAATTAAAGACATTAGCAATAAGTTATCTAGTAATTGATTGGAATATTGCATTTGTTTTGAAACAACATCTGATTGCTTAATGTTGTCGAAAGCAGCATCAAATTCTCCGAGATAAAAACGTGCCTTAGCTAAAGAGTGCAAGGCCGACACAAAGGCATACTGGTTATCACTTTCTTTAGCGAGTTTAATCGCTTCATTACCATATTCGATACTTTCATCAACCATGCCCATTTGGAGGAACAACTCCGCTACATTTTCTAATTGAGAAGCTACATGATAAGTTAAGTTTTCCTCTTTCAAATAGTTAAGTGCTTTAAAATAATGATGACGTGCGCGGTTATATTGCCCCGTATTAAAATAAGAAATACCTAAATCACCATGAGCTAAAGCTACCCCAAACTTGTCATCACGTTTAGTGCGCTCTTCAATCACGTTAATAAATATTTGTATCGCAATGTCAAAACGGTGTAGGCGATTGTATAAGCCTGCAATATTAAAATTAACATCAATTGAATCGATGTCTGTTCCATAATCAACATATAACGCCTGAGCTTGCTTATAGTTCGTTAGCGCGACATCAACCTCCCCCATAGCAGCATTAACTAAAGCAATGTTATTTAACAGATGAGCTTGCTTTAAATATTGTTTTTCTTTTTGGTAATGCACCAGAGATTTTTGATAATTTATCAATGCTTTATGGTTATCTCCCTTGTAATAATTCATCACGCCGAGCAACTTTCTCGCTTGCGCTTCTTCTTCATATAAGTGATATAAGCTGGCGTGTTGTGCGGCTAAAAGAAGCGTTGTGATGGCATGCTCTAAGTTAGCTTTTTTATGATAAAGCTTTGCCTTAACCATGAGTGTTTCAAATCGTTGTTGCGGAGTAAGTGATGTGTCTCCTAAAATTGTCTCCGCCCCCTTCAAAGCAATATTAGGAGACTTGTCTGAAAGCAGCCGTGTTAATCGCTCTTTAAACTCAGGACTGACATCATCAAATGCCCATGCAGAAAACGACAACATTAGCAGGTTAATGACGATAATTACTTTACTAAAACCACTCACATATATACCTTAATAATCCTTTATTACTTCTTATTTCGTTTTGACACGATCTACAGCGGTTAGCCATTGACGATACAATCCATTACGCTGCGTTGTTAGCATGGTCGGGGTGAATAACTTATCTTGTTGCCACAATGCTGATAACTGACTCATTGAATCAAAGGCTCCAGCTTGCAATCCAGCCATATAAGCACACCCTAAAGCAGTTGTTTCTAAAATGCTACTACGGCTAATATTAGCCCCTAAAATATCAGCCAAAAATTGCATAGTCCAATCATTACGGCTCATGCCACCATCAATTTGCAGTGTTGTAGGCCGCACACCATCAGCTTCCATCGCTTTTTGTAAATCTTTTGTTTGATAACACACCGATTGCAGACCAGCACTGACTATTTCTTTAATGCCAGAATCCCGCGTTAACCCAACAATAGCGCCACGGGCATTAGGATCCCAAAATGGCGCACCCAATCCCGTAAATGCGGGCACCAAAAATACCCCATGATCGATAGGCACTTGCTGTGCTAACGCTTGAGTTTCACTAGCGTCTTTAATAAACTCAAGCCCATCACGCAGCCATTGCACTGTTGCCCCCGCCATGAAAATACTACCTTCAAGAGCATAAGTCGTTTTTCCGTTAATACGATAAGCAATGGTTGTGAGTAATTTATTATTAGATTTTATCGCTAAATCACCAGTATTTAGCATTAAAAAACACCCTGTGCCATAGGTGCTCTTTGCCATTCCTTTTTCAAAGCACGTTTGACCGAATAACGCCGCTTGTTGATCACCCATCATCGCTGTTATCGCAATGCTTTGTCCAAAAATAGTAGGATCAGTCATGCCAAAATCAGCCCCACTATCTTTTACCTCAGGCAGAATTTTCGATGGAATATTAAATAAAGTTAATAATTCCTTATCCCAACATTGCTCATGAATATTAAACAGTAATGTACGTGAGGCATTTGTCGCATCTGTAGCGTGGTGATGACCTTGAGTTAAGTGCCACAGTAAAAAGGTATCTATGGTGCCAAACGCTAATTCACCTTTTTCAGCACGCTGCCTAGCGCCCTCAACATGATCCAATATCCATTGTAATTTACTGGCACTAAAATAAGGGTCTAACAGTAAACCGGTCTTAGACGATACCATGTCCTCAAAACCACTTTCGACCAACTCACGACAGCGCTCGCTGGTGCGTCTATCTTGCCAAACTATTGCATTATAAATGGGTTCGCCGGTTTTCTTATCCCAAACTACGGTGGTTTCACGTTGATTGGTAATACCTACACAGTGAATTTCTTGCGCGGTAACGTTAGCGTCTTGTACGACATTTTTGGCACATTCAAGAACCGTCGATAATATATCGCTCGGGCGATGCTCAACCCAGCCATCCTGTGGAAATAACTGCTCAAATTCAGTTTGGGACTTTGCAACAACTTTGCCTTGTGTGTCAAATAAGACGGCTCGTGAACTGGTGGTTCCTTGATCAATGGACAGGATATATCTAGACATAATAATTGAAGTGCTTTTCCATTAAATTACTTAACCATAATGTACCATGTATTGGCATACCCGCAACCATTGAAAACACCTGTTTAACTATTCGGTTAGGATGTAAAGTTTAGACAAAAAAAATCCCCGTATTAACGAGGATTTTAAAAGTAAGTGAGCTAATTAAACACCGTTTTTTGCTTGCGCTGCTTTTTTAACGGCAAGCTTTTGGTCGCGACGTTCATTAATAATGTGCTTAACATCACCGCCAATATGATTTTCACCACGTTGCTCAGCTAATTGCATTTGACGTTCACGCTCAGCAAAACGAGCTCGTTGTTCGTCAGTCACCTTGTCATGACAACGGTGGCAACTCACACCTTTCACATAATGCTCGCTTTTCATCTCATCAACCGTTAATGGGAAGCGACACGCGAAACATTGATCGTATTGACCTTGTTCTAAATCGTGATTTACTGCCACACGACCATCAAACACAAAACATTCACCTTCCCATAAAGATTCTGCTTTTGGCACTTCTTCTAAGTATTTTAAGATACCGCCTTCAAGATGATAAACTTCTTCGAAACCTTGCTCTTTTAAATAGGCGGTTGATTTTTCACAACGAATACCACCGGTACAATACATAGCTACTTTCTTGTGCTTAGTTTTGTCGAGATTGTCTTTAACGTATTGTGGAAATTCACGAAAGGTTTCAGTGTCTGGGTTTAACGCATCTTTAAAGGTACCAATTTCAACTTCGTAATCATTACGCGTATCCACCACAACTACATCAGGATCTGAAATGAGTGCATTCCAATCTTGTGGTTTTACGTAAGTACCCACCACGTGGTTTGGGTCGATACCCTCAACACCCATGGTCACAATTTCTTTTTTCAATTTAACTTTGGTACGCTGAAATGGATTTTCATCGTTGAACGATATTTTATACGATAATTTGTTCAAACGCTCATCACTGGTTAAGTGACGTAATACCGCTTCAATTCCGTCTTTAGGACCTGCGATAGTCCCGTTTATGCCTTCTAAGGCTAGCAATAATGTACCGCGTACATCATGCGCTTCCATCGCTGCCAATAATGGCTCGCGTAGCGCTTCAAAGCTTTCTAAACGGACGAATTTGTAGAGTGCACAAACATGAATATTTGACATTTTATATTTCCCATTGAACTAGCTGAACCGTAAATCCAGTGCTGTAGTTTCTTGCCGCATTATTACGACTCGAATTAATATCACTCATTAGAGCGGCGCGTAGTATATCAAAGGACACATATAAACGACAATTATTGTGTCAATCTTATTTCTGTTGTTTGATATAAATCAAGAACTGCACGATAACATAGAGCAACCCACTTTATCCCGAGCCCAATCAGGTCGTTTTTGGGTGAAACGTTCACAATTTGGCTGTTCGTCATAAGGTTTTTTCAATAGTTTTTGTAGTGTATGAAGTTCTTCATAATCGCCCAGTTCTGCTGTGTCTATAGCCTGTTGTGACAAGTAGTTTCGCAGCACATAGAGTGGATTAACACTATTCATATTGGCGATTCGAACGCTGTTATCTTGGTTGTCTTCATTAACTCGGCTGCGCCACTGCCCCAGCCATTCACTCATGTCTGCAAGGTAACTAGCATCAAGTTGCTGTGACTCATAATATGCAAGTTCCAAGACTGGCATCCAGCAGCTACTCTCGGTTAAATCTTTGGCTAGATCACACTTAGCTAACTGGCGATAGAAAATGCTCATGTCAGTTTCAACGCGGCCTAATAACGATTCTAAGGTTTCTATTAACACTAAATCATCATTTCCTCGATAGGATATAAGCCCTAACTTTTGCGTCATCATTTCACACCACTGCAATTGATAATCATCGGCGAATTCGTTAAGTATGGCTTCTAGTGGCTCAGCTTCTTCAATCAGTGGAAATATTGCGTTAGCCAATTGAAAAAGATTCCATTGGGCAATTTTACCTTGCTGGCCAAATCGATAACGTTTATGTTGTCTGTCAGTGGTATTTGGCGTGAAATCCAAATCAAAGTCGTCTATCCAGCCATAAGGACCATAATCTATCGTCTCACCCACTATCGACATGTTGTCGGTATTCATCACGCCATGAACGAAACCCACTCGCTGCCAACCTACTATCATTTGGCAAGTACGCGCACTCACTTCTTTAAACCATTGCAGATACGTTGCTTGCCCAATTTCTTCATTTTCATTCACTAAATGAGGAAAATCAGCCCTAATCGTGTGATTTGCTAAGGCGCGCAGCAGTTCAATGTCTTGACGAAAGGCCGGCAGTTGAAAACTACCAAATCGAGTAAATGATGACGACACACGGCACACAACGGCGCCTTGCTCTAACGCTTGATTGCCGTTATACATCACATCACGCATAACTTGCTCGCCGGTTAGGCTTAAACTTAATGCTTTGGTGGTCGCTATGCCTAAGTGCTCCATCGCTTGACTACACAAAAATTCACGAATTGAGCTGCGTAATACAGCAAGTCCATCTGCGCCTCGTGAATAAGGGGTAATGCCAGCGCCTTTAAGCTGCATAATTTTGTGCTCACCTGTTGGTGTTATTATCTCACCCAGGTTTATGGCACGCCCGTCCCCCAATTGCCCAGCCCAGTTGCCAAATTGGTGGCCGCCATAACACATAGCATAAGGCGTCATGCCATCAAGTAGTGCGTTACCTGCTACGACTTGGGTAAATAATGGCTCTGATATGTCGCTCTCACTAAACCCTAATTCACTAGCAAGCTCATTATCAACAGCAATTAATTGCGGCGCTGTGACATAGGTAGGCATGACTAATGAGTAAGCCGCATAATGAACCTGCCGAGCAAATTTTGCAGACTCTTCGTCGGCGGGTAAACCATCAACGAAACGATTGTCGAAGGTGAATTTTGATTGGAGTAACGACACAGAAAACCTAACTTATTAAGCGAATTATAGTGACAGTATATCGTTAATTAAGGTCGAACAAATCCGTAAATTTTATAAGTGAATAATACGTTGAAAATAAAGTAAAATTGGTCATTGACTTTATTTTTTGCTCCGCGCAATATAACTCAATTATTGACCAATAATTTTATAAAAATGATTTTATCACCCGCTTATATATCGATTATGACTTCACGCTGGCTATCAGCCAGTGTGATTCTCCTGATATGTAGGCGACTTGATTAATTTTAGTTTTATATTACCCAAGCCGCAGTCTTCTTTCTGCGGCTTTTTTGTTTATGACAACTCCCTCAGCAAGAAGACTAAAATTAACAATCCCTATAATAAAGGAATTATTATGAAAGTCCCTATTGCTTACCTCGCTGTTGTTATCATTTGGTCAACAACCCCATTAGGGATATTGTGGAGTAGCGAAACAGTACCACCAGCCATGGCAGTGATGTTGCGCATGGCAATCGCAGCGCTGTTAGGCACCTTGGTACTGTTGTTCTCTCGGATAAAGTTACCCGTATCGGCTATTGCATTAAAATTGTATAGCTATTCAACGCTTGGTGTATATGGCGGCATGATGTGCGGTTATTTTGCAGCGTCGTATGTGACCTCAGGTTTTATGTCGTTAGTTTTTGGGCTCTCGCCAATAGTGTCAGGTTTACTCGCTCAAAAAGTATTAAACGAAACGGCCTTTGATCGCAGTAAAATGATTGCTATGGCCACATGTTTCTTAGGTTTATCTATTGTTTGCTGGGACAAAATAGCGGTCGATAGTGACAGTATTATTGGTATTGGATTATTGTTAGCAGCCATGACGTTCTTTAGCTTCAGCGCAGTGATGGTAAAAAGTGTATCGATAAATATTCATCCTTTTGCGACAACGTTAGGAACATTATATTGTGCACTCCCGTTATTCTTAATTACATGGCTTGTGACAGATGGGCAACTTAACGTTGAGCAATGGAGCTCGCGCTCATTGTTTTCAATCATTTATCTGGGCGTATTTGGATCGCTTATAGGGTTCATTGCCTACTTTTTCGTGCTGCAACGCTTACCCACCAGCACGGTGGCCTTAGTCACATTAATCACGCCGGTATTTGCGATTATTTTAGGTGCAGTATTCAACCAAGAAGCAATTAGTCAACAACTTGTGATAGGCGCCATGTTAATCACATTTGGTCTCAGTATTTACTTTTGGGGGAGGCGATTCACATTGCAACTTAAACGGTTATAACGCATTATTCTGACACAATATAAGTGTTAGGAATTGCTATGAAAAAGTTATTAATCGTATGCACATTGTTACTATTAAATGCGTGTACGCCAGAAAACAATGAGTCGGTTCAAGGGCAACATAAAAAAAGTGAGCAAACGGTTCAAAAACCTTATGTCTTACTTATTTCTATTGATGGGTTTCGCTGGGATTATGTTGATAAATACAAACCAGCGTTTTTGTCTGAATTTGCTAAAAATTCGGCGCATCTAACATCATTGCGTCCTTCGTTCCCTACGAAAACATTCCCAAATCATTTAAGTATTATCACGGGATCTTACCCACAAAACCATGGCATTGTTGCTAACAAATTTTACGCTCCCGATCTTGATAAAACGTATTATATTAAAGACAGCGACGCCGTAGCGAACTCTGATTTTTACTTACGTAAACCATTATGGGTTATTGCTCAAGAGCAAAATGTAAATACAGCCAGTTATTTTTGGCCCAGTTCAGAAGCCGAAATTGCTGGAGTTCGCCCGAGCCGTTATAAAAAATATGAACATTCGCAGCCGCACCAGCAGCGTATTAACGGCATTTTAGAGTGGTTTCAATTACCACAAAATCAACGACCTCAATTTATCACCACCTACTTTCATGATATCGATAGTGCAGGTCATGAATTTGGTCAAGACTCGCCTGAGCTTATTGCCACCATTAAAAAAGTTGATAACTCGATAAAGCAGCTGGTAGAAAAAATTCGTACATTGGATATTGAAGTCAATATTGTAATCGTTTCAGATCACGGGATGGATGACTACCCTGCTGAAAATTATGAATATATACCTGCCTGGGTACAAGATGAATTTAAGGTCGCAGCAGCTAATACCATCGTCCATTTATATCAAAATGAAAATAGCACTCGTACGTTAAAACAAGCCTTAACCGAAATAAAGTCACAGGCGAAGCATTATCAATGTTATTTATATCAAGATATTCCGGCTCAGTTTAACGCTTCTAAATCTAACCGTATCGGTGATATTACATGTTTAACAGATAAAGATTGGGCCATTGGCTTTAATGGCAGAACCAGTCGAGGAGATCACGGCTGGAGCCAGTTTAATACCACCGACATGGATGGTATTTTTTACGCCCAAGGCCCAGCCTTTAAAACCGCTTATCAACTCGATACAGTTGAAAATGTCAACATCATGCCATTACTTGCTCACGTTTTAGGCCTTGAAATAACAACGCCCATCGATGGTAAGCTGGAGACAATGAAGCCACTTTTAGTACCTTAAATGTCCCTTTAAATATTCCAGTAAATAACACTGGAATATTTATCCATTTTTGTTTTAAATTATCGACTTAGACCTTAAAATAGATTAGATTACAACCTCCTTTACGGAACCCATTTTTACCTACATGAAATGTTACAGGAGTGTCTGTTAGCGTACATAATAAAGATTACGCCAACAACAGTCCTCTAATTTTTCAGAGGGTAACACCATGACAACATCAACACTTCCTAATATCGTTATTATTGGCGGCGGCGCTGGCGGACTTGAGCTGGCAACGCAATTAGGACATAAACTAGGAAAGAAAAACCGAGCAAATATATTACTTATTGATAAAAATCGCAGTCACATTTGGAAACCACTTTTACATGAGGTGGCCACAGGCTCCCTTGACTCAGATTTAGATGGCGTGGTTTATAGCGCACATGCTGCTAAGCATGGTTATCGCTTTCAGTTAGGTAAATTTAGTGATTTAAACAACCAAACTAAAACAATCATATTAGCCCCCCAATTTAATCAACAACATCAACAAATTATCCCTAGCAGAGAAGTCAGTTATGATCACCTTGTGATTGCAATAGGCAGTGTTAGCAATGACTTTAATACCCCTGGCGTTAAGGAGCATTGTTATTTTTTAGATTCCCATACGCAAGCCGATCGTTTTCATGACGCCTTATTAAATAGCTTTACCCAAGTCCATCAAAATACGCAAGGCGCTCAACTCGACATTGCGATTGTGGGCGCTGGTGCTACTGGCGTAGAGTTATCTGCTGAGCTATATCATGTGACCGAGCTATTAAAAATATACGGTCTGAGCAACATGACACCAGCCAAACTCCACATTCACCTGATAGAAGCGGGCCCGACCATTTTACCGGCGCTGCCGCCACGAATAAGCCTAAACGCCAAGCAAGAATTACTAAACCTTGGGGTCAACGTGCACGAAAATACACGTATCGCTAAGGCCAGCGAACAAGGTTTTATAACGAGTGACGACACACTTATTAAAGCTGACTTAATGCTTTGGGCTGCCGGTGTTAAAGCGCCAGATTTTATTTGTGATATTGGCTGCTTTGAGCTCAACAATGCTAATCAAATTCTCGTTAAAGCCAATTTGTTGAGTCAAACACATGACGACATTTTTGTGATTGGAGATTGTTGCGCCTGCCTACTCCCTAATGGCAAGTTTGTTCCACCGCGAGCGCAATCGGCACACCAAATGGCCACATGTGTTGAGCGAAACCTTATAAAAAAATTAGAAGGTAAACCATTAGAGGATTATCAATACGTTGATTACGGTTCATTGGTGAATTTAAGCCGTTACAGTACCGTCGGCAATTTAATGGGGAATTTAACTAAACGGACGATGTTTGTAGAGGGGAAAATAGCACGCATCATGTATATTTCACTTTACCGCATGCATCAACGTGCTATTCACGGCACGTTAAAAACTATTGGTTTGTGGTTTGCTGAAAAAATCATGCGCGTTGTAAGACCACGCATGAAATTACATTAAGCCATCACGGCTTTATTAAAATACAGATTATTTTTGAACAATGGGTGATGCTGATTTTGTTTCAGTAACACCCGATTTTCTATTTTCTAAATCCTTTGGTATTTCTTGTGCGTTAATATCAAAAAACTTATTATTTATTCTCAATCCTTTATAACGACTTGGCGCAATACTAAATTCATTCGCTTTAAATACCGAAATTAATTCAGACATATCATCAAAGTCAGCATAATCAACATCTAACTTTCCGCCAATAAACCACTGTTCATTATGCTTATCTAAAATATTAGCTTCAATCATGCCTTGGGTGTTTAAGAATATAACTTCCAGCGCATCATCATTGTCTAAATTAGCAGCCACTAAATAACATATTTCATTTTGACAAGTTTGCTGACGATAATCATTGGCCTCTATAATTTTTATCAATGCTTGTGATGTTATTGCTTCTTCAGTTAACCACTCAAATAGATAAGGTTTGGCGTTCGATTTATCACGCACGCCGCGCCAATCCCATTGGTTTTCAACTTTTTTAATTTGCGTCACATATTGCTTAATTTTTGTGAGTTTTGGATGCTGACTAGTCGTTAGATAGTCATCTAGTGCCCGTTTTCCGCGTTCGCCTAGTTCAAAATAGAAGAGGCCATAATCAAAATCGTCAACCTTAACTTCTTGGGTATCTAAACGAGATAATTGACTATTAATAGTTAGAGTTACTGGGTTTAACCATGGGCTGTGGCCAAAAACAATCAGCACTAATACACCCCATGTAGCTAATACATTACTACGCTTTAGCCAATTGAAACTGGTCGCTCTGTTACGTAACAACCCTAGATACGGCAATGCATAAAAAGCCATGATACTCACCATCATCGCCAAATACACACGAGATATCGTCCAGCCATATTGATTGATACGTAAATAAGATGAATAAGCAGCAATAATCATTAATGCGGTTAAAGCGGTTATATTGATGTAAATTAACGTCCGCAAGAATTTATTATTAGGCAACGCCAAACGCGTCGAATCATCTTGCGGTAAGCTAGCGCCATTAATGAGCAAAATATTGATAAACACCAACACCAAAATTAGTGGCGTAGCAATGCCTGTTCCCCATACATTACCCAGCCCCGTGAAACTAACACTGGCCACAAAGCTTAATGTCAGCAATGTAATCAGCGGCAGTAATAAACTGCACAGGCTGAGTAATAAACGCTTCAAGTTATCAATAATATGAAAATGATGCTGCGCCGTATGAATACCTATACCAAACACAACACCCACAACTGGCCATGCAAACCACTTATTGGTAAATAGTTTTTCAAAGAAGTCGATCCCAATAACGTCAAATAGCTCCCACCACAACACGAGAACCAACCAAACTGCAACGGCTGTTATTACGCCAAACATAACTAATATAGCGTTACACCACGCGTTGGAGAATAATGATTGATAAGCCATCCCAGACCAAGACTTAATCGTCGTTTTACCGGAACTTGATAACTGAATAAAGGGCAATAAAATATAGCTGCCTACAAACAGTAATAATCCCCACACGGCTTGATGACTCGACGTTATATCGGTTAAAAAGAAATAACCAAATAGTCCAAAGAAAACAAAGTAACCGATTAATATAAGCCAAGCTTTCTTATATTGTGGTTTGTTAAGGTTGACCATCGCTGGCGTTAATTGTAAAAACAGTAAAGCCCCCCATGCGGATAAACATGAAGTGACAAGTAACACTTGGTCTATACTTTCCTTTGATTCAAAGCTAATGAAAATAGCAATAATTAGCCCTTGAATTACCCCTAATAGCGCATTGCTATTAATGAATTTGTTCATCGTCTTTCCTTTAATTAATAGTTTTTCAGCTAGCATACCCACGTTAGATTAAGCATAAATTAACACAACCGTAAGCCATCAATAAAAAAATTGCGTATACTGGCCCTATTCTTAACTAAATGACCTTTATTATGGCTTATTTACCGCTATCACAGCATCCCAAAGCTTGGGTATTCCAGCATCAAAACTTACCAATTAACGAAGATGATTTTGCCAAAATAAAACCCATGGACACTCTGCGTGCGACCACATTTTGGAATACCTTTGTAAGCAAACAAGTAGACCACCCTGATTTTTTTAAAAAAGGCGATTGGCCGTTTAGTCCGAATACTTGGCAGGATCAAGGAAATTGGGAAACTCAATGGGATGGCGACAATGCAGCGTTGCCCGAGTCAATTCTAGCGCACTTGAATTGGCCTAGTAATACCGTGGTATATTTTTGTAATGACCGTAAGCAAATCATTGAAACTACTTGGGATGTATTTCAACGCTGTTGGAAAAACTTTTTATTTATGGATGATGGCCCTTTATTGATGGGGAAAAAGCGCGACAAAGTAGTGCAGTTTATGTCTAATGGCACCTATAGAATTGGTGACAAATCAAATATCGGCTGATAACGCTTGATCTATTAAACTATCCTCAGTCTTGTGGATAGTTTAATAAATTATTCTTAATTGATTACTGTATTAAGTTTTTCATGAATGCTTTGATGTGTTTTTTCAGCTAATAACTCGTGAATAGGCATTGGTTTAGCAAAGTAATATCCTTGCATATAATGACAACCTAATTGTTGCACAATAGTCACTTGATTTAACTCTTCGACCCCTTCTACAATACAGTAGCTATTAATATTCTCTGCCAAATTAGCGATCGTGTGCACAATTGCTCTGCTCGTTTTATCAGTTGCAATTTCTTTTACAAAACACTGATCAATCTTAATTACATCTATAGGAAATTGATTAATATAGGTAAGTGACGAATAACCGGTACCAAAATCATCTAAAAACAATCTAAATCCTGCTTCTTTTAATTTATAAAGCTGTTGTTTAGCATTATTCGTATCATCGATGAGCACACCTTCTGTGATTTCTAATCTAATTTGTTGCGGAGAAACATTAGCTTCTAACAAAATAGCTAATAAATTTTCAACCATTTTCGGCTGACTAATATGCAGCGCTGACAGATTAATGGACAAATAACGTTCACCTACAAGCCAACCTTTTAACTCAACTAACGCTTTGACTAAGACTAATTCCGTGACCTTAACGATTTGACCAATATTCTCTGCTAAAGGAATAAATACCCCAGGCGAAATCATTTTGTCATGGTTAAACCAACGCAACAAAAGTTCAACACCACAAACCTGCTTGGTCTTTATGTTCACTATCGGCTGGTAATAATTGGTTAACGCATTATCATCCACCGCTTGTACAAATTCACTTTCTAACAAAATACGGTTTCTTATGCGTGTATTCATTTCTTCTGTAAAGAAACGGTAACAATTACGACCACGTTCTTTTGCATGAAGCATCGCTATATCTGCATTTTGCATTAAATCTTCACAATTAGAAGCATCGTAAGGGTAAAGAGCGATGCCAATAGACGAGCTAATATTAATTTTTTGCAAACCAATAAGATACGGTTGCGCTAACTGTTCAACTAACTTATCCGCATAACGACTAGCTTGTTCAGGCTCAACGATATCGTCAATCAAAACAATAAACTCATCCCCACTTTGGCGTCCTACGCTATGCTCTTCCCCTACGATATTCGTCATGCGACTTGCTACTTCTATTAATAATTGATCGCCAATAGCGTGGCCGTGAATGTCATTAACTTGTTTAAATCTATCGAGATCAACAAACATAAGCGCAATGGCGTCATCTTTAGTATGGCTAATAGCTTGCTCAATACGATCTCTTATGAGGGCTCTATTAGCTAAATGTGTTAATGAATCAAAATTGGCAAGATATTTTAGCTTATTTTCGACTTTCTTTTGTTCACTAAGATCTGAAATTATAATCACATAATTATCAACAACCTCATCACCAATGGCTGATATTGATACCAAGACTGGAATATCAAACCCTGCTGGCACTCTAACAACTTCCTCACTAATTAATTTCTGATCAACGCCAAGGGTTGTGATAGTTTCGTTGTAATGTTTAATTTGTTTTTGGCTAAATATTTGACCTATTGTACGACCATTCAATGTTTGCCCTTCGTTTAAAAATCGCTTATTAAAGGCTGGATTTGAGGTTATAGGCATTAAGTTAGCATCCAATATCAATAGCCATTCATTCATTTTTTGCAATGTTTTCCCATAAAGCTGTGCTTGAACTTCACTGGCTTTAGTCGCATTAATATCAGTATATGTTCCAGAAAAATATTGAAGTGCCGCTTGCTGATTCCCTAAAGACGTTTTGCCTAAATCACGATACCATACCCATTCTCCAACACTATTTTTAACACGGTATGAAACGTCCCAGTTTTGTATTTCTCCTGAAATAAATAATGCCCACATTGACCTAAGCTTTTTTCCATCATCAGGATGAATATACTCAAAGCATTCAGACATCGTCATATCCTGCGGTACATCGTATCCCAACTCTTGAAGTCTGTTTTGACTAACTTTTCCAGTTTGCTGATTAAACGACCAGATACCACTATTACTAGCCGTTAGCGCTAAGTCAGCCCTTTGCTTTTCGCTTAGTGCTTTTTCATGAGCCATTAACAATAGGGTTTGTTGTCGAACTCGGCGCATATAAAAAATTACAAATAATGAAATAATAAATAATGCATAAATCATTAAAGATATTGGTGATAAATAAGGATTGTAATTTACCGAAAATTTAAATATTGCAGACTGCCCTATTGCACCATTTATAGGGGAAATAGCACTGACACTGAACGTATAATCTCCAGGTTCTAATTTAGTAAACTCAATCGAATTTTTATTATAGTTTTTATAAAAAACTCTATTTCTGCCGCTTAATTCAAGTTGATAAGCGACACTGGCCTGTGTTGCGAAATTAAAGTTCGAAAAAGTAAACTTAATACCATAATCATCATAACTTAAAAAAAATGGCTTTCCCGCTAATTCATTAAATGGATAAGTAGTGTCTCGTGACGCCACAGTGACAGATAATATCTCCACCGGTCTTAAAGATATATTACGTTTAACAACTTGCTGAGGGTCAAAAGTAATGATCCCAGCGGCCGAATTAAACGCCATTTTACCATTACTTAAGGTTTTGGAAATATCATAGACTTCATTACTGACGAGCCCTTGTTTTGTCGAATAATGACTTATTTCTTCGGATTTTCTATCGTATTTAAATAACCCAGACTGGGAGCTTATCCAAATGTCACCCGTTTCACTTTCATTAATGCCATGAACCCGTATATCCGTTAACCCTTGCTCTTTAGCTATTTGGTTAATAATACGATATTCTTCATCCAATTCAACAACGCCTAAACCATTAACAGACAACCATACATGTCCGTCCTTTGAACGGTGCCAATCACTAACATATTTATAATCATTAGTATGAAAATCTTCAATTTGAAAAACTGAACGATATGTATTTTCAACATAATCAAAATCAATTAACCCGCCAGTTGTCGCCAACATAATGTTGTTACTATTGACAAAACTAGTAATAAAACTGGCTGAGCTTTCTGGTTTAAAATCATTATTGAGCTTGACCAAAGGCGTTATTTCATTACGCACTATGTCCAACATAAAATGGCCTTGATGATTAATAAAGACAAATTTATTGGGTTCAATTTGTTCTAAGCCATAAGGAAAGAGTTGCATAAAACGTTTACTCGTTTTTTCCTCTAATGTTGTCGGCATAAGTTCTTTGATATTAGGATCAAACAAAGATAACCCGTCACCATGCCACAGCCACATTGTCCCATCTTTTTGGGGAAAAATTTTAAAAATTGAATGTGATCCATACCGCGCTTTATCGTCTGTTGATGCAAACAGTACCTGACTTTTTTTTGCATTGATATCGATTCTATTTAACCCATTTTCAGTAGCAACCCAATAAACACCAGGAGATTGCTCAACGTAATCATTTACCACTGAATGAGACAGTTTCAATTGTGACAAACGACTAAAGCTAGAGAATTTTTTAACATCTGGGTTGAACGTAAACACACCTTGGATTTGAGACGACATCCAAATTAATCCACTATGATCCAAAAAGATATTCATAATACTATTGTCTGTAATTAACGGGTTAACATCTGAATATTGAGCAATATGAGTTAATATTTTGGTTGACCTGTCCATTGAATATAAGCCACGCTGCGTTGCTACTAATAATTCATTGTTTAGTGCAATCAACCCCCAAACATTCAAGTTAGGTATTAACGTAGCTATAGGTTGATGAGTTGCTAGGTCGAATGAATATAATCCTTGCACGGTCCCGATCAAAAAGCCTAATGATTTATCCCACAAAAAACTTTTTACATTGCTGTTATCTAATGTTTTTTTTATTCCATTGGGTAAATGGTTAACAGCTTCAATTTTTTGAGTATTTAGGTCAAAAATCTTTAAGCCCAATGTTGTGCCTATATATAAATATGATTCTTGACGCCTCAGCACTCTAATTGCATGCTCTTCTTTCCCCATGGTGTAACGGATGTTAAGATGCTTAGTCACCAAGTTATATTCAACCAGTCGTTGCCCTATGGCCAGCCATAAGATTTTATCAACTTCGAGTGCATAATTTACCGTCATTACCTCATCACTTACCTCAACTAGCTTACCTGAAAATAACAACTCCGTTTTCAGCGTGCTCGGATCCAACAGATAAGTACCGTTATAATAAGTACTGATGAGTAATCGGCCATCTTTTAACGCTAACATATGCACAATACCATCACTGGAAAAACTGTTGTTAGGTCCAGTAATTTGTTCAAAATTGTAACCATCGAACCGATTAAGGCCATAATCGGTTGCAACCCAAATATAGCCATATTTATCTTGTATAGTTTGATTAACAAGGCTTTGAGACAGCCCATCTTCGACGGAATAATTCGTCAAATATCGGCTAAATTCAGCGGCATTGACGTTGGCGATCAAAGCCGATAAAAACGCTATACAATAAATTAGACATCTAATTTTCATTAAGAACCACTTACGTTTTAATTGCATAAATAACACGATTTTTATCTTCGAGTGCTAAGTACTGCTGATATTTACATTTAGTTATAACATTAGGTACAACTAATGTTATAACTTAATTCGTTTACAACTGCCAAATTTTTCAGGATTAATTATCATTTATTTTGGCCAAGGTCAACTTACCCCAACAAAAAAACCGATTATCTATTTAATTATCAACACGTTAAAACAACATAGAAAGATAGTACTTTATTCTTATTAACAGGTAAACGAACAACCTTTATACTTGTTATTCATCTCGAATATTTGGGAGTATTTATGAACGTCTCTATTGGCCAATCAACTTCTCTGAGCTTTCTTGAGCAGGCACAAAAAAAACGTGAAGAACAAACAGAAAAGCTTTCGTCAGGATTTAAAATAAATAGTGCAGCAGACGACGCTGCAGGCCTTCAAATATCCAATCGTTTAACCTCTCAAATTAATGGCTTGAATCAATTAGCGAATAATTCTCGCGATCAAATCAACTTAAACGATGTAGCGTCTACTCAACTATCTTCTATTACTAGCAGCCTGCAGCGGGCGAATGAATTAGCGGTACAATCAGGCAGTCCATTGACTGATAGTGGCGCTATTCAAGGTGAGTTTGATCAAATAGCTGGTGAGATAAATGCAATTGCTGGGCAAGTATTAGGTGATGCAAGCTTCATTTCAGGTTTAGATGCAAGCGACCCTGCAGCCTCTTTGGCCGCCATAGAAACAGCGCTTGCCAGTGTGGGTGAACAAGCATCGAGTTTGGGCGCTGACTCAAATGGGTTAGCCAGTCAAATCAGCACTTACGAAGTCACAAGTTCAAATACCAGTGAAGCGCGTTCGCGTATTCGAGATACAGATTATGCGTCGGCTTCTGGTGAGCAGCAGAAAAATGATATCTTACTGCAAGCCGCACTCATCACCAAGAAAACCGAAGAAGAACGTAAAGGCATGTTGTTTAACCAACTCATTTAGCGATTATTTATACCAATTACTCGACGAGAGTCGAACTTGTTGGGTACCCAAACAAAGCCTTAATTTTAGCGCGCCATCCTCTGGCGCGTTTTGTCGTTTTAAACAAATGCACCCATTGGTGAAAACTTATTTTAATGGGGTTATTACTGTTTAGTTGACCAATAATTCCATATCGACAAGGCACATGTTCATCTTCTTCCACGTAAGAATTAAATAACTTATCCCAAATAATCAATACGCCAGCAAAGTTACGATCGATATATTGAGGGTTAATGGCATGGTGCACACGATGATGAGACGGTGTATTAAATATCTTTTCAATAAAGCCTAATTTACCCACTATTTTTGTGTGTACAAAAAATTGAAAAGCCAAATTTAAAGCCACTACCCCAAAAACAATTTTAGGATCGAACCCAATTAGGATCATCGGCGTCCAAAACATCCACATTCCCGCAACCGGATACATCAACGATTGCCTGAACGCTGTACTAAAATTCATCTCTGTCGAACTATGATGTGCCACATGGGCAGCCCACATCCAATGAATATTATGTGAGGCACGATGAAACCAGTAATAGAGAAAGTCTTGTAAGATAAAAGCACCTATCACCGTCATCCAATTTAGCTCAATATCCCACAATCGATAGTGATGTAGCACATAAAAAAACGGCATTAAAATCAATAATGCAACGGCATCTGTAATCTGATGTAATAACGCTAATACGGTATTGGCCAGCGAATCAAATAGCTGATAATTGGCGCGATGTTTAAAAAATTCATAACCAATAAATAACCAAAAAATTGGGCTAATTGCCAATAGAATTAATGTGACGTCCATTAAAGTACTCCGCTAATTTAGTTAATCCGACATTGATATCATGGCTAATAATTCGTTTAACAATGAAACTTGGCTGCCACCACAATGATTCACATTCAATAACATAGTTGACTAAACAGCCCTGTTGATTGGCTTTTATATCAATCATTCCTTTATGGTTTTTTAGCGGCTTATCCCCAAGTATTCGATATTCAATATAACCATCTTTTGCAGTAACAATTTGCTCGAAAAATGTTTCCCCTCGCATGCATATCTCACGCACAACCCCAGCACCATTGGCGTTAGTTGAATCACTAGACGGCTGTACAACACGAAAAGTGGCATCAAAAAATCGCGTTAACGTTTCGTGCTCTAATAAAGTGTTAAATACATCGTCAACACCACAACACATCTGTTGGGTAAGCCTGATTGTTATCATTAATTAGTCTTATTTATTGTTGTTATTATGTGACACTAGATTATTAAAAACAGGCATGGCAAACTTGCCGCCTAGCGACAAGATTTTTGTCTTTTGACGACAAGTTAACTAACAGTATCGATTACTCATGAATAATACAGTTTCAATTAGCTACTTTAATAGTGTCTTAACGTATTTAGAACGCCAGGGCATTTCTTCGGCGCACGCACTCGATGCCATCAATTTTTGCACCTTTAATGATTACAAAGATCCACAACGGGTGGCTTTATCTCATTATTCTGATTTACTCGACTACGGTAAAAACACCTCGAATAATCCATTATTTGGATGTTATCTCGGCGGCGATGTACACAATGCTGATTATGGGGTGTTAGGATTTTTGATCGAGTCGTGTGAAAACCTTGGCAGTGCCATTAATGACTTACTCAAGTTTGATCGTATCGTTGCCAACATAGGAAATTGTGTATTTAGCCATAACTTAGAGCAAGCGACTATTGCCTGGACACCATACTCAGTGTGTAGTGAACAAGTCGTATTAAGAAATATGGCGGCCTGGTTCACTACTACTACCCAGTTAATTGGCTATACGTTATCCCCAACCAGCGTCAGCTTTACCCACAATTATAATGCTGAACAGCTCAACCAATTGCACCAGTTATTTAACTGTCCTGTTTATGGCGGCGCAAAGACCAACCATATTAACTTTCCGTTTGAGTTTTTGAATATAGAGTTTCGTAGTGATAATCCTCAAATTCATCAAGCATTAATGGCACTATCACAAGAACAATTGAGCAAACTTAATGATAACGATTTGGCAAAGAATCGTGTCGCAGATTTATTGAGCACCAAAATTGATTTAAATAACTGCACACTGATTCGATTTAGCAGTGCATTACATGTATCGCCTCGGACATTGCAACGCCAACTAAAAGCAGAAAACCAGCAATTTGGTGAATTACTCGATAACGAACGCCAACGACGTGTCATTGCTCTTATTGGGAAAATCCCTCTCGCTGAGCTCGCACAAAAATTAGGATTTAATGAACAAAGTTCACTTAATCGTGCATTCAAGCGTTGGTTTGATTGTACGCCTAAGCAATATCTAAAAAAGCAGGATGCTAAATGACAATTGAGAGACTCTTTCTTATTGTGTGAGTTAACAAGTGCATATAACCATTACAGCAACACCCTATAATAAATTTGGTACCAAAAATTATGAATGTTTCATCATCACTTTTATTTTTCTTCAGTGCCTTGGGTGCTTTTAATGGCGTGTTATTGGCAGGATACTTTTTAACAACAACACCGCGAAAGATTCAGCATATATTCCTAGCATTATTATTATTGATGATAAGTACTCGCATCATTAAATCCGTCTTCTTTTTCTTCAATCCACAACTCGCCAATGAATTTCTTCAAGTAGGACTCAGCGCGTGTTTCTTAATTGGACCTTTCTTATACTTTTATTGTGCAAGCGGGCAACATCGGCTAAATAAGCTGTGGCTGTCATGGCCAGTGCAATTATTAATGCTATCAGCATTGATAGTCACTGTATTTATGATATTTCCTTATGAAAAGGATTCAGCAACTTGGCATATTCTTTATAAAGTCATTAACTGGCAATGGTTTGGATATATAGCGCTATCGGCGTACGTGATTAAATCATCCTTTGTAGCCGTGTGGCGTAACAAACGTTTAGCGCAGTCCAATGATATAGCTCAAGTAAGCGTGCTCATTGGTGTAGGCCTCATATGGCTAGCTTATTTTACATCGCACTATACGTCCTACATTGCAGGTGCGTTATCATTCTCAGTCGTGTTGTATTTAAATCTGATGTTTTTTGTATTACATCGTCGCAAGAATAAAATATCAAACACATCCGAAAAATACAGTGATAAGAAGATAATTCCTGAACAAGCGAACCCTTTGACAGCGCAACTAAAGCGGCTAATGAATGACGAAATGTTGTTTCAGCATCCAACATTAACGATCAACAAAGTAGCCAAAAAATTAAGGATTTCTAGTCCCTATTTATCCCAATTACTCAATGATAATATGGGCCTAACTTTTACACATTTTATTAATGAATATCGCATAGAACACGCCAAGGTTTTACTCCTTGAAAATACTCAAAAAGTAGATGATATAGCTTACGCTTGTGGCTTTAATTCCACGTCGACATTTTATGCTGTCTTTAAAAAGCACACCCTAATGACACCTGCAAAATTTCGACAAAGCAACCAAGCAGCAGATTGATCACTTTGTCTAAGGCCAACAATGTAGAGACGGGTATTACAAGAAGATGTAAACAGCCGGAACCAGCCCGCCCAAAATCACTAACCAACCCCGTTTAAAGCGCCACGGGCTATATTTACCCTTCACCATAAACAATGCTGATAACGATAAAAAGATAAGGAAGCCAGCATAAATATCTGAAAATATTATCCAACCATTTTTTGCCTCATTCAAATGCAACCTATTAAACTGTTTAAACACAATTCGTGGCCTAACATGTTCAAAAATAGCTTGTTGATGCAAAAAATTAACACTCAAGGTACCGCCAGCATTGAAAAATACCTTATAAACTTTTGGTGACTCCCAATAAGTAGCTTTAATGGGTTCATCAATAGAAAATAGGGTCATTAGTTGTTGATTAATTTCTTCATCTGGCAGCTTATTTTTAAAGACTATATCGCGTTCAATTCGCTCGACAATGTAATTAGAGTTCCAATCGTTCACGTGATTGAGGGCGATACCGGAAATAGCAAAAACAAGTGTTAAGCCAATGCAAAAGTAACCAATATCGCGATGAAGCTCTCTATTTAAACGAAACCAATTAATGCCCCGTTTTCTAGTCAAGAATCGCTACCCCTGTGGGTGATATTTGGTATAAAGACATGCCTGAAGTTATTGCTTTCGCGTCTATTTCCTCTCCTAAACGTTTAGCTAAAGACGTTTTATAACGGCGTGTTTGCTCAACATCGAGTTTAATCTCTTTGACCACTCCTGTGGCTAATGCTTGACGCCCTTTCGCACTCATGGGAAAGACCATATCTCCATCACGAACTTTGATACGCAGCTTCTCAAACTTTGCATCCGACGCTAGATTCATCCAACATCCTCGTTTTTGGCAGACACCAACGATGGTACCAGCCACAGTAACCTGCTTATCAACATAGTCACTCGGTGACGCTAAAAGCGTCGATATTTTTATTGTGTCTTTAACATCAACGGCTTCGCCAAAAGTTAGTTCTTTAGCTTCTACCCAAGAGGTTATACTTAGCATGATGAATAATACCATTAAGATTTTACGCATTATTTTCTCCTTAAAATTAAATGTAAACGGTATGATTCCATGTAACTATTTATTGGACTTTGCGTCCTATTATTTTACTCACAGACGTGTTTTATCATGTCTGAGATATGATGGAAAGTAGAATAAAATTTGCTGTGTTACGCAGCCGTAGATACCTTGTTTAAAATTATGGCTATATACCTTACTGGCACTTAGCGCCACTTTACAATCAACGGCATTCATTGGTATTATCAAAAAAATTAATTAATTCAAATAATAGGAAGTATTTGATGCGAAATATTCTGTTGGTTACAAGCTTTGTTCTCATGGCGGCAAGTGCATATTGTTTATGGCTTGTTAAAGTTCAATTTGTACCTAATTCAACACTCGTTACACAATCTATTGATCTGGGTTCATCTGACAAACAATCGATAGCTGTAAAAACCAATGCATTAACGAAATTACGCTACGACATTGACGTATTATTATTACAAGCATTTGATCGAAATAAGATGAAACGAATAGTTGGAGACAACGTTAGCGGCGATCGTGGCCAACTACAAATTCAGTGGCAATTGCACCAAGGCAATGAACTGATTACCCAAGGTAATAGTAAAGAGTATAGACTGACTACCATTTTTGGAGGACATGGTGAATGGGGTCTTACCATTGGTAATCTGATGTTATTACCCGATACAGAATATATGCTAGATATTCGAGTGGCTGAGGGGAATGAGTCTTGGCAACAAGCTTCACCTAAACTACAGCTCAATTTATCGCAAAATACGGTATCAAGGTTAGAGATTATTAAAAAACGATTTTATATGGCATGTATAGGTTCATTGCTCCTTGCCTTCATGTTATTGGCGTTCCGGATGGGAATTCAAAAAAGAGAGGAACAACAAGCAGCCTAACTCTTAGGTTGTTACGTTATCCCCATCAAATAACATACATTAGAAGAATAATGATCTAAAAAGCGCTATTAATAGACATACTAGTGTTAACGCGTAGCCTTACCGTATTGTCAGTTTGTCTGCTGCGAATAAGCACCATAATATGGCTGGTTATCATCCTTGGTACGGTTAAGGATGATACCGGAAATATCAATGTTGGTATGCTGAAGCTCATGCATATCGTTCATGAATTTCGCCGTTGTGTTTTTAGTGACATCAGCTACCAATGTTACACCTTTCACGTTCTTACCAATGACCAATGCATCACTAACCGATAGTAATGGCGGGCACTCTAAAATGACTCTGTCATATTTTTTGAGTAATGCTTTAAGTAATAATGAAAAGCGCTTTGATGATAAAAATAATAAAGCGTTATTAGGTTTTATACCCGACGATAAAACATCAGCATTAAGAGCATCATTACGAAAAACACATTGTTCAAACGTATGTGTGCCAGCAATGAGATTCGACAACCCTAAGCGATGCGGTGATTCACCCAATACGGCAGCGATTGACGGTGCACGCAAATCGGCATCCACAATAATCACGCGTTCTAATTCTGAAAAAGAACGAGTCAATTGCAAGCAACAACTTGATTTCCCTTCATTGGGAGTAAGTGATGTTATCGCAATTAATCGATTGTCACACAACGATTTATCGATCATATAATTTGTACGAATGGAATGAATAGCCTCTTGATAACGCCCAAAACGTTTACCTTGTCCATTTAACACAGGTTCATTCGATCTGGCTACTTTAACCTCAGGCAACTCCCCCAAAATATTAAACCCATTATTTACAACTATCTGACGATAACGGCTTCGATTGTTACTCATAAAATATAGAATAAGCACAATAATAACGGCTAACATCCCCCCTAATAATAAGGCTAATACAGCAATAAGTCGTTTTTTAGGACCAATAGGTTGTGTGGGTACTCGTGCAGGATCAACGATAATAAAACTAGCAATATGGCTCTTATCATCAATTATCTCAAATTGTTTTTGGCGTTCATTGAGTTTTTGTAACAAGGCAATATTAATTTGAATATTACGATTTATTTGAGCATATTCTCGTTCTTTAATAATCGACTTTTCTAAACTGCCCTTAGCGATTAGTTGTTTATTACTCACCGATGACAATAAATGGTTTACCTCTTTCAATCGACTAGTGTCTTGCTCGGTTTGATACTTTACTTGAGTAGCCAGCTGTCGTTTTGTCTCATCAATTTTTAAGCTAATTGCTTGATACTTAGGATGCTTATGTAAGTAGCGTAGCTTTATTTGAGATAACTCAATTTTTAATTGCTCAAGTGCGTTCAATAAACTGCGAATAGCGGGAACATCGGTCATGCGTTTAATGCTGGCCACATGGTTGATATCATGTCCGTAAGCTTTCACTTTACCTAGGTGGCGTAGCAACCTCTCACGCTCTTGGTTAAGTTTACGGTGCTCGTTATACAGCAAACTAATTTCATGTTGCCCTTGCTTCACTAAACTTGCGATATCTATTGCACTATTGTCATGGCGAAAGGCATTTAATTGCGCTTCTTCACGTGATAATTGTACTTGAATATGTGTGATTTTTTCTGCTAACCAATCACCGTTTCCCTTGACACCTGGTTGTAATAATTGCGCCTGATAATCAATAAAATTAACCGTAATTGCATTCACCAACTGCGCAACAAAATTTGGGTCGCTACCTTCAAAGGTAATTTCTAATAGATTTGTGTTTGATACTGGGGTTATCGAGAGGTTCCTATCAATATCTGCCGCCCCCCATTCATAACCCAAGGTGTCTACTTGTAGGCTTGTTGGCATGGATAGCTTGCTGACGAGTCCGCTCAAAAAACGATGTGATTTTAACAATTTTATCGAGGTATCAAAATCGACGCTATTATTGGTGGCTCCTGGTAATAATGCAGTAATGGGGTTGTTAGCCTGTGGACCGTTTAACAATACAGTCGCTTTTGATTGATAGACATTAGGTAATTTATCGCCATACAAAACGCCAAACGCGAGTGAACTGAGACTGATAAATATTATCAAAAACTTCCTATGCCAAAGCGCTGAGAATAACTCCCCGAGATCTATTTCATCATCAGTCTGATTGATATGATCAAGAGGGGTGTCTGGCATTAAAAAAAGCTCTTGTGAATTTTTATGACATCACCAGGATGTACAATCGTTTCACTTAATACGGTAAATACTTTCTTTTCCAAACCACGCTGCACTGTCCATTGGCTACTTGAGGCTCTGTCTTTAAGACCACCTGATAAAGCAATAACTTGCTCAATCGTAATATCGGGCTGATAAGCATAACTGCCCGGTGACCTCACCTCACCATAAATAAAAAATGGGCGATACGTTGTTACCAATACTGATACGCTAGGTTTGACTAAATAATCTTCACCAAGTAATGCCTCAATGCTAGTTTTGGCTTCTTGCTGACTACGACCCACTAACTCAATATTGCCCAATAACGGAAAGTCTATAAAGCCTTGTTGACTAATTTGACCTACAAAAGATAGGTCATCTTCCTGATACACAGTTATTCGTAATGAATCGCCAGGGCCTAAACGATAAATATCCGTTTGTGCTAGGGCTGTATCTATCCATAAAGAAAGAAGGAACAAGCAGACATATTTCACCACTGATATCCCATACGCAGGCCAAAATTTAGCCCTGAGTGATTACTCGTTAGCAACTCGTTGGAACGCGTAGTTTTGGTATAGTCTGCATAAGCACTCAGTTCAAATCCAGTCTTCACTCCCCAGCGCCAAACTACTGAGCCGCCTTGATTTTTATTCGCGTGATTAGTGTTTTTTATTTCGCTGCGTTGTTGATTTATGGATAAGGATAACTGATGAGATTCGCTTAGCTGATAATTTGAAGTTAACCGATAGGTCGTTGTTAACTGGCTAATATTGTCAGTACTATTGCTTAATATTGATCGTTGCGACGTTGAAAAATTCACAGTCGCACGCTCAGATACTTGCCAACGATCTGATACAGTCCAAAACACACCGCGTTGTTGTTGATCTATACGTTGATAAGCCCCCACTATCACATTGAGTTCATGACTACCGCCAACGCCAGTAATAAAACCAATTCCCGTTTCAGCTAAACGTGTCGTTTGATGACTAGCTTGTTGCCAAGCATAATTACCACTAAATTGAAGATAACTATCCTCACTGATTCGATAACCATATTGTGCGTTAATAGCCTTTGAATCATTAGATGAATCAAGATTTTTTGAGGTCATTTCACTATCATTATAATTAAGGCTTACACGAAGAAACTCTTGCTGTGGCGCCTGCCCTATGTTGATGGAAGCATCTATATGTCGTTGTTTTTTATCAATAGGTTGAGGTGTATCATTAACAAATTCAGCGCCAACATTGCCACTAAATAATTGCGATTTAGACACGCCTGAGGTGAGCATAAGCGTTGTTTCTGGAGACCAAAAAATTTGCATTGCAGGGTTTAACAGATAAGCGGTGTTATCCAGATTATCATCAATAGAATAGATCGTTCGATTAATAGAAAAAGGTAAAGACACACCATATCCATCAAACAATGTAATGTTGTTACTGCCGATAGCCAATTGATAGACAGAAGAGTCAATTGGCTCAACCGTACGATTATATATATTGCTGTTATTGTCTAATGCAAGAGAGGTTGTAAATTCAATGATATCCTTATCCCATGTAGATGCATGGACAGTACAGCTCATCATTGCTATTAGAAGCCAACTACTGCATAAAAACAGTGACTTCACTAGTATTTACTCTTTATATTTATTATTTAATACGCTTATTTAATAAAATACGCTTAATTTTATCAAATTCGATAACTAATCCTTTATTACTACATTACATAACAAAACTGTAACAAAAGATTATTTCGACGCTATTCTAACTAAATACTAGGTGTATAGTAATACCATAAAGGGTTATTTTACGAGCACTTATAACACTAAAGTATTATAAATATTGATAAATTGTTATCGGAAAGTAACAAAAATAACACCAATTTTGGTAAGTAACATATCTACTTGTTATTCGAATTAATTGATTAAGCAAAGTAATTTCGTCTTAGATATTCCAAGTTAATAATATATATCGCAAAGATTATTATGATTGCGTGTAATATAGAGCGATGAATTATAACAAGAAAATTAATATTAGGACGTTGAACTCTTTAGGCTGCTGGCAATCTATTCTTATTTTTTTAATGATGAATGCCGCCTAATGACGACATTCCTTTTAGGGTTGATGATTTAAAGCGTGCTTCAAACAATACTAATCCCCTATACCATCAATGTCTCCGCGTGTTACTGGATAACCCAAATTCATCCAGCCAAAAACACCCTCCCATAATACAGCTGTTCTTGTATAGCCTAATCTACGCAGTTTTTTAATCGTATGATCAGCTGCAGCTCTTGGACATGAACAATAAGCGACAATCTGCACGTCCTTAGGGATTCCCGCTACCGTGTCCCCAAGATCAGCATAATAAGGAAATGGAATTGCACCTGCAATATGTGCCGTTTGCCACACTGAAGGCACGCGTGTATCAAGTAACACCATTCTCTTCTTTGATTCTAATGCCACGAATAGATCCTTAGAAGACACATACATTTTATCTGAAAGTGTAAAGTTGGGATCATCGCCATTCTTATTAATAATATATTGATCCGGCGTTGGCAATGCACGAAGTACAGGTTTTTCCATCTTCCAACCACTGGCTTTACTGCGAAGAAAAGCCGTAATATTATCAATTTCACTTGGCTTTAATTTGTCTTTAAAAGGCAACATTGGTGTATCTTGGCGCCCATTTTCTATGGCGTGTCTGATAAATTCATCGGTATTATGTGCCAAAGCAGACTGATTGCCCAAGGCTGGTGCCGTTACTCCTTCACCATTAACACCATGACAACTTGTACAGTGTGCTTGATACAATTTACTGCCTTTAGCAACATCGCCTTTCACTGGGTTCGTCGAAAACTTCAAACGATCATAACCAGCTTGTTCCCATAACCAATAAGTAAGGTCCCATGTTTCATCGAGTGTCATTGGTCCGCCTACTTCATCCAAATAGCCGCCCATTGCCGTATTCTCGCGGCCATAAGACATTGGACGCAAAATAGCGTGAGGCACTCCAGACTCCATTAGGCTTTTACTACGAAGTGAAGGGGCATGGTCATTAACATGACCTTCTCTTTCCTTGCCGTGGCATAAAGAACAATAACGTTGATAGTTTTTAGAAGCCACTTTAGATTGTTCAGGAGTAAGTTTTCGGGGCGGAGATATTTTTTCGCGCTCAGCTGCTTGAAGTGCAATGGTTACCATATAGCTGAAGCCACATAGCATGAATAGTAATTTGGTCATCCGGGATGTCATAGGCCACACCTTTACTTATTATTTAATAATAAGCTCAGCTTAATAAGCTTTACTCAAATGATCAATTAACTTAGGCCTTTTGAAAAACCCCGTAACAATTAGACACTATTTCAGTTAACTATTAGATTAGTCCTACTATTTTGTTCATCGTATTTAAATTACGCCCCGTCGCGCCAACACCTAAACAGCTTTCCATATTCGTCACAAACTTAGAACGTCCAATTCCATCTGGTGCATAAAGGTAAAGCACTCTGTTATTTAAAGTGTATTGCTCAGTACTCGACTGATATTTACTCACCTTTTCAGCATTAATCTCGGGTATATCGCGACAAATATAACAATGAACTAACTTTCCATCATAATGTGAATAAGGGTTTTCATCACTAATATTGAGAAAATCTTGTGCGGTAATCATCATAATTTCGGGCGTTAACTTAAAATGAGATTCAACTAACTGTTTAATCTCCAGCGTAGGATCCCTTTGTGCTTTGAGCACAATATTGCCCGTTTGAATATATGACACCACATCAATAAAGCCATGATTTTCTAACACAGCAACTAAAGGCTTCATGGGTAGCTTATTATGGCCGCCAACATTAATGCCTCTAAATAAAATAACATATTTGTTCATTGCTAAATCCTTTACTCGAAAATTTCAAAGCTATTTTATAACTATTACTCAATTAAATGATGCTATGTCACATTGCTGCTTTATGAAGTTAGGTAAGTAAATTGATGTCAGCTACTGATAGTATTTTTGGTACAACTTATCGATCGAACCGTCTGCTTTCATTTGCTGTATGATTTGTTGTAGAGCAAATGCCTTGCTCTTTCTTTCTAACACCTGATCATAACTAGCATGCCCTATATCAAGGTTATTACGACTGAGGCTTAGATGTACTGATGCTTTAGAAAAACCAAGTAACATAGGGGTTTTATCACCACAACAAGGATGGCTTTTAATCTGAGGCTGCGGATTATTCTTAAGATAATAATCAATACTGGCTTTTGGATACAGATAGAAATCTGCTTTACCTCGATTTAAATAACCTATTGCACTTTCAATAGTTAAATTTTCTACACGTCGAATAACGCCACCAACTTTCTCTACACCTAAAGTTGGCCCGCCTTGAGCAATTAATATAATTTTTGAACGTAACTGTTCGATGCGCGATATCGTTGGTTGACTTAATGATGATATAGCTAAAAAAGACATTTCGAGTCCATTTTCAAAGAAGTAAGCATACTTAGCCCGCTCTTTAGAAAACGTAAAACCCGGATAAAAATCTATTTTACCACTCCCAATTTTCTTGAGAATGCGTCTTTTGGGCTCTCTTATTATTTTTAATTTACAGTTGATTTTTTCAAGGGCTGTTGAGTAAAGTTCTTTGTAGAGCCCATCGTTGTTAGGTGCCGCATTAATTAAAGGTAAACGTTCACTCAAACGATAACCCATAGTAAAAGTACACGCGCTCGCATGCCAAGAAAGCAGCAGCAAAAGCATAATCAGATATTTCATACTGTTCAGCCTATATATTGTTAATTAATAACGTAAAATTTATAACTAGCCTAATTTTTAGTAATTCATTTGTCAAAGATAAACCGATTAATAATCAGTTTATTCACTTAACTACTTATTTGGATCAAGATCAAAAAAGTAACCAGGTGGGTATAGATAGAAATAGTAACGGCAAAAGAATATTTAACATCCATTGTGTGGAATCTAGTACTTCGTCAGCGACATGGATGTCGGTAGTAGAGCAATGCTGAGAGCATATTGCCGAGGCGAGGGAAAGTAGTCAATATCATACCGGTCATTGCCAAACGCAGTTCAATTTATCAAACAGAGTTAAAAGTGTCAGACTTTAATGTCGTCACGCGAGGTTAAAGCAATGGCTGTGACTGTACTGCTTAGTGGCCTTTTGGCTGGGTTGCACTGACTGCGTCAGCGGCTGGCGATTTCCAACACGGATGTCGGTAGTAGGGCAATGCAGGAGCTTATTGCCGAGGAAATCAGTCTATATCATGCTGGTCATTGCTTCATTCAGTCGAAAATACCAAACAGGATTTTAAACAGTGAGAGTTTAATGTCGTTACGCGAGGTTAAAGCAATAGCTGTGACTATACTGCTAAGTGGCCTATGGACTTGGTTGCACTGACTGCGTCAGCGACGTGCCGACATGGATGTCGGTAGTAGAGCAATACTGGGAGCATATTGCCGAGGCGAGGGAAATCAGTCAATATCATACCGGTCATTGCCAGATGTAATTCAATTGTTTAAACCGAGTTTAAAAGAGTGAGAGTTTAATGTCGTTACGCGAGGTTAAAGCAATGGCTGTGACTGTACTGCTAAGTGGCCTATTGACAGGGTTGCACTGACTTCGTCAGCGACATGCGAGTGAAAGCAGTCAATATCATACCGGTCATTGCCATACCCATACGAAAAAGGGCTCAGTCTTTCGACTGAACCCTTTTTCTGAATGGGTGTCTGGCAATGACCTACTTTCACATGGGGAAGCCCCACACTATCATCGGCGCTAAATCGTTTCACTACTGAGTTCGGAATGGGATCAGGTGGGACCAATTTGCTATGTTTACCAGACTAATTTTTTGCTCAGACGACTTTCCTAATAGGAAGTGCCATCTCAACTTGGAAAGCTGATTCATTCAAATGTTGTTCTTCACAACAAGTCTTCTCAAATACTTTTGAGGGAAAACATAAAACACATTAGGTGTTGTATGGTTAAGCCTCACGGGTCATTAGTACAAGTTAGCTCAACGCCTCACAACGCTTACACACCTTGCCTATCAACGTAGTAGTCTCCTACGGCCCTTTAGG